>Ga0118677_10010539_pt1 | contig 14103 bp, 10 predicted proteins | sample AliMusrvi5mmetaG_FD_86154 | JGI IMG/M metagenome (GOLD analysis project Ga0118677, IMG submission 86154) | reverse complement strand
CGGTCGCGGAGCAGAGCATTCAGAAGAAGGCCGTGGTGTATGATGACGAGGACGCGCACTACGATACAATCTCGGCGTTCATCAAGTCCATGAGGGGCAGCGACCCGGACGCGACGCTTTACTGGCTGGCGAAAATGATCCACGCCGGGGAAGACCCGCGATTCATCGCCCGGCGGATCGTGATCCACGCCGCCGAGGATGTCGGACTGGCCGACCCGATGGCGCTGGTGCTGGCCAATGCCGCATTTCAGGCGGCGGAATTCGTCGGCTGGCCCGAGGCGCGGATTCCCCTGGCCGAGGCGGCGATTTACATCGCCACCGCCGTCAAGAGCAACAGCGTCATCAAGGCCATTGACGCCGCGCTGAAGGATGTTGAATCGGGCCGCACGCTGCCCGTGCCGGAGCACCTGCGCGACGGGACCTATCCGGGCGCGCAACGGCTGGGCCATGGATCGGGCTACCAATACGCACACGACCATCCCGGGCACTTTGTCGCGCAGGATTATCTCGGCGCCGATAGGCGTTACTACGAGCCGACTGAGCAAGGCGTGGAGAAGAAGATCAAGGATCGCCTCGATAAATGGCGCGCCCAGCTTGCAAAGGCTGGCATCCGGGGACCAAAGCCGGAAGGGGGAGGCTAGCCGGCCAAATCAATGGATGCCACGATTCAGGAGGCGAAGATCGCCCTGCGAAGACTGGTCGGCGAAAGGGTGGGCAGGATGCGCGGGGAGGTCCGGGACAAGGCCTCCGCGCAGGCGCGTGCGCTGCTGGCAGCGCAACCCCTGTGGCAACGGGCCCGATCGGTCCTGTTCTATGCACCGCTGCCAGGCGAGCTGGACGTGTGGCCGCTGCTCTCCGTCGCACTCCGGGCAAGCAAGAAGGTCGCCCTTCCCCGCTTCGATCAGCAGACGAAGGCCTACGCTGCTTGTCAGGTTCAGAACCCGGAGACAGACCTCCAAGCGGGCCGCTTCGGCATCCGGGAGCCCGGCGAGCAATGCCCCCGCATGGCACCAGGCGTCCTGGACTTGATCCTGATTCCCGGAGTCGCCTTCGATGCGCAGGGCGGCCGCCTGGGGCGTGGCAAAGGGTATTACGACCAGTTGCTGGAGGTCACGCAGGGGAGAAGATGCGGGGTTGCATTCGACGAGCAAACCGTGGAGAAGATACCGTGCGAGGCGCACGACGCCCGAATGGACTGCCTGCTGACGCCGACGCGTTGGATTGAGCTACCCGCCTGACGGGGGAGCGCCCGAAAGATCAGTGGGAACGGTCAAACATGGCACCCGGCAAGCTGTTTTCCCAGCCTTGCGGGGCATTCCAAGGTCTCGATGAGAGATTTTCAGACTCGGGTGTGCTGGCACACCCTGCGAACCCGATCCCGATGATAGCCAGCAGCAGGAGCACCAACCAGCGCCCGTGTAGCAGAAGGCCTCTCATGTTTCAGGGTAGGCGGGAATGACCTGGTCGCCCTCCATCACTTCGCCAAGCTCCCAGCCGGGCAGGACGTTGGCGATGCTGCGATCCTTCTGCACGGTGCGCACGACCACCTTGCCCACCAGCTTGCCGTTCCTGTTGACGAGCAACTCGCCGCCGCCCTTCATTCCCTTATCCTCGCCGACATCCAGCACCACGAAGTTCCATTTGGGATCGGTGATCAGCACCTTGCCCTTGCAGGAGGCCTTCAAATAAATCGGCTTCCGGGGATCGAGGAATCTATCCAGCTCCGCCTGGAGCCGATCCACCTTCTTGCCGAGCACCTTGTTCTCCTCCTGGGTTCCAGACAGGGTCTCCTGCAGCTTCTTGAACTCCCTGTTAATGCCGGCCACCTGCTCCGGCGACAACCCGACCACCTTGTAAGCGGCGAGCTCCTGCTGGGCGCTGTCGCGTTCCTGGCGGGTCTTGGTAAGGTCTTCCGTCAGCTTGCCGGCGCGTTTGACCTCAGCGGCGAGATCGGTGACGGCCTTATCCTTCTCCGCCGTCGTGGCTTCGAGGGTCGCAATGGTCTGCTTGAGGATCACGTTCGTCTTGTCCAGCGAGCTCTTGGTCACCTTGAACTTGCCCTCAAACTCCTGGTGCGCCTTGGTCTCGGTATCCAAGTTGGTTTGGAGCGTGGTGATCTTCTCCTTCACCTTGACAAAGTTCAGGACGCCGACCGCCAACCCAGCAAGGATGGCCAAGATTAAGCTAATTCGAACTAACATGGCATGATCTGGAAATTAATTATCTGCAAAACTTTAGAGGGCGGACCCTGGGATGTCAACGCCCCTTTTCAAAAGTTGAAGGTGCCATCGTGCCTGTGCCCGGAGGTAAAGTGCGGCTTGCCGAACAGGGCCGGGGCCGAAAGGGATGCCGGGGTCGCCATCCGGTGCTCGACGTCTGGCCTGTGCTCGGCTATATGACCGGCCAACGCATCACGACTATGGAAAACAACAAGGCCCTTTGGGGCTTCTTTCGCCGCCGTCAATGCCTAGTGCCAACCCTCCGCGGATGGCTGGCGCTCAGCCTGCTCTTCGGCGCCCCGACCTTCATCGGCGTGCGCCTCCTGGGGCCGTTTTTGTCGGTCAACGAACCGGCTCCCGGGGGGGTGCTCGTCGTGGAGGGCTGGGCCCCCGACTATGCGCTGGAATTGGCCATGGTAGAGTTCAGCCGGAATCACTATGACAAGCTCTTTGTCACTGGTGTTCCGCTGGAACAGGGTGCGCCTTTATCCGAATACAAGACCTACGCCGAGCTAGGGGCGGCCATCCTGCTCAAGCTGGGCCTGGGCACCAACGCCGTCCAGCCGGTCCCGGCCATGCTGGTTCGCAAAGACCGGACCTACGCCACGGCGGCCAGCCTGAAGCGCTGGATGTTGGAGCATGGCATGACGCCGGCGAAGATCAATTTGATGACCCTGGGGCCTCATGCGCGCCGCTCGCGCCTGATGTTTGAAAAAGCCTTCGGAGATGGCGTGACGGTGGGCGTGATGGCGATCCCTTGCCGGGACTACGATCCGGCGCACTGGTGGCGATCCAGCGCGGGGGTGCGAGTCGTGATTGCCGAGGGATTGGCTTACGTTTACGCCCGGTTCTTCTTCTCACCGCCGCCGCTGTAACTGCCAGGCCCGGGACCGGCCGGGGCCGGTCAGACGGGCAGGATTACGCTGACGGTTGTGCCGCAGCCGGCACGGGACTTGATCTTCACCTTTCCCCGGTGCGTCTCGACGACACGAGCCACGATGGCCAGACCCAAGCCGGTGCCGCGGGCTTTGGTCGTGCTCAGCACAGAGGTAAAGGCGCGCCGCCTCTGTTCCTCGCTCATACCGGGGCCGGTATCCTTGATTTCCACCACCACATGGGTCGGCTGCGGCGCCCGGCGCGGCATGCGAATCGCGCGGGAAACGATCGTCAGCGTGCCGCCTTCGGGCATCGCCTCGGCCGCATTGAGGATCAGGTTGAGGAAGGCTTGCTCCAGCTGGGTCGGCGCGCCCGGCACCGCCGGGAGATCGGGCTGAAACTCCTGGGCCAATTGAATGTTCTGATGCTTGAGCTTGTGCCGCACCAGCAGCCCCAGATCGTCAATTAGCTGGTTTAGATTCACCGGTTCCATCCTGGGCTCAGCCTTGCGGGCGAAGTCGAGGATCTGCTCCACGATCCGGTTCATGTGCTCGATCTTCTCGCTGATAATCCGGGAGTCCTTCTCGCGGGGGTCGCCGGCGGGGAATTTGAGGTCCAGCGAGTGGTAGAGCATCTTCAGGACCGTCAGGGGGTTGCGGATTTCGTGTGCTACCTCGGCCGCGAGCAGGCCAAGCGCGCCCAGCTTTTCGTTCTGGCGCAACTGCTCCTCGACATCCACGACCTTCTCGTAGAGCCGGGCCTTCTGGATGGCGATGCCGGACAGCTCGGCCAGGGCGGAGAGAATCCGGACCTCGTCATCGGAGAAGCTGTAAGGCTGGCCCGAATAGACGCTCAGGGTCCCGATCGCCCGGCCGCCATAGATCAGCGGCACGCTCAGCAGCGCCATCAGGCCCTCCCGGCGCGCGGCATCCACGTTTTGATAGAGGCTTGAGCCCTGCACGTTCTCCACCTGCACCGGCTTCTTGCGTCGCACCACGACGCCGAGCAGGCTATCCTCCACGCTCAGGCGGGGACGGTTGGCATACTGCTCGCTCGCGCCAAAGTTGGCGCGTGGCTCGAGCCATTCGCCGCTGTCATCCAGCAGCATCAGCGCGGCCACCTTCGCCTGCATCAGCAGGCAGGCCTCGCGCGTAATGACCCCCAAGGCATCGTCCAGGTTCAGCGTGGAGTTGATAGTCTGGCTGACACCGGCCAGCGATTCAAAGAGGCGCGCCTTGAGCCGCACCTGTTCGTAGAGCCAGGTGTTATGGATGACGCGTGCCGCCTGCACAGCCAGCGCTTCGAGCAGCTCCTGGTCCCCGGCGCTGAACGCATCGGGCCGATCCGAATCCACATTCAGAACCCCGCGCACATCGCCCCTGACTTCCAGCGGCACCGCCAGCTCCGAGCGAACCTCCTCGCGAAGCATCACATAACGCGGGTCTTTGGCAACATCCCCCACGCGCGCCGGCTTGCCCGTCCGGGCAACCCATCCGGTGATGCCCTCCCCCAGCTTGAGCCGAAGATTCGCCGCGCTCGCGGGCAGGCCTGCCGTGGCATGGATTTCCAGAAGGCCGCTGGTGGGGTTGAGCAGGACGGCCGACCCGCTCGAAGCGCGCATCAGGCGGACAGCCTGGTTCAGGATCAACCGCAGCGCCTCCTGCGGATCGAGCGTGGAATGAATCACCTCGCCGACCTGGTGCAGGAGGTTCAGCCGGTCGAATTGCGCCCTCAGTTCAGCCAGTTCGTTGCTCATCGGACCCTGGCGGTGAACCAAATGCCTGCCAGCCCAAAGGACAAGTCGGGAAACCATGCGGCCAGCCACGGGGGCAGGCTGCCGCCGGTCCCAAGCGCCAGCCCGACCTGTTGCAGGACGAAATAGGCGAAACAGATTACAATGCTGCTTGCCACACCCACATACACATTCCGCCGACCACCAACCGCCCCGAAAGGAATGGCAATGAGCACCACGACCAGGCAGGTCCATGGCGCCGCCAGGCGGCCCTGGAGTTTTGTGTGGAGCCATGCCGCGTCGGAACGGGACGGATTGGGGTGCAGGCGGAGGTAGTGGAGGATCTCCATGATGGGCACATCGGCCTTCCGCGCTGACCGCAGCGAGAGGCTGGCGCTGATCCTGATCTCGCTGTTAATCTCCTCCACGGTTTCCGTGAATTCGGAGATCGTCAGCACGTTGGTCTGCATCGAGGGCACCGGCGGCAGGTCTGTCTGCGCCGTTTCCCGGAACTCGCGCAGGTTGTAAAACCTCCACCCGCCTTTGACGGGCACGGCCCGCTCCGCCCTGAGCTGCCACGGCCTCGAACCGTCCTGGGCGGTCCAGGAAACAATGGGCTCAATCATCTCGCCGGTGTCAGAGTTATAAACCCCGATGCGCCAGATCCGGCCATCCCGCGCATTCTCGAAGCAGAGATTGCGGACCGCATTGCGCCTGTCGGTGCGAACGACTGATGGCATGTGCCGTTCCAGGATTGCCTTTGCGGCGTCATAGCTTTCCGGCGCCCATAACTCGTTGATCGCCAGGAGAACCAGGCTGGCCAGGAACCCCACCGCCAGGTAAGGCATGGACAACCGCCACATGCTGATGCCAGCGGCCCGTATGGCCGTGATCTCATTGTGCCTGGCGTGGCTGGTCAGCGTGTAAAGCAACGAAAGCAGCAGTGCGATGGGCATCACGATCACCAGGAAATCGGGAGCCACCACGAGGTAATACTCCGCGATATCGCGGGCGGACAGCTCTTTCTTCTGGAAGTCCCCCAGGGTCGCGAACAGGTCGGAGGCAACCCAGAAGATGAAGAAGCCGCAGAGGCAGAAGCCAAGCGGGATCAGCAACTCGCGCAACAGATAACGGTCCAGCAGACGCATGTGTCTGCAGCCTAATCGGCAGCAGCCCTCAAGGCAAGCGGCACCCCCAACCAGCCGCAGCCTTTCAGGACGAGAGGCATCCGCCGGCCCCTGAACGGCGGGCTCGCAACCATTCTGCCAAGGGGCCCTGCTAAGCGGACAGGGCCTCTTCCTTAATGATCCAGTCGTAGCCCTTCTCCTCGAGCTCCAGCGCCAGCTCTTTACCCCCGGTGCGGATGATGCGGCCATCCACCAGCACATGCACGAAATCCGGCACGATGTAGTCCAGCAGCCGCTGATAATGCGTGATCACCAACTGCGAGTTATCGGCCCGGCGCAGCTTGTTAACGCCCTTGGAAACCACCTTCAGCGCGTCAATGTCCAGCCCGGAGTCCGTTTCATCGAGAATGGCGAGGCGGGGCTCCAGCACCGCCATCTGGAACACCTCGTTCCGCTTCTTCTCGCCGCCGGAGAAGCCCTCGTTCACCGAGCGCCTCAGGAGGTCCTCCTTCAGTTCCAGCAGTTGAATCTTGTCCTTCACCAGCGTCAGAAACTCCATCGCATCCAACTCCGGGAGCCCACGGTGCTTGCGGACTTCGTTCAGCGCCGACTTCAGGAAGTAAGTGCTGTTCACGCCGGGGATTTCCACCGGGTATTGGAAGGCGAGGAAGAGCCCCTCGCGGGCCCGCTCCTCCGGAGCCAGTTCCAGCAACTCTTTGCCGTTGTAAAGAACCTGGCCGCCGGTGACCTCGTATCCATCACGGCCGGCCAGGATGGCCGCCAGCGTGCTCTTGCCGCTACCGTTCGGGCCCATGACCGCATGCACCTCGCCGGGATAAATTGTCAGGTTGATGCCTTTGAGAATCCGTTTGCCCTCAACGCCGGCGTTGAGGTCCTTAATTTCCAATATTGCTTGTTTCATGCTTGCCTGATTTGCCGGGGCCGATCGCCACCCGTGTAATCCGCCCGGGCTATTTCACTCGTTGAACTCATTAAACGCTTCGACGCTCCACGCTCGACGCCGGCCGCCATCACCCCACGCTGCCTTCCAGGCTTACGCCGAGCAGCTTCTGCGCTTCGACGGCGAACTCCATCGGCAGCTCGCGGAACACTTCCTTGCAGAAGCCATTGACGATCATGTTGACGGCATCCTGGGTCGCCAACCCCCGCTGGTTGCAGTAAAAGATCCTCAGTTCCGGTTTTTGGTTTATGCACCCGCGAATATTCCTGTTGAACGCAATGTGAGGGAGGTATTCCCGGTTCGTAATTATGTATTTTTCAACCTGGGATCAACAGAGATTCCCGACCGTTATGTATTGCTTAAGAAGGAACAGGTAGCTGATTTCAAAGAAGAACAGGTGCAGTTATATACTCCAAAGAACCTCTCCGGACGATCCACGCGCCAGATGGTGGTCTATTATAATGTGTTGAATATACTGGGCGATCGTTTGGGGAAAAATCCTACCGCTACAGTGAAACTCACGGGAGCCTCAATGACAGGACCAGAAGATGGCAAGACCATGGCAGAATCGGTAAAACGGTACCTGGTAGATGTCTTCGCAATTGATCCTGCAAGATTAAACACAGAAGGCAGGCTCAAACCCAGAATCCCATCTGAACAGCCGGGTGGTACAAAAGAACTTGATCTGTTGCGCGAAGGCGACCGCAGGGTTTCTATCTGGAGCACTTCGCCGGCCTTGTTAATGGAATTTCAGAGCGATCCGGATGCTCCGCTAAAGCCAGTTGAAATTCGTGCCATGCAGGAAGCTCCCCTTGATAGTTATGTGTTTTTCAGTGTTGACAGTGCAAAAACGGCTCTCTCTTCATGGTCGCTGGAGATTCGCGATGAGCAGGGGAAAGTGCAGAACTACGGCCCCTACACACAGGACCGTGTGAGCATTCCCGGAAAAACCATACTGGGCACTGTTCCCAATGGCAAATACAAGATTACGCTGATTGCCCAAACCCGGAACGGGAATACGGTGAGAAGAGACACTACTTTAAATATGACGCTCTGGACTCCACCCGTGAACGAGGAGGTTATGAGATTCAGCGTACTGTTTGAATTCAATGATTCGAAGGTAATTACTCTATACGAAAAATATCTTACTGAAATCGTTACACCAAAAATTCCCATCGGTGGGAAGGTGATTATTCATGGCTATACCGATATTATCGGAGACGCTGACTATAATGAAAAATTGTCGCTGGCCCGGGCAAATGATGTAAAGATCATACTCGAAAAAAATCTCGAAAAAGCAGGCAGAAGCGATGTGAAATTTGAAGTTTACGGATTTGGTGAAGATCAGAGTTTGTCGCCCTTTGACAACAGATACCCGGAAGAACGGTTTTATAACCGTACGGTGATCATCGATCTGATACCCAAAGAATAGGTGTTAGATTAACCCACTTCGCGGCATACAAACAAAGGCTGTCTGAGAACAACTCAGGCAGTTTTTTTTTATGGTGGCAGGAACAAGTGTGAATGATGTAACCCTTTTAGATAAATGTGTAACACTAAACCTGCTATTGGTCCCGACCTTTGTACCGATGTGAAAATTCATTCACAATTAAAACAAGGCAATATGAAAACACTCTTTATTAAATTCCTGACAGCTGTTATTCTGCTATCTATACCGACGTTGATGTTTGCTCAGGCTCCACCCCTGGGGAGTGCTGCCAATTTTGTTCTTTTTACTACCGTTGGGGCAGTTGGCAATGCCGGAATTTCGCAGGTTACAGGCAATGTAGGCACAAACAGCGGTGCCATCACCGGTTTTGGCAATGTGAACGGTGTGATGCATACAAGTGATGGTACAACCGGACAATGCGCAGCCGATTTGCTCATTGCATACAATTTGTTGAACAGTACCGTTGCGACTTTCTTTCCTGCTCCCTTGCTGGGAAACGGACAAATTCTTAACGCCGGGGTCTATTCCCTGTCAGGTGCTTCAACATTAAATGGAATTCTGACACTGGATGCACAGGGAAACGGGAGTGCCGTATTTATTTTTAAGATCCAGGGACCCTTTTCTACAGCGGCTAATTCAAAAGTTAAGTTGATTAACGGTGCATTGGCCTGCAATGTATTCTGGAAGATAGAAGGGCTTGTAAGCATGGCTTCGGCCACTGTTATGCGGGGCACCATTATTGCCAATAACGCTGCAATTAACCTGAGTACCGGCGACACCCTGGAAGGCAGGGCATTATCAACAACGGGTGCGGTGAATGTACTCGGCGTACTGGCCTATACACCCATTGGATGCGGAAGCCCTCTCTTGACAGGACCCGCAGCACCCGCTTTGGGAACTACCCAATGCTATGGTTTATTTTCTACAGACGGGCCGGTTTCCAATGCAGGGATTACGCATGTTACGGGTGATGTTGGCACGAATGTCGGGCTCACGACAGGTTTCAATCCTTTGTTTGTTACAGGCATGATCCATCCTATTCCCGATGTTTCTACTTCGCAGTGTGCTGCCGATCTGGGTATTGTCTATACCTATCTGAATACACTTCCCTATGATATTGAGTTGTTGTACCCGGCACAGTTTGGACACAACCTTGTTTTAACACCCCATACTTACCTGATGAATGCAGCCACAACATTTACAGATACGTTGTATCTGAACGCAATGGGGAATGCAGATGCCGTATTCGTTATTAAAATTAACGGGGCTCTTACTACAAGCACCTATTCAAAAGTTGTTCTTATCAACGGAACCCTGGCAAAAAATGTGTACTGGAAGGTTGATGGAGCGGTGAGTATAAATGACTATTCACTTTTCAAAGGGACTATTGTCGCAAACAATGCCGCAATTCTGCTGGCCACAGGAGTTAATCTTGAAGGCCGGGCACTTACCACAACGGGGGCCTTAGGGACAACGGCAATAACGGCCACCATGCCCCCGGGATGCGGTGGTTCTGCAGCTCCGCTTATTACAACGCAACCTGTTAATCAAACGGCGTGCGAAGGCAGTTCTGTCAGCTTTTCAGTAACTGCAACAGGCACTGCGCTTACTTACCAATGGCGAATCGGAACCGTAAACCTGACAAATGGCGGGAATATTTATGGTGCAACTTCTTCGACCCTGACGTTTAACCCGGTAAAAGTCACAAATGCTGCTTTGAATTATAATGTAGTTATTAACGGTACCTACCTCCCGGACGTAACCTCAAACAATGCCTCCCTGGTTGTTAATGCAACCCCGGTGCCCTTTATCAATGCGGGTAATACCCCCTGCGCCAATAATATTCCCGTAGATTACTATACAGAGGCCGGGATGACTAATTATGTGTGGACTGTTACTACCGGAGGAACAATAACCGCCGGGCAGGGTACATCCGAAATTCTGGCTGGCTGGAATGCGCCGGGACCAGGAACAGTTACTGTAAACTATTCAAGTATTGCAGGTTGTCCTTCAGCAGGGCCTGCTATCTTTCCTATTTCTGTAAATAATTCGCCTTCTGCAGCAGGTCCGGTAACCGGCACCGCTACAGTATGCACTGGTGCCAATGGCATAGCATATTCTGTGGCACCCATATCATTTGCCACCTCCTATGTATGGATACTCCCGGTCGGGGCATCTATTGCAACGGGTGCAGGAACTAATAACATCACGGTTGATTTTTCTGCTTCAGCTTTATCGGGCAATGTTTCTGCTGCCGGCAATAACATTTGCGGAAATGGTCTTTTCTCAGTAAATTTCCCTGTTACTGTTAACGGGTTACCCGAAGCAGCTGGCGCCATTACAGGTCCAGCTTCAGTTTGCAGCCCATCCACTGGGAATATCTACGCAGTTCCACTGGTTACAAACGCCACCAGCTATATTTGGTCGCTCCCCGTTGGCGCAACCATCACGTCGGGGGCAAACAGCAACACCATCACGGTGAGCTACAGTGCATCAGCCTATTCGGGCAACCTCAGTGTGTTCGGTTCTGATTTATGCGGAAATGGCCAGGCCTCAACAGCCTACTCCGTTGGTGTAAATTCTGTTCCTATAGCACCCGTTGTAACGGTTGACAATGACATGTTGACCAGCAGCGCTGCGATCGGTAATCAGTGGTATTTTGAAGGGAATCTGATCCCGGGAGCTACCAATCAAACCTACCAGGCTACACAGTCGGGCCGGTATACTACAATCGTTACACTCAATGGTTGTTCTTCAGGCGCTTCTGTCAGTGTAAATGTAGTAATGACAGGCATTGGCGAACAGCATGGAACGAGTATCCAGATTTTCCCGGTACCCAACGACGGCATGTTCAGGGTTTCAATCACCTCCCCCACCAGGGACACATTCACCATTCAGGTATTCAATAACCTGGGTGTGATCATCAGTGAGACTGACAAGATTGAAGTGAAAGGCACTGTTGAAAAGAGTATCGACCTTCGTCCTGCTGCAAATGGAATCTATATTGTAATGGTTAAAAGCAGCACTACCCATCTGTTAAGAAGAGTGATTATAAATAATTAACAGAAAATCAGTGGATCACTACCACCTTTTTAACCGTTGGAATACCCTTCGTTGTAACCCTCAGGAAATAGAACCCTTCGGGAATGTCAGCAGTAACAATCTGGTTCCTTGAAGCAGCCTGCACAAGGTTGAACGTTCTGATGCAGGAGCCTTCAGCAGTCAGCAGTTCGATGGTTGTTTTTCCCAGTGGGACTTCATTGCCGAAATCAACAATCAGATGGTCCGACGTGGGGTTCGGGTAGGTCCTGATATTGATTTCAGCGGTCTTTTGGTGATCACTGATACCGTATATCAGTCCTCCGTTGGGAAGGCGGTTGGTGGCAAAGGCCTTGTTGATCTTGTCTGACATGAGCCTCATTTTTGCAACGGAGGCATTGGGTTCCGGAGAGTTGTAGTCCCTGGTCCAACCGAAACAGATATCGATATCCTGTACATCACCCGGCTTGAATGTTACCGGGCCGGTCACGCTGAGACCCCGAATGTCCTGCGGGTTATTACCGGCGGTTGTTTCGGTCCAGTTGACAGGACCGTTGGGTGGGGCGCATCCTGCACCCCAGTTCAGCGAATCCGATTCGCCCGGGAACATGAACCGGCAGGCCGGGCCGTAGCCGCCTGTGGTCGGGTGACCATTTCCCCCATATATTATCGGGGTACCATCCTTCCATCTGCCGCACATCAGGTTGTAATAGTCATTGGCATAAATTGGGTCGGTCATATACTGTGGTACCCCCGAGCTGGAATTGTTAAAGTAAATAAACCTTTGCATCCCGTAACGCTCATTGTCGACGATGCTGTCGCCGAAATTTAACCCGTTTACGCTGAAATCGCATAGTTGCTGCCCGTTCGTTCCATACTTTGGGTTGTCGATCCCGTCGGGATCCATATAGGGCCCGGCCAGGATAGTGACAGACTGAACAGGAGGATTTGCACCGTAAGCATAGGGTTCTCCAGAACCATCAACCGGGGTGCCGTTGTAACCGTAATATAAACCGCGTTCAACATCACAGCCAATATAATCGTCGTTGGCATATCCCAGGTCAATGTCTGTGAAAACCCCCATCTCCGTGCTGTCGTAGGTGTTCTGTGAACGGTTGTATAACCTGTAGTTCAGGAAAACCGTGTTATTCAGCGCCGAATCCTCCGGCAAGTCGAAGGCATAGGCCATGCCGTGAATTTCAACCCTGAGCTTTGCGCCGGTCGTCTCAGCATGATATCCACGGTCGTCGTTGAAAATAAAGAACAGCGCCTGGTCGCCCCGGATATCCGGGTAATCGCCGTCGTAGGGATCGTAAATTCCGTCGCCGTTCCGGTCGCAAAAGGGGGCCAGTTTGGGCGCCTGCCCCAGCGAAACGTCACCGTTGCCGGGCCAGGTAAGGATGTCATGGATGGGTTTGTACCCGTTCTCCCAATAATGGGCCCGGTGGTAATCGATATCGGTCTTCTTCAGGTTCCAGATGTAATGCCATAGCGTGTCCTGGTAGGGAGAATATTTGGTCGAATCCATGACCGGCCCGGGGTAGAAATCAGGATACTGGCCTGCAGGTCCGGGGCCTGGTCCCTGCCGGTAGCGTTCTGCTGCAAGATGGAGGTTCCCCTGTGCGTCCTTTCCCCCGATCCAGAAAGCATTGGAGAAAATGGAGGTTTTCCCGCTTCCCTTCGGCACTTCGTACTCGGCATTTTCACAGAAAAAATGGTTCCCCCACGAGTTGAACCTGGCGCTGACGTTGTTGATGTCGATATAGCTGTAGCTCTTATCGTGGATCCTGAAAAGGATTTGGGCAGAGCTGTGTTCCATCGACATGGTGGAAAACAAGTACGACCCATGGATCTCGGCCGGGTTGCCCCATTTGTTGGCACGAAAAGTGAATTTCCATTTCCACGAAGAATCATGTACCATGGTAATCTGGATAAATCCATCCGTGGTTCCCCATACGAAGGACCTGATGGTATCGCTGGCAGGGATGGTATCATTGGCAAGGATGTTAAAGACCTTGCTGACCCCCGGATAGAGGTCGATTGTGTCGTTTACTGCCCGCAGGGTTCCCTGTGAAAAGGAGTGAAGGCTGAAAGCTGAAAGCAAGAAAATCACTAATAGCACCTTTGAACTCAATCCATTTTGTCTCATAAAGCGACCTCCCATTTTTGATATGATAATTACTGTTGTTAAATCCTCCAGTAAATATACTACAAAATCGGAAAAAAACGATTGGGGATGGAAAAAACGTGACGCGTGACGGAAAAACGTGACGCGTGACACGTAAAAAATGTGTGAATGATGCAACTCCTTCCTGCAATTGTGTAACGCTTTACGACACCATTGGCCTCAACTTTGCATCCGGGATTAACCCATAGGATCATTAACATTCATAAATTCAAATAAAATGAAAAAATCAATTTTGGCGCTGGTTGCCTGCACGTTTGTATCCGGTGCAATGTTAACAGGTTGTAATACACCCTCACAGAAGGTTGAAACCGCCCGGGGTGATGTTATCAAAGCAAACAACAATCTGGAAATCGCAAACAAGGAATACCTGGCGGATATGGCCAGATACAGGGAGGAATCTGCTAAAACGATCGCGGCTAACGATGCCTCTGTCGCCGACTTAAAAGCACGGATCAAACATGATAAAAGGTTGGCCAGGGCTGATTACAATAAAAAAATCGGTGCCCTGGAG
>Ga0118677_10010538_pt1 | contig 14105 bp, 5 predicted proteins | sample AliMusrvi5mmetaG_FD_86154 | JGI IMG/M metagenome (GOLD analysis project Ga0118677, IMG submission 86154) | reverse complement strand
GGGCTCGACTCTGGCGGACTGTCCCAAGCCCGTCCAGGTGTGGCTCACCGAGACCCCGGTGCAGTGCGGGGAAATCAGCCGGGATGGCCGGAAGGTGCTGCTGGTGGGTTACTACGGGAAAGCGCAGATTCGTGATCTTAAGACCGGCCGGCTGCTCGCAACTCCCTTCGGGCCAAAATACGGACTGCGCAGTGCCGCGTTTAGTCCGGATGGACGGCTGGTGGTCACAGCAAGTGAGGATCACTCGGTAATTCTCTGGGATGCCGATACTTCTTCCCCAGTTCGTGAGTTGCCGCACCCCGACAAGGTGGTTAGCGCGAGATTCAGCCCGGATGGCAGCCAGGTTGTGGCCGCCTGTTTCGACGGCTGGGCATATCTGTGGGACGCTTCCACTGGGCGGAAAGTGTCTGCTCTTGGGCCCTATCCGGGTGGGGCATCGTTTGCGGATTTCAGCGGCGATGGAAAACTGATCGCCGTCACCAGCTTCGGTGGCTCAACGGAGATTTGGCAGACCGGACCTCTGCAGCGTCTGCCAAGGCGCTTTGAGCACAATACCTGGGTGGTCTATGCGTCTTTCAACCCCGACGGAAGCCAGCTTGTGGTGGCCTGCGCCGATCACATAGCCCGGGTCTGGGATCTGACCAGTGGCAAGAGAATATCCCCGGATCTCAGGCATGATGACATGGTGCGCAGCGCGGAGTTCAGTCCCGACGGGCGGTACATCCTGACTTCGGGCAACGATGGCACGGCCAGACTCTGGCGCGCCGAGGACTTGCAGCCGGCTGCGTCCAATCCAATCCTGCGGCACGGGGAGCGGGTGAACCACGCCTCGTTCGACGCCAATGGCCGTTTGGTTCTGACCACGTGTCAGGATGGTTCAGCCCGGGTTTGGGACCTGGCCAGCAGCATGCTTCGACCGGAGCCGCAGGCCGGCTCGCTGTGCGCGACGGCCGAGCGAAGCCTAATCGTTACAAATCAGGAGTTGCAAGTGTGCGGAACCTCGAGCGGCAAAGTAGTCAACACCCCTATTCGCCCGAAAGCGCTCCTCAAGCTGGCCCAACTGAGCACCGATGGAAGCTCGGTTTTGAGTGTTTGCGCGCTCAAGTCCCGCCCCACGGAAACCAATGACCTGGTGCGAGTCTGGAACGTGGGCAGCGGAGCGGGAGTCGGTCGCGAAATCCGGGTTGCTGGAGCGGTCGCGGGGGCAACGCTCAGCGCGGATTCCCGGCGGGTGGCAACCTGGATGGGGAGTGTGGCTCAGGTTTGGGACGTGGAGGAGGGGAGAGCCCTCACGCCCGCGTTGAATCATCGGAGGAATATCGATTCCGCGGTCTTCAGTCCCGACGGCAATCATCTGGCGGCGGTTTGTGGCGGAGACGTTTACGTGTGGAGTGCCGTTGGAGGGCGCTCAAACTATTATCGCCTGGAGCATACGGCGCCGGTTGCTCACGTGGAATTCAGCCGGGACGGGCGGTATCTGGCCACCTGCTGCGCCGACGCTAGCCTGAACAAGTGCTCTGCGCGAGTATGGGCTGTGCCTACTGGCCAGCCGGCAAGTCCTCCGCTCAACCACGCGGACGGAGTCTTGTTCGCCTCGTTCAGTCCCGATGGCAGGCGCATCGTTACGGCCAGCGAGGACTTCACCGCCAGGATTTGGGACACCGCCACGGGCAGGCCGACCGGGCTGCCCCTCAAACACGGACATCAGGTGACAGCGGCCCGGTTCAGCTCGGATGGCAGGTGGGTTGTAACCGCTTGCCGGGACGGGACCGCCCGGGTCTGGGACGCCGAGAACAATGCGCCGCTGACTCCTCCATTCAGGCACCTGAGCGCTTTGGTTCAGGCTGCATTCCTGCCAGGAGACCGGCAGCTCGTGACTACGGACAAACAAAACCGCATCTTTGTCTGGCCGTTGTCGCTGCCAGGGAACCGACCGGCCGATCTGGCGCAATTGGCTGTGTTCCTCTCGGGTGCCCAAGTCAGTCTCTCCGACGAAGCGGAGCTTAAGCCTTTGCCGCTTCTCGCAGGCTGGCAGCAGCTTTGCGTCAAGTTCCCCGGCGTGTTTGCGGGTTCGGAGCGGGAGGATGCGCGCTGGCATGAATGCCAGGTTCAGGAGAGCCGGATGCGGGGAGACTGGTTCGCAGCACGGTTCCACTTGGAACGTCTCTTAATGCTGCGCCCTGAGGACACCTCTCTCTCCGAACAACTGTCCCAGGCCAAAGCAGCTCTCAGTCAGGTGCATGGGCGGTAGGGACAAAGGTGTCGCCAACAACGCTGTCGACAATTTGAACGTGGGCATTTGTTTGGAGACGGCGATGATGGTTTCTTGAACCGCGTCATGCGCCTCAGACTCACTCAGCCCGGCTTTGATAGCCAGGCCGTAGATCAGGCCCAAGTAGGTGTCGAAGAAAACACGCCAGATTTTCTGATCGCTGCGGTCCTTCAACCGGCTCAGCAACGACCGCCGTGTTGGGATTAATTCAGCGCGCTCTGGCGGGTTCATGTCTTGATGCTCATCATGTTTGACAGAGAGTAATACGTAGCGGGGAGAGCACTTCTTTCAAGAATCTGCAAATTCTCCAATTCTATCTGCAAACGACTCGCGACTGTGGTTGAGCAAAGGCGAGTCACCATTTTCACAATAGCGCGCCAAGACGGCGATCTTCCGGACCGGAGACGAACTCTCCTGCCCTTGCGTGGATCGCGCTGGCGCCATCGACTTGTTAGCTTCAGCCATGAAAATGGCAAGGGTTGAAAAGCCTCCTGTCCCAAACAGTTTTCTGCACCACGGTTATTTTTCGGAGCTGGCTCACAGCGTCTGGAGAAGGACACATTGGTTGGTCTTCTGACGTGAAGCACCACCGTACCACGAACGACCTGGCTGTGCAATAAGGACAAAGCCCTTCGCGCTGGCACACTCACATGCGCGCACTTCGGAAAGGAGTTCGGGTTGTCGGTTAGGCTGTGACAAATCGATTCGTCGGTATGTTCAGTCAGTACAGAGCTTTAACTATCCCCGCACAGTAGAGTTCGTGCTGCGCTTCTGATTACACCAGTTGCCCCAGGGCTTGATCAAAATCCGCCACTTCGACTGCTTGAATAACCGGCACCGACTGACCCGCCCGTGCTAAGCCCGGGCGTTGCTCCGGCCAACGGCCTCGGAAACCATAACCAAAAGACCTCCCGGTGGACTGCCCGACGATGCGTGGCAAACTGAGTTCGACCTTAGCTTCACATCGCATTCCGGCAGATTCTCAGTTAAGATCGAGTGTCGTCTGAGATTGGCAAACATCGGCTTCACTGTCGCCAGCCTGCGTTGTGTCGTCCGTGGGTGGGTGGTAGTCATGCTGCCCAGCCATCGTTGGACGAGTTATCGGTCGATCGCGCTGATGGCGCCAGGCTATGCCTCAACGCGCGGCAAAGCCATACCGGCCATACCTATCTGGGCGAGGGGCCGCGCTTTCACTCCAGGCTCCGGAGCGAGGGTTGCCTGCTCCTGAGCTTCGCATGATACGCAGACCGCCGCACCAGCCGAGGGCGATTGACCAATAGACTGGCCATTGTCTTGGCCCGTCTTCCCCACGAAGTCGACCGTCACCGCTGCCCACGGTGGTCAAAAGCCCGGCGGCCCTCCACACTCCCGGCCAGAAGTGCGAACAGCGCGGCCCCCCCCGACCGGTGCCACGATGGGCGGCGGACCGTGGGAACAGTGGCCAAAGATTATTCTTGATCACAGGTCTTGCTGCTCAACAGGCTGCGTCGGAGGCATCGCAGGCTGCGAAGATTTTTGGAAGATTTGGCCGTTTGCCTACGTATTCAATCTGTAGGCATTCTCGAATGCGTGAAGGCGAACACCCAACTTTGTCGAGATGTCCATGCAAACTAACAGCTATGTCGAGCTTCAGACGGGGATGGCCTACCCGGCCAACGGCCCGTACGTCGAAGGACAAGAAATAATCGAAGGTATCCCCGGGGGCGCGGTCGCCCAGGAGGCACAGATCCCGATTGTCTTGCCCAACGACCTATCCGCCGAACCGGTTGACGCCCAGACAGCCGCCGCTCGGCTCCCCACTGCGGCCGTCTGCTCGAGCTACGCCGATTACGGCCTTCAAACCCACCTGGTCAGTCAGGCTTTCGCTGCGGAACGGCTACGTGCTTGATTAGTCCATTCAACCTCCGTCATTGTCTGAGCGCCCCGCGGTTTGCCTCCAGCGGCCTAAGGTCTCCGATTCCCCGCTTCCGTACTTATCGCCCGCCCGCCGAAGTTGTCCTGCAATTTCGTGAAGAAGCAGTGCTTGAAGGCTTCGAAGAAGGGTGCTTTACGAGGAAACTGCGCGTTCTGCCGCGTGGGTCAGGGGTAGCGGCTCAGGAATAAGCAGCTTGAAGAGCTCAGCCATGGAAACGGCATGAGAACGAGCAGGCTTTCGGCGGTGGATAATTGGCGCGCCTTGGCTGAACGGGCCATGTTCAGGCCAAGGACTCTGGCGAATCTGGTCGGCGTTGGCCTGCGCGACTTACAACTGTTTTTTCACCGCCGCACTGGAAGTTCCATCCGCGACTGGCTGAACGAAGTGCGGTTACGTATGGCCGCCCAGCGATTGGGGGCAGGCGCAAGAATCAGCGAATTGGTGAACGAACTCGGTTACTGCGACCGGTCCCATTTCCGCCGCCAGTTCCGTCAGATGTTTCACTGCCGCCCCGAAGGTTTGCAGCGGAGTCCAGACAGCGCAAAGCCAAGTGGATCACTCAAGGCGGTACCACGTCACCCGCGCCCTCGCTGAGCCACGAACTGGCCGAAGCAGTCCGGGCGATGGAGACTCAACTACGGAGCAAACCGGCCCGCGACCCAGAACCCGGGAACCAGGCCGTGCGCATCGCCCTGGTGGACGAGGATCCGAGCGCCGCTTGTGCGGTCCAGGAGGCGTTCATGTGGTTAAGCCCATTGCCATCAAATTGGTCTGGGAGCAGCGAAGGCCGTGAAGATCCCGATCATCGGCATGGGCGGTATTCAAACCGCCGCTGACGCCATCGAGTTTCTACTGGCTGGTGCGACAGCAACCGCCGTCGGCACGGCGAATTTCTACGAGCCGCAGACCGCATTGCAGATTATTGAGGGCTTACGTCAGTACCTGGAAAAGAACCGCATCCAGGACCTACGCGAGCTCACCGGACGCGCCCAGACTGAGATTTGACCCGGACTGCTCTTCGATAGGCCCTAAAACTCCCCTGCTCCTTAGAGTGAAAGCAGATACGCGCAAAGGTCGTCAAATTCTCGGTGGGAAAGCTTCGAGGTGTGACCATGCAGATCGTGGGGGTTGCGTGTCGTGAGCACGTCCCGGACAGTCGGGGCCGAGCCGTCGTGAAGATAAGGGGCCGTGCGCCAGAGCTCGACCAGGGTTGGAGTGTCAAATCTGTCGCCGGCCTTGTCGTAGGACCCGCGTGTCCCCACATCATATGACCGAAGGTCAGTAAGAAGGCCGGGAGGGTGGCAGGTGAAGCAACCTGTCCGGGCGCTCTCGAAGAGCGCTTTGCCCCGGAGCGCCGACCGGGTGAGGCTGCCGTTTACCAGCCGCGGGCTTGGCATGGGCTGGAGGGAGCGGAGGTAGGTATCTATGGCGACGGCCTCAGATTCGGGGCGTTTGGCGAACAGAATGTGGCGTAACCCGGAGCGGACGGCCTGCTCCGCCGTCTCCCTGATGCCCAGACTCATGGCGGGTGGGGTTTGGCCGCAGAGGAGGAGGCTCTTGGTGTTCTTAGGGTTGCCAGGGCCATCATTGAGCAAGTCCCAGTTCAGGCCGTCAACGCGTCCGTCCGGATGGCACGATGCGCAACTCTGCCAGCCCTGATGGCAGATAGTGGCGTCGTGGAAGAGACGCTCCCCCTTGCGTTCAGGGCCCCCCGGCGCTGCCACTGTCAGAGAAATGGGGCTACCCAAGGACCGGGTGGTCAAATCCACAGTCGCGACTGAATCCGAGAAGAACTCTGCGACATAGGCATACCCCTGCATGGCCACCACGGCACGGGGCCCGTTGCCGCCGAGCGCAACTCGACGCCGAATCCCATGCAGGAATGCGAAGTTCCCAACCACTTTTCCGTCCGGCATACCGGACAGTCTTTGCTCAAGCGCCCTGAAATCAATAAGGCTGAGTTCGTGCGTGCCGGCATGGGCGATACAAAGCTGGAAGCCGTCCGGGCTCCAGGCCACGGACCACGGGTTGGCCGCTCCCCGCCTGGCCTCGTCCAGCACAACCGTCAGGGCTTTCCCGCCCGAGTCAACCCAGGCCAGCGTAAGGGCGCTGGCGTTCATCCACCCGTGTTCGACTTGCGTTGCCGCCCCCTGGAAGTGGGCGAGATTGTGGACGACGGCGCACAGCGGCCGTTCCGGGTGGAAGGCGACTGCGCGAACCGATGTGCTGCCGCTGGGCAGCCAGACGGTCCTGAGGAGTTTGAGACTGCGTGCGTCCAGCAGCGAGACAGCCGCCCTTACCACCGCCTGATTGGCGGGGCCGTTCGGGAGCAGGTTCACAACCGCCAGGCACTTGCCATCGCTGGAGAGCGACGCGGAAACCGGCTCGCGCTGAACCTCGGCCCTGGCAACGACCCGGCCAGAGTCAGGCCGGACCAGCCAGACCGTGTTGTCGTAGCGGTTGCAAACGTAGAGCGCGCGCCCATCGCCGCTGAGTACCGGGCTGCACACTCCGTTCCCCGCAGCCCACGACGCCAGGATGCGCCCGGTCTCAGGATCGAGTGATACGATGCAGTTTGATGCTCCGGAGCAGGTGACTATGAGCCTGTGAGGCTCCTGTGCCAGAACCAGCCCTGTGGGGCGTTCCTCCAGCCTGAGAGCCCGTGTCACTGCCCTGGTTGCAAGATCCACAGCGACGACCTGCCGCGAACGCTCGCAGGCGAGGCACAGGGTCCTGCCGTCGGCACTCACTGCGGCGGCGCCCGGTCCCATCCACTCAGCCCCCGTGTCCTGGCCTTCGACCAGGCAGGTGAGGACGGTGGCCGCCAGAGCGCAAAGCCGCCAGCGGCCAATGCTCTGGGCTAGCAGCCGGCTGCCCGCGAACGGATAAGACCACCTCTTCATTTCATAAGACGAAATTGTACTTGCACCCCACGCTTGCGTTTTAATCTTATATTTGATACAAGCGTACGCATGAGCGAATTATGGGGTTTACTCATGGATCGTCCAGCTCAAAAGCGACAAGCCAGAATGAGCGAATCGGGGGGGTCCAAGTGCTGGATGAAGCAAGCTAGCCAACGAAAAGCAAATGAGAATAAAGGAGCGTTATGAAACCAATGGCGGGCGAATCAGGAAAGAGGTTCTTTCCAAGGTGGCGCCAGTCTTCTGGGCCGCAATTCTTAGCGTAATGACGGCGTCAACCCAGGGGTTGGCGCAAACACCGGGTCAGAAGCTTCCCCCAATCCGCGGGGGCTTGATCTTCGACCATCCGCTGGAGGCGGTTGCGGAGAGCCCGACTGCGGCGCAGGAGGCGGGCGTCCTGAGCGTGGCCACCGCCAGCGCCAGCGTGGCCAACCTGGACGCGGTGATTGACGCGCTGGAGGCCTTCGTGACGGAGAACCCCACGTCGGTTTGGACGCCGTCGCTGCAAGCCAACCTGGGCCGGTATCATTGCACGGAGGGGCGCTGGACCAAGGCCCTGGAGCACTGGGGCCAAGCGTGGGATGCCACCAAACAGTATAACGGCGGCGCGGGCAAGCGCGTGGCCGACTATACCCTGGCGTTCTGGACTCGGCTGCTGGTGGAGCTGGGACGGCTCGACGAGCTGCAGGTAATCTTCGCCGAGGCCCAGGGGCGGGTGCTGGACGGCGGGTCGCTGACCCAGAAGTATCTGCGGACCAGGGAAGGGTACGGGATTCTGCGCCAACACCCGGTCGCGGGGTACCGTTGCGGGTGGCTGGTGCTGAATCACTTGGCGATTGCGTTGCGCGGGCGTGGGCTGGCCCCCAGCGAAGCGCGCGATCTGTATCAGGAAAGCAACCTGTTGCAGAGTTGCTCGATGAGCGCGCTGGCGCAGGTTGCGCTCAAGGAGCTGTGGCTGCTGGTTGGAGTAGAGCGGCCCGTCGGGAGTCAGAACCTGCCGCTGCCATCGGTTATGCATCTGAGCCAGGGGCACTACGTGGCGCTCTTGAAGCTGGATGGGACCTTTGTTCTGGCGTACGATCCGATCTTCGGAGTTCGCCGTTTCCGGGCGGACGTGCTCAATGCGGAAACCAGTGGACGATTCCTGGTGGGAGCCAGTTCGGCGCCAGCGGGCTGGCGGAAGCTCTCAGCCGACGAGATGGTCACGACCATAGGCCGGTCGGGCGGGTTCAGCGGCGGATTCACCGGGTTTCCCGATTTTGAGGAGACTGACTCTGACGAGAGCGGCTGCGGCGGGACTTCGGTCGGCGGGGAGGGTTATCTCGATCCGAACCTGGGGCGGAGGCACTCTGGTCCTATTGACTATTATGTCGATCCGAACCTGGGGCACGGCGGTGGCGGTGGGGGAGTAAGCTACTTGACCGGCATGCCTCACTGGCGCGTAAGCGAGCCCAACATTAACCTGTGGCTGCGGGACGATCCGGTCTCTTGCCAGGGCGCCGACGGGCCGGCGGTGGCGTTTGGCCTGCGGTTCAAGCAGCGGGATGAGGAGGTGCCCGCCGCCACCGTCTTCACCTTCGGGGCGGAGTGGAACTCCCCCTGGCTTTCGCGCGCGTATTACATCCAGCGCTATGGGTTCTACAACACCACCCTCTGCCTGCCGGGCGGGGGCACGCTGGCCTTCTCGTTCCCCACGGGGCAGACCGTCGCGACCAACTACTATTACAACATTCGCTTAAGCGTGACGGCGAGCAACGATCAGGCCACCGCCTTCACCTTGGATTGCCCCGATGGCCGGCGGTACCTCTATCAGTATGCCTGGCAGGTCGGCCAGTATTATACCTTGTATCTATCGAGTTCGGTGGACGCGCAAGGCTTCGTCACGCACTATAACTATGTCCAACCCCAAGACCAGTACTGGGGCACCCTGCTGCGCCTGGATACGGTGACTGATCACCAGGGGGACCTCCTGTTTGGGCTCCAGTACACCAACAGCACCTACTTCTCGAGCCTGGTGTCCGTGGTGACGAATCGGTTTGGCCGCAGCGCACAGTTGACTTACACCGAAGACCCTGGTGGCCTTCCCCTCCTGACCGCGATCAAGGACGCTGGCGGGCTGACGAGCACGATCAGCTACGACGACTGCGGGTGGCCGCAAACAGTCGCCACACCTTATGGTAGCACGACCTTCGCCTATGACGATGGTCAGAGCGCCACATATTGGCGGCGGTGGCGGATCAGCGAGCCCAACGGGGGCAGCCAAACTTACTTGTTTAACAGCCTGTGCTCCACCTTGTGGAGCGGCGGCACCTGGTTCCCCTGTGAATTGCCGGGGAGCCTGGTGCCCGGCGGTCTGCCAGCGGGGTCAACCATAGACACCAACCTGCAAATCCTCAATAGCTTCCATTGGAACCAGGCGCAGAACACCGATGTCCCCACCGACCTGTCCCAGCTCACCACCAACCACATGAACAAGGCGCGGATGCGCCACTGGCTCTCGCGGGAAGCGCGCGACGACCTGTACTCGCCGGACTTTGCGGTTTCGTCCGAAGTGTCGGCCAGCCAGACTGGGGACGGCACCAGCCTCGGCCAAATCAGCTTCTACGACTACGCGGGCAAGACCACCGGCTACAACTGGGCGCGGGGCACGCAAATCCAGCCTTCCTTGATTGCCCGCCTGCTGCCCGACGGCTCGACTTGGTACACCGCCTACCAGCGCAACAGCTACGGCTGGCAAACCAGCGAGACTAGCACCTACGGGCCGGCGGGCGGGGTTTCCACCCGGACCTACAGCTTCACATACGCCGCCAACGACCAGGACGTGGTTCAGCGGCACGGCCCCAGCAATGAGCTGCTGGCCACTTACGCCTACAACTCGCGGCACCAGAGGACCAACGAAGTCCTCTGGCCCGACAGCACGACTGCGTACACCAACTCCTGGGCCTTCGACCAGCAGGGCAGGTTGCAGGGCAAGGCAACCGCCGCCGGGCAGACCACGAGCTCCACATACAATGGCTCTTCGGGCAGTTACTCGGGCTACCTCTCGGGGACGAGCGAGCAGCCGGTCCAGCGCACCGAGTCCTTCACCTGGATCAACGGCATGGTGTACGCGCACACGGACTACCGCGGGCTGATCGTCACCAATTTTTGGGATGGCCTGAATCGGCTCACCGGCAAGCGGTACCCGGACGGCACCTGGACGACCAACCTCTACACTAGGGCCAGCGCCTACGCCGGCGGCAGCGGCGGGCTGGGCATCCTGGACCTGACGGCGACGCGGGACCGGCTGGGGCACTGGACCGGATTTGACTATGACCCGTTGCGCCGGATCGTGGCCCGGACCAACGCCAACGGCGTCGTCACCCGCTACGGCTACTGCGACTGCGGCTCGGAAAGCTCCATCACCAACGCCTCGGGCACCCCGGTGCAGCAGGTCACGCTGTTCACCTACGACAACCAAGGCAACCGCATCACGGCGAGCTACGCCGACGGTTACAGCGTGACCAACTGGTTCAACGCGCTGGCCCAGACCATCGCCAGCGGCGACGGCACGGGCTATCGCTGGTACTTCTACAACAACCAGGGTCTGCTGACGACGGTCAGCAATGCCTGCGGGTTGGAAAAGGACGTTACGTTCGACATCCGGGACCGGCCTCAATACGTGACCGATGCGAACGGGGTCACCGTGGTCAATGCCTATGATAACCTTGGGCGACTGCTTGCCCGCGGCTACCCGGACAACGGTGTCGAGGGGTTTGGCTACTCCGCGCAGGGCGTGGTGGCCTACACCAACCAAATTGGACTGAGCAACTTCTTCGCCTACGACGCTGCGGCCCGCAAGACGTTCGAAACGAATGCCAACGGCCATGTGATTCGTTATACAAACAGCGCCGCCGGTGACCTGCTCTCGCTCACGGACGGCAAGAATCAAACCACCCGCTGGACCTATGATGAGTATGGCCGCGTGACCAACAAGGTCGACCAGGCCCGGACCGAAATCCTGCGCTACAAATACGATGCGGAGAGCCGGCTGACCAACCGCTGGAGTGCCGCCAAGGGCAACACCGCCTACGCATACGACTTCGTCGGCAACCTCACCAACATCAACTACCCGGCCAGCCCCGACGTCACGCTGCAGTACGACTGGCTCAACCGGCTCACGAACATGGTGGACGCCGCGGGCACCACGAAATACACTTACACTGCGGGCAATCAGCTCCTGACCGAAGATGGCCCGTTCACGAGCGACACTGTGACGAACACCTACGTAAACCGGTTGCGCACAGCATTGAGCTTGCAGCAGCCCGCCGGCCTGTGGACGAACAAGTTCGTCTATGATGCGGCCGGGCGGCTGACGAATGTCACTTCACCCGCCGGTTCACACGGATACATGCTGGGCGGTTCAGGGGCGGCGAGCCCGCTCATTAAAAAGCTGCTGCTGCCGAATACCTCGTACATCACGAACACGTATGGGGCGGTGGCGCGACTCACCGGGACGTTCCTGAACAACAGCGGCAACACGACTCTGGACTCCTCAAAGTACGGCTACAATGCGGCCAACCAGCGCACCACCTTTACGAACGCCGCCGCCACTTACGTCGGGTACACTTACGACAGGATCGGCCAACTCAAGGTTGCCGACAGCTCGGTCAATGCCGAAGACTGCGGCTACACCTATGACACCGCTTGGAACCTCAATTACCTGACCAACAACGGCGTGAGCAGCACATTCACGGTGGATAGCCGGAACCAGTTGAGCAGCACGCCGCTCGGTTCGGCCAGTTACGACAGCAATGGCAATCTGGTGTCGTACGTCCACCACTATATGAGCGGCAGCACGACGCGCACCTGCGCTTATGACGACGAAAACCGGCTGGTCAGCGCTTACAGCGGAACGGTCTATCGCACCGACTTTGGCTACGATGGGCTCGGGCGGATGCGCACCCGGACCAACTTTACCTGGGGCGGGAGTATCTGGGTGGCCAGCGCCACCGTGGAATATATCTATGACGGCATGCGAGTCATTCAGGAGCGGGATGGGAGCAACCTGCCCACGGTCAGTTATACCCGGGGCACCGATTTGAGCGGCAGCCTGGAAGGGGCTGGCGGCATCGGTGGTTTGCTGGCGCGCTCCAGTGGCTATTCGAGTGGCAACTGGACAGATCACAATTTCTACCACGCCGACGGCAACGGGAATATAATGTACCTGGTCAACAGCAGCCAGGCCTTGGCCGCAGCCTATCGCTATGACCCCTTCGGGAACCTGATTGGCAGCAGCGGGAGTCTGGCGGCGGCGAACGTCTATCGGTTCTCGAGCAAGGAGATTCACTTTGTTGACAACAACGGCAGCCCACCGCTCTACTACTACGGCTACAGGTTCTATGACCCGAGCTTGCAGCGGTGGCTAACAAGGGACCCCATCGGGGAAGAAGGCGGAATTGCTGTGTATCAGTATGTGGGAAATAATCCCGTCATCTTGGTGGACCCATTCGGGTTGCTCGGATGGAAGGATTACATCAACCCTCTCAATTGGTTCAGTCCGGAGTTTTGGGGAGAGGTTCTACACTCGGCTGCTATGAGCAGGAACCCGCAGCCAATTGATCCCAATTCAAACCGCGCTTTACTAAACGAACAAGGACTGACGCCTGGCGTCCTCATGGACGATAACGGGAGTCAGATCAGTGCTGGGCAGGCCACTGCAATGGTGGGCGGTGCAGTCGTCGCTGGAGCGCTAACTGCCCTGACGGATGGGCTGGGAGACGCAGGAAAGGCCGCAAAGTGTGGAAAGCTGAGCAAGGGGGCACGGCGAACGCTAGGAAATCTTACTGAACTTGCGGACAAGACGGTTGCGGAGGCGATCCGGCTCAGAGGCGGCGGTGGTCAGAACATTGCCAAGCTGGAAACGGGCATGGGGCAGAGACTTGTTCGAGACATCGCAGAAGAGGCTGCCGGGGGAGACAGTGCAGCGATGGAAGCGATAAAGATGATTAAGCAAGCTGCGAGGAAAGGGCAGCGTAATTATTAGAGACATGAATGTTTCGGATTTAGCGCGTGCCCACGCAACACTGAGCGGATTGAGGTGTTTTCGATATGACGATAAACCATTCGGCCTAAAGGCGGTGCTCTTCTCATTCGAAGGTCACGGAGAAAAAATACTTTCCGTAAATCCCGACGATGATTCTTTACTTTGGCAGGACGCGAGGCCCGATGGATGCACGGAGGTCGCTCTTGAGAGTCTATTCCCACGGGCATTGGCCGCATTCGGTCTAGAACTCATTTGGCTATGGGAAATGAGCAACCAGCAGGGCTACTTTGATGCTCTGCAGATTCAGCTTGCGGATGAGTCGTTACAAAGAGGATTAACGCTACAGTTTAAGGCCAGTGCCTCTGCAGTCCAGGTCTTTGAGGTGTTGAGACTGGAAAGCCGAAGAAGTGCCATGTAAGTATCCTGACTAGAGTGAAACGGCAACCAATAGCATGGCTGGTGCCACCTATTGTGGGTCTGGCGCCGGAGGCAGCTTCTTGGAGTTCGCGGCCTTGCCACGCGGAAGGTGCGCCATTTCAAGTATTCATCCGAACGCTCCAACGCCAGGGCCACCCACATCCCGCGCTGTCCAGGTCAACCTCCAGGATGGCCTAGGCGCTCACAGGCGCTGCGGGCGGCCCGTACGAACCGAGTTAGGAACGCGACTGCTTCCGACTATGCTGCTCCTGCTTATGCGGGGAACTGACCGTAGTGTCCAGCCCAATTGCGAGTTGGCTTAGCGGGCGGGCGCGGAGACAACTGCATACGACGTGTGAAACGTTTGCTTCCAGTTTTCTGGCTGTTCTGGTGCGCCTTGGCTTGCGCCAGCTGTTACGCATTTGTTTGACATTGTACTTTCCCCCCAATTGTCGTCGTAGCGTTTTTGCCGGATAGCCGCACTGGCATCGTGTTTTGTAGCCAGATTGCTGCGCTCAGGTCGTAGCGGTACGATGAGAGGGGCTGGGTGTGGGT
>Ga0118677_10010537_pt1 | contig 14105 bp, 10 predicted proteins | sample AliMusrvi5mmetaG_FD_86154 | JGI IMG/M metagenome (GOLD analysis project Ga0118677, IMG submission 86154) | reverse complement strand
CCGTAATAGTCTATTTATCATTTCTCGACTGCATCATGGTAGAGTATTTCTGCTGACAATACGCCACCAACGCCGCAATATTCACCCCGCTTTCCCACGGACGCGCGCGGCAGCACCAGCCGGAGCTTTCGTTGGCGCCATAGTATTCACACCAGGCGCCGCTGCTATCGAGCAGGCGCAGCAGGCGTTGGAAGGCGTGCTCTGTTGCCAGATGTTGCACCGCCAACAGGGTGAGGAGGATCAGGCCGGGATCGTAGCCGACGCAGCCTTCGCTGCCGGGGACGCTGGGGATGTGGCCGGCGGCATTCGCTTGCGCCAGCACGTGATCGATGACGGCGCGTTGTTCGTCCTTGGTGAGGATATCGCTGCCAATGTAGGCGGGCAACAGCGAGACGGAGTTCACTTCCATGCGCGGAGGGGAGGCGGAGAGCGTGTCATTGCCGGGCATGCACTGCGGGCAGATATAGCGGCCGTGGGCATTGCGTTCGGTGGTGTAACGCCACCCGCGGCACGCTTCACAAACGCCGGTGCGGAATCGGGGATCAGGCGCCTGTCCCCGTCGCTCGGGGGCATTCGCCCAGATTTGTCCTTCTGCGGCGAAGTTGAGGCTATAGGCGGCGCGCGCGGCTTCCACCTGCGCGCGTTGACTGTCGGCGCAGGCATGCGTCCAGAATCCCTGTTGTACCGCCCACTCCGCCAGCCATTTGCCTGCTTCGATGAAGACGAGGGTGGAATCCGCGGACCCGTGCAGCAGACCTGATCGGGGGAAATACCCTCCCGCCACGTAAGTTTCATCGCCATTGAATGGCAGCAGACCGTTGACTAGATGTTTGAGTTGCACCTGCCAGCACCAGGCCAGCATCGGCCACATTTCACGCGCTAACTGCTCATCTCCAGTCGCCGTCAAATAATCGCGCACCTGCAAAATGGTATAGGCCGGACCTTCAACTTCATCATTCTCATGCACATGTCGCGCGCAGTCGGTGCCCATCGACTCGGCGGTGTTGAGATTGCCGAAGGTGGTGAATTTGTGATAACGGAAACGCAGATTGCGCCGGGCTTCCTCGTTGAGGCCCAGACTCAATAACCCGCGCGCCATGCCATATTGGTCGCGGACGTAGGCGAGTGGGTAATTATGGCCGGCCATGACCCCGCCATCGGTTGCTTGCTGCGTTTTGATGAGCACGGCCACGCTATCCATCGCCTCCCGTATTTCCGCGGACGTTGCCGCGCTTGACGCAGGACATGCTGCCAATCGGCGTTGCGTAAATGCGGCCCAGTATTTGCGCGTTTCTGCCAATAGCGGAGCGACACCGCTGCACTTGACGCGTTCAGCTAATGCAGAGCCCAGTGCGTAGTCATTTGCGCCGGTAATGGCGATGTACCCTTCACCAGGTGTACAGGCAACGATCAATGTTCCATCTTCGCCGGGTGTCACCTGGCAGGCGCCGTCCAGCAGCAGCCAATGGTACGAGGGAAAGGTTAATGGATATTGCATCACACGCTGTCCGGGGAGCAGCACCTGTTGCCAGACGCCTGAAGAGGCGGCATTGGCGAAAAATCCACCGGCGGGATGGGGATGCAAGATGAAACTGACGCCGCTTGTTCTGCATGAAAATTGTCGAACATAGATGGGAGCATCACTGGCGACAAATTCGGTAAAGTCCAGCGCGTCTTCCCCGTCCATGGTCAATGCATGGTGCCAGATGGCCGTCTGCGCTTCTCGTTCCGCCTGGTCGGTTAATGGAAGATCGCATTTGGTATACAACTGCAGGATATTGGGCGAACTATAGGGCGGGCCGTAGAGATGCGCGATGTCCGGCCCAAAGCCATAGGCGAGTAACTCGCCATTGCCCATTGCATGAATGCTGGTATCATCCGACGATTGATTATTCCAATTGCGCATAACTACTCCTGATATCGCATCAATTCACATTCTCGCGCGGAGACGCAGAGAAACGATGCGGGATGCGTCAATTTTCTCAGCGTCTCTGCGCCTCTGCGCGAGATATACGTATTTCATCCATCCTGAATATCAACAACAGATTTACGCTTCCCCAAGCACCGCCTCTTCACGAGCACGGAAATACGTCGCCGTTTGTTCCACCAGATATTTGAGCTTGATAGGATCAGGTTTGCCGTACATGGCCGGGTACGGGGCGCCGCCGGGGCCTAGCGGTTCGGGGGTGACGTAGCAGCCGGAACGATTATGTCCGATGAGGTAGAGCGCGCGGATAATGGTGTCGAGATCCATTGAGCCGTCTCCCAGCGCGCCGCGATTGGAATCGGCCAGGTGCAGGTTGGTCAGCCGCTCACCGGCATCGAGTAATGCGCGGCCGATATGGCTTTCTTCCACCTGCATGTGATAGACATCGCCGTTGATGTGCTGAATGCCGGGATGGTCGACTGCTGCGATGTAAGCGACGGCATCGGCGATGGTATGGCAGAAGCTGACTTCCGCGGCGCGAATTGGTTCGATTGCCGCCTTGATACCCGACGTCACAAAGCGGTCTGCCACCAGCCTGAGCGTCTCGACGGAACGCGCAAACTCCATATCGTCATAGGCCGTCGGGCGGCCCACAGCGCCGGGCACGACCAGCACATATCCCGCTTTCACCGCAGCCGCGAAGTCGATGGTCCGTTTGAGATAATCCACCGCTTGCTGACGCGCGATACCGCTATTGCTGGAGAGGTCGTTTTCCCTCGAAAACATGCCGCAGATGCCGCCGACGGCGATGTTGTGATCGGCAAGAATTCGCAGCGTTGCCGCAGGCTGATAGCCGAGGTCGGCTCCGTAGTGGTTGCCGTGTAGTTCGATGTGGGTGATGCCAGCATCTGCCAGGCGTTTGGCGGTGGAGGTGAGCGACTCGATGCCGAATCCCCAGTTGCTCCAGGAGAGATTCAGGCGCTGCTTCAACTTCTCCGGGTGACTCTTCCTGATGATCTCAAACTGCTCGCGAATCTGGGCATTCTTGATCTCGTAATTTTGTTTCTTCATAAGGGGGAATAAGGCAATGAGGAAGATTAGGGAATGGGATTGGGGATCGTCAACGCCAATGGATACGACCCGGCTCCACAGCGCCCTCGTCTATTGAGCTATGGCCTATTAGCGCTTGGCTATTGGTGAACATCTCCCTCATCTCCAGGTTCTCCGGGACCGAGAAGCCGCACTCGCTGATCCCGGAAGGGGAGTCGCACAGTGAGGGTAAGCCCGACGCCTTCGGTGCTGACAAGGTTGATCTCCCCTCCATGGGCGCGGATGATGCGCCTTACAATGAGCAGGCCTAACCCGGAACCTTTTGCCTTGGTAGTGAAGTAAGGCTGGAAGATGCTGCTCATGTGGTCGGGGGAGATGCCTCCACCAGTGTCAGCAAAGGAAATTGAGACGAAGGAATCGTCCATATCCGTGCGGATGCGAAGAATGCCTTCGCTCTTCATCGCTTGGAAGGCATTCTTGATAATGTTGTAGAATACTTGCTTGAGCTGGTTGCGGTCCACCTCCAGCAGAGGGAGGTCGGGGCGCAGTTCCTGTTCGACAAGGATATTGCGGTCAGCAATCTCGGCTTCCAAGAACGCGATGGATTCCTCAACGATGGCGTTGATGTTCTCGGGGCGGGTTTCGAGCGGGGGGGGGCGCAAGGCGCGCAGGAATTGGTTGATGATGGAGTCGAGGCGCGTGATCTCTTCCTTGGCGATGTCGATGGATTCGCGCAGGGGCTCGCGGGCCTCCTCAGGCAGCTTGCGCAGCCGCCGCTCCATGAGTTGCAGGTGGATGTGCAGCGAGTTAAGCGGGTTGCCGATTTCATGGGCGACACCCGCGGCCAGGAGAGTGAGGGCGGAGAGCCGTTCGGATTCGATAGTCTGCTCGGTGCTGCGGCGGGTCTCGGTGATATCCCTCAGGATAACGGCATATCCGGTGACTTCCAGCTCGGTGGCAGACAGGGCTTTCCGCGCGCGCTGAACCGGTTCGTTTCTGAGGGGGACGACGTAGAAGTTGAGGATGCGGTTTTCGGGATAAAACACTTCCATGTCGCGGCTGATGACTTGTCCGCCGCTCCCAGCGACCTCGCTCCACTCCAGGCCCCGTAAACGCTCGGAGAGGAGCCTGTCGAGGCTGTCCTCTCGGGAAAACCCGAACAGGCTGCAAGCCGCTTGGTTGACATAGTTGATGCGGCCCGTGGGATCGGTAACGATGACGCCTTCTTGAATGGCGTTGAAGATTGTTTCCAGGAAACCTTTTTCGTGTGCGAGTCGAGAGAGATACGTCTGGACATCTTCGGGCCCGACACGCCCGATCCGTTCTATGAGTTTATCGACAAATCGCGATTTCATTGCCTGTGAAAAATAAATCAGGCGACTTTGCCCAATGCCGTGGCTTCATTCACGATCAAAATGTCAGTGTAAAGCCAGCTCGCGATGCGCCAACAGAGTTTCGTGGGAGGCCTCTTCATGCAAGGATGCTTGCGTGGACGCCTAATCCACTGCAAGCCAAATCGCTTCCTCCAAAAACAACCCTATTTCGGCAGCGAATCCCGGTAAGCCGTGGGCGAACGCCCCACGATGCGCAGGAAGACGCGGTTGAAATGGGTGAGCGATTGGAAGCCGACTTCGTAGGCAATCTCGCTCACGCGCAGGTTCGGGTTTAGAAGCAGGTTCTTGGCTTTTTCGATCCGCACCCGGGAGAGATACTCGGTGAAATTGATGCCAGTGGCCTTTTTGAAAAGTTTGCAGAAGTAGAAGGTGCTCACATTGAGAGCGCGGGCGACTTCGCTCAATGAGATTGCATCGGATTTATGTTGCTCAATGAATTCCTTGGCTCGGTGAATGATGGGCGGCTCGGCATTGGCTTCCTGCAGAGCGATCTGGTTGGAGAGGGTGCTCAGGTGTTGAGCGAAAATTTCTAGCAACTTTACCATGGCCTGATACTGAGGCGTGGTGAGGACTTTAGTCTGAAAGTAGGCTTCTTCCAATTGTTCCACGTCCACCGTGGCACCCCATTCGAGCAACTGCCGGGAAATCTTCTGGAACTGGGCTTTGTTGGGAGAGCGCAGGAGAACCTGACCGGTTTGCAGGTAACCAATGGTCTTAAGCCCCAAGTGCACTGGCACGGCGGAATCGGTCATCCCGGCAAAGCAGGTGATCATGCTCGGCTTTTCCCCATCGCTCCCGGCAATTTGATGTTGCACGTCGAGACAGGCAGCGCACGGACGGCTGGACTGCGAAATGAGGGCGCAAAACGGATTCTCAAACTTCTTGCCGCGATGTGCCATGTTCCAAATATCGACAGCCCGCAGGCTCAGTGGCATCTGCGTGGCTTCGCTATAGGCCCGCTCGTAATCCTGGTAGATTTTGGAACGGGTCAGTTGCTGGAGCAATCGGTCTTCAGGATTCTTGGCCATGGGCTCTCGACCACCCCCGCTAGTATGCATTGAGGCTTTCATCCAATAGCCATTTTGGGAGAGTTATTGGCAGTTTTTGAACAGTGCACACCCCCAATTTAATATTCTTCACAGAAAAACCAACTCTTTTTTGCTCTCCTGGCAAAACGCTTCTGAAAAAAGCGCTTTTCTTGAATTGGCAAGGGTATCCCCTGCCGCCCCGCCGGGACTTTACCGATATTCCCTAGCTCTTCGACGATGCGGAGGAAGGTGTAGAGAGGGCCTCGCGGTAACAATTCTCCAAAACAGCGATTTGCCGCTTTTGCTCAAACCGCTCGGCCACGGCTTCCGAGGCGGCCTGGCCCATCGTTGCGTAGCGGACAGGATCGGCAGCGAGGTCGAGCATGGCGCGGCCCAAAGCTTCGTGGTCGCGTTCGCTCACGAGAAACCCGCTCACCCCCGTGTCCACAGCTTCCGGAATGCCGCCATGGTGCGTCGCCAGGACGGGAAGTCCCGTGGACATGGCCTCCAGCATGGAATTGGGGACGCCTTCCTGGTTGCCGTCCATGCCAAGTTCACTCGGATGGACGAAAGCATGGGCGGCGTAATATTCCCGGCGCAGGGCTTCTTGGGAGAGAAATCCGGGGAAGGTCACGCGGTCTCTCACTCCCAATTCTGCGGCAAAAGTTTTCAACTCTTCAAGCATCGGGCCTTCTCCGGCGATGACCAGTTCCGCTTTGGGATAACATTCCGCAAACAGGGCGAAGGCGCGTAGCGTGGTGTGAAGCCCTTTTTTGGGGATCAGGCGGCACGCCTGGAAAAACCGCCAGGCACCACTGGATGGGAATGCCCTAGGAACGAACTCAAACCGATCCAAGGGAATCCCTGTGCGATGGAGTCGGATTTTCTCTGGCGGACAGCCAACGCGCAACAGTTGCTCCGCCAAGGATTGCGAGCGGACCAAAATGAGCCGCGCCCGCTGGAAAACTTCGATAGTGGCCAGATGGTAGGCCGCTTTGTCCATGTCCACCATGGCATCCGCGCCGTGGAAGGAAACGATGATGGGCACGGGGGTTTGGCGCAAAAGCGGCAGCAAATGCACGGCGATATGGCCGAAATAGACGTGCATCACCTGGCCGTTGACCCGGTAAATTTCCCGGGCAATGCGCCGCGCTTCGCTACGGTAGATCATGACCGGGCGGTGCAGGATCTGTTTGACCCAGATACGCCGCAAAGGATGCGTGAGCGGTTTGGGAATCCGGACTATATTAGCCTCGGCAAAGGGAAAGCGAGTTGCTTCCTCGCGCTTCTGACAAAAAACGACGGCATGCCACTGGCGCAAACCGGTGATCTGCCGGTAAACGTGGAGCATCTCCGGCCTCAAAAAGGAGGCGCAATACTGGACTGCAACGGGGCGGTTATCTTCTACCAAAGCGAGCAGAGGGTGAGGAACCGGATTCCATTAGCTTGGGCTTGGAGCGGTCGTTTGTTGAGGTTGGCGGTTCGGTTAGGGTCCGTGTCCATCCACCATACTCAGTCGGGGCCAGCGGATTCAACATCTGAATGAGGTGAAACGCGGTGACGCAGGCTATTGAGATAGCGGATAAACCTCTCCCTGCCACAAAACCCCATTCCAACGAAAAACGGGGATTGCCCTATATCGGAAGCAAGCTAGGTTCCTGAGCGACATGTTGGAACGCCAGGTAAAAATCCTCAACCGCTTGGGTTTGCACGCCCGTCCCGCCGCCGAGTTCGTGCGGGCGGTGCGGACGTTTCAATCTCGCGTGACCATTATTAAAAATGGCGAGGATTATTCCGGAGCAAGCATTCTGGACGTTCTGAGCGCCAACCTCGACCACGGCTCTTCACTGATCATTCGCGTCGAAGGCCCCGATGCCGAAATAGCAATGGAACGGCTCTGCTGGCTACTGGAAGAATTCAAGCGCCAGGAAGAGGAAGACGATCTCTAAAGCGCTTCCCCAATCCCCTTTTTGCGTCCTTGGCGGACGGGGGATGCGGCATTGACAAAATCCCCTCGGGATTCATAACTCAGAGCGCTCCGACTCGGGATATTCCGAGTCGGCATCTTTTACCCCTTCTTTAAAATGCGTATCACCTCTCGTTTCATGACGGGATGGCTCTCAGCCATCCTCTGCCTCAGCTTTGCAGAATCGCTCAAGGCGGATGTTAAAATGTCCACGCTATTCGGGGACCACATGGTACTCCAGCAGGATTCCAAGCTACCCGTCTGGGGTTGGGCGGACCCCGGAGAAACTGTGACAGTGACGCTGGGTAAATCCACCGCGAAAGCCGTCGCCGGAGCCGATGGCAAATGGCGTGTCAATCTCCCGCAGATTCCCGCCAGTTCGACCCCTTTAACGCTGATGGTGGCCGGAAAAAACACGCTCCAGTTTGAAGATGTGCTGGTGGGCGATGTCTGGATTTGCTCCGGCCAATCCAACATGGAATACGGCATTGGTAACATCAGCAGGGAGGAAGTTCTCGATCCCGAAATCCGCGTTTTCCATGTCACCAAATCCGCCTCGCTAACGCCCTTGGAAGAGACGAAATTCGTGCCGCCGGAGATTGGCTTGGACACATTGTCGGGCCATTGGCAAAAGACGCTCCGGGCAGGCGCTTGGAACGGATTTTCAGCCGTCGGCTACCTTTTCGCAAAGAACGTCCATGCATTCACCGGGAAACCGGTGGGGATGATCGGAAGCTACTGGGGTGGCACACCCGCCCAAGCTTGGACAAGCCTCTCAGGACTGGAGAAGGAACCCGCGCTGGCAAATTACGTCAAGGGGTTGCAGGACATGAAGCCCGAACAAAAAGCGAAGTTCCCGGTGGTATGGGCCGACTATGTGGCTGCCATGAAAAAGTGGGACAAGGAGGCGCGCGAGCCCTTCGATGTCCAAATGAAGGCATGGAATGTTGCGGTGGAAAAGGCCAAAGCCGCCGGAGAACCCGAACCACCCAAACCGCAGATGGCCTTCCCGCGCCCAGCCAATCCCGGCAACGTGGGCACAACCACCAGCCTCTTCAACGGGATGATCAATCCGCTCATCCCCTTCGCCATTAAAGGAGTCATCTGGTATCAGGGCGAATCGAACTCTTACAACGGCGCCGAATATGGCATTCTCTTTCCTAATATGATCCGCGACTGGCGCGAAAAATGGAGCCAGGGAGATTTCCCGTTTCTGTTTGTGCAAGTAGCTGGCTATGGCGTGCCGCTGACTGATCCTTCACGCGGCAGATGGCCCCTATTGCGCGAAGGGCAGAGTAAGGCGCTCGCCCTGCCCAACACGGGAATGGCCACCGCCATTGACATCGGCGACGAGAAGGACATCCACCCAAAAAACAAATTTCCCTTGGGCGAACGACTTGGACTTCTGGCAAAGCAGATAGCCTACGGACAAGCCATCGTCGCCAGCGGGCCGACCTACGCTTCCATGAAAGTGGAGGGCGGCAAAATCCGCGTGGCATTAAAAAACACGGGAGCAGGGCTAGTCATCGGCGTTCCGCCCGCCATCCCCGGCGCACAACCCGCTCCCATCCCATCCGCACTGACTGGCTTTGAGATCGCCGGCGAAGATCAAAAATTCATGCCCGCCCAAGCTGTGATCGATGGGAACAGCGTTGTGGTATCCAGCACCGAAGTGCAAGCCCCCGTAGCCGTGCGCTATTGCTGGGCGGATTACCCAGCGTGCAGCCTTTACAACAAAGAAGGCCTCCCCGCCTACCCCTTCCGCACGGACGACTGGAAATAGAGCCCGCATCTCACACATAAACGCCCCGCCATTCCCCCGTTTCCACGGTCGCAAATCCCGATGGAACGGCATGATTTTTGGCATGCGGCGTAAAAAACGGAACAGCACTTCCCATCCAACTCGGATTGCATCTCGCTGATTCCCAAATATTTCCAAAACAGGCGAGCCATCGTATGGGCTGACAATCCAACCATTGCAAAAATTTCGAATTAGGGACTTTTCTTTTTTTCTCAGGCGCAATAAGTTGACCTGATCGTGACCACGCTTCAAATCACCTCCCCTTCGGTTCAAACATCACCTGCAGCAGGACGGGCCGACCTGCGACCGCAAAATATTCGCGATGCCGTAATCCGGCTTGCAGGCGACTCCCAGGACGGCATCCAATCCATCGGCGGATTCCTCGCCCGGCTCGCCGGACGCAGCGCGCAGGATGTGATGACCTACATGACCATCCCTGCCACGATCTCGGGCGGCGCTTCTATTTTCCAAGTGCGCATCGGCTCCGGCGAAGTATTGTCCGCAGGCGACGAAGCCGATTTTCTGGTCGCATTCTACCAGCACAGCTACGACAACCACATCGGTTCGTTGAAAGAAGGCGGCGTGCTACTTTACGACTCCGACCATGTTCAGCCCGACATGGACGACAAGCGCTTTGTCTATGTGGGCATCGCAATTACCAGCCTGACCATCGAGGCCTTGGGCGGTACGGCAAAAACCAAGGGAAAAAACATTTTTGTACTCGGCCTGCTCGCCGCGATATTCGATTTCGACGTGGAAAAGTTGAAGACTCTGATCCGGGAGCGGTTTGGTAAAAAAAACGCAGCCCTTGCAGACACCGCATTGATCGCCTTCCAGTCCGGCTACGCCTATCCGGTCGAAAACGTGCTCGCCAACCGCTATCACTTCGAACCCACAACCGATCAAAACAAGCTGGCGCAGATCACGATGGATGGAAATCAGGCGCTTGCTTTCGGGCTGATTGCAGCAGGTGTCCGCTACGGCGCTGCCTATCCAATCACCCCGTGGACATCCGTCATGGAGACGCTCCGTGCAGAACTTCCAAAATACGGCGGCATATTCGTGCAGACCGAAGATGAACTCGCGGCGGTCTCGATGGCCATCGGCTTTTCCTACTCTGGAAATCTTGCAGTCACCGGCAGTTCCGGCCCCGGCATCTCACTCAAGACGGAAGCAATCGGCTGGGCTTCCATGGCCGAGATCCCGCTCATCATCGTCAACGTCCAGCGGGGTGGCCCCAGCACCGGACTGCCCACGAACGTAGAGCAGAGCGATCTCTGCCAGGCGATCTTCGGCGGGCATGGCGATAGTCCGCGCGTCGTTTTGGCGGCATCTACAGTGGAGGATTGCTTCTACGTGGCGCTGGAAGCCGCGCGCATCGCACGCAAATACAGCACGCCTGTTTTTATTTTGAGCGACTCCTCTCTCTCCACCCGCATCGAAGCTTTTGATGAGCCAGACTTGAAAGGTCTGATTCAGGATCCGAAGCCCGATTTGAGCCCGCGCCCCGCAGGATTCAAACCGTACCCGCTCGATAAAATCACGCAGCACGCGCCTCCGGGATCTCCCATGATTGATGGAAAATATCCCGTACTGACCGGCTTGGAGCATGATGAAACCGGACATCCGACGGGAAGCGCCACCCTCCATGCAAACATGACCGTGAAGCGCCGCAAAAAACTCCAGCAACTCGCCGCGGAACTGCCGCTGCCAGAGGTTTATGGAGACGCCGAAGGCGACACGCTGCTCGTCGGCTGGGGTTCGACCTACGGGCCCATTCGCGAAGCGGTCAACCGCGTGAGGCAGGAAGGCAAAAAACTCTCAGCAATCCACCTGCGCAATTTGCATCCCCTGCCAAACGGGCTCGATACGATCTTCGCACGCTTCCGCCGCATCATTGTGGCGGAACTCAACGATCAAGGACTCTATGGCTTCGGACAACTGGCAACCATTTTACGCGCCAGATACTGCGAACCAAAAATCCAGAGCCTGACCAAAACGAACGGACTGAGCTTCCTCGTCAAAGAAATCATTGAAGGAATTTCCAAATGAGCACCACCATCACCCTCGCCAGCGAACCTGTGAAACTTACCAGAAACGCCCTCACTGCCGAACGCCCCACCTGGTGCCCTGGCTGCGGAGACTATTCCGTTCTCGCCTCATTTTATAAAGTCCTGGAGAAACGCCAACTTCCCCATGAAAACATCGTCACATTGGCTGGCATCGGATGTTCCTCGCGCTTCCCGTATTTCGTCAACACCCACGGCGCCCACTTTATCCACGGGCGCTCCGTGCCACTCGCAACCGGCGTCAGCCTTGCCAGGCCTGACCTCCATGTCTTTGTTTTCGGCGGCGACGGCGATGGTTTTTCCATCGGCGGCAACCATCTCGAACACGGCGCACGCAAGAATATCAACCTGACCTACGTCATCATGGACAACTCCGTCTATGGAATGACCAAGAAGCAGACTTCGCCCACCTCGCCGATCGGATTCAAAACCAAAACCGATCCCACCGGTGCAATGGACCGCCCGGTTAATCCGATCAAGAAGCTGATTTCCGCGGGCGCAACCTTCATTGCGCGCACCCACGCCTCGCAAGTCGCGCACATGACGCAGATGATCGAACGCGCGATGGATCACGAAGGTTTCTCTGTCCTCCATGTCCTTTCCGACTGCACCGAATTCTTCCCCGAGGCCTTCGACTCTGCCAACCCTCGAAAAGGCGGCGAATTCAAAACCATCGAAGAAAAAAAATGGGATGAAACGCCGGAGGATGCACTGCGTCACGACATCACCGATGAAGTCGCAGCCTACAAGCTCGCGGACCGCCCATTCCCAGGCCTCTTTGGTGTTTACTTCCAAGTCAACCGCTCAACTAAAAATGATCTGGAGGACATGTGGATCGATTCCGTTCGCGGGAAAATGGCAGATCACAGCGATCTCGAAATCCTGCAACAGACATTCCATCGGATGAAGTAGTCTTCTATCCGGAGCACCCCGCACTCCACCTCACCGCTGAAAGCCTGTTCGCACCAGGCTCTCCAGCGCACAGAGCCATTGCGGATGCTCGTTCAAACAGGGGATAAGGGTGAATTCCTCTCCTCCCGCTTGAAGAAACGTATCACGACCGCGAATCGCCACCTCTTCCAGCGTTTCCAGGCAATCCGAGACAAACGCAGGGCAGATAACCAGCAGCCTTTTTACACCATTCTCGGCAAGACGCTTGAACTCAAAATCAGCATAAGGCTTCAACCACGGATCACGCCCGAGGCGGGATTGAAACGCAACGGAAAACTTATCCTGCGGCACGCCCGCCTCCCGGACAAACGCGCGAACAGTCGAAAAACACTGCGCGCGGTAACACGTCGAATGCGCGGGACTCGATTGCACGCAGCAGTCGTCGGACATCAAGCAATGAGAGCGAGTTGGATCGGCCTTGCGCAGGTGGCGCTCCGGCAAACCGTGAAAGCTGAAAAGCAGATGATCGTATCCCTGTTGCAAAGGCTCCACTGCACTGGCCGCGAGCGCCTGGATATAGGAAGGTTCGGCATAATACGGCTTCGCAATCTTTAGCTGCATCCCAGGAGCCTGCCTCTCAGCCACTTCCTGCGCGCGAACCGCCGCCGTCTCATAGCTCGACATGGCGTAATGCGGAAACAAAGGGAACACCAGCACCTCCGTAATGCCTTGCGCATGCAGACTGCCGATGGCCGCTTCAATGCTGGGGCTTTGATAGCGCATCGCCAGTTCAACGGCGTAATCGCCCCCAAGTCGCTGCTGCAACGCGCACTTCACATTGTGACTGGTCACCACCAGCGGCGATCCCTCGGGCGTCCAAACTTGCTGGTAAGCCTCAGCCGATTGCTTGGGCCGGAAAGGCAGGATGCAGCCGTAAACCACGAAAGAGCGCACCGGCCACGGTGCATCCAATACGCGGGGATCCATCAGAAACTCGCGCAGATACTTGCGGACATCCGGCACGGACGGGGAATCCGGCGAGCCCAGATTGATCAGCAATACGCCTTGTTTCCTCATGCCTTCACCTCCAGCGATTCGCGAACATTGGTGTTCTCGGTAAAATAATTCGCGACGCGGCTTGCCGCCTCCTGCCCCGAAACAATGGAGTTTCCCAGCGAAATCCCATTTCGAAAATTGCCCGCAAAAAACAATCCCGGGTGACGGCCTTCGGTTTCATTCATCATATCCAGAAACTTCCCGTAACCCACATTGTACTGCGGAATCGCCCACGGGAACAAAACATGATGCTGGTAAGTCGGCATGCCGCGCACTCCCAATACCCGCTGCAAGTCGCGTAGCGCAAGGCCAAATAACTCGTCAGGTTCCCGCGTGGCGAGTTCAGGATTGCGGCACCCGCCGATAAAACTCGTGAGCGTCACATGGCCCGCAGGTGCCCTATTTGCAAAGATCGATGAAGAAAAAGTCGTTCCAAGAATACTCAGGCGCTCCACTTCAGGAACGAGAAATCCAAACCCGTCGAGAGGGTCCGCTACGTCTTCCCTACGAAACCCAAGAACGATGCGAGCCACCGCCGGATGCTGTATCCCTCCAAGAGCAGCCAAGCTGACGGCTCCCTCGTCCTCAATGCAAATGCCAGCCAGCTTGTGAGCCGGTGCAGTTAGCAACACAGCAGAGTGCATGCGTTGCTCCTCACGCTGATTGGCATGAACCGTCACCGCCCAGCCGTCAGCACTCTTCTGCGCAGCAATCACGGAAGAATTCAACTCCACCACAGACCCAAGCTGTGCGCGCAACGTGTCCGTGAGCACTTGGAGCCCATCGTCAAACGAAACCTTCTTCGCCTGCTGAGCGCCTACCTCCACGCGCTTTTTCCGCTCGCGCGCGCCCAAGAATTGCCCAACGATCAACGAACCATATTTGGCTTCGACCGCATGAAGTTTCGGGAATGCATAACGCAC
>Ga0118677_10010533_pt1 | contig 14108 bp, 10 predicted proteins | sample AliMusrvi5mmetaG_FD_86154 | JGI IMG/M metagenome (GOLD analysis project Ga0118677, IMG submission 86154) | reverse complement strand
GCAACCATGGCCGCAAAGGCCTTGGCCCGCCTCTGCTACGACATTCTGATGGAGCACGGCCTCGAGGCCAAGCGCTCAGTGGAGAAGAAAATTGTGACGCCGGCGCTCGAGAAGGTCATCGAGGCGAACGTCCTGCTCTCCGGGCTAGGATTCGAAAGTGGCGGCTGTGCAACGGCGCACATGATTGCTAACTGCCTTCCGTCGTATCCCGAGTGCCATGGCCTGATGCACGGACATGAGGTGGGTTTCGGGATCATCACCCAGTTGTGTCTGGACGACGATATGCCGGTCGCGCTTGCTCATCGGATCGTCGATTTCGAAATTGCGATCGGCTTACCGGTGACCTTTGCCGATTTGGGATTGGCAGGCGTGTCGCGCGATCGGTTAGCTCGCATCGGCGAAATCTGTGGGGGCCCTGGTTCACTCTGCGAGAACCATCCGTTCCCGGTTAGCCCGGATGACATCGTGGATGCAATGATTGCCGCAGACGCGCTGGGCGAGGAACGCAAGCGCTTACTAAAATCATGAGAACCAGAGAGTCCGCATGGGGTGGGATCAAGGCCGATCCGGCTTGTGACGTGCTGATCCTTGGCGGCGGAGTGAATGGAACCGGGCTTTTGCGCGAACTTGCCCTGCAAGGATTGCGCTGCTTTCTGGTCGATAAGGACGACTATGCGGCAGGCGCCAGCTCGAAATCCTCCCGCATGATCCACGGCGGCCTGCGCTACCTCGAGAACGCCGAATTCAAACTGGTCAGCGAGGCACTACACGAACGCAACCTGCTGCTCAAGTATGCGCCGCACTATGTGGGACCTCTGCGCACAACCATGCCTATCACATCTTGGTTTGCAGGCCTGATCAAATCCCCCCTAGTCTTTTTTGGATTTCCAGTGACGCCCGGCGGTCGCGGTGCAGTGATCGTCAAACTCGGTCTGTGTTGCTATGACCTGATCACCCGCAAAGACCGCCAGACGCCGCGGCATTTCATCCTCTCAAAGGCCAAATCCTTGGCCGAAATCCCCGAACTCAAACGCGACATCGCCTGCACCCTCACCTACTGGGACGCCTGGATCAGCCAGCCCGAACGCTTGTGTCTGGACATGGCCCGCGACGCCTGCCGTTCCATGCCTACCTGTGCCGCACTCAACTACGTGAACGTCGAGAAATCGGATCTCGACCACGTCGTGCTGCGCGATCAGGTCAGCGGTGAGACCATCGCTGTCTGCCCAAAGGCGATCGTCAACGCCACCGGGGCCTGGGTCGATTATACGAACAAAATGCTCGGGGCGGACACCCACTTCATGGGCGGTACCAAGGGATCGCACCTGGTCATCGACAATCCATCGCTGTATGACGCGCTCGGGGACCGCATGGTTTACTACGAACACACGGATGGCCGGATCTGCATCGTCTTCCGGGTTCTGGACAAGGTCATCATGGGATCGACAGACATTCGTGTGGTCCACCCGGACGACGCGGTGTGTGAGGACTCTGAAATTGACTACATGATGCAAACCCTCAAAGGCGTCTTCCCCGGATTGAAGTTGTCGCACGACGATATCGTGCATGTTTTCTGCGGAGTGCGCCCGCTGCCCGCATCCGGTTTGGACTACACCAGCCGCGTCCCGCGCTCCCATCATCTGGCAATATCTGAGGCTGACGCTAACAGAAGTATCCCGATCTATAGCATGATCGGTGGAAAACTAACCACCTTCCGGGCCTTCGCAGAGCAGGTGGCCGACAAACTCTTAGCTAGGTTTGGCATAAGCCGGGTCCTGTCCACCCGCGATCGCTTTTATTACGGGGTGGCAGGATATCCAAAAGGAGAAGCGGAAAAGCGGCAGTGGATCGCACGAGTGGCGGCCACCAGCGGACTTGCCGCAGTGCGCATGACCGCATTGCTGGAGCGCTACGGAACCGAGGCGGAGCGTCTGGCCCACCAACCGGAGCCAGATTGGCGGCTGGCGCTCAAGGCGCTTCCCGACTACACGGTGGGCGAAATCCGCATGATTGCCACCCAAGAACAGGTGCTTCACCTCTCGGATCTGGTGCGGCGGCGCAGCGTGATCACGCTGTTAGGGCGAGCGAGCGAAGCCGCGCTCAACGAACTTGCTGAGATTGTTGGGGAAGCCCTCGGTTGGGATGCGCAGCATCGCAGCCGTGAGGTCGGGCTGGCACTAACCGAGGCCAAAGGCCGAAAATAATGCAACTACATATATGAAGGGAATGACTTCTGCGGAACGGGTGATGACGGTGCTGCGCAACGGGGAACCGGACCGCATCCCGCACTTCGAATGGATTATCGATCAGAAAATCAGACACGCATTGTGTCCCGGCGCAACGACCGAAGAGTTTACGATCAGGATGGGTCTAGACGCGATGCTGACGGCCCCGGATTTCACGACCGTGCAGATTGCTCCCAAGCGCTTCAAAAACGAGTGGGGAAGCGTGATCGAAAAGGGCGAGGAACAGCACTCGACAGTCGTCCAGGCCGTCATTGAGACCATGGAGGACTTTCAGGCCTATCAGGTGCCGGATGCCTTCGCGCCACATCGCTTCGAGAGCCTCAAAAAACTCGTCGCACGCTACAAAGGCAAGTATGCCATCGGCGTCCACTTGAACGACGTGTTGTCGATTCCGCGCAATCTGATGGGCTTTCAGGAACTGATGATGGCTTTGTGCACCGAGCCGGAACTGGTCGCCAAACTTGTGGAGTTGTCGGTGGACCTGAATATTCAGTTAGCCGGCGAGGCCGCGCGGCATGGTGCGGATTTCGTCTTCACCGGCGACGATTATGCTTCCTGCCAGGCACCCTTTATGTCGCCAGACACGTTCCGGGAACTGCTCTATCCGGGACTGAAGCGTGTGGTCAAGGGCTTTCACGACCACGGCCTGCCGGTGATCAAGCACACCGATGGCAACATCATGTCACTGATGGATATGCTTGTTGATGTGGGGTTCGACTGCCTGGATCCAATCGATCCCCTGGGCGGCATGGATATCGCCCTGATGAAGCGGACGTATGGCCAGAGATTCGCGCTCAAAGGCAATGTCAACTGCGCGACAACCCTCGTCAACGGCACCGCCGAGGAAGTTGTCAGAGAAACACTGGGCGTGATGCAAGCGGCGTCCGCAGGCGGCGGCCTGATCCTGTCTTCCAGCAACAGCATCCACTCGTCTGTGGCACCCCTGAACTATCTGGCCATGCTGAGCACCATCAAAGCCTATGGCCGCTATCCCATCAAACTTGATTTCGACGACGCCGGGGTAGGCGAGGCGTTTTCCTAAACCATAAGCAACGAAAGGTCCACATGAGCTACCTCTTAGGCATCGATGTCGGTTCGACCAATCTCAAGGCGGTGCTGTTCGGAACAGACGGCCGGGTGGTCGCCAAGCAGGACGTGGCGACCGAGTGCTGCCACCCGGATCCGGCCCATCCGGAGTGGGCCGTGTGGCAGCCCGCGCAAATCTGGGAGGGCATCGCCCAGTCCGTGCGCGCCGTGACGTCGGCCGTTTCGGGCGGGGAGATTCTGGGCGTGGCGGTCACCGGTATGGGCATGGACGGCGTGCCGATCGACAAAGCCGGGAAATGGCTCTATCCCTTTATCAGTTGGCACTGCCCGAGGACGGCAGCGCAGCAGGCATGGTGGCTTGAGCATATCGGGGCTGACGAACAGTTCGCCTGCGGCGGCAATCAAGTCTGGCCCTTCAATACCGCGCTGCGGCTGCGGTGGATGCAAGAACATGAGCCGGAAATTCTCAGCAAAACCCACAAGTGGCTTTTGATAGAAGATTTTGTTAACTTCATGCTGTGCGGCGAAACGGCCACGGATTACAGCATGGCATCGACCACCCTCCTGTTCGACCAGCGGACGCGCACTTGGAATGACGATTTCCTGAAGCGCTCGGGAATCGACCGTTCCTTGCTCTGCGATCCGTTGCCAGCAGGCACCTTGATCGGGCGGGTGCACCAAGCGGCGGCCTCGATCACGGGACTGAAGAAGGGCACACCCGTCGTGTTAGGTGGCCACGACTACTGTTGCGGTTGCCTGCCGACTGGGGCCTTTGAGCCGGGCGTGTTGCTCGATGTGCTGGGGACCTGGGAGATGGTGGTGTCGGCCCTGAGCCAGCCGGTGCTGACGCCCGCGGTGCAGCGCATGGGAGTGTTAGTGGACTCACATGTGGCCCGGGATCGCTACACCGTGATGGGCGCGACGGTGGCAGCAGACATGTTGGAGTGGTCCAAGCGCGAGATCGGTTTGCCGTCCTCCTCCTCATCATGCGTTGACGAGAGCACCTCTGAGTGGGCTCGGCTGATCGACCTCGCCTCACAATCGCCGATCGGTAGCAATGGGGTTTTCTTCCTGCCGCACATGTCTGGCAGTTTCTGCCCGGTGCTGGATCCAACATCCACTGGTGCCTTCGTCGGACTGCGCAACATCACCGGACGGGGCGACCTGTTTCGCGCCCTCATTGAGGGCCTGAATTATCAATTTTTAGAGATTATCCGGGCCTTCGGGCAGGGACTGGGCGTCCGCAGCGATAAAATCGTGGTGATCGGCGGACCAACGAAAAACCCGCTCTGGATGCAGAACAAGGCGGATGTGACCGGCATCGTGGTGGAGGTCCCCGCCTTGGAGGAGGCGGTTCCGTTGGGCGCTGCCATTCTCGCCGGGATCGGCACCGGGGTGTTCCGCGATGAGCAGGACGCTTTCAGCCATGTCTATCAACCGGGCAAGTCCTATGTGCCGGATCCGCAGGCGCAGGCACACTACCATGAGTTGTATGCTCGCTACGAGCAACTCTATCCAACGCTGAAGACTTTTATTCAGAAAACGGAACCCGTCACACAGACTGCACTTTGAAAATAGGAGGATTCCCGCTTGTATGATGCTGGGTCCTGAACCCATTCCCGCAGCAGATTTTCTTCAAATTTCATGCCACCCACCGATCCTCAGTCGATTTCGTCCTTGCTGGACAACCTTGCCCATCGAGGCTCCGTTGACGAATTCCTGAAATCCGAGATCCAGCCGGGCAGTCATCTATTCTTTGTTTCCGCCCATTTTGTATTAGAGTTTTTGGCGAGTCCATGCATATCCCCTAATAATCCGTTTTCATCGCAATCATATTTTTAGAATTTGGCGGATAGAGGCCGCCATCCTGGCGGCAACATTCGGCATCTTGCCGAGCGGGCATCGTTGGAGCGAGCGGCTTTCTCAGATCAGCAGCTGCGCTTTGGATTGCGGCAGGATGCCCCAACCTGCGGGCGGGACGCCGGCGCTCCCCAGCGTGATGGATCAATTGGCATTCCCCTTGGCCGGGAGGACCTGGAGTTCCTGATAGGCGGTGTTTTCGCCGCCGATTTCGCCGGAATAGGGCGAGGTGGCCCAGACCAGCCAGCGGAAGGATCCCAACGGCTTGCCGCCACTGCGGCGGATGCTTGTGGCTTCGCATTCCTTCGGCTCAACCTCGTGAGTATCAACCGCCATGATCGGCAAAAAAACGGCGGTGTCAGCAACGTTCCAGCCCGGATCAGCGGCGGCATTGCTACCGTAAAGAATGTAGTTCTGTTTCGCACGGTTGTGTCCGGTAAACGAGAATGTATTGACCTGCGCAATGCTTTTTACCGCAGCGAGATCGAGTTTGTAAGCACCGTCGGTCACACCGTTGGAAAAGATCGGGTTGCCGTTCTTGTCCAGTTTGCCATCAATCAGCGCGGCAAGAGACCCGTCCACCGTCCGTGGTCCGCCGGATGAAATCTTGGCTGGCACGACAACCGAGGCAAGCGGTACTTCCTTGAACTCGGGAGTGGCCAGGGTCTCCATAACCACATAAGCGTAGTCCTTAAGATCAATCGTCAGCGGCTTTTGCTGCCGATTGATTGTTAGGGCCAACTTTTGGCCGGTGCCTTGATCTGCGATGCCAATGATGTCAGAGATTGATTTCACATTTTTGCCATTGCAGGCTGTGATCACGTCGTTCTTGTTCAGTCCTGCCTTGGCGGCGTCACTGGTGGCGGGCACGTCAAGCAGCAGCACGCCGCAGTCGGTTCCATGGGTAACCCGGTCCGCGCTGCCTGCCAGGTCGCGGGCTTGTGCCTGCCACAGCAGCTTGGCGGCAGGGTTGAGTTTGGGGATGGTGCCGGCGAATGTCAGTTTGATCGGATAAGCGTTGCACTCGTAGGGTGGCTTGGCCGGCAGCTGGATCTGCAACGAAGCGGCGTCCTGGGTGAACTTGAGCGGTTCCTTGGATCCTAACAGAGTTATGCTTTTCAGGGACTTCAGGTCGACGCGGTGTTTGTTGAGCGTTTTGATTTTCACCACCGCGCCGTCGCCGGGCCAGCCGAGGGTCGTGGCGTAAAGGACGTTGTTCGTCTTGTTACGGGTGAAGCGGATGTCTTTGGCCGAGCCGCTGGAAATACTGTTGAAGTTCTTCTCCCCCTCGCCGAACGCCTCCCAGCTACGGGTGTCGAAGATGGCTTCGCCGATCAGCTTGAAGTCATGCGCCATGACCTTGAGCATGGTGATCACGCCTTCCTCCAACTCGCCATCGCCGGTTAGAGGGACGTTGAGTAACAGGTTGCCATTTTTGCTGACCACGTCGATGAGGGTGTGAACGATTTCAAAGCCCTTCCGGTATTCCTTGTTGCGCAGCCAATACCATTCGGCACCCATGGTCTTGTCCGTCTGCCAGAAGTTCTTCTGCAAGGTGCCGGGGAATTCGAACTCAAAGTTCTCAGCGCCGATGGAGCCGCCGCCCTTGAAATTGGCCACCGCCTGGAGTTGGCCGCCGTGCTCCTTGAGGCTCTGGTTGTAGAGGTGGGAGACGATCTTGTAGCCCTTGTCTTTGAAGGGCGGTCCACCGTCGGTGTAGTAGAGGTCGGGATGATACCTGTCTATCAGGTCCTTCATGCGGTCTTCGAAGTTCTGCTCGAAAGCCGGTGGTCCCACATCCCCGGGGCCTTCGTAGCCCGGATCGGTGCTCTTCCACGGCACACCGTAGAGGTCCTGGAATTTCGGGTCCTGGCCGTCATACGGCACGCCGGCCAGCGGTCCGGTCTTGTCGGCACCGTGCGACGTCTGCAGCCAGCGGAAGGACCGCGCCACATGGGAGGCCACGCCGAAATGCAGGCCGTTAGCCACGGTGGCCTTCTGCCACATTCCGCAGATATCCTTGCCGGCGGTGGCCATCGAATTCCAGCGCGGCTGGAATTTGGAATCCCACATGTCGAAATTGTCGTGGTGGGCGGCGACGGGGACCACGTAGCGCGCGCCGGCGTCCTTGTAGAGCTTGACCAGGCGGTCGGCCTGGGCCTGGTCGAATTTTTCCGCCTTGAAAAGTTTGCAAAGGTCCTTGTAACCGAACTTTGAGGGATGCCCGTAGGTGGCGCAGTGATACTTATAGCCCTCGCTGCCTTCCTCATACATCCAGCGGGCATACCAGGTGGATGCCACGCCGGGGATGCTTTCCGGCCCCCAGTGCATGAAGATGCCCAGCTTGCCGTCGATGAACCACTCGGGCACCTGCGCCTGCTTGAGCGATTCGACGGTCGGCTCATACTTGGACGGGCCCTGCGTGGGCTTGTCGGCGGCTTGGACCCATGCGAGCGGTGCCAGGGAGATGGCGGTATAGGTGATGCGTTTGATGATGTTGTTCATTTCAAATTTAAATTTGTTTTGGTGGTTGTTTTGTAAATCAAGGCGGCGGGCAGCATGCCCGCGCCACGTGGCCCGGGCATGCTGCCCGGGGCCTTTCCATCAATGATTTTCTCATAATGATATCAACCGTTCACTGTTATATGGCAATGGTCATTTGCTTTTGCTTGCGGATGATGGTTCGTAGGTGATCTTGTTGTCAGCTCCTTTTCCGGTGATGACATAATGCATACCACCCCACTCAGCCGCATGTAGGGCATGGATAAAACCACCGGCAGGATCTTTCCACCGCGCCGCCCGTTCAGGGCTAAATGCATCCTTGGCCCAACCGTTGAAGTGACGTTCCTTCGGATCAAAATTCGGATACCGTGCCATCGGCTGACGTTCGCCATTCACGAAGATCTGGTCGGTTGCAAACCCAGCAGGAACTTTGGCCTGCATGATGCCGTCCTTGTAGGGTTGCCATTTGAGACCTTCCAACCGGACACCGCCGCTGATTACCGGTTGCTCTTTCTGATATGCCTGATAGACGACGGGAGCCGCCTTGGTCCCGGAATCCGCAGCGGAAAACCCCAGGGGTTCTGCCAGATAGTAAGTCCCGCCCCTCAGCATGACCGTCACCGCCTCGCGCCCGGCCACTTTCCGCGCCGCTTGTTGCGCCCGCTCTAGCGTTGCAAACGGCTTGTCCAGCGTGCCTGGATTTTTGTCATTCCCGTTGGGTGCCACAAAAATCCGCGCGGTCTCCGCTCCGGCCGGAGCGGGAAGACCGAGTGATATTATCATTGTCAGTGTTGCGATAGTTCGTTTCTTCATGTTTGAATTCATCTAATTGTTTGTGATTGAATTTGCGCTGAATGCTCATACGCCCACCCTGCGGATTCCTTTTCATCGCATGCTGGCCGAAGGCCACCCGGAGGGTGCGGGCGGCGGCGAGCATCAACCCCTGATAGGCATAGCCGCATGCCACTTGCCGGCGAGAACTCACCTTGCGGCATCACGAAGCGGAGTTGCTGCTGGATCCGGTGGTACTCGGGGAAATCCGTCTTGGCATTTTGCTGCTGCCGCGCGGCAAGCGCCGGCAACTGCCGGAGACCTGGTTCGACCGGCGGGTTGGAACGATGGTGTGTTTGGCATGGGAGGCTACCACGGCCTTGCGCTGGGCTGGAGTGCGTTATTATGGTTGACTCTTGAAGAGACGCCAGGTCAGGGCCGCAGCCTATGCCGGTTCACCGCGCGGACAAGCCGCGAATCGGCGTTTGGACAGAGCAATGAACCGCAGATGAACGCAGGAATGATCCCACTATTTCGTCTTGATTGTGAATGATCGTTTCACACCCTGGATGGAGACTTCGGCGGTGGCGGTTTGACCCGCAGCCTGGTTCGCTTTCATCCGGAAGAAAAGGGCGTCGCCCCGGGTGATGTCGGTCGGTGCCGACGACCAGGCGGATGAATAAATTCGATACTCGCAACCCTGCACCGTGAGTTTCGACGTCTGTCGTTGCCCGGCCACCAGCATGGGCTTTGATTCAACCAGTTGCCCCGGTTCGGCGTTCTCGACCGCGGGGATGACAAACCAACCGAAGTCGTCGGCGGGCAGGTTCACCTGAATCTTCTTCAGGTTGGTAGGCATCACGGTGATGCCGGTGGGTGCCTTGACCGTGGTCTTCGGCATATCGACATGGGCATTGGCCGCGACCGGAACGGTCTTCAACGAGACCGAGGCCTTGCCGATCCCCTCCATGCCCGGCATCTCGGCGCTGATCGTCATCTTGCCAGGCTCAAAGGTGGATCGCACGAGGATGATGCACTGCCCGGCCATGAGTTGCGTCGGATTCTCGCCAACTAACAGCCCGGCCCCTTCGATCGAGAAGTTGACCGGTTCGTAGTTGTTAATGATAATGGTTCCGTTCTTATCGACGAGTTGCACGAGCACGCGGGTCATGTCGCCGCCGTCGGCCGTGATGGCGGTGTCGTCCACGCTGAGTTTGAGCGCGGCGGGTTCGCTCTGGCGGTGATAGATATGGCTGCTGACCACCTTGCCGTTGACCAAACCTTCCGCCTTGTAACAGGTCGTCCATTTCGAGACGTTGGCATGGAACGGCGGATGCTTCAGCGCAAACCCCTTGTCGGGCTCCAGCACGCCGACCTCTTTGAAATCCTTGCCACCGGTGCTTTCCGAGAATCGCACCTTTTCGGCGTTGCTGAAGATGACCACCTTGTCGTCCCTGATCGGATAGAGATAAGTAATCGGCTCCTTGCCCAACTCGGCGCAGTGCCAGTAGTAACTGAGCTTGGTGATGCGGAAGATGTCGCAGACCCCGTGCGGTGCCTGGAAATAGGGTGCCCCGTAATGCGGCGTGTTGTAGTCATACATCGCCCAGACGGCCAGGCCGGAATTATCCTCCTTCTTGTAGGCGGCATTGGTCTGCTCCCAGTGCTGTTTTGTCAGATCATATTCCCGGTATAAATCCTGGCCGCGGAAGGTGTTGAACGTGTGACCCGTGTGTTCGATGCAGAGGGCTGCGTTACCGCTGATTTTCAGATGTTCGAAGTCCATCGGGCAGGGGACGGTGTCCTGGCCGCGGGCGCGGGTCGGGTCTTCCTCGGTGGCGGCCTTGACCAAGCGGGGTTCCTGTCCGTGATGATTGACACAACAATTCCAAATGATGATCGACGGATGATTGCGGTCCCGCCGGATCATGCTGCGGAACGCCTTGTCCAGATTGTTCAGCCAGGCCTCGCCCGGAATGTTCATCCAAGAAGGACCTTCTTCCAAAGCCATCAGCCCGAGCTCGTCGAGGGCGTCAAGAAACGCCGGCGAATGCGGATAGTGGGAAAGCCGGACCCAGTTGATCCCCATCTTTTTCATCTGCTCGGCGTCGTGGCGGTGGAGGCGGTTAGGGACGGCGCTCCCAATGAAAGGCCATGTCTGGTGGCGGTTGGCGCCGACGAGCTTGACATGTTCGCCGTTGAGAAAGAATCCCTTTTGTTTGTCCCACTCGCACCAGCGGATCCCGAGTTTGGTTTGGACCTGATCCGTCGCCCGGTTGCCTATCATCACCGTGGTCTCGACCGTGTAAAGATACGGGCTATCAGGCGACCAGAGCTTGGGATTGGGAATCGGCGCCGTCTTTTGCGTGAGCATCACCTCGCCTTGAGCGTCCATGGAAACCTCTTCTTTCACTGCTGCCACGGCCTTGCCCGCCTTGTCTAACACGCGCGTCACCAGCGTGCCTTTCACCGGAGTGTTGGAATCGTTGCGCAGGGCGGTCTCGATTTGGACCACCGCCTTCTGCCGGGAGACCTCCGGCAAGGTCAGCCGGATGCCCGCCTTCGGGCCTTCCCAGGGGAACGTCACGTGGGTCGTCCCGGTGAAAACCAGATCGACGTCACGATAGAGTCCACCGAACAGGACATAGTCACACTTGGCACCGTCAGGCGGGATGTCTTTCTGCACTGTATTATCGACACGCACCGCGAGCATGTTCTTGCCGGGCCGCAGAAGTGACGTGATGTCAAAGTGAAACGAGGTGTATCCGCCCACGAGACACTCGCCGGCGGGCTTGCCGTTGACCCACAGCTTGGTGGTCTCCATCGCGCCCTGGAACACCAGAAACACTTTCCCTGTTAGAGCCGGGGCCGCGATATCGATGGTGCGGCGATACCAACCGACCTTGCGCCCCGGGAAGGACACGTCATCCTTGGGAAAATCCTTGCCCAGGAAATTGCTCAGGTCGGCGGCATAGAGTTCGTGCGAATGGGGCAGCGAGACCGCGTCCCATTTGCCGTCATCGAAGTCCGGCTTGCTCGCGTCCGCCGGATCCCCGAGCGTGAAGCGCCAGACCGGGTTGATATTGAGCTTTTCCCGGGGCGTCTCACCGGCGGTCACGGCGGAACTGATCGAAACCAGCAGGCCCAGGCCCAGCACCATCGCCCCGAGGGTTTTGTTGATAGATAACAGGTGTGTGTTGTTTGTGTTCATTTCTTTCATTTTGAGATCCAGGTGATTGTTGCAAAAGCTCATTTTTCATACGTCCGGCAACTTCTTCCTCTACTTCTTCATTTCCATTTCAACTTCAAACTGTCCGGATTCAGTGCCAATGGAAATAACGGCTTTGACTTTACTTTGCGGATCAGCCGGAACTTTCGCACGCAGGTAATGAGGCGGCGGCGGGTTTCCAACCACCCCACCCCACCCACCGATTGGACGTTCGCCAGCAGTCCCGATCTTTCCGGCACCTCCGTCCCGGTTTCTACTTTCGTCCGGCCGGGACCTTTTGAAGGACCGGACGAACAGTACTGGGCGGGACGCCTATCCTCCGGCTAAACCGACGGTATCCGGCGCGGCCTGCCGGTAAAGGCAGGTGTTACGGCCATTGTGGTTTGACGAACCGCTTTTGGGCAGGCATGCTACGCCGCGATGTCCGACCCGAAGCACGTGCTCTTCATATGCACTGGAAACACCTGCCGCAGCCCGCTGGCCGAAGGACTTTTCCGCTTGGCCACGGCCGGGCGCGACGACATCACGGTGAGTTCCGCCGGGATCGCCGCGCTCAAGGGAGCGCCGGCCAGCCATGAGACCCAACATCTTCTCAAGCGCCGCGCCGCCACGCTCAAAGGTTTCAAGAGCCGCCAGGTATGCGAGGAGATTCTTGCCACGGCCACCCATGTGTTCGTGATGACCGAAGGGCATCTCGCTGTCCTCGAAGCGCTCTTCCCGCAACACGCGGACAAGTTTTTCCTCGTCCGCGAATTCGCCGGCATGACCAACAAACGCGACGGCACCGATGTGCCCGACCCCATCGGCATGGGCCACACGGCCTACGAGGAAGTCGCCCGAATCCTCGACACCGCCATCCCCGCCATCATCGCCTACATCGATTCGACTGGGAATTAGATCATTCCGAGTTTCATTTTTCCCTCTTCGGAGATCATTTCCTGGTTCCACGCGGGATCCCAGACGAGTTCCACCCGGGCATCATCAATCCCCTCGATCATCATGATTTTCGCCTGGGCATCGGCCGCGATCACCGGACCCATGCCACATCCGGGAGCGGTCAGCGTCATCTTCACCGCAACGACGGTTTGCCCAGCGATCTCTTCGATGGCACAATCGTAAACCAGACCGAGGTTGACGATGTCCACCGGGATTTCCGGATCATAGACACCCTTGAGCTGGCTCCACACCTGTTCTTCGAGAGGCGCATCCTTGAGTCTGACGGCTTCCCCCTGCTGTTTCCGCTCCTCGACGGGATTCACCCCCAAGGCGTCGGCATCCTGTGCGGAAATGCGTGCCAATCCCTGGGAAGTGGCCACGGTGTAGGTGCCACCCAGCCGCTGCGTGATGTACACCGCCGTTCCAACCGGGAGGACGAGCGTGTCGCCACTGGGAATCTGGATCGCGGAAATTTCGCGCGTGAGCTTGATTTCTTGGTGCATGCGCGTAGTTAAAACCAGCGATCCCCGGGCGGCAAGGGATGAGTTTGCCGGAAAACTCCCGGATTGGCGGAAAAAACGGAAAAAATGTGGTATCGTGCCGCATAATGATTGCGGTCCCCGACGATTTTCATGTTAATGCATTAGTCATGGTTGAAACCGAACTCAGTCCGATCCATATCCTGCCCTCGGGACTCGGCGAGGACCCTAGCGGCGAACACGCGAAACTGATCCGGCGCATGGCCAACAATGAGTGCGCCGCGCTGACGGAATTGTATGGCATGTGGGGGCCGGTTTTCCTCGGGGTGGCGTGCCGGGTGCTCGGTGACCGGCGCGAAGCCGAGGACGTGGTGGTGGAGACCTTTGTCCGCCTGTGGCGGCGCGCTGCGGATTATGACCTCCACCAAGCGCCGCCATTCCCGTGGGCCTTCGCGGTGATGCGTGGTTATTGCATGGAACGGCTCCGTTCGCGGTCACGTTCCAAGAAGGAGTCGTTACGGAATGCCCCGATTCCACCGCACACACCGGCGGAAAAATGCGAGAATCCGCGGGTGATGCCCATGGACGATTTCCGGCGAGTCAAGGCCGCCCTGGATCACCTCGCCCCGGATGAACGGATCTGCCTGGAATCGGCGGTTTTTCTCGCCTTTTCCCAGGCGGAGGCCGTCGAACACCCGGAAACCTCGTTGGGTACCGTGAAAAACCGCCTCCGCCATGCCCTGAAAAAAGTGCGCAACCACCTATCCCGCTATGAACTCTGATCCCTTCGACAGCGCCGCATGGCGGACGTTCAACATGTTGGATCCGGACGAAGCCGGAGCCTTCGACGAAGCCAGGCGCCATGACCCGGTCCTGCGCAACGCCTGCTTCGAAATGGACCGGCTCTCAGCCGCCATCGCCGCCGCCACCGCAAACCCACTCACACCTCAAGCCGGACAACTCGAACGTTTGCAGTCCCGCCTCGCCGAGGCGGGACTGCAAACGTTCGAGTTGTCCGGCTTGAGGTGTGAGTGGGTT
>Ga0118677_10010530_pt1 | contig 14110 bp, 14 predicted proteins | sample AliMusrvi5mmetaG_FD_86154 | JGI IMG/M metagenome (GOLD analysis project Ga0118677, IMG submission 86154) | reverse complement strand
GTTTCATCGTCATCGCTGGTTCCTCCTGCACAACGATGCAAGCCTAGCATATTTCCCAGTGAGTTTTCGTGGTTGGGCCGACCTCGGTTGGTCAGAATGCAAGGCCGCCAAGTAAACTTCAGGTGTGCGAAGGATTTATATGGACGCCAATGCCACCACGCCTGTGCTGCCGCAGGTGCTGGAGGCGATGCGTCCCTTCTGGATGGAGGCGTTCGGCAATGCCAGCTCCATCCACCAGCCGGGCCAGCAGGCGAGGGCTGCGGTGGAGAGGTCGCGCGAGTCGGTCGCAGGCTTGCTAGGCTGCCGCGCGGCAGAGGTGGTCTTCACGTCCGGTGGTACGGAGAGTGACAACCTGGCACTCTTTGGGGTCCTCGAACCGGGCGACCATCTAATCACCAGCAGCATGGAACACTCAGCGATTCTGCACGCAGCCCAGGCGCTGGCCGGACGCGGCGTCGAGGTCACTTTCATCCCAGCTACGCCGCAAGGGCTGGTGGAGCCGAGTGCTCTGGAGGCCGCTCTGGGGCCCAACACCAGGCTGGTGAGCGTGATGCTGGCCAACAATGAGACAGGCGTGATCCAGCCAATTCGCGAACTGGCAGATCTGGCGCATGCAGCCGGCGCGCTCTTCCATACCGACGCGGTGCAGGCGGTGGGCAAGCTGGCGATCGAAGTGAAGGCGCTGGGTTGCGATATGCTGAGCCTGTCGGGGCACAAGATGTATGCGCCGCAGGGTGTGGGCGTGCTGTTTGTGCGTCGCAATGTGCGCCTGCGATCCATGTTTTTCGGCGGCAACCACGAGCGTGGACGTCGCCCCGGTACGGAGAATGTCGCCGGCATCGTGGGACTGGGCAAGGCCGCGGAGATGGCGCGCGATTGGTTGGCCAAGGGCGAGCAGCAATCGCTTGCCGCATTGCGCGACCGGCTGGAACAGGGCATCCTGGCGCAGGTCGCGCAGGCGGGAGTCAACGGCGAGGGCTCTGCGCGCGTCGCTAACACCTGCAATCTGTTCTTCGACCATGTAGAGGCAGAGGCTCTGGTGATTGCGCTCGACCTGAAGGGGCTCGCGGTTTCGGGCGGATCGGCCTGCCAGTCGGGAGCGACCGAGCCATCGCATGTATTGACGGCCATGGGGCTGAGTCCGGCGCGCGCGCGCGCCAGTATGCGCTTTTCATTGAGCCGTTTGACGACCGGGGATGAGGTGGACTGCGTGCTGGCCCTGGTGCCTGCCGCCGTGGAGCGGCTGCGCAAGCTAAGCCCGACATGGAGCAACGCCGACGCTGTACCCACGTGACAAAGGGGCCTACAGGTACCAGGGAATGTTGACCACGATAATGCGCTGTTTTCCCTTGATCAGGAGAAGCAGTTTGAGCATCTGCACGCGCTGATTGTGCAGGAAATACTCCCACCAGTGGCGCACCACGAGTTCAGGCAGCAGCACGGTGATCTTGCGATCGGGGTTCTGCTGCTCCAGTTCCAGGATGTAGTCCATCAGCGGCGTGATGATGAGCCGGATATTGGAGTGCAGTGTGATAAGTTCCGGCTCGCGCAGGCCCTGGTCGCGGATGGGCTTAAGCACATTCGCCTCCCAAACGGTGTCGAGCGTCTCCTCGCCGTCTGCGCCGATGACGTTGAGGACCTTGATCTCCTTGGAGAGCAGCAGGCCGAAACGCAGGGCCTTCTCCGTCATGCGGTCCCAGCGCGCCATGGGAATGACGACCAGCGGCTGCTGCATGTTGGTGAGGCTGATCGGGGACATCTCGACCACTTCGCCCTTCACCCGCATGTAGTGCTTCTTGATGACCACCATCAGCACAATCAGCATGGGCACCAGCAACGCGACCATCCATGCGCCAGAGGTGAACTTGGCGGCCAGCACAATCAGTGTGGTGATGCCGGTCGCGACCGCGCCGGTGCCGTTGACAAACATGTGCCACAGGCGGCCCTTGTGATCCACTGCCTGCTTCTTCCAGTGGACGACCATGCCGGACTGGGAGAGCGTGAAGGCGAGAAAGGCCCCTATGGCGTAGAGCGAGATGATGTTATCGATGTTGCCGCTGAACTTGATGAGGATGACTGCGGTCATCCCGGTGAGGGCATAGATTCCGTAGGAGTAGAGCAGGCGGCGTCCCCGCAGGACGAAGACGTGGGGCAGATAGTCATTCAAGGCAACAGCGCGGGTGACGCGTGGGAAGTCGGCGAATGCGGTATTGGCGCTTAGAGTGAGGGCGAGGAAGATGGACCCCATGGTGAAGTGGAAGAACCAACTGCGTCCAAAGACAGCCATGACGATCAGGCTGAGCAAGCTCTGGTAACCGGGCCGGACAGGGTCCATCGCCATAATCCCATACTGCTTGGCAAGCCATGCGGTGCCGAAGAGCATGATGACGAGGGTACACATGATGATGGTGAGCGCCATCTGGGCGTTCTTCACTCTGGGCTCGCGGAAGGCCATCACGCCGTTGGAGACGGCCTCGACGCCGGTCATCGCGGCGCAGCCATTGGAGAAGGATTTAAGCGCCAGCCAGACGCCGAGATAGCCGATGGTGGCAGGCAAAGAGTGTGGCATCTCCGCGCGCGCGATAGGATGGCCGCCCGATGCAATGACGCGGAAAACGCCGAACCCAACGGTCGTCAGTACCGTCCCTACAAACAAAAAGGTAGGAAGGATGAAAGCCGCGCCCGTGTCCTTGACGCCGCGCATGTTGACCAAGGCAAGGAACACCAACACCAGTAGGCACAGCAACAGCATGTGGGGTTGCAGCCATGGCTGGTCGCTGACGACGGCTCCGACCCCAGCCGTGATGCCGACCGCGGCGGTCAGGATGTAGTCGATCATTAACGCCGCGGCAGCAAGCAGGCCGGCTCCATTGCCCAGGTTTTCCGTGGCAACGGTATACGATCCACCGCCGCCGGGATAGGCTGCGATGGTCTGACGGTAGCTGAAGAAGACGATGGCCAGCAGGATCAGGACAACCGTGACGATGGGGATCAGGTGGGCGACGCCGGCGATGCCCAGCGGAATCAGCAGGGATAGCGCCGTTTCCGGCCCATATGCGGCCGAGGTCAGCGCATCCAGGCCAAAGATGGGTATCCCGGCGTACACGCCAATGTGCTCGGCGCGTTCTTCACTCGTGGCCAAGGGTCTGCCAAACAGGGAATCAGCAAATGACATGTGTCATTAATAATAGATCGTGCAGCGGACAACATGGCTGTGAGCGCATTTTATTTGGTAAGTTTGTGCAACGAGTCTTCCACGTACGCATCTGATTCATGGGGTTCTACGATTTAAGATCGGACCACGATTCCTGTGCGGCCAAAGCCGAGCCAACCAAGCGACACAACTATAATCGATGAGAACAACCAGGAGAGAGCCATGTCTACGCCCATCTACGATATTCCCGTACAGACCATCACCGGCGAGCCAACCTCGCTCGGGGCGTATCGCGGCAAGGTGCTGCTGGTGGTCAACGTCGCGTCGCAGTGCGGTTTGACCAAGCAGTACGATGCACTGGAAAAACTCTATGCGCAGTACAAGGACCAGGGGTTGGTAGTAACGGGATTTCCGGCGAACGATTTTGGAGCGCAGGAGCCTGGGTCGAACGAAGAGATTGCGACGTTCTGCCGGTCTAGCTTCGGAGTCGATTTCCCGATGTTCTCCAAAATCGCAGTGACAGGTCCGGAGATTCATCCGCTATATTCGGCGCTGATCGCCGCCGAGCCAAAGGCTACCGGTGAGACGCGTGAGGCGTTTCGCACCAAACTGGCAGGATTTCTAGGCAAGACCGGCGCGACACCCAACCCCGAGCCGGGTATTCTGTGGAACTTCGAGAAGTTTCTCATCGGCCGCGATGGCAACGTGATTGCCCGGTTCTCGCCGGAGATTGCGCCCGACGATCCAGCGATTGTGGCTGCCATCCAAACTGCGCTGGCGCAGTGATCGGCAGGCTGAACGCTAGTTGCAAGTTCACGCCAACTGCGTTCCATGGCCCCCCACCCCCCTATCCCGATATTGCAAAATCTTCTTTCTAAACGATTTAGCTACAGGGCCGTTTTGCAAGATATTGAATCTAAAAGACTTAATTCGCAAGATTTTCAAAACAATGGCTTTAGGCGGAAGGCTTGGTTGATCCAATCGCTCTAAAGACTCTTTTGCAAATTTCCACCTACTTCTATTTTACTCCTTTTCCGGGGTATTCCGTCATGCGTATATCCATTGTTTTCATTTGTTTAGATGTGATCGGGGCTTGACACGCGTATTTTGCCCAGATTCGCGAATTAAATGTGGAAGTGACTGAGAGCATTGAGCATTTTGGAACTATTGGGGTTGGGCTGGTCTTTGTGCTTGTCGGCGTCCTTGTCGGTGGCATCCTTCGGGTCCCAGGTCCAATAGAGCGAGAGGTAGGTGTAGGTCTCCGGCTGGCCATAGACGCTGCGTCCGCCAGCGAACAGCAGGTCGAATCCGGGTTTGAACTCATAGATGCCGCCCAGGTCCAGCATGGTGGAGGAGCGTGTGGTGTCGGGTGTTTGGGGTCCGTGGCCGAAGAGTTCGCTGCCCAGCGTGACCTTTTTCGATATCTGGCGCTGCACAAGCCAGCCGGCAAAGGGGAAGTTGACGAAGCCATCCTGGGGGACGATGGTGTAGCCGCCGCCGCCGTAGCTGGTCCACTGCCGGTCTTCCGGACCCCAGCTTTTTTGCAGCCAGACGGGCATGCGGTACCAGGTCTTGCCGACACCGAGCCCCTTGTCGGCGTTGCCGCTGGGGAACTCGAAGAAGGGGAAGATACCGATCTCCGGCATGCGCTTGGTCTCCTTGACGAAGCGGATTTTGGCGCCCAGTTCGGTGTCGCCCATACCGTGCTGGTTGGGGCCGTCGGGCGCGAATACAGTGGTGAACGGCAGGACGAGATGGAGTTGCACGTTGGGCACGACACCATAGTTGACCTCGTAGGCCGGGGTCGCGAGAGTTGTGCCGGCCTGCGTTGTTCCGTCAGAGAGCTCGAAGGCGTACATCTCGAAGTGGTGGAACTCAACCGGGTCGGGATCGTCGGTCTGGAACGGAGGGCCGGCGTGGGCGGCTATTGTGAGGGCGATCAGCGCGGCGAACGTGGCGCTCAGACGAGTTAGCGGAAGACTGCGGCGAGAAAAGTTCATCGGCGATTAGATTCCTGACGGCCCTGCCGGGTGCGTTAAAGTTGCGTAAGACCTGCATGGGTAAAGTTGCGATAATGGAGATATGAGTACGACTGCACAACCCGAGACGATAGCCGTTGCCATGTCCGGCGGGGTGGACTCCTCCGCGGTTGCGGCGTTGCTGCGCTCCCAGGGGCACACGCTGGTTGGCCTGACGCTACAGCTTTGGAACCAGCGGCGGCTTGCCGGGCACGAGGGCATGCCGGAGGCGGTGCAGGGGCGGTGCTGCTCCATCGACGATGTGTACGACGCGCGGCGCGTGGCAGAGCATGTGGGCATTCCCTACTACCTGGTGAACCAGGAAGAGCGCTTCGAGGCGGAGGTGGTGCGGCCGTTTGTGGACGAGTATCTGGCCGGGCGGACGCCGGTTCCCTGCACGCTATGCAATAACCATCTGAAGTTTGATGCGCTGATTACGACGGCGCGGCAGATTGGCGCGGACCGTGTTGCCACGGGACACTACGCGCGCAACCGGTACGATGCGCTGCGCGGTCGATGGATACTCTCGCGACCGGAGGACAAGTCGAAGGACCAAACCTATTTCCTCTTCGGCCTGACGCAGGAGCAGCTCTCGCGCACGCTGTTTCCGCTGGGCGAGATGCAGAAGCCCGCGGTGCGGCATATGGCCGCCGAAGCCGGTCTCGCGCTGGCCGATAAGCCCGACTCGCAGGAGATATGCTTCATCCCCGGCGGCGACTACTCGGCGTTTCTGGCGGCGTATCTCGATGAGCAGGGAGAGGCGATGCCAGATTCGGCCGGTGAGCTTGTGGCGACGACCGGCGAGGTGCTGGGCCGGCACCAAGGGATTCATGGCTTCACCGTCGGCCAGCGCAAGGGGCTCGGCGGCGCACTGGCCGTAGCCCCAAACTCCGGGCCGCGCTATGTGCTTGCAATCCATCCCGACTCGCACCGCGTCACCGTCGGCGGGGACGACGAATTGCACTCGCGCGAACTTGTGGCCAACCGGCTGAACTGGATCTCTGTGCCTCGCTTAGACGGCGAGATGCGGGTGCAAGTGAAGATTCGCCATCGCCACGAAGCTGCCTGGGCGACGTTGCGCGCGGATGGAGAGGATCGCGTGCGTGCGCAGTTCGATGAGCCGCAGCGGGCGATTACTCCCGGACAGGCCGCAGTCTTCTACGATGGCGACGAGGTGGTTGGGGGCGGGTGGATTGTTTGAGGTGAGGCCATGCGTAGCAGTACTAAGGTCGTGATCGGATTTGCTGTTGCGGGATTTGTTCTACCGATTCCGCTCTTGTTATTTCACACGAACAGTATGCTGTTCATTTATCTGTGCCCTCCCTCGATTGTGGCCATAGCTTTCGCAATAGATGGCCCTCTGTGGTTGACTGAGAGCGGCGTGACTTGGATCCTTATGTGCATGGCTAACTCTAGTCTTTACGCAGCGCTTGCCTTTGCTGTTGTGGTCATCTATCGCGCGATTCAACCGGACACACAGGCGGGCGGGTCGCGGTTGAGCTAGGTAACATGGTGTGCGCTGGTAGAATCGGGATTGCCGTGACTATTTTATTTTCAACGATGTGTATCCGATGAGGTGCCCTTACTGCGGCTTCGCGCAGGATCGTGTGGTGGATTCGCGCGAGAGCAAAGAGGCGGACGCAATCCGGCGGCGGCGCGAGTGTGAGGGATGCAACAAGCGCTTCACGACGTACGAGCGGATTGACGAGATCCCGTACATGGTGGTGAAGAAGGACGGGCGGCGGGAGAAGTTCGAGCGGCAGAAGGTGTTGAGCGGATTGCTGCACGCATGCGAGAAGCGGCCCGTCTCGGGCGCGGCGCTGGAGCGCATTGTGGACGAGACCGAGGCCTATGTGGTCGATTCCCCAGAGCGCGAGCGCTCCACCAGCGCGGTGGGCGAGCTGATTATGTCGCGGCTGAAGGAGATCGATACGGTGGCGTACATCCGCTTCGCCAGCGTCTATCGCGACTTCAAGGATGTGAGCGAGTTCAAGGCCGAGCTGGAAGAGCTGTTGGGCGGAAGAGACGCGAAAAAGAAAGGTTCCAGGCTCTAGGTACCAGGTTCCAGGAAGGCAGAGAACGATGGCAAGCAGGACACATGCGATTACGTTGGTTCCCGGCGACGGGATTGGGCCGGAGGTCTCCGCGTCGGTGGTGCGCATTGCCGAGGCCGCTGGCGCGGCGACGGGAGTGAAGTTCGATTGGCACAGCTTTGCCGCCGGGGCCGATGCCTTCGAGCGCTTTGGCGAGTACATTCCGCAGGCGCTGTACCGGTCGATTGAGGAGAACAAGGTTGCGCTGAAGGGGCCGGTGACGACTCCCGTGGGCGAAGGCTTCTCGTCCATCAACGTGGCCCTGCGGCAGCGGTTCGAGCTGTTTGCCAACTTCCGCCCAGTGAAGAACCTGCCGGGATTGAAGACGCGCTATCCCAACATCGATCTGATCATTGTGCGCGAGAATACGGAAGATCTGTACGCGGGGCTGGAGCATGTGATCGTGCCCGGCGTGGTGCAGTCGCTGAAGATCATTACGGAGAAGGCATCCACACGGATTGCGCAGTTTGCGTTTGAGTACGCGCGCAAGCATGGGCGCAAGAAGATTCATGCTATCCATAAAGCGAACATCATGAAACTGTCGGACGGGCTTTTTCTGCGCTGCTGCCGAGGGATTGCGGCTACCTTTCCCGATGTGGCGTACGCCGAGCACATTGTGGACAACACCTGCATGCAGCTAGTGATGAATCCGTACCAGTACGACATTCTGCTGACTGAGAATCTCTACGGCGACATTCTGAGCGACCTGTGCAGCGCGTTTGTAGGCGGGCTGGGATTGGTTCCCGGAGCGAACCTGGGCACGGAGTGCGCCATCTTCGAGGCGGTGCATGGGTCGGCGCCCGACATTGCGGGCAAGGACCTGGCCAACCCGACGGCCTTGCTGCAGAGCGCGGTACTGATGCTGCACCACATCCATGAGCCGGCCACGGCGGAGCGAATACAGGCGGGGCTGGAAAAGGTCTACGCCGAGGGCAAGGTGTTGACCAGGGACGTCGGCGGGACAAGCGGGACGAGTGCGTTTGCCGATGCGGTCATCGCTGCGATGGACACAGCATAGAGAGGACAATATGAACTTTCAGGTACTGATGGTGATTCATTTACTGCCACTGTGGTTTCTGGTCTTCGCGCTGTTTCTGCCGCGGATTGCGCTGTTCCTGCTATGGCTACAGGCTCCGCTGACGCCGATGCCGCTGCATGGAATTGTGCCGCTGATCTTCGCAATCCTGCTGCCGCGCGTGCTGGTGCTGTACCTCATCTATCTGGATCAGGGGGTCAGCCTGTGGTTCATCATCCACCTGGTGGCGGCGCTGATGGTATGGGGCGGATCGGGCAGTTATGGCTCGCGGCGAAGGCGCAGGCAAGATTACTAAAGTTGGATAACGGATTAGCTGGGCGCCCGTCTCTCTGAGGAGTACTCATCTGACTTCACGAGGACAATTCCATGATGCGTCTGCGCTCTGTGATTCGCGACCTGGCTTTGGTGTGCCTGGCCGTTGCGGTTGGTTGGTGGGGTCGGGACGCGGGGAAGCCCGTGCTGGCACAGCGCTCGAGCTCGTCTTCCTCATCGCGCGGGATGTCGACCGGCGACTCTAACCTTGCTTTTCAGTTTGACGCGGGCGGATCGCAGCAATCGTTGGCTGTGTATGATCCGGACAAACATACAATCTATGTGTATCCACGGGTGGGTGTGGGGAACACATACATCAACTGCGAATACAGTTTGACGATTACGGTACCGGGAGCGCCGATTCAGCGGCAGAACTGCCCGATAGGAGACCAGGCGCCGCAGCGGTAGGGGCGGCATGGGCATGGCGCTCGATTCGCCGCAAAATACCTGGGTCTGCGGTATTCTTAATAAATATGGAACGGCGACGAGTTGGAATTCTAGGGGCGACCGGAATGGTCGGCCAGCGCTTTATTCAGCTGCTCAACAACCACCCGTGGTTTGAGATTGCGTGGCTTGCGGCAAGCGAACGCAGCGAGGGCAAGACGTACGGCGAGGCCTGCCGGTGGAAGCTGGACACACCGCTGCCGGCGCGCATTGCGGCGATGCGTGTGATGCCGAATGTGCCCGAAGGAACGCCAGCAGGCGAGCTGCCGAAGATTATCTTCGCCGCGCTGGATGCGGACGTTGCGCGTGAGCTGGAGCCGAAGTTTGCCGCGGCGGGATGCGCCGTGGTGTCGAACTCCAGTGCCTTCCGCATGGCGGAGGACGTGCCGCTGGTTGTACCGGAGGTCAATGCCGACCATCTGGCGATGATTGATCGGCAGAGCTGGCGCAAGCAGAGTGGCGGCTACATCGTCACCAACCCGAACTGCTGTGCGATTGGGCTGGTGCTGGCGCTGAAGCCGCTGGAAGAGCGCTTCGGCATCGAGAGCCTGTTTGTGTCGACGATGCAGGCTGTGAGCGGCGCGGGGTATCCCGGTGTCGCTTCCCTCGACATTCTGGGCAACGTGGTTCCCTTTATCAAGAATGAAGAGGAGAAGCTGCAGGAAGAGGTGGGCAAGCTGCTGGGACGGCTGAATGGCGGACGCGTGCAGTTGCTGGATGCGAAGCTGAGTGCGCACTGCAACCGCGTGGCTGTGGAGGACGGGCATACGGAGTGCGTGAGCATCAAGTTGAAGACGAAGGCCACTCGTGAGCAGATGCTGACTGCGTGGGCGGAGTTTGCGCCGCTGGCCGGGATGAGGTTGCCGACCGCTCCGGAACAGCCAGTGGAATTTGACGCAGCGGTTGACCGGCCACAGCCGCGGCTGGACAAGATGCGTGGACATGGCATGGCATCCACCGTGGGACGGCTGCGCGAGTGCAATCTGCTGGACTGGAAGTTCGTGCTAACGTCGCACAATACGATTCGCGGCGCAGCAGGAGCGGCGGTATTGAACGCGGAGGTGCTGGCGCGGCTGGGCAAGCTGGAGATGAAGCCGGCGCAGCGGGATGCGGTGCTGGTATGAGCGCGGCGCGCAAAGCGGAGGAGCGGGTGGACGAGACGCGAACCAGTCTGGTGGTGATGAAGTTCGGCGGCACGTCGGTGCAGGACGCGAAGGCGATCCTGCGGACGACGGAGATTGTGCGCGGACGGCGGGAGAAAGGACTGTCGCCGGTGGTGGTGGTATCGGCGATGGCCAAAGTGACAGACCAGTTGCTGGTGGCTGCCTCAGCTGCGGGGCGCGGAGACAAGGCGGGCGCGCTGGCGCTGGCGGCGCGGCTGCGCAATCGCCATATCGATACCGCGGCGGACCTGCTGCACGGCGATCTCTTCCTCCAGACCGAGGCGGCGATTCGCAGGCGGTTCGATTCGCTGGACGATCTACTGCGCGGCATTGCGGCGGTTGGCGAACTGACTCCGCGAACCAGCGATAAGGTAGTGAGCTATGGGGAGAGGATTTCGTCGCAGATCGTTGCGGCGGCCTTTACCCAGCATGGTCTGGACGGCGCGCATGTGGACGCACGGAAGTGCATCATTACGGACGACCACTACGGCAAAGCCACGCCGCTGGAGGCCGCGATCGAGTCGCAACTGAATGAACTGGTGCTGCCGCTGGTGAAGGCCGGGAAGACGCCGGTGATCGGCGGTTTTATAGGCGCTACGTCGGACGGGATTACCACGACGCTGGGGCGCGGCGGCAGCGACTTTACGGCCGCACTGGTCGGCGGCGGACTGCGCGCGGGCGCCATCGAGATATGGACGGACGTCAACGGCATTATGACCACCGATCCGCGCATTTGCCCCGATGCCTTGCGGGTGAAGACCATCAGCTTCGAGGAGGCGGCGGAGCTGGCCTACTTCGGAGCGAAGGTGCTGCATCCGGCGACGATCCTGCCCGCCGTGCAGAAGAGCATTCCTGTCTGGGTGCTGAACTCGCACAACGCGGCGAATGAGGGCACGCGGATATCGGCGCTGGCGCCGCCCTGCGCCAGTCCGTTCAAGAGCATCGCGGCCAAGAAGAAGCTGACCATCATCGATATTGTGGCTGGCCGGATGCTGATGACGCACGGCTATCTGAAGTCTGTGTTCGACGTGTTCAACAGCTTCGAGTGCGCCATCGACATGGTATCCACAAGCGAGGTGAGCATCTCGCTGAGCGTGGAGTCGAACGACAAGCTGCCCGCAATCTGCGCGGAACTGAGCAAGATTGCCGACGTCAAGTTTGAAGGCAACAAGGCGCTGATCTGCATGGTTGGCGAGGACATCCGCGGACAGAGCGGGATTTCAGGGCGCGTGTTCTCAGCCATCCGGCACATCAACGTCCGCATGATCTCGCAGGGCGCCAGCGAGATCAATATGAGCTTCATGATCGAAGAGTCGGACGTGGATGAGGCTGTACGCGCGCTGCACGCGGAGTTCTTCGCCAATCCAGATCCGACCGTCTTCGATATCGCGGGCAGAGCGGTTGCGGCCAAGGCCTGAGCGCTTCGCGATAGACTAACGTCATGCGAATTCTGGTGCTGGGACAGGGCAAGACAGGCAAGCTGGTTACCGAGGTGGCGGCCGAGCGCGGCCACGCCGTTCAGGGGTTGGATATTCAGGAGAACGCGAGCGCTGCCGCGCTGACGCCGGCGTTTCTAGCCGATTTCGATGTGGCGATCGACTTCACCACACCGCAGGCAGTGGTGGAGAACATGCGCGCCTGTCTGGGGGTCGGTGCGAAGATCGTGGTTGGGACTACGGGTTGGTATGCAACGCTGGCGGAGATGCGCGCGTTGGCGGAGAGCAAGCACGCGGGGCTGCTCTACGGCACGAACTACTCCATCGGCGTGCAGGTGATGCTGAAGCTGGCGCAGCAGATGGGCGCTTCGCTGGCCGGTGTGGGCTACAAGTTCTCCATCGTCGAGACACACCACACCAGCAAGCTGGACAAGCCTTCGGGCACGGCGATCTCGATTGCGGAGATGGTGGAGCGCGGCGCGGGCAGCAAGATCGAAGTGCCCATCGAGTCTGTGCGCGAGGGTGACGCGAAGGGGACGCATGTACTGGAGGCGGTGAGCGAGGCCGACCGCGTGGTGCTGACCCATGAGGCGTTCTCGCGGCGCGGCTTTGCCGAGGGCGCGGTGAGGTCCGCGGAGTGGCTGGCCACGCACACCGGATGTTATGACTTCAGGGACGTGTATACGGAGCTATAGCTGCCGGCGTTGGATCAGTAGCGTGGACGGAAGGCGTTGCGCACCTGGTTGGCGTCATGGCGGCGCGGCGGAGTCTGATTGGCGTCCGCGGGGAAGTAATTGAAGGGTTCGGAGGTGTCGGCACCTTTGGGATAGAGCACCACGAATCGCCCGGGACCTTCGCCGCTTGAGGCGGTGGGCAGGCCGGACTCTGCCAGCACCATGTGCAGCATGCGGCGCTCGCGGGAGTTCATCGGTGGGAAGGCGTGCGGCCGGCCGGTTGAGCTCACGCGCTCGATTGCAGCGGTGGCGGATGCATGCATCTGGCGGTCGCGGTTGACTTTGAACTGGTTGGCATCGAACACCACGAGGTCCTGCTGCTCGGGTTCCAGTCTCAGTATCTTGGTCGCAATGTGCTCCAGCGCGTTCAACAATTCGCCATTGCGCGCGGTCAGCAGCGCCGTGTCCGGGCCGGTGAACTCGACGTAGAGCGCGCGTGGCCCATCCTTGCCTGCGCCTTCCTCGACGGTAGCCGATTCGTCATGCGATGCTTCGGAAGACTCGCCGTTGTCCGCGGCCCTGAGCTTAGCACTGCGAGCCTTTACACGAAAACGCAGGCGCAGTCCGCCACTCGAAATGAAGGTCTGCAAAAACTTCGCGATCGTCTGCGCTGCCTGGGCGGTATCATCCATGAGAGTTATCCGTTCGAATAGAACTTATATCATTATTCATACTTGCTCGTCGCGCTTTGATTCCAATGCCCTGCGCGGCGCGGCGCAGGAAGTTTCTGCATCGTTTCATTTCGCCTTCCTCCTACTTGCGTCCCTGGATCGTGGTAGATTTGCGGCGGGCGCGTTTGGCGGCCATCGCGCGCATCTCGCGGCCCAGGGACGTGCGGTTCATCACCGCCTGCTGCGCGATGCCGATCAGGTTGCCGACCGACCAGTAGAGAGCGAGTCCAGAGCCGTAGGTCCATGTAATGTAGCCGGAGAAGAGCGGCATCATGAAGGCCATCATCTTCTGCTGCTGCGGATCGACGCCGGGCGATGGCGTATAGAACTGAACCAGAAATTGCGACAGCACCATGAAGATGGGCAGGATGTGATACGGGTCGGAAGCCTGCAGATTGGGTAGCCACAGCCAGTGGGCCAGGCGCAGATCCACCACACGGGGCAGCATGGTGAAGAAGGCGAAGAGCAGCGGCATGGTGATGAGCTGGGGGATGCAACCGCCGAACATGTTGACGCCGTTGTCCTTCTGCAACTGCATGATCTCGGCGTTCATCTCGCTGCGCTTGGGGTCTGTGACCTTGTACTTCTTGTAGCGCTCCTTTATGGCGTCCATCTGCGGCTGGATGCGCTGCATCTTCAGCGCGCTGTGCATGGTCTTGACCCGGAAGGGCAGGATGAGCAAGTTGATGAACACGGTGAGGACGATGATGGCCCATCCCCAGGAGCCGCCCAGCCAGTTGCCAACAATGTAGGTGTGGATCGCCTGCAGGGCCAGAAAGAGGTACTTTCCGATGGGCCCCCAGAAGCCGAACTCAAGAACCGGTTCCAGGCTCACTTTAGGGTCAGCGGCGTGAATGCTCTTGAGGACGCCGATCGACTTTGGACCGACGTAGACGCGGGTCTGAACCGGGCCGCTGCTGTCGCCCAGCGCTACACCCACAACCGGCTCCACCATCGCCTTGCTGGGCGGCGAATCTGCGCCGAAGCCCACCCGCTTGATCGTCTTCGATACATCCAGATCGTTGCGCAGCGTGGTGCGGGCCTCGCTC
>Ga0118677_10010529_pt1 | contig 14110 bp, 12 predicted proteins | sample AliMusrvi5mmetaG_FD_86154 | JGI IMG/M metagenome (GOLD analysis project Ga0118677, IMG submission 86154) | reverse complement strand
GTCCAAGAATAATTGGATTAACAAATAGCCAGTAGCCGTCAATTAAGTTCTGTTGAATAAGTGAATGTGTTGCTGTCGGACTACCAAAAAGCAAGATGTCACCACCTGCCTGTTGTTTTATTTCATTTATTCTGTCCGAAAGGTTATCGCAAATAATAGTAGTGTCAATCAAATCCGCGTCTTTCATTGTCTTTGATAAAACAACTTTGTGAACTTTTTTATACCATTTTGAATGTTCAATATCGTGCTTGCTCGCGTTTGGCTTGTCTCCTGCGGTAGTCCAGTAATTTTCCATCATCTGAAAAGTTACCCGTCCGTATATTGCAGTGTCGCCTTCGCTTATCCGTTTACCTACGTGATCAAAAATTTCTTCATCAACTTTGATCCAGTTCATTTCCCCGTTCGGTCCTGCGACAAAACCGTCGAGGGATATATGCATAAAGGAGATAATTTTTCTCATTTTTGTTGTTTTTAAGTTTGTTAAGGCAACAATGTCAAACCTGACAAATCGGCAAGGTTACTCTTCAAAAATGCGTAGGTCAGCTTATCCACGATGCAGTTAATAAATTGTACCCGGTTCAGCTTTTTATTGTTCTTGAAGAAAGTATTGGTAAGTATCGCATTTTGAAATTTTACTTTGTGAAAAGCACAGTTTTCAAAAGTACAGTCAGCTATTGCTCCCTCCAGGACGATTTCCTGAAATCCGGTTTCAAAAAACGATGTCTCTTTTAACAGGACGTTCTCCATTTTGCTTTTGGTAACTAAGCTTTCGTTGAAAGTCGCGTTTGTCAGATCCGCACCTGACAAGTCACATTCATTCAAATAAGATTTATAAAACGCTGTTTCTTTTAAAATGCAGTTTTTGTAGGAATTTTTATGGAGGATGGAGTCCTGGATTTGACTTTTGCTTAAGTCCGAACTGGAAAAATCGCAGCCATCCACATTGTTTTTTTTCAAAATCAACCCAGTGTTTGTATTTTCGCAATAGAAAGGATTAGAAGATTGGATAATTTTTTAAGTGCCTTTTTCAATTCAATTCCTTTGTGAAATCTTTGTGCCTTAGTGTCTTGGTGGCAGGAAAAAATAGCCACTAAGGCTCAAAGACACAAAGGTTTCACAAAGGAAATGCCAAATAGTATATTATAATAGAATTTTAAAATAGGCTTATGGATATTGAATTCAAGGAAATTACGGATCAGGATTTTCCGGCCATTAAGGAGATATACGATTGGTACATTGCCAATTCCACGGCTACCTTTCACACAGAACCAATCAGGATCGATCAACTGAAGGAGTTTATCTTTGTCAATCATCATTTGTATAAGTCCTATCTGATTTTTAGCGGGAAGGAGTTAGCCGGATACTGTTTCCTGACCTATTACAAGAACCGTCAGGCCTACAACAGGACCGCAGAAGTTACCATTTATCTGAAACCTGCAGTTTGTGGCAAAGGCATTGGTAAAATTGCCATGGCACATCTGGAGACTATCGCCATTGCAAAGGGGTTAAAAAATCTGGTTGGAATCATTTCGGGAGACAATGACGGGAGTATCGCGTTATTCGAAAAATCGGGATACATCCAATGCGCGCATTTTAGGAATGTGGGGGAGAAATTCAACAAGGTGCTGGATGTTGTGGCATTTCAGAAGGAAATTAGCTGATGCACAGGAAATTGACAATTGACAATTGACAATTGACAATTTTTTTTGCCCCGGATAAAAACCAACAACTTTTTTAAGTTTTCAACGTATTAGATAGTAAATTACCAACAATTCCATTCGTTGAAAACCAAAATTGCATTTTTTAGCTCTGTCTTGCTGTTTGCCCTGATGGTTAGCCATGCAACGGCTCAGACCTCGCCTGATACCTTGATCGGGATCAAGGATGCCGTGCGGCTTGCAGAACAGCGTTACCACCTGCTTAAATCGAAACAGTTTGAGGCAGAAGCGGCCGCTAAGAATGTGGATGTGACCAAATACAGCAGGATGCCCACGCTGGATGCTGGTTATCAGGCCAATATTGCCACCGCGAATAACCTGACCGGAATGTATAATCCTACCGGGATGATGCCCATCAGCGGTCCTCCTTCCACATCCAACAACAACACCCCCGCAGTGGGAAGTGCGGCCAGTCTGTTGTTGAACTGGCAAGCCGTCACTTTTGGACAAAGAAATGCACTAATCAATGTTTCTGTCGCAGAATCGAATTCAAAAAATGCGGAATACAGGCAGGCCTTGTTTCAGCACAAGATCAGTGTCATCAGTGCATATCTGGACCTGCTTCTGACCTATGATTTTGTTAAAATTCACAGGGACAATATTGCGAGGGTTGAGACCAATCTCAAGCAAAGCCGGGTACTCGTCCAAAGTGGCATTAAACCCGGGGTTGATACGGCCTTGTTTGTTTCAGAACTTTCGCGGGCTAAAATCGACCTGATGAACAGCCAAAAGCAATTGCAGGTATGCCAGTCGGTTTTGGCACAACTGATCGTTACCGAGGCCATGCCAGTTCCGGCAGACACAGCTTTTTTGAAAAGACTCCCGGCTCAATCCGGTTCATACGGCAAGTCTGCGGACCTCCATCCACAAATTCAATACGTTCAGAGTCAATTCGATTTGAGCCATTCAAGGGAATTGTTGCTGAAGAAATCCTATTTACCCAAAATCAATTTGTGGAGTACAACATTTGCCCGCGGTTCAGGATACCAGACCAACGGGAGTATTTCCAATGGCGAGGGACTCAAGTTGAACAGGTTCAATTATGGCGCCGGTTTTCAGTTTGTTTTCCCGGTGTTGAAATATGGAGAGGAAAAACAGCAGTTGCTGCAGCAGACCCTTTTGTCGAAAGCTGCTCAGGAAATGATAGATGAAAACAGATCCGTACTGACTTCTCAGCAAAGGATCGCCAATGCGACCTTCAACAGCAGTCTGGCCATCGAAAAGGAAACTGAAAACCAGCTCAGTGCGGGACAATACGCATTCTCAGCCATGCAGGTACGTTACAATACAGGACTTGTCAATTTCTCCGATCTGATGCAGGTCCAATACAATTTGCTGAAGGCTGAACTGGACCTGAAAAAATCTACCTGGGATGTCTGGAAGGCTTTGTTGCTCAAGGCAGCAGTTGCAGGTGATGAAAATGTATTTTTAAATGCGATACCCTAAAGAACCATGATAAAATTAATTCAGTTCGCGCTTCGCAGACCGGTTACCATCATCGTTCTGGTGATCAGTATCCTCATCTTTTCAACGCTGGCCATCCGGAAATCGGCGATAGATATTTTTCCGTCCATCAATGCACCAACCATTTACGTGTCTCAAACCTACGCAGGTTTGTCACCCCAGCAGATGGAAGGGTTCATTACTTCCTATTTTGAGTACCACTTTTTATACATTACCGGGATTAAATCGGTTGAGAGCAAATCCATTCAGGGACTCTCACTGATCAAGCTGCAGTTTCACGAAAAGACGGACATGGCCAACGCAATGGCGGAGGTTGTCTCCTACGTGAACCGTTCGCGATCATTTATGCCACCCGGAACTTTGCCTCCTTTCGTCATGCGCTACGATGCCGGATCGGTCCCGGTAGGACAACTGGTTTTCAGGAGCGACAGCCGCTCGCTCAATGAGATTCAGGATCTTGCGTTGTTCAAGGTACGTCCGATGTTTGCGGCGCTTCCCGGCGTATCGGCCCCACCGCCGCTTGGGGGAAACCAACGGACTGTAATCATCAAAGCTGATCCCGAACGGCTGAGAAGCTACAACCTGACCGCCGACGAACTGGTGATGGCCATTGCCAGGAACAATGCCATCCTGCCCGCAGGAAACATCAGGGTAGGCGACAAGGCGATCATCACCCCATCCAACAGTGTGGCGGACGATTTCAAGGAAATGGAAGAGGTTGTGGTCCGAAACACGGACAACGTGCCTGTCTTTGTGCGCGATGTAGCCACCGTGAACAATGGAGCTGATATAACTACCGGATACGCACTAATTGATGGCAAGCGATCCGTGTACATCCCGGTAACCAAAAGGGCGGATGCCTCTACCTGGGACGTGGTGCAGGCAGTCAAAAAAGCTTTGCCTGACATGCAGGCTGCCATTCCGGATGATATCCGGGTATCCTATGAATTCGACCAGTCGGGGTACGTTAAAAATGCCTTGAAGAACGTGTTGATAGAAGCGCTGCTGGGAGCTCTGCTAACAGGCCTGATGATTTTGATTTTCCTGAAAGACCTGCGAAGCGCCCTGATCATCGTCGTAAATATTCCGCTGGCATTGCTTTCCGCGGTAGTTTGCCTTTATTTTTCGGGACAGACCATCAACATCATGACCCTTGGAGGACTGGCGCTGGCAGTTGGCATCCTGGTAGATGAATCCACGGTAACCGTTGAAAACATCCACCGGCATCTCGAATTGGGTAAATCCAAATCGAAAGCCATCTGGGATGCCTGTCAGGAGATTGCCGTTCCAAAACTCCTTATTCTATTGAGTATCCTGGCTGTTTTTGTTCCGGCACTGTTTATGACCGGCATAACCAAATCCATGTTCCTGCCTTTGTCGCTGGCGGTAGGTTTCGCCATGATTGCCTCCTTCATTCTTTCACAGACTCTGGTTCCTGTGCTTTCACACTGGTTCATCCAACCAATGCACAGCGAAAATCAGAAAGACAATCTGGCAGGAATTAAGAACAATCTTGTCAAAAATATCCGCCAAGCGGGTAGGAGCAGCATCATTCTTGTGCCGGTGCTGATCATTGTATTATTGCTGATAACCTGGTTTGCCTACGAAAGAAGCGGGACCGAGATTTTCCCGAAAGTAGATGCTGGTCAGATGCAGGTCAGGTTAAGATTGCCTGCAGGAACGCGGATTGAACGAACGGAAGATGCCACCAGGAAAACACTCTCACTGATTGACAGCCTGGCAGGCAAAGGAAATGTTGCCATTACCTCTTCCTACGTCGGTCTGCACGGGCAATCCTATGCCATTACACCGATATTCCTCTATACCAGCGGACCTCATGAAGCGCTGATCAAAGTCAATTTCAAAAAGGGGGCAGACATCGACATTGAAAATTTAAAGGAACAACTGCGCGCAGCCATTCCCAAAAGCGTACCCGGAATCCTGATCTCCTTTGAACCTGCGGATTTGGTTGATCAGGTTATGAGCATGGGAACCAACAATCCCGTTGAAGTTGTTGTACAGGGAAAGAATTTAACGCAAAGCAGGGAGATTGCCGCGAAACTTCAGGCCTCCATGACCAAGATTCCCTATTTGAGGGATATCCAGATTGCCCAGCCATTGGATTATCCGACTGTACAAATTAACTACAACAGGCTGAGAGCCGGACAAATGAACCTGACTGTGGAGCAGGCAGGAAGGTCCGTTGTAGAGGCAACATCCTCCAGCAGGCTTACACAACCGGTATACTGGCTGGATAAACTCGCCGGCAATGCCTACCAGGTTCAGGTGGAATATCCGCAGTTGGCCATCAACAGTACCGAAGAACTCGAAAAAATCCCAGTCGGAAAAGTGAATGACAATACCATTCAGTTGAGGGATATTGCTGATCTGAAAAGTGGTTCCTCTATTGGGGAATATGACCGCATCAACCAGCAGCGGTTTATTACTGTGACTTCCAACATACACAATAAAGACCTGGGCCGGGCGATTGAAGATGTCAACAAAAGCATTGGGCAACTGGGGGAATTGCCCCAGGGTGTCAAAGTCTTTTTGCGCGGGCAATCGGATATTCTGACACAGACCATCAGTGAACTATCTGTTGGCTTGCTGCTTGCCATTTTGGTCATTGGACTGATGCTGGCAGGGTATTTTCAATCGTTCAGGTTATCGCTCACGGTGCTATCCGTTTTCCCGGGTGTCCTTGCAGGGTCCATGCTGTTGATCTGGATAACTGGAAACAGCCTCAATATTCAATCGTTCATGGGCAGCATCATGGCCATTGGAGTTGCTGTGTCCAATGCCATTCTGTTGGTTTCCAACGCTGAATCTATTCGCGGCAAACAGGGCAATACGGATTCTGCCGGGGCGCTCGCGGCGTCCAACCGCTTCCGTCCCATCGTCATGACCACGCTGGCCATGGTTGCCGGGATGATCCCAATGGCTTTGGGAATAGGTGAAGGAGGAAAGCAAATCGCACCACTCGGCATTGCAGTAATTGGAGGCTTATTGTTCAGCACAATCATCAGTTTGTGGTTTGTGCCGCTGGTATATGACCTGCTTATCGGGAGCAGGAAGCCTGTAGGGGTTTCTCTTGATCCAACGGATTCTGATTCAATTTATTACGATAGAAACATTTAAAGATATTGCAGTTATGAGAGTTCTATATCTATTGACATTTTTGATGGTAATTGCCTCCTGCGGTCAGAAACCTACCGGGACCGGTTCAAAGAAAGAAGAATCAAAGGCAGATACTGTGGGTGTTTTCATCCTGAAACCGGATTCCGTCCGAAAAGTGATATCATTGCCGGGAGACCTTTTGGCCAACGAAGGGATCCAGGTCCGGTCGAAAGTCCAGGGCTATATTACCGGCCTTAAGGTGGATATCGGATCGATGGTCCATAAGGGTCAGGTGCTGGCGCTTGTGGATGCTCCTGAGTTGCTTGCCAGGGTGAGGGCTGCAGAGTCGAGGTATCGATCCAGTAAGGATTATTATGAGCGAATCAGTTCTGCTTCAAAAACCAGCGGTGTGGTTGCACTTTCGGAACTTGAAAAATCCAGGAACCAGATGCTGGCGGATGAAGCCGAATACAAGGCAACCATCATCGGTGAGACCTCCTACAAGCAGATTGACAATTATCTTGCGATTCTGTCCCCTTTTGATGGCATCATTACCAGGAGGAATGTCAACATTGGCTCTTTTGTGGGAAGCGCCAATGAAAAGCCCCTTTTTGAGATCGAGGATGCGAGGGTTTTACGTCTCAGCGTCAATGTTCCGGAAATTTATACCGGAGCTGAATTGGTTGGCGGAACAGCTGATATTACCACACGTTCAATGCCTGACAAGAAATTCCAGGTGAAGCTGGTCAGGAAATCTGGAAATATTGATGTGAACAGCCGAAGCGAAAGATGGGAATTTGAGCTACAGAATCCGGATCATATTTTAAAATCAGGCAGTTATGCCGATGTCAAATTGAGACTGATGAGGACAAAACCGTCCTTCATTGTGCCTGTTTCTGCAGTCGTGACAACACTGGAAAAGAAGTTTGTCATACAGGTAAAAAAAGGCTCGACGAAATGGGTGGATGTCAGGTCAGGCTTTAACCTGGATACCTACCAGGAAATTTTTGGGGACCTGAATCCGGGTGATACCTTGGTGATAAAAGGCAATGAAGAGTTGAAAGCCAATAAAAAAGTGGTGACCAGGTACTAATTGTTTTATAAAATAACTGAATCCTTTAGCCTTGGTGTCCTTTGAGTCACCCTTTGTGTCCTTCGTGGTATATTTTATTTTTAACCACAAAGGTCACAAAGGGTTACACTAAGGACTCAAAGTAATTCAAATGGTAGTTGTGAAATCAGAACCAACCCTTATTCCTGTTTTACCTGGGGTTCGCATCTGCCTCTCCATTCTGCCCTCATCTTTTCCCGTTCTTCGGGGCTAAGGTGCATGAATCTGCCACCGTGTGCATGCATACGGTCGTGGCACCTGTGGTGGCCGTGTCCACCCCTGAATCCGCCAAAGAGAATTTTAGAAAGTATCAATAATCCGAGGGCTTGCCAGAAGGTGATGACTTTGAAGCCAAATATTGCCGGAAGCAGTGCATTCCAAAGGAGCATCACCACGCTACCAAAAATAAATACTCCTGCTGCGATTGCTATCGGGATGAAAATTGCTCTTTTGATCCAGAATCCTTTTCCCCGTTCTTGTCTGTGAAACATCATAATTTAAAGATTTTAACTGTTAATATTCGTTGTAAATTTCCTGGAGCCTTTGGCGCAGCTGCGCAACTGCGTAACGCTTCCGTGATATGATCGTTTTAATGCTTTCACCGGTTCTGTCAGCTATTTCCTGCAATGTCAGATCCTCCATCTCGTTCAACACAAACACTTCCCGTTGCTTTTCAGGCAATTCTTCCAGAGCTGCAAAAAACAGTTCCTTCAGATAGGCCCTCTCAAGTTCCATGTCAGGGCCAGTACCATCCAGAAGCAGCGCTTCCGGAAACACCGTTTCCCCCTCTTCATCTTCGTAGGCAAGATCCTCCAGCGATTGTGGTTTCTGTTTTCGTTGTTTATCCACAATGCGGTTTTTGCTCACGCGGTAAAGCCAGGAACTCATTTGCACGATTGGTTCAGTGTCGATGATGGAGCTTAGCTGGTACCATACGTCCTGCAGGATATCTTCGGCGTCTTCGTCATTTTTTACGCGGCGGCGTATAAAGCTGAACAGACGCTTCCCATAGTTCTGCACGGCATTCTGGATGCTGAGTTGTCGCTGTGCCATCGGTGGTAATGCAATTAATTCGTCCATATAATTATGCAGACGAACAAGTAGGAAAAATACTTTAAATGCCGGATTATTTTACCGGGTAGGTAATCGGCACCGAGTTGCTGCCGAAGATGATGGTCACGTTTTTGTTGTCCTTGATCAGTTCGACTTTCTCCTTTTCGATTTCCAGCTGGCGCAGATGCAAATACTCGGTGATGGTCATTTTCATCTGGGTCTGGTAGGCCATGTCGGCAATGGCCTTGTTTATCTCGGCCTGCTTCCTGGAAAGTTCGGCGTCTGCCCTTGCCTTCTGGGTGAGGATGCTTTGGTTCTGGGCAGCCGTATTTTTTGTTTCTGTCAGTACCTGTTCGGGAGGTGTTACCGCGCCAATCGATACCTGCATGATGTCAACAGGCAGGTTGATTTTTTTGGTATATTCGGAGATATCCCTGTAAATGTCCTTCTCAAGCTGGGAGGAAATATCCCTCTTGCTTGCCAGATCGAACATCTTGAAAGCGCTGGCCTTGTCACGGACCATCGTCCTGAAGCTGGCCTGCAGGTTGTGGGCATACCATTCGGCTCCGAAATTCTTGTACAAAGTTGGCGTTTCGCCTTTCCGGATCTGGCATTTCAGATAAACGCTGAACGAAACCGGAGTGTTATCCGATGGAATCATGTTGGTGAAATCTTCCGTGATGGTCACGGGAGTAATGGGGAAGGACTTGTACTCTGTCGTGAATACACACCAGGTTGCACCTGTGGAGATGGGAGTTTCATCCACGCCACCATGTCCGAAAATCATCGGTTTGTACACCAAGACACTTTCCTGTCCAGGGTCAGGCTGGACACGGTAACAGGATGAGATGCTTGCGAAAATTGCTACGACTATTGCCGCCAGAAAAATCTTCTTCAATTTGTCCATGGTTATTAAGGGGTTAAATTTCAGTCTAAAGTACTGAAAATTAATTAGAGTTATTACGACTCTGGACAGATTGCGTCACCGACGGTTGGCGGATCGCAACAACTACTTATTTTACTTGATTCTGAGTTGTCGAACAGATTGCTTCACTACGTTCGCAATGACGGTACTTTTTGCCTGATCGAAGGTTGATGAAGGAAAGCTGTTATGAGATTATGCACAATGCACAGTCATTGCGAGGAGGAACGACGAAGCAATCTGCAGATAACCAGTAGAATAAACACAATTATCTGATGAGTGAAGGATAAAATAAAAAAATTGCTGAAATTGCACCTTTTAAACATTCAGAAAAAGGATGAATTACCTTCCCCTTATTGGAACAGTCGCACTGTTGAACCTGTTGGCAGCAGTCAGTCCGGGTCCGGATTTTGTGATGACGGTCCGGAATTCGCTTTGCTATTCACGCAGGGCCGGGATCTATACTGCCGTAGGGATCAGTCTGGCTCTGTTGGTTCACCTGTTCTATTGTGCTGCCGGAATCGGATACATCATCTCAAAATCCGTTCTCCTTTTTTCTGTCCTGAAGATGCTGGGAGCTGGCTATTTGATCTACTTGGGCATTGGTTCCATCCTGGCCAAAGGTTCCAGGCTGGATATGATGAATGAAAAGGCAGGTACTGATTTGACAAAGTTTCAGGCCTTCAGGATGGGCTTCCTGACAAACGTTTTAAATCCAAAGGCTACGCTGTTTTTCCTGAGTCTGTTTACCCTGGTCATTGGCAATTCCACTCCACTTTATGTTGTACTTACTATTTCGCTGATTATTGTATTGACAGCCCTGATCTGGTTTGTTGTGGTTTCCATATTCTTTACCCAGCAGAGAGTCCAGAAGGTATTTCTGAGATATGAAAAGGGGATCAACTGGGTATTGGGGGGATTTCTGGTGGTATTGGGAGTTAAAATTGCGCTGACGTTTATCAATTAGGAGGATGTCTCAAACATCGATTTAACTGCAATTCAACCATATAAGCGCTAAGGAATGCAAAGTTAACTGTTGTTAAGGATAGAACTTATAGATATCCTTACGATGAAGGATTCGCTCGAAATAAAGTGTGTCATCTACTAATTTTAAACCAATGCGATAATCTCCAAAGCGTATCTTGTAATAATTCTTGTATCCTTTTAACTTTTGGAAATTTGGAATTTGGGCAGGACTTGTATAGGTTTCAACTTCTTTGAAAAGCAGTATTTCAACTTTATGGCGTTCTTTTGAAGGAATTTTTGAAAGTTCTTTAAGAAAAATCCTATTGACCAATATTTTCATAGATTATTGTGTCCTAATGACTTATAGAATTTCTTGGCTTCAGATACAGAAAGCAATTCGCTTGGGTCATTTTCTTCAATATATTGCCCCAGAGCATAGTCCTCAAGTAATTGCTCAATTTTGCCGAAAGTCTGAATGTCTATCTGCACTGCAAATGGATGTTTCTTGCTGTCGGTAACGTAAGTCTTTTTTATTTCTAACATAATCGAGTTTTTTGTAAAAATAAGATTTTAAGGTTATAAGACAAAATGGACTTATACACCCGAACGATGCTGACCCGAGACGAACCGTTTAACTTAGATCAATTCTCAGTTCTACAAGTATTCTTTATTCCCATAGACCAGATAATATTGTCGCAACAATTTTTTTTTAAACAATCCTGTAAATTTCCCGGATATCTTCAAGGATGTGATCGAAATCAATCTCCAGATCTTTCAACTTTCCTGTTTTGATATCAAAAACCCAGCCGTGAACAGTGAGGTTCCTCTCCTTGATCGCCTTCTGCACATCGGAGGTTTTGATTACGTTGATGCACTGTTCCTGCACGTTCAATTCCACCAGCCTGTCGTACCTGAGCTCTTCATCCGAAATTGCGTTGAGTTCCGTTTTATGGATTCTGTAAACATCCCTGATATTCCTGAGCCAGGGATTCAGGATTCCCATGTCCTCTGATTGCATCGCAGCCTTCACCCCCCCACAGGCATAGTGGCCGCATACGACGATGTGCTTCACTTTGAGGTAAGTGACTGCATAGGTAATGATCGACATTGCGCTGAGGTCCGTGTTGGGCACCATGTTGGCAATGTTCCTGAGAATAAACACCTCGCCGGGCTGAGCGCCCATCAATTCTTCTGCTGTCACCCGGCTGTCGGAGCAGCCGATGTATAATATTTCAGGACTCTGACCGAGCGCCAGATTCTCAAAGAAGTTACTGTCCACCTTGAGTTTCGCGGCAATCCATTGCTGGTTTTTTCCAAGTATCCGGGCTATATCCATTTTTTATTTTTTCTGTTGAACTTCGATGTGTATACGTTCGGATTCACCGGAAAGTTCAACATTCAACTTTTTACTTCCAACGCCGTCAAGAACAAATTCCCGGAGGGAGATATTTCCCGAAAGCACCTTCAGTTCGGCATGATTGCCCTCTGTTTTGCACGTTCCCCAGGCGGATCCGTTGCTCCAGAACCATGTTCCCGGATTAGAGGAAAAAGTCATGCTTTGGGTTACAGCCGAATATTGGAATCCTGATAAGGCAATGACAGATGCCCAGCTTGCCATAGCCCTTGCATAGTGATGTCCGCATTCGGGTTCGTCGAACGGATTTCGCTTCAGTCCGTCGAACCTGTCGCGGATGCTTTTGATGCACTTCAACCCGTCAATGGTCTGATTTTCATAGATCATCCCGATGGCGGCAGTGTATTCGAATCCGGTCATGGCCTCGGCAAAATAGGGGAAAGGGACTTTGAGCCTCCCTTTGGGCCAGCTTGCCATGATCAGACCGCTTTCGTCACCCATCACGTAGGAACGCATGTTGTTGAAGAGGGGGGAGAAATCACTTACATAGTTGTATTTCATGATGGAGTGGAGGGTCGTTTGGATGTTCTGTTTGCTTCCCAGATAACCCAGTCCGCAGATATGTGCCATGTACTGGCCAACCAGTTGATCAACCAGACAACCTTCTCCCAGCTGGAAATCAGGATTTGAGGGATCCGCCGACCCCATTCCGGCTTTCAGTCCCTTTGCTACTGCATCCTGGGATGCCGGCGGCATGATTTTCTGGATGTAATATTCCCCGTTAAAAAGGTTTTCATCCGTCCATTGACTTCCGAGAAGGAAAAGAGTGGCGCATTTCTTTTCGAATTCCTTGTCTTTCATGTATTTCGCCATCTCCTGACCGGCACGCAGGGCCCCCAGGTACCAGAATTCCATCTGCGGGTTGGGCCCGTAATATTCGACATCCATGGTATTGTGCTGGCAACCTTCCATCACGCCATCCTGGTTGCCATCCCAACCTCCGGGTATCCATGCAAATGCCAGCGCTTTTTTGATGTTTTTCCAGTTGGATTTCAGGAATTCATTGTCGCCGGATAATTGCCACTCCCGGTAGGCCTTCATGATGCATCCCATCTGACCGTCAGCGGCAGCCACTTTCCAGGATTGCGCCTCCGACAAGGGCAAAGAAGCGCGAAAACTCATCAGACCGGTCGAATCGAGCGCATAGTTGAATTCAACATCCCGCATCGTCCTCGCCAGCTGACCGAAGAGAAATGGGGTAGCAACTTCGTAATTCCACACATGGGTGCAGGAACCCTGGCAGGAACCGAACTCATCCATCACTCCTTCCCAGCCCATCAGATGACCGCTTTTGATCCTGAAAACAGTCTGCGACCGCAGGGTACTGAGGTTAAACAAGGCGGCTTCCTTGGCCTCATCCGGGAGGGAGGAGGAGAGAAAAGCTTCGAGGAATAACCTGGTTTTTTGCTCCAACGAAGGAATCGCCGGTACAATTTTTTGGGCGGCATCCCACGCATCGGTGTATTTTGTGCTGTAATAGTTCCCTACCGGGACTTTCGACCAGGCATACCTGTTGGGGAAATCCCAGGTAACGTAGAACCTGAAAATCTGTTTGCTGTGGGGGGCAATGCTCTTTTTTACTGCCAGGGAAGCCATCGGATTGTTGTCGTTGAGGGTGGATTTATCCGTCAGTTCTCCGTCGGAACTGAAATCGTCCCAAAAATCGAGTGTGGCGCGTTCCCAGTGGTTGGGCTCCGACGACCTGCGAAAGCTGACCCCTGCGGTTTCAGGTGTTGAAAGTGCAATTGAGCCATAAGTTGCATCCGTTTTGGAGACGCTGTCTGAATGCATGAAGATTCCGCTCAATTCGTTACTTCTTTTGATGACATTTTGGTTGTTTTTTGCCCCGTATGGGATGTAGTCTCCTTTCCAGTCGCGTTTGGTTTTGCTACCGTCCTGTCCGACAAAGTTGCGCATCGTTCCGCATACCGAAACTGTGAGCGGCTTGTCGGTGGTGTTGGTCACTTCGTAGGTAAGCACGGCAACAGGTAATCCGCTGGCATCTGCATCACCCGGAATGAAAGGATTGAATCCGATGACTTTCACACTGACCGGCATGGATTGATCCGACAGGTTGACGATACCTACTGGGTAGGCCGCATCGAAACTCGCATTGGCAAACCTCGGGAATCCGTGTTGGTTGACGGGTCGTCCCTCTTCGTGAAGATATTCGGTCGGATGGACAGGCCCTATCAATGCCCTGGTCACGGGCTTTTCTCCTTCGGGTTTGACATAAATCGAAAAGAACGGGGGATTGTTGCCTGCGCTAGTTACGAGGCGAGGGCACTTGGCGTGAAGCGGCCTATGAGACTTTGGGAGGCGCAGAAGCTCCTTCCGAAGCTGAT
>Ga0118677_10010011_pt1 | contig 14110 bp, 10 predicted proteins | sample AliMusrvi5mmetaG_FD_86154 | JGI IMG/M metagenome (GOLD analysis project Ga0118677, IMG submission 86154) | reverse complement strand
CGCGTGGATGCCCTCCAGCCATCCGGCGCCCCCGCCGGATGGCTGGAGGGCATCCACGCGTGGCCGGCGAGGGCGCCAGCCACGGCACCCGGGGCGGGCGCGCTCCCCAGACCTGAACAGTTCCAATTGATTCAAGAAGCGCAATGGAAGGCCGACTCCGCACTTCGAACCTGGCCAAGTCCAGACGGCCATAAGCACGCTGGAGAAATCCGTGGTTCCAATTGCTGTTCTTGGGTTTATAGGCTTCAGGATTATCATTTTCTGCCGATAATACCTTCAAGCACAGACCCTGTGTCCGAAATGCACAATATGGTCGGGAGACCGGCTTGTCATCGGCTCGCGCTTAGCCCTCACCGGAGTCTACGAGATTCAGGGCGACGAATATGGCAAGCCCAGGGCATTTCTTCTACGCCTCCGCTCATCGCAGGATATCCTGCGGCGACAGGCCGCGCCGTGGTGGACTCCGGCTCGTTCATTGATGATCCTCCTGGGGGTGTTCGCCGTGTTCTTGGCTGCGTTGGGCTGGGCCATTATCATCTCGCGCAAGAACCAACTGCTCCGCCAGGCCCAGAACGAGTTGCAGCGGGCCAACGACGGATTGGATTCACGCGTCCGAGAGCGCACCCGGCAGCTTGCCGAAGCCAAGGATGCGGCTGACGCGGCCAACAAGGCCAAAAGCGTCTTTTTGGCCAACATGTCCCATGAGATTCGCACTCCGATGAACGCTATACTGGGATTCTCCCAGTTGATGTTACGGACCCCGGCATTGACATCAATTCAGCACCAGTACTTGGATACCATTAATCGAAGCGGCGAGCATCTGCTGGCGCTGATCGATGACATCCTGGCGATGTCCAAAATTGAATCGGGGCGCGTGACAATCAACCCCACGACGTTTGACCTCCATGGGCTGCTGGCGGATCTTGAATCTATGTTCAGCATGCGCGCTGAAGCCAAGCATTTGCAGTTCTCCATTCAACGGAGTACCGAAGTGCCGCGGTTGGTCATCGCCGACGAGAACAAGTTGCTCGAGGTGCTGATCAACCTCGTGGCCAATGCGGTCAAGTTCACCGACAAAGGGCAAATCGTTCTGCGGGTCCAGGCCGAGGGCACCTCGGAGCCCTCCCGACGGTTGACCTTCGAAGTCGAAGACACGGGCGCGGGGATATCCGAAAATGAAATCGGCCGGCTCTTCCAACATTTCGAGCAAACCCAAAGTGGTCGTAACGCGGGCACGGGTACGGGACTGGGGCTGGCCATCAGCCGGGAGTTCGTTCGGCTCATGTCGGGTGACCTGACAGTTTGCAGCCAATTCGGCAAAGGCAGCACCTTCAGATTTGAGATTCCCCTCGTGGAGGGGAAGGAGCCTGACCTGACCGCCCCCGACCGAAAGACCGCTCCGAGCCGAGTGGTGGGGTTGAGCCCAGACAGGCCACCCTGCCGGATACTAGTGGTGGACGACATTGATGACAACCGGGTACTCATCACTCGCATGTTGGGGGCAGTGGGGTTTGAAATTCGCGAAGCCCGCGATGGCGCTCAAGGGTTGGAACAGTTTGTTGCCTGGCAACCGGAGCTCATCTTTATGGATAAACGGATGCCGGTGATGGATGGCCACGAAGCTATTGGCTTGATCCGAGCGAGTCCTGGCGGTCAAACGGTCAAAATCGTCATCCTGACGGCGAGCGCCTTTGATGAGAACCGCCAGGAAGCGTTGGACGCTGGAGCCGACGATTTTATGGGTAAGCCGTTCCGCGAGAGTGATCTGTTCGGCAAGATCGGCGCTCTGTTGGGGGTCCAATACGTTTACGCGGAAGCAGGGGCAAACCAAGCTGCCCCACTTTTTGCAGGCACGCCCACGAAGTTGAGCAACCATTCATTCGACCACCTGCCTCAGGACCTGATCGCCGAGTTGCACGAGGCGACGTTGGGTGTCGATCTCGACAAGATGTTGGAACTGATTCAGCAGGTGGCCAAGCACGATCCACAAGTGGCGGATGAACTGAGCCGTCTGGTGCAACATTTCGAATACAAAACGCTAATCGAACTCTTGACCCAGGCTCACACGGCATACTCAAACTAAACGGGTGAAAGCGGAACCACCAAATATCCTGATAGTGGATGACACTCCGGCCAATTTGCAGTTGCTCAGTGGCATGCTTAAGGACCGGGGATATAGGGTCCGACCGGTTCCCAGCGGTCAGGAGGCTCTGCAAGCGGCCCAGCGTATTCCGCCAGACCTGATCCTGTTGGACATCAACATGCCTGGAATGAGCGGCTACGAGGTCTGCCAGCGTCTCAAAGAAGACCCCAAGCTCAGGGACATTCCGGTGCTGTTCATTAGCGCACTCTCGGAAACGGCGGAAAAAGTCAAGGCCTTCAGCGTCGGCGGCGTGGATTATGTCACTAAGCCGTTTCAAATTGGCGAGGTGGACGCACGGGTCCAAACGCACCTGGAATTGCGCCGGCAGAAACGGGCCTTGCAGGAGAGTAACGAACGATTGACGGAATTGGAGCGGGTGCGGGAAAACCTCACGCACATGATTGTGCATGATCTGCGTTCGCCACTGACCGCCATCCTGCTTTCTCTGGATCTGCTCGATTTACAGATGCCCAACCTGACTCCAGCGGTCTCTGAACTCTTGCGCGCGGTTCGAGTTAACGGCGCATTGATGACCGGAATGGTGACTCAGTTGCTGGATATCAGTCGGCTCGAAGCCGGCCACATGCCAATCAGAAAATCCGAGTGCGATCTGGCCGCGTTAGGCCAGGATGTCCTGAACTTGCTAGCCACCTCGGCTGGTGGACGGCGTCTTACGATGACCACCCACGAGCGGGTGGTTGGGTTCGTCGATGCCGACCTGATTCGCCGCGTTATCAGCAACCTCTTGGGCAACGCCCTCAAATTCACCCCGAATAGCGGTGAGATCAGGCTTTCGGTGGAGCGGAGAAATGCGGATGTGCGTATTGAGGTGGCGGACAACGGACCTGGCATCTCAACTGAAGATCATCAGAAGATCTTTGAGAAATTCGGCCAATCGAAAGATGGAAACAGGAAACTCGGCACGGGCCTGGGCCTGACCTTCTGCAAACTGGCCATAGAAGCTCATGGCGGAACCATTGGCGTGGAGAGCGGAATCGGCCGAGGCAGCGTGTTTTGGTTTGTGCTCCCGCCTCCCTCCACCCTCACCAGGAAGTAACCGGCAGCTCAGTGTGCTGGTCACTGGAGCAACATTGGAGGACCGTCCGCGATTTAATGAGTCCCGCTGCTTAGACCCGTTCCCTTTTCCCGCCTGCGATGCGGCGGCGCTGGACCGCGTTCGCAGCCTTGCCGAGGAATTAGCCGCCCACCGTAAGCGCGTGCAATCGCAGAATCCCGGCCTGACCTGACGGGGATGTATAACGGCTTGGGGGAGCTCCGCGCCGGCGAGGCGCCAAGCCGTGTCGGTTCGGCCGGGACACGCGCAAAGGAACCGCAGAGACTTGGAGCAGCGGAGCCGCAACCAGAATGCGAGCGCCCCTTGAACCGCAGAGACGCGATGAGCGCGGAGAAGACAGAATGTAGAATGATGACTGACGGCAGGCCACCCTAAAGCGGCGAATGCAGAATGCAGAATGTTGAATGAAGAATGATGAATGCGGGCGGGCCACCCGAAGCTACCCCAAGGCGTGTTGATAGCCAGGGGATAGGCACCCTCAAGCCACCCTAAGGCCACCTACATGCGACCCTCATGCGACCCCCAAGCCACCTGAAAGCGATTTTAGAATGCAAAAACCAGAATGCAGAAGGACCACAGCTCAGTGGAAGCCGATGGAATTCTGTGACCAGTCGCCGGGGTTAGGGCATTTGAGGTCCGCTCAATTCGTCTGCTTGACGGGCGGGATCTTCCAGGAACCGTCTACCACGGATTGCTTGGGCCAGTAAAATCGCAGGAGGAGCTTGAACTTGCCTTCAGGAGCAGGCAGCCAGTTGGATTCCAGGTTTGCGCCCGGGGGGTGCCGCTGGAGGTAAAGGTCCACCGAGCCGTCGGGATTGGGCTTCAATTGGTCGCGCGCGCTGAGCGAATAGCGGGCCAGGGGGTTCTCGACGAAGAAGTTGTCGGCGTCATACATTGTCAGGGACCAGAATCCGTCGGGCCCAACCGCCTCCCCAGGGGTGACGTGCATCACGTAACGGAAGTTGCCGCTATAAGGCTGCCCAGCGGCGTCCGTGGTCGAGATGGCATAGCTGGTATCCTGCGGGCGGTTGGCGCCCAGGCCAATCGCTGCGACCAGGGCACGCTGGAGGTAGTCGGTGCCGTAGATGCCGGTCTTTGGAGTCGAAACCCAGCCGTTCTGGAAGGTCGCGTCACCGGCCTTGGCGCCATCCCTGTACCAGGCCATGATCTTTGCCACGGCAAGCTTGGGGACGGTCTCGAGGACCTGGATGACTGTCGGGTCGAGCTGGTTGATATTGAATGGCAGGCCCGGGACGATGCCCAGCCGCGCCATCTTCTTCAGGATCGGCCCGTCCGCGGACGTGGGCGGGTTGTCCTTCATCAACAGGGCCAATCGATTGAAATAGGCGGCGGCATCCATGTTGTTGACCTGCAGGCGCACGGACGTTTCCATGTCAACGGACGGATCCACCTGAGCCGGTGGGGGAGTGTAGGTCTTGCCATACGAACTGAACGGCACTGCGGAGCATTCGTCCTGCATGGCGTGCGCGGCAGCGTAATCTTCGGTCGTCCCGGTGCAATAAACGCGACCGAGCACCCACACGATGCTGGTGGGTGAGGTGTATTCCTTAACACCGGGAGGGAGCTTCCCTTTCCAGCCCGGTCCGGTGATAGCGTATTTCTGCGGGCCGGTGCCGGTGGTGCGTTTGCCAGGCGCCTGAAACACGGTCGTCCAGCCATCCAGCATGGGGAACAGGCAGTAGCGGTTGTGCGCATCGGGGATGCTCAATACCCAGGGCTCTTGGCCAACGTCCAGCCAGACGAGGGTGTAGAGCGTGTCGGTGTTGGGGGCGGTGATGTCGTGGTTGGAGGCGGTGGGGTAGGTCCGGATGCGCGCGAACTGGCCCATCGGTGCGCGCATCCCTTGCGGTTGCCGCACATTCGTCATGACCCGCCGGGACATGTCCATGGTGACCAACGGATACCCGAAGACATAGGCGTCAGTAGCGATCTCCAAGGCCTCCCTGGCTGTGATCTTCCCTTTGACCTGGGCGGGCTTTTGGCTTGATCCGGTTTTGGAGTCGGTCGCGGCGGCGAGGCTGGCGACAGCCGCGAGTGAGATAAACCAACGGATAGTTCTTTTCATGCCGAGTTATGTGCCTAAGTCTTTGCCGCTTGGGGGTGCCGGGCACAAGCACAATATGCCACACGTCCAACCGTCGAATCGCGGACAGGCCCAAGAACCCAGGACCATGCAGGATTTTCCTGCTGGACACCGCAGTCGAATCGGCTATTACCTTTGCGCGTTAAAGCTTTTGTCATGCTTGCCGCATGGCGCTTTGTGAAACGTCCTGACATACAAATTATAACTATGGCTACCCTTACCAAATCGAACTCATTCACTCGCCGTCAATTTCTTAGCCGCACCGCGCTGGCCGCGGGCGTGGTCACCTGCTCGTTCCCCTATGTGGGCCGGGTGCTGGGCGCCAATGACCGCGTCAACGTCGCCTGCATCGGCGTCGGTGGCAAAGGGGACAGCGACAGCAGCGACGCAGCCAAATGCGGGGGGCAGATTGTCGCTATCTGCGACGTGGATACGGGTTCGCTGGACGCGAAGGCCAAGCAATTCGCCGGGAAGTTCCCTGATGTCAAGAAGTACCAGGACTACCGCAAGATGCTGGAGGAGATGGGCAAGGATATTGACGCGGTGACGGTTTCGACTCCCGACCATAATCACGGGACAGCGGCGTTGCGGGCCATGAAGATGGGCAAGCACTGCTTCTGCCAGAAGCCGCTCGTCCAGACGGTCTATGAGGCACGGCAGATGCGGCAGGTCGCCAAGGAAAAGAACCTGGCGACCCAGATGGGCAACCAGGGCAGCGCGGAGAGCGGGTTGCGCCGCGCGGTTGAGGTCGTCCAGGCCGGTGTGATCGGCAAGCCGCTCCAATTGCACGTCTGGACTAACCGGCCCATCTGGCCTCAGGGACTTGATCGGCCCCAGGGCTCGGACCCAGTGCCGCCGACGTTGGACTGGGATTGCTGGCTGGGACCCGCACCGGAACGGCCTTTCAAGAAGGATGTCTATAATCCGTTCGCATGGCGCGGGTGGTATGACTTCGGCACCGGCGCGCTGGGCGACATGGCTTGCCATACTGTTAATATGCCTTTCCGCGCGCTCAAACTCGGCTTCCCGGAGGTCGTCGAACTGGAGCTGTGCTCGCGCCCCTATCCCGAGACCTTTCCCAAGACTTCGCGCATCCGCTTTGAATTCCCGGAGCGCGAGGGCCTGCCACCCCTCAAGTTTTTCTGGTACGACGGCAACCCGGACGACGCCCTCAAACCGCTCCGTCCGGAGGCCGATGTCGTCCATGAGATCATCAGCACCTACGACAAGCTGCCAGGCAGCGGCGCTCTCATTGTTGGGGAAAAGGGCAAACTGTTTTCACCTGACGATTACGGCGCCCGGTTCTTCGTGGCCATGAAGGGCAAGAATGAGTATGTGTCCGGCGAGCAGGACGAAGCTTGCAAGGCCGTGCCGCAGACGATTCCCCGCTCTCCGGGTCACATGCAGGAGTGGTTCCGCATGATGAAGGAGGGCACTGCCTCCTATTCGAATTTCGACATCGCGGCCTACCTTACCGAGATCATCCTGCTAGGTTGTGTGGCCTTGCGCGTGGGCGAGGGCAAACGGATGGAATGGGACGGCCCCAACATGACGTCGCCTAACATCCCTGAAGCCGCCCAGTTTGTGAAACGAAATAACCGCTCCGGCTGGAGCGCCTGACGAACAGGTGGGCAAAGAGTTCAGCATCACCCCGCGTGAAGTCGCGCGGGTCGAAACCAAGTACCGTCGCATCGTTTCAGCGCTGCCCCACCCGGATTCACTTCCGACGCTGGAAAAGCTGCGGAGGTTCGAGCCGCAGTCTATGCGCGGGCAGCCGCCGCTTGTTTGGGACCGGGCGGAGGATGTTTGCGTTTACGACAAATACGGGAACCGCTGGTTGGATTGGAGCAGCGGCGTACTGGTGGCCAACGCGGGCCACGGTGCACCGGAAGTGCGACAGGCCATTCTCGACCAGGTAAACAGCGGTCTGCTGCACAACTACGTATTCCCCAGCGAGGAACGCGCCGCGCTGGCAGAGGAGCTCGTGAAGCTCGCCCCGAAGGGCCTGGACAAGGTCTTCCTGCTCACGACGGGCTCGGAAGCCACTGAATGCGCGATCAAGCTCGTCCGCTCGCACGGAATCCGCAAAGGGGGTACTCAAAAGATCGGTGTGGTCGGGGCGGAACGGGGGTTTCACGGTCGGACACTCGGATCCCAGCAGGCAGGCGGCATTCCCGGTCAAAAGGGTTGGATCGTCAACGAGGACCCGGCGATTGTGCAGGTCCCCTTCCCCGACGGCTACTGGACGGAGGACACGAGCTTTGACTTGTTCCTCGCCACGCTGGCTCGGAAAGGCTTGCAGCCGGATAATGTTGCAGGGGTGATGTTCGAGACGTACCAGGGCGTGGGACCGGACTTCGCGCCGCGGGAGTACATTCAACAATTGGCCAAGTGGTGCAAAACGCATGACGCCCTGCTGGTGTTCGACGAAGTTCAGGCTGGGTTTGGACGCACAGGCAAGTTCTGGGCGTTTGAGCATTACGACGTCACGCCGGACATAATTTGCTGCGGCAAGGGCATCAGCAGTTCGCTGCCGCTCTCGGCCGTAATCGGCCAGGCGGAAGTCATGGACCAGTTTGGGCCGGGCTCGATGACCAGCACGCATACGGGCAACCCGGTCTGCTGCGCGGCGGCGATCGCCAACATTAGGAAGATCGTAGGGGAGAACCTCACCGCCAACGCAGCGCGAATGGGTGAAATCCTGGATGCGGGCTTGCGTGCCATGCAGCAACGTCACGCGGATGTTATCGGTCATTATACCTGCCGCGGGCTGGTCGGAGGTCTGCAAATGACCAAGCCGAGCAAGAAGGAGCCAAATCACGATTTAGCACACGATGTCATCGAGCGCTGTTTCCACAAAGGCCTGCTGTTCTTCTCTCCGGTGGGCGCGTGGGGACAGACTGTGAAGATCGCGCCGCCGCTGACAATTAGTGAGGAAGCGGTGCGCGAAGGCCTGGCGGTGCTGAGCGAAGCCGTAGATGAAGCTGTGGCAGCCTTGAAGCGGCCGGCGATGGGCGAGCACCGGTAACCAGCCAACGGAGTATCGGGTTAGCACGGCAGTTGATTCACCGATGGGGATTAGCAGGGGACTTTATCTTCATTATTCCCACTTTCGCTGCTTGGTGGTGACCCGCTAGAGTAGTGCGATGACAAAGAAGCCACAGATTCGCCTTCCTGGCGGCTTGTCGGCACCCGTCCTCGACTTCACCGGCCCACAAGCCCTGCCCGTAGACCTGCAAACGCTACGGGAGATTGTGGCCGGGCTGGATCGCCTGGAGGCGCGCCTCGAGGCCTCCCCCGTTCCGCGAGCGGTGACTCACCGCGGCTATTTCACGCCCGACGAAGATGACCGGGTGCGCCAGGGTGTGTTGGTTTATCGCAACTATCGGCTGGCTGCTTATGAACTCATCTTGCGCTACCGGGACTACGCTTCGGTGGAGCCGCAGCAATGCCGACTCCAGTGCTTCCTCGTGGCCTTCGGAGCAGCGTTGGTGCTTTACGCCAAGTCGCTCAAGATCATCGCCTTTGCCGAGCATGTGCCGATGTTGCGAGCCAAGATCAATGAGCCGGACTGCAAGTATGACATGGAGGCAGGTTTCTTTGATGATGTGCTGGCCGGTTACAGCCGAATATGCAACTACCGGTCCATCCTCCAGGCGGACGCCTTCTGGCGAGCGCATCGGCGCGAAGCTCACGCTTTCGCCGCTGAGGCTGGCGGGGATTGGGTCTGGCTGCTGGAACTGATACGCCGTCAGCGCCACGCGGTTGGACGCCGGCTATTGCATGTGCTCTGGCAGCGTCTCCGCTATGACTGGCGAGCCTTCGGCCAAACGATGCTGAGCCCATTCCGTCGGGTGCGGCATGGCTTGGAGGGTCTCCTCGGCGATCGACTGGCTGACACACCGGTCGCCGTCCAGCCCACCAGTGGCATTCCCTCCCCAATGTTGGCGACTTTACAGATTCGTTTGCAGCCGGGGGATGTGCTGCTCGTGCGCGACGATGGCCGGCTCACCGCCGCCATATTGCCAGGCTTCTGGACCCACGCCGCGCTTTTTGTGGGGACACGATGCGACCTGGAAGTCCTGGGCTTGAAGACCCATCCGTATGTGGTCAAGCATTGGCACAAGATTCCGGAGTGTGCCGGACCTATGGGGCTGGTCATTGAAGCCCTGGCTCCCTGTGTCCAGCTCAACCCGCTGGAAAAATGCCTGCGGGTAGATCATTTAGTGGTGCTCCGCCCCACGCTGCCAGCTAGTGACATTGCGTCCGCCATCGGAGAAGCTATGGGTCATCTCGGGAAGCCGTACGACTTTGAGTTCGATTTCAACAACAGCTCTCGCGTCGTTTGCACCGAACTGGTCTATCGCAGCTACCACAACCGCGGCACCATGAGCTTCTTGCTCACCAAGCGGCTGGGACGTTTCACGCTCACGGGCGACGACATCATTGCCCAGGCTTTGGATGGCATGGGGGAATCGGGAGAGGCTAAGAGCGTTCTTTTTCAGCCTGTGGCGTTGGTCTTGAAACGACGTGATGGTCGGCCACACGAGGTGCCGCCAGAACGAATACTGCCACTGCTGCGCCGCATTCGTCGAGGTTGGCACCCAGCGCGGCGAGTGAAGTTCCGGCAACCGACCAGCCGCGCGGCGTGAAAAGCCGATTCTCGGATTGAGATGAAGGCCCGGAGGAAAGTCCGGGCCCGTTCCTCCGGTTCTAAAGCACGCGTCGAAGGCTTCTTGCTCGGGACCGGGGCTTGCCTTCTCGTTCCCAAAGCTCCACCAATTTGGAGCAGGCGGTTACGGCCAGTTCCATGTCCTGTACAGCCACCCATTCCACCAGGCCATGGGAGTTGTGTGCGCCACAGAACAAATTGGGAGTCGGCAGCCCCCTTTCCGTGAGGCGCGAGCCATCTGTGCCACCACGCACAAGCTGGTCATAAGGCTTGAGGCCGACTGCGGCAAAGGCCTCGCGGGCCAGCTCAACCGGCCGCATATCTTTACGCAGCCAGTAGGCCATGTTGCGGTATTGTTTGCGGATTCTGCACCGGATTCCGGCACGAGGTTCTGCGGCCTGCAACCCCTGGCAGAGGCCTAGAAGGATTCGACGCTTTTCCGCCAGCCCGGCTAACTCGAAATCACGCAAAATAAATCTGACTACGGCCTGCTCCGCTCGGCCATCCACACGGGTTGGGTGAATGAACCCCTCGCGGCCTCCGGTTGTTTCAGGTGCGCAACGTTCACGCGGCAATGCGGCCAGGAGCTTTCCGGCGAGGTAGGCGGCGTTCACCATCCCTTTCGCTCTTGCCTCCATCGGATGCGTGGAGATGCCAGTGATAGTGACCTCGGCGGCGTCAGCCGAGAAGGTTTCCCAGGATATCTCTCCCGGTGAGCCGCCATCCAGAGTGTAGGCCGCCTCGGCCCCGAGCATTCCCAGCTCCAGCTTGTCAACGCCCCGGCCGATCTCCTCGTCCGGGGTGAAACAGATACGGACCAGCCCATGTTTGAGTTTCGGGTTCTGGAGTAGTTTCTCCGCCAGCGTCATCAGGACCGCCACCCCGGCTTTGTCATCGGCTCCCAACAACGTGGTGCCGCTGGCGGTGACCACGTCCTTGCCTTTCGCGTCTAGCAACTCCGGCGATGTCACCGGGTCCAGAGCCAAGCGAGGATGACCCGGGAATTTGATCACGCCTCCATTGTAACCACGATGAACAATCGGCTTCACATCCTTGCCAGAACAATCAGGAGCAGTGTCCACATGCGCGAGCAAGGCGATAACAGGCACGTCAGGCTTGCCGCTGGTGGCAGGTATGGTGGCCATGACGTAGCCGTGCTTTGTCATCTTCACGTCCTGCGCACCCATTCCGTCCAATTCCTTCTTGAGCATCTGCAACAGCACCAATTGCCCAGGCGTGCTGGGACATGTTGTGCTCGTCTCATCGGACTGCGTATCAACTTGAACGTAGCGTAGGAATCGCGTGAGAAGCGTTTCACTCATGCTGGGATTGTGCCTTTCGCCATAGTGCTGGTCAACGCTTGTCACACACGGGCATGAACCCGGGGCGCATCTTAAACGGATTGAGATCGTCGTTTGACCACGACCGACGCTTGTGCCACCATCCTCCCAGCAATGAGAGAAGCCGAGAAGCAATTCTGTGTTATCCGCGCATTGGCATTGAATCGGCGGGATACAAGCCGCAATTTCCTACCAGCAATGTCGTGCCCCACTGGGCTTGGCGGAGCGTGGGTGTCGGAAAGGAAGGAATTAACATGTTAGATATCGAAGATTTGGTCAAAAAGCAGGTTGCCCTTTATCGGGCCTACGACATGCGGGCGGATCATGAGCAGCGGTCGGGGCGGGGCAAGGAGGGCAAACTGTCGTATGGTCCCTACCTGCTCATCTCTCGCGAAAAAGGCGCCGGTGGAAGTACCATTGGCCAAATGGCCGGAAAGCGCTTGGGCTGGCAAGTTTTCGACAAAGAAATTGTAGATGCCATCGCACAAAAGGCGCAAGTGCGCCGAGAATTAATCGAAAGCCTGGATGAGCGCGATCGAGCGACGATTCATGATGCTGTGGCCCAGCTCCTCCACCCTCAGCCCCTCGAGACCGCCGGCTATATGACGCATTTGCGGGAGATTCTTCTCACGCTCGGTCACCAGGGAGACGTGGTCATCGTCGGCCGCGGTGCGGAGTATGTTTTGCCCGGTCAGTTCGGTTTGCGGGTGCGGATGGTCGCGCCGGTCGAGGTACGAGTCCAGCGGATCGCCAATGAAGAGGACTTGAGCTTGAAGGCGGCGCGGGTAGAGATCGAAAGCTCGGATCGCGAGCGAAGAACCTTGGCTCGTCGGCACTTCCAACAAGACCTGGGCGACCCTCTGAACCAGGACCTAACCATCAACACAGCCGAACTGACCGTCGAAGCAGCGACGGAGATTGTTCTGGCAGCGGTTCAGCAGAAACTGGCGGTCCAGGTCAAAGGCAGTCGCTCGAAATAGCCCCAGGAGCACGGAAGAAGCCGTTCTCGCGTCACTGACCCTTCGTACGGTCCCTTGTCTCTAGCGGCGTTTCGGCAGCAGTCTGACTGGCAGCAGTGCCCTTCTCAGCGCTCGCAATTTTCAAGACGATCCAAATCACCGGTAACGCACAAAGCCCTACAACCAGGAAAAGTCCGAGCTTGTTGCCTTGAATGAGGTGATGCGCCAATTCAATCGGCACCACAAGGATGGCCACCAACACCCCATCCCGCAGCACCACGGTCCTCGAAGTCCCGGCACATCCACTCACATTGGCTCTCTTCCATCTCTCGAACACCAGGAAAAGCCAGACCATCCCAGCGAAAGAGCAGGCATACCACAGGAGATGGCATACCCGGGCCCCGCGGCCCGCGACGGTAAACAGCGAGCTTTCAAGTATCGGCAAATGTTCGACGAACCAGCCGTCTTTGTGGGTAAACGAGTCCAACAGCAAGTGCGTCCAGGCGCCGATCAGCAACGAGATGACGATTGCCCAGATGGAGCCACGCGGTCGTTGACACAGCTCGATGAAGGCCTGCTGGTAGGACGCTGGCAACATCCTCACCAGCGGCAAGCGGAGCCCATAAAACAACACTAACAGCACGATCCCCATAGGGAGGCAAAACCCGACACTCCCTAGGAGCTGGTGACTGAGGTCATCCCAATGCCATCTCCCGAAAAGGTAACCGGCATCTGGGCACACGCTACCGATAACCAGGCCCGGAAAACTGAGCCACCGCGGACAGTACCGTCTGAGCGGCAACACTGCGGCTGGATGGGCTAAGGGGAATGGCATAACAACAAATGCGAGCTGGAGGATAGCACCTCCAGCCTCTCCGGTAAAGGCGGGAAGAAGCACTTGCCAGTGCCAGGAGTATTTGGCTCGATTTCGGACTGACGCTGTCCCAAACAACGTTCCGGTGCTCCGATGAAATTTCTGGAATTCCCTGATCTGGCTGGCATCTTCGCGCTGTGGCGGGGATGATTTCAATGGTGGCCTATCTGCTGCCCGACCCTGAGCATTCGACGGGCACACGGGAGCTCTTGGTTCTGGGCTACATCGTGGCTGCTTTCTGCTGGCTGAGGACCGGTTGGCGAGCACGCAGAGAGGCAGCCGGTTCTTCCTCAGGCTGGTGGTGGCTGGGAGCGACCCTGTTGTTCCTGCTGGCCATCAACAAGCAGTTCAACCTGCGCGGGCAATTCGAGGCTGGCATCCGAGCGTTGGCTAAGGCAGGGCAGTGGTACGACCATCGACGGCCAATGCAATTCGTAGTCGCGATCGTATTACCCTCAGTCCTGGCTCTGGTGACGGCGGCATTCCTGGCCGTGAAAGGAAGAACTTTCATGTGCCGCAACCCCCTGGCGTTGGGGGGATGGTTACTGCTATTGCATTACCTTGCGCTCAGGCAGTCCCAGGAATGGAAGCCGGTCCTGCCTTGGCTGGCCGCGATGCGGTATTATGACTGGAGGTTGGCCTTGGAGGTAGCCGGAATGGGGCTGGTGGCTCTGGCCGCCTCCCTCGCACATCCACCGCCACCTCCTTGTCGCTTGGAACCACCTACGATTTAACAGTGTTGGCATCAAGTCGTGAATCCCCGCCTCCGACAATAGTCTCTGCGGCCGAAGTAGAGCATAGGTGCCTGCGATCCTTGGATTTATAGAGCTAATTAGCCTCCAGGAGATTCAGACCCAAAGGTCTCCATTGGTTCCGCAGCGACGAGCAACGGACCCACAAGCCAGTTGCAAGCGCGTTGATTGGGAGGGGATAGGGTGTTGAT
>Ga0118677_10006626_pt2 | contig 14110 bp, 15 predicted proteins | sample AliMusrvi5mmetaG_FD_86154 | JGI IMG/M metagenome (GOLD analysis project Ga0118677, IMG submission 86154) | reverse complement strand
TGCTTGATCTGCGCCATCGCCGCCCGAATGGCCGCGGAGAGGGCCAGCGCGTTCGAGCCGGGGGCCTGGAAGATGGCGATGATCGACGCCGGCTTGCCGTTCATCCGGCCCACCTGCTTGTACGAGAGAGCCCCCAGCTCGACACGGGCCACGTCCCCCAGCCGCACGGCGGAGCCGCCCGGGTCCAGCCGGACGACCACCTTCGCGAACTCCTCCGGGGTGGCGAGCCGCCCCTGCGCGCGGACGGTGTACGTGAACTCCTGCCCGCTCGGCGCGGGCTCGGCGCCCACCTGCCCCGCCGGGTTCACCGTGCTCTGCTGCTGGACGGCCCGGATCAGGTCGGCCACGGTCAGGCCGAGCTTGGCGAGCCGGTCCGGGTGGATCCAGATGCGCATCGCGTACTCGGAGGCGCCGAAGTTGAGGACCTGCCCGACTCCCGGCACCCGGTAGAGCGCGTCGTTCACGTTGATCAGGGAGTAGTTCCCCAGGAACAGCCCGTCGTACGTCCCCTTCGGCGAGAAGAGGGAGATCAGCATCAGGGGGGTCCCCTGCGTCTTGCGGTAGGTCAGCCCGAACTGGTTGACCTCCGGCGGAATGCTGGGGAGGGCCTGGGCGACGCGGTTCTGGGCGTTCACCTGGTCGGCGTTCCGGTCCGTCCCGACGTCGAAGGTGACCCTGATGGTGATCGTGCCGTCGCTGGCGTTGACCGACTGGAGGTACAGCATGTCCTCGACGCCGTTCATCTGCTGCTCGATGGGCGTCGCGACGGACTGCTCGATGGTGAGGGCGTCGGCCCCGGGGTAGGAGGCCTGGATCTGGATCAGCGGCGGGACGATATCGGGAAACTGCGCGACGGGCAGGCCCACCATCGCCACCAGGCCGACCAGGACCGTGACGATCGAGATGACGATCGCGACGATCGGCCTGTTGATGAAGAACCGGGCCACCGGGTCACTTCCCCGCTGTCTTCGCGAGCGGAGGCGTCGGCTCGGCGGCAGCGGCGACGGCAGAGGCGACGGGCGACACCGCCGCCCCCGACTTCACCTTCGAGAATCCCTCCACGATCACGGTCTCGCCCGGCTTCAGCCCCTCCTCGATGATCCAGAGGCTTCCGCTCCGCTCGGCGGGCTTCACCTTGCGGATCTCGGCGACGTTTCCGGGGCCGACGATTCCGACGTTGAAGGCCCCCTGCATCTCGTTCACCGCGCGCTGAGGCACGAGGAGCGCCCCTTTCCTGAGCTTCACCATCGCCCGCACCTTCGCGTACTGCCCCGGCCGGAGGAGGTTCCCGGGGTTGGGGAAGAGACCGATCGCGGCGATCGTCCCCGTCTTCACGTCCACCTCGCGGCCGGTCAGGAGGACGCGCCCCTTCTTCGGAAACACGTCGCCGTCCGCCAGGACGAGAGTCAGCTCGGAATTCCGCATCTCGGGGTCGCGCAGGAGCTGGACGTACTCCGCCTCGCTCAGCTGGTAGAGGACCCGGATGGGGTCCACCTTCGAGACGGTCGTCAGGACCGACTGCGGGCCGACGAGGTCCCCCACCTGCTGCGGGGCGATTCCGGCGATGCCGTCGATCGGCGACGTCACCTTCGTCCACGAGAGGTTCAGCTTCGTCTGCTCAACCGCCGCCTGCAGGGCGCCGACCGTCGCCGCCGCTCCCTTCCTGGAAGAGCGGGCGTTGTCCAGCTCCTGCTGGCTGATGGCCCTCTGAGCCGCGAGCGGCTCGTCCCTCACCACGTCCCGCTCCGCCTTGTCCAGGCTCGCCTTCGCCTGCTCGAGGTTCGCCTCGGCCTGACGCAGCTGGGCCTCCAGCTGCCGGGGGTCGATCTCGAACAGCAGCTCCCCCTGCCTCACGAAGCCGCCCTCGGTGTAGACGCGCCGGAGGAGATACCCCTCCACGCGCGGGCGGATGTCGGCGTTCACGTCGCCCTGCGTGGTGCCGATCCACTCGTGGTACAGCGGCTCGTCCCGCTGGATGACGGGCGCCACGACGACCTTCTGGGGAGGCGGATCGCTCTTCGGGGCGCTCTGCCGCGAGCAGGCCGGGGAGGCCGCCGCGGCCGCGAGAAGGACCAGGATCCGTCGATTCATCGGGATCACTCCTCGGGCGCTGGAGCGCCGCGGACGGTCAGGACGGGACAATCGGCTTCGCGCACGACCCGGTGCGTCGTTCCGCCGAAGAGGTGCGAGTGGACTCCGACCACGACGAGGCCGGCGGATTCCTGGGCGGCGCGGCGGACGAGCTGCCGGTGGGGGCGTCCCGGCACCACCTCTCCGCGGATGCTCACTCCCGTCTCGCCGAGGGCCGCGATCGCCTCCTCGAGGCTCTTTCGGGCCTCGGCGAGGAGGGAGGGGCCATACGACGCCGGCACGAGGGCGTGCTTCCCCTCTTCCGGAGCGTCCGGCACGGCGTGCACGGCGACCACCTCCGCGCGGATCTCCCGCGCCAGCGCCACGGCGGCCTCGAGCGGAACGCCATCCACGAGGTCGACGCCGCAGACGATCCGTTGCAGCGCTCCACGAGATTCCTCCCGGACGGTGATCACCGGGCAGCGAGCGTGGTCCAGGACCTTTTCGGCGACGGACCCGAGCATCACCCGCTCGACTCCCCGGCCGCCGTGAGTGCCCATCACGACGAGAGAGGCGCCGGAGGAGTACCAGAGAATGGCCGGGGCCGGGTCCCCCTCCTCCGTCGCGATCGTGACGGGAATCCCGAGGCTCCGGAGGGGCAAGGCAAGGGCCTCCATCCGGTCCGCCGCCCCGGGCTCGGGGTCTCGCCGGTCGGCCACGTGGAGGAGCGTCACCGAGGCGCCCTTCGCACAGGCCAGGACGGCCGCCAGCGCGACGACCCGGGGCGCGAGCGGCGTCAGGTCCACGGCGCAGAGGACCCGTCCCGCCGTCACCGCCTCCTCCGGGGGGCGCAGATCCCGTCGCAGAAGAGATCCGCCAGGAACTCCACCTCGTCCGCCAGGGGGTACGAGGACTTCCCGTCCACCCGCCGGAAGACCACCTCGCGGACCACGCCCGCGACCGCGACCGCGACGCGCTCGGGTTCAGCGGCCCGGACCTCGCCTCGCTTCGCGGCGGCCGCCACCATCTCCGCGAGCTGGGCCACGTGGCGCCTCCGGTTCTCGAGACGGCGGCGCCGCGACTCCTCGGACCCGTCCGCCATCGCGAAGTAGAGCCGGAAGAAGTCCTGGTGCTCGTCGAAGTACCCGATGTGGGTGGTCAGGACCCGTTCCAGCACCTCCCGGAACGGCCCTCCGGCCCGGATCGCCTCGAGGATCCGCGCCAGGAGCTCGTCGACGGCCGTCTGCGTGGCCTTCTCGATGATCTCCTCGCGAGACCGGAAATAGAGGTACACGGTCCCCTTCGCGACCCCGGCCTCGCTCGCGATCTCCTGCACGGTGGCGTTGGCGAGCCCCTTCCGGCCCACGACTCGCATCGCCGCCTCCTGGATCGCGCGGCACCGGAATTCCCCGACGACCTGCTCCTTGGTGACCGGATGGTTCACTATTCTGACCACGCGGTCAGGATAGAGAACAGGGCGGTCCGCCGTCAAGGGCCGGGCTCGACGTGGCGCTAGCCCGGCACCCAGACGCGGTCCTGCACGACGAGCGGCCTCCCGTCGACGGAGACGCGCCGCCCGCAGCCGCCCGGGCGGAAGTCGGCCACGATGTCGACGTGCTGCGCGGAACGGTTCAGGACGCCGCGGGCCGACAGCTCCGCGAGGCGCTCCCTCCCCTCCGGCGATCCGGGCTCGCGCACGTAGCACGTTTCGTAGCTCGCGCCGATCGCGACGTGGAGCGTCCCCCCGACCTTCTCGACGAAGAGGGGGTGCTTCAGTGCCCGCGTCAGACCGGGATTCATCCCGAGGGCCACCTCCCCCAGGCGGCGGGAACCGTCGTCGGTCCCGACGATCGCGGCCAGCTGCGCATTGCCCTCGAGGGCGGAGCAGGTCGTGATCCTCCCCTTCTCGAACGCCAGGTGGATTCCCGAGATCGTGGCGCCGGAGTTCAGGACCGGCAGGTCGAGGAAGATCTCCCCCTCCACGGAGCGGGCGTCGGGGCTGGTGAAGACCTCGCCGTCCGGGACGTTCCGGAGACCGTGAGACAGGACCGGGATCGACTCGGAGAGGTCCATCGTCAACGCCAGCTCTCGCCCGTCCACGGGGTGGCTCGTGACGATCTCCATCCGCCGGCCTCCCTCGAACAGGGGGGCGAGCCTCTGCTCCGCGAGGAGGAGCGGCCTCGGGTCGACCGTCGAGGCGGTCGCGACGAAGCGGACGTACTCCTCCAGCGGCAGGCCCTCCATCTCGGCGAAGGCCGGGGTCGGGTAGAGCGTGATGACCCAGCGGCCCGCCAGGCGGAGGTCGGCGTACGGCCGGTCGGCGCGGGCCAGCGCCGAGGCGCCCTCGGCCGCGAGCCCCGCGTAGCTCGCCGGCGACTCGGCCCCGAGGACCTCCACGTACTTCGTCATCGAGGCGTACCGCTCCCGATGCCAGGCCGGCACGCGGTCCAGCTGCGAGGGGAGCCCGTGGCGCCCCATCGCCGCCGACCAGACGCGGCCCCGCTCGTTGTTCGGCGGGACCAGGAGAACGTCCGGAACCCCGCCCGCCTGGATCACCGCGCGCTCGAGCCTCTCCATCAGCGGCCAGGCGATCCGCTCCCCCTTGATCATCACGCGGTCGTCGGCGGTCACGCCGCCCAGGGAGTGCTCCACCAGGAGTCGCGCCCATTCGTCCAGGATCTCCGGGGCGATCGTCGGCTCGTTCACGTTGTTCGCTCCTCCATCGCGGCCGGCCGGACCTCCTCGCCCGGCACGGATGAGACTGATTCTACTTGCTGGCCCTGCGCGGCGCTCCGGCGACTAAGCATCTAGAATCCCGGTTCCCGGCCGGACCCGGCCTCCGGGCCGACGGCATCCCGACCACGAAGAGGAACCCATGGCCACACTGACCGAAGCCATCGACATCAAGCGGAAGATGTTCTTCCAGCACGACGACGCGCCCTACTGCTGCCTCGACGTCTCGATCTCCACCCCGACGGCCCGGGGCGGTCAGACCCTGGTGCGGATCAAGATGAGGAACCTGATCACCCAGGCCGTCTTCGACAAGACGTTCAAGGCCGGCGACAAGTTCAAGGAGCCGGACCTGGGCCTGGTGAAGGCGACCTACCTCTACTCCGACGGCGAGGGGTTCCACTTCATGGACCAGGAGTCGTACGAGACCCTCACGCTGCAGCCCGACATGCTGGGCGACAACAAGCAGCTGCTGATCGAGAACACCGTCGTCACGATCCAGAAGTTCAACGGGAACGCGATCGGCCTCGACCTCCCCCAGCTCGTGGAGCTGACCGTGACCTACACGGAGCCGAGCTTCCGTGGGGACACCTCCAGCGGGAGCGTCACCAAGCCGGCCATCCTCGAGACGGGCCTGGAGATCAAGGTCCCCCTGTTCATCAAGGAAGGCGAGAAGGTCAAGGTCCACACGGAGACCCGGGAGTTCGCCGGCAGAGCCTGACCGGCGCCGCCACGGGTTTCGGCCCTGCCGGCGTTGCATACTCCGGGCGCCGGTGCACACGACCCACCATCACACCCACGACGCCACGCCGGCCGAGAGCCTCGACCGGCGCCTCTGGCTGAGTGCCGGACTCAACGTCGCCATCACGCTCGCCGAGCTGATCGGCGGCCTCCTCTCCGGGAGCCTGGCCCTGCTCTCCGATGCGGTCCACAACCTCGGCGACGTCTCGGCCCTCGGCATCACCATCTGGACGCGGCGGCTCGGGAGGCTCCCGGCTTCCAGCCGCTACACGTACGGGCTCCGGCGCGCGGAGGTCCTGGCCGCCCTCGCGAACGCCGTCCTCCTGATCGTCGTGTCGGCCCTGATCGCCTGGGGCGCTCTCCTCCGGCTGATCTCTCCCTCGCCCGTGAACCAGGGCGTCATGCTCGCCGTCGCCCTCGTCGCTCTCGTCGCGAACGTCGCGTCGGCTCTCCTCCTCGAGCGGCACAGCAGCGAGGACGTCAACGTGCGAAGCGCCTTCCTCCACCTCGCGCAGGACGCTCTCGCCTCCCTCGCCGTCGTGATCGCGGCCCTCCTGGCCGGAACGCGGTTCGGCCCCTGGGTGGATCCCGCCGCGGCCCTCGTCGTCACCTTCGTCGTCCTCCGGAGCGTTCTCTCGCTTCTCTGGGAGACGGTCTCGACGCTCCTCGAGGGTTCCCCCGCCGACGTCGACATCGAGGTGATGGCCAGGCGCGTGGGGGAGCGATTCGCGCCGACGACCCTTCACCACGTCCACCTCTGGGAGGTCGGACCCGGACAGAGGGTCCTCACGGCGCACGTCGGTGTCGCGCCGGAGATGAGTGGAGAGGCCATCGAGGCCCTCCTCGGCGCCATCAAGGGGTTCCTCCAGGAAGAATGGGGCGTGACCCACTCCACCCTCGAGCCGGAGGTGGAGGGGTGCGACAGCCGCGAGCTGTTCCCCGGCTGGGAGCCCAAGTAGCCCGAGGAGCGCGGCCCCCGGCGCCACCCGGAGACGCCTCCTCCCCGCTTGAACTCCTTACAGGGGCAGAGGCAGCATCTACAGTTCTCCGGCCCGGAGAGCCGGTGGCACGGGAACCCAGCCGGGGGCGCTTCCTTCCCGGAGATTCCCCCGACACCGCGCCGGGCGGGTCCGGCAGCGGCCGGCCGCCCGCGCAAGAGTTTCTCGGGGCCTCGGCGCAGCCACGTGGCAGCCATCGTGCAAGGGTCTCATCGCGCGAGCTCGCCTCTGGAGCGAATGGACTCCCGGCAGCAGCGACAGATCGCAGAAGAGCCCGGCTGACGCGTTCGTCTCGCCGGGACGATGGAATCCACCGACGTCTTTCGACAGGAGGCTCCAAAGCCATGAAAAGAACCCGGATCACACCCACCACGCTCCTCGCCATCGGGGCGGCGCTCCTGACCGTGGCCTGTTCGTCGAAACCGCAGCCGGTCGCCGCGCCCGAGGCGAAGCCGGTCGCGGCGGTGACCGTTCCCGTCACGGTCCAGCCGCCGCCCGCGCAGGCGGACCTCGAGGCAAAGGACAGGACCCGTGTCGACGTCGAGGTCGACGAGATGAACCGCACGGGATACCTGAAGGACGCCTACTTCGACTACAACGAGTACGAGATCCGGCAGGACCAGCGCGACGCGCTCGAGAAGAACGCCGCGTGGCTCAAGGGACACCCGACCGTCACCATCTCCGTCGCGGGGCACTGCGACGAGCGCGGGACGGCCCAGTACAACATGGCGCTCGGCCAGCAACGCGCCCAGGCCGTCAGGGACTACCTCGTCCAGCTCGGCATCGACGCCTCCAGGATCCAGATCATCTCGTACGGAAACGAGCGCCCGTTCGCGGTCGGACACGACGAGTCAGCTTGGGCACAGAACCGCCGCGACCATTTCCTCGTGACCGCGGGCTGAAGGCCTCCAGCTCCACGATCTCCCCCACCGGCTCGAGGCCGCAGGCGACGGGGAGCGGGACCGGGAAAACGTTGACGCGGACGCCCCGGCGCGCGCACGCTGAGCCATGAGGAAGACCACGGTCCCGCTCTCGGTCCGGGCGGTCGAGGCCCGGATCAGACGGAAGTTCCGGGGAGACGACCTCTCCTTCGTCAAGGCGCGCCCCGGGTCACGCGCCTACCAGGAAGCCGGCGCGTACATCCTCGTGGACAGCCACCACGCCGTTCAGGCGGCGTGGCCGGACATCCAGAAGGCGGCCGTGGAGACCGAGGTCCTGAAGCCCTGGGAGCAGATCGAATAGGCCGGGCTTTCCGGGCGGCTCGTGGCGGTCAGGCGACCCCGGCTGGAGCCCCCTTCCAGCGGTCGTGCAACCAGAGCCAGCTGTGGGGCCGCCGCCGGATCGCCTCCTCGATGCAGAGCGTGAAGGCCGCCGTGTCCTCCTCGATCCGGCCCGTCACGGGGAGCGGGCCGTGGAAGGCGCACCCATGCTTCCCCACCCCCTCGCGCCAGTACTCGAGGAAGTAGACGGCCGTGCCGGTCTTCGCCGACGCGACGGCGAGCGAGGGGGCGGTCAGGGCCAGCCTCCCGAAGAAGGGGACCGGGATCCCGCGCGAGAGCCGCTGGTCGAGGAAGAACCCGATCAGCTGGCCCTTCGCGACGAGCTCGTAGATCGCTGCCATCGCGCCCCGGCTGTTCGGCAGGATGTCGAGACCGTACCCCGTCCTGACGCGCTCCAGGAGACCGGCGAGGCTCTTCGAACGGGGGACCTTGACGATCACCGTCGAGGGGACCCCCGTGCGGCTCACCAGGAGCCCCCCGATCAGGTCCCAGGAGCCGAGATGCGTGGCCAGGATGAGGGTCGCCTCTCCGCCCCGCGAACGCTTGACGATCTCGTCGAGCCCACCGACCGCCAGGGTGACGGTCCCGGGCCTGTGGAGCTCGCGGAAGAGCTCGAAGTACCCGAGGATCAGTCCGCGCACCATCTGGCGAAGCGGAGGGCCCGGTTCCACCCCGGGCAGGGCGGCCCTGAAATTCGCCACCCCGAGACGACGGCGCACGGGAACGACCGTCCACCAGAGCCACGAGAGGAGCCACGAGAAAGCCGCCGCGAGGGGGAGGGGCGTACGAGCGACCAGCCAGACGATCGAGCGCATCCGGTGCGCATCATAGAGGCATCGAGGCGACGTCGTCCGGCTGCTCGAGGAGGGCTGAGCGCCCCTCCTCTTCAGTCGACGGCCTTCTGGCCTCCCCCGGCGACCCAGAGGAACGACTGGACGTCCAGCATGTCCTCGGGCTCGAGCTGCGCCAGGTACTGCTTCAGCTTCCCGGCGAAGGCGAGCAGCTGCTCGTAGGTCCGCCAGTTGAGCCGCGGGTCGTACGCCAGGGGGAAGCCGCACGCCTCGGCCGCCCTCTGCGTGACGACCGGCTTGAGGAACATGTGCTCCGTCGGGTAGAGGATGAACGGAAAGTAGGTCGCGACCGTCCACTTCCCGACACCGGCCGCCACGAGGAACCGCGCGAACGCCTCGAACCTCTCCTGGAAAGCCGCGCTTTGGTGCAGGAGGTCCAGGAGCCGCCGGCCAAACTCCTCTCGCGCCGCCGGCCTGGCCAGCCCGTCCCGGAGCGCCGCCTGGTCGTTCGGGGAGACGAGATCCGTCGCGGTCATCACGAGGAGCGCCGCCTTGGCGACCTCGTCGAAACGACCCGCCTCGACGGCGGAGCGGAGACTCTTCTCGGAAAGCTCCCACACCGCCAGCTCGTGAGCCCTGACCTTCGGGTCGCGTTCCTGCGCGAAGTAGGCCGTACTCCTGAACCCGCCGGGGAACACCCACAGGAACTCCGAGATGAGGCTCTCGAGGGGCTTCGCTCCCGCGGCCGCCGGCGCCGCCGGCTTTCGCTGGCGCGGCACCGGGCCCGGCTTCCGCCTCGGGGCGGGCCCCGCCAGGGACTGCTCCTCCGATTCCGACGGGCTCGCGGGCACGAGCGGCGCGGCCGACAGGAGGAGGACCTTCTCCCCGGCGACCGTGAAGCGGACCCGGACCTTGCCCGGGGATAGCGCTTCGAGCACCTTTCCCGTCCCCCAGGCAGGCTGGCCCGGGTGCCGGACGAACGTCCCGGGCTCGAGCGTCACCGGGCCACCCCCGCGCGCACCGCGGCCGCCCGTCCCTCGTCGTCGATCATCTTCTCTCTCACGGACTCCTCCGCTCCGTGGGCCCGGACGGGGTCCACGTCGGACGCACACTACCCCACCGGGACGATCCCGGGGGCAAGGGAGCCCGGAAGGGACGAACCGGGACCGGACCGTCAGGCGAGGCGCCCTTCGCGGTAGTCGCTCAGCGCCCGGTAGATCTCCTGCTCGGTGTTCATCACGAACGGGCCGTACTGAGCGATCGGCTCGCCGAGCGGCCGGCCCGCGACGAGGAGCGCCCTGCCGCCGGCCTTCGCCTCGATCGCCACCCCGTCGGCCCCGGAGTCGTTCGTGAGGATCGCCATCCGCCGCGCCGGCACCACCCTGCCGGCGATCGTCACCTCGCCGCGGTAGACGTAGACGAACGCGTTGTGCTCCGGCGGGAGCGCCTGGGCGAAGCGCGTGCCGGCGGCGAGGTGGAGGTCGAGGTAAAGCGGCGCCGTCGCGTCCCGTGACACCGCGCCGGCGACACCGTGGCTCTCTCCCGCGATGACGATCGCCGTCACGCCCTCCCCGGAGAAGCGCGGGAGCTCCCCGGCCCCGAAATCGCGGTACCAGGGATCCCTCATCTTGTCGCGGCCCGGGAGGTTCAGCCAGAGCTGGAATCCCTCCATCACCCCGTTCTCCTGCTGCGGGATCTCCGAGTGGATGACGCCGCGCCCGGCCGTCATCCACTGGACGCCGCCGTCCTCGAGGAGCCCCTCGTGCCCCGCGCTGTCGCGGTGCTTCATCCGGCCCGCGATCATGTAGGTGACCGTCTCGAAGCCGCGATGGGGGTGGTCGGGGAACCCGGCGATGTAGTCGCCCGGGTCGTCGCTGCCGAAGGCATCGAGCATCAGGAACGGGTCGAGCCGGCGCTGCAGCGGCTGGGTCAGGACGCGCGTCAGCTTCACGCCCGCGCCGTCCGAAGTCGCGATGCCGGTGACGAGCTGCTCGACGGTACGGGGTGCCAGGACGACCTCTTCGCGGGCCTGGGTCTTCTTCGCCATGCCCGATTCTCCCCGGTGCGCCACCGGTCCGTCGAGCTGGATCCAGGAGCCGGGTTCGATCGGATCCGAGCTAGAATTTCCCCGCTCATGTCCGCCGCAGAAACCGCTCCCGAGATCCAGGTCCGCCTGCAGGAGATCTACCACGAGCTTCCGGAAGCGATGCGCCGGATCGCGGACGCGCTGATGACCGACCCTCTCCTCGGGGCGCTCTGGGGAATGGAGTCGCTGTCCGAGCGGTCCGGCGTGAGCATGGGGACCGTGATGCGGTTCTCCAAGAAGCTCGGCTACCGGGGCTTCAGCGACTTCCGGGACGCCCTCCGCGAGGCGTGCAAGGTCCGTTCGGAGGGGGCGCCGCTGGAGGTCCTCGAGTCGCCCACGGACGTCTTCTGGGCCCTTTCCGAGGTCTCCCGCCGCGACCAGGAAAACCTGGGCAGGCTGCTCGCGGCGGTCGACCGCGCCACTCTCGAGTCGGCCACGCAGCTCCTGATCCGGTCCCAGCACCGCCTCCTCCTGGGACGGGGGGTCTCCCAGGTCATGGGCCAGATCATGGCCTTCAACCTGACCCAGGCCGGCCTTCCCTGCATCGCGGGCATCCCGTCCGAGTTCTCCCACCAGGTGGCCAACCTCGGGGCGAAGGATCTCCTCGTCGTCTTCAGCTTCGCCCCGTACAGCCGCGAGACCGTCGACGCAGCGGCGTTCGCGAAACGGGGCGGGACGCCGGTCCTCGCCTTCACCGACCGCGCCGACTCGCCGCTCGCGAAGTCCGGGAGCCTCGTCGTCGTCCTGCCGTCCGAGGACTTCCTCTTCAGCTACGGGCTCTCGACCTTCTCCGTCCTCTCCCACGCCTTCGCCATCGCCGTGGCCGCGCAGGACCCTTCAGGGACGGTGAAGCGGCTGAAGGCGGCCGACGAGGTGGGGCTGCCCCTCTACATGGAGCACTGGCTCCCGATGCAGCCGGGCGCCATCCGAGTGACGCGCCCTCCCAGGCCGCCGAAGCCGCCCGGCTCCTGAACCGGCCGCTCCCGGGCCGGTCATCCCATCACCGGGACGCCAGCATGAGAATCGCCTCCAGGACGCCGCCCGCGACGGCCCGGGACTTGTCGGAGACGGAAAAGCAGTGCTCCCGGACGCCGCGGGGGTCCACGTCGGCCACTTTGAGACCCGGCTGAACCTCGAAACCGGGACGGATGAGGCCCCGGACGACGCCGCCGATGCCGGACCGGACCGTCACGCCCTGGATGGAGAGAACGGGATCTCCCGCCTGGACCTCGTCGCCGATGGCACGGAGCGCCTCCACCGTTCCTGCCGCCGGGGCCCGGAGCACCCGCTGCCGGTCGTGTCCCGCGATGCGGCCTGGCACGCTGGTGTTGGCCTCGGCGCAGCCCTGCAGGATCACCCGGCCCAGGTCGTGGCCGCGGTTCGTCTCCACCACCGCGTGGGCGTCCCGACCCGCCTCGAAGCCGGGGCCCAGGGCCACCACCACGGGGGCCATGTCGAGACGGGTGCCAGCTCTGCTCTTGGCGACGATGGCATCCACCAGGGCCACGGGGGCGAGCCGCTCCAGGCTCCGGCACTCCGGATCCTCGAGGAGGGGTACCGGGTCCCCGGGGGACCACGCTTCCGGCACTCGGAGGCAGCGCTCCGCCCGGACTCCCTCCACGCAGGCGACGCCGTCGTACATCGCCTCGGAGAGGCAGACCGTCCGCCGGATCGCGCTGGGCCGGGCCACCTCCAGGGCCACCACCCGGAACCCGGACCGGACGAGGCGGACGATGCAACCCGTGGCGAGATCCCCGGCGCCCCTCACCACCACGAGGCTCCCCCCGATCAGGCTCACGGCGCCTCCTCCAGGCTCCCCACCAGGACCAGCTCCGCCGGAAGCTGATCGAGCTGTCCCTGCGAGGGAAGGACGGGGGCGAGGTCGCTCTTGTTGAGGAAAACGGCCCGGGGGGACCGGGCCCCCTTGAAGAGCCCGTCGGGATGCCGGACCAGGGCCGCCAGGTGCTCCCACGCGACGGGGGCGCCGGGAGCGCACCCCGTGACGGCGGAGAAGCGCTCGGGCCGGTGGACCGTCCGGCCGTCCATCGGCCGGTCGAGACAGTCGAGGCCGATCACGCCCACCACGAGATCGGTGCCGGGGGGGATCACCGGCTCGTACGATTCCGGGGCCTTCACCGGAAGCCGTTTCGACCCGTCCGCTTCCACGAGGACGAAGTCCCACGCCGTCTTCAGCCCGGGGATCCAGGAGGGGTCGATCCCCTTCACCTTTCCGGGAGCGTCGGCCTCCCGGGAGACGAGCAGCGTGACTCCCGGACCGGACCCCGGTTCCGGCGCCGGTACGGCTGCCGGCCCGGGGCCGGGCGCGCATGGGGACTCCATCTCGGGGCGCCAGAGGATTGCCGCGGTAGGCCCGGCCGTCGCGCGCGGGTCCGCCAGGTGGGTGGTGGTGGTGACGAGGACCGACCAGCCCCGCTCGACCAGCTCCCGTGCGAGGTGGAACAGAGCGCTGGTCTTTCCTCCCGCGCCGACGAAGACGATGACGCCCCGATCCCCCCGGGATCCGGGAAGCATGGGGATCAGGGCCTCCGCGAGGTTCATGGGGCGCTTCGCCGGGCCCTCCGGGCCTGGTGAAGAGCGTCGAGGGAAGCGGCCCCCCGGCGCACCGCGATGAGCTCGCCCGTGATGGCCACCGCCAGCTCCTCGGGCGTCTCGGCGCCGAAATCCAGCCCGATCGGCGCGCAGAGGGCCTCCACCTTCGCGGGGTCGAACCCCTCCGAGAGGACCTGTTCGATCAGGAGGCGGACCTTCCGCCGGCTTCCGATGAAGCCCGCGTAGCGGTAGGTCTTCGTGAGCACGGCCCGGACGCATTCCAGGTCGCAGAGGTGGCCTCGCGTGACGATCACCACGTAGGTGGAAGGGTCGAAGGGAAAGGCGGCCAGGGTCTCCGTGAATGGCCCGCAACGGGTGGCCACCCCCGCCGGGAACCGTGCGGGCTCCAGGTACTCCGGCCGCTCGTCCGCCACGGTGACCAGGAATCCGAGGCCCGGGGCAAGCGCCGCCACGGCCCGGCCGACGTGCCCTCCGCCGAGGACGAGGAGCTTCTCCAGGGGCAGCTGGGGATCGAAGAAGAGCCCCTCCTCCTCGGCCAGGACGGCGCGCCCGCTCTCGAGGGCACGCCGGGCCCTGACGGGATCCAACCTTTCCAGCTTCCCGGCGACCACGCGGCCGCTCCCGTCCATCACGGCGGTCTCGCCCGTGGAAAGCCGCTTCACCAGGAGAGCCCGCTCCCCCCCGAGGAGGAGGTCGAGGACGGCCCTGTAGGGTGCCGCCGAGGTCAGGGGCTCCACCAGGAGCCGGACGGAGCCGCCGCAGACCATGTCCGGGCCCTCGGCCTCCGTCCCCTGCATCTCGATCTCGAGAGTTTCCGGCCGGCCGCCGCCGAGCTTTCCGCGG
>Ga0118677_10010528_pt1 | contig 14111 bp, 10 predicted proteins | sample AliMusrvi5mmetaG_FD_86154 | JGI IMG/M metagenome (GOLD analysis project Ga0118677, IMG submission 86154) | reverse complement strand
GTCGGCAGCGATCGCTTTGCTCTCGATGACCGAAGACCGGGCCCACTCGGCGTTGCGCCCGCGCTTCTTGGCGATCCCCTCGATGAAACTGCCGGTGATTTGCTCCAGCTTCTCTTTCATCACGTCGCTGGTTTTCGCCTCACCGCCTGGCCCGATGGAAACGGGGTGCGCCGCGCCGATGCTGGTGCCAGGGGACATCGCCGCGACGTCCGCGGCCAGCGTGATGAAGCAGCCGGCGCTGCCGGCCCAGGCCCCATCGGGAAATACATACACGACGGTTGGGACGCTCGAAGAGTAGAACTTCTGGACAATCTCCTTGGTCGAATCGAGTGAGCCGCCGGGGGTATCGAGCTCGATGATCAGGCAGGTATCCTCGCGCTCGCTCGCGACATCGATCGCCCTCGCGATGTAGCTGGCCGTGGCCGGGCCAATGGCGCCCTTGATCTTGATCAGGCCGACATCCGCCGCTCGCAGCCCTGCTGAGGCCCCACAAGCCAACGCCGCCGCCAGGATTAGCACCGCATGTCTCATCGCACCCTCGACATGTCGTACTTTAACCGAAGTGTCGGGATGCGTAAAGCTTAATCGGAGGGCCCAATTCGGCTGCGCGCTGTAATAGAGGACACGACAGGCTATCCGATCGCGCGGAGCGCCTTAAGTAGCTCTGCATTCGTGTGCGGAGATAATCATCGCTGAGACGAATTCCGGCAGCAGATAGTGATCACCGATTAAGAATGGTCTTTCACCTGCGTAGCTTTCTTCACATTCTGTTGAGCATGAAAGTTGAAACGATTACTTCGGGTGCCGGCCTGTCACCAAAGCGGGGCGACACCGTAACAGTCCATTACACCGGCTGGCTGACGGACGGCGCCAAGTTCGACAGCTCAGTGGACCGGAATGAGCCCTTTGCCTTCGTCCTGGGGACCGGCCAGGTGATCCAGGGCTGGGATGAAGGCGTAGCGACCATGCGGGTGGGCGACAAGGTGCGGCTGACCATTCCGCCAGAACTTGCGTATGGGAAAGCTGGCTACCCTGGCGCAATTCCTCCGAACGCCACGCTAATCTTTGAGGTCGAGTTGTTGTCGGTTACTTAAGTCGTCGTGAGCGGGTTTGAATTCACCCCGCCTACCGAAAGAGTCCCCGATACGCAACCGGCTTCTTCGGGCGGACCGCCACAACCGCCGCCAAAGCCGCCGAAGCTGACCGCGAGGGACTTGCTGGAGCCGGGAGAGCCGGGCAAGCGAGTCTTCGTGCCCGATTACATCGAGGTGAAAGAACTGGCCGAGCTCCTTGGATTGAGGCCGTTCAAGGTAGTTGCTGGCTTGCTGGAGTTGGGGATATTCAAACACGCCGAGGAGCGGATCGATTTCTCGACGGCCGCCACGATCGCGAAGAAGCACGGATATGTCGCAGAACGGATTCTGCCCTAACGGTCCTCGATGCGCTTGGACTCGCTGTCCAGCATTCGCATTTGGTGCTCGTCGTAGCGGGTTCCAGTGATGGCCGAGGCGGGAATTGCCCCCTCAACACGGGCCATGTCCGCCGGAGTAAAGCGGTCGTGAGCTTAACCCAATTTTGTGGCAGCCAGGATGGCCGCCGGCGAACTCATTCGCGAACCCAAGCGGTCGGGCGCTTGGCCGCGTGTTCGTGGATTGCCTCGCCCAGCCAGACGATGGTTTGGCCCAGATCAATCATGTTGCGCCCAGCCTCGTCGTCCTTGGCCACGTCGCCTTTGTCCAGGCCAAATCCGAGGTTCCAATACGTGGAGCCCGGCACAATGACGCCGGACATGAGGAACATGTGGTTCATCGTGTCAAATGCGTGAGTGCCGCCGCCGCGCCGGACGGCCACCACGGCGGCTCCGACTTTCCCGCGGAACAAGCCGCCATTGGCAATGGCCACCAACCCGGCGCGATCCAACAGGGCCTTCATTTCAGCGCTGACGTCACTGAAGTACGTGGGGGAGCCAAGGAGAATGGCATCAGCGGCGACCATTTTCTCCATGCAATGGTTGAAGAACTCGTCTTTCTGGCTGCACTGGGAGTTCTTCTTCTCGAAGCACTGGTAGCAGGCCTGGCAGCCGCGGATGTGGGCTCCCCCAAGCTGGATGAACTCGGTCTCCCAGCCGGCGGCGGCCAGCGGCGACAGCGCTTGTTTCAGGAGGATCTCCGTGTTCCCGCCTTTGCGCGGGCTTCCATTGATGGCAACGGCTTTCATAGTTCGAGGTATTCGTTATAGATGATTCAGAGTTTGGTCGAGGTGGGTGTCCTTGGCCAACCAAAATGGAACCTCTTTTGGCTTCGAAGCCGTCGCCCTCTTTGCGTTCGGGCGGTCAGCGAGCTCGCGGTTTGCCCGCCCGCCACACTCGCAAGGAAAAGCCGCGCCCGTTCTCGAATGGCTCGACGGTCGCAGTGACTTCCAGGACCGGATACCGCACGGTCGCCAACGCGTAGCTTTTATAGGTTTGCGCGAAAAGCTCGGTCTCAACCAGGCCCGTCCTGTCTGCCAGCGTCAGGAACTTCATCGGTTCGCCGGTGATCTGGTGATGCGTGCGTTGCTCGACTACCAGCCCGCACGTCACCACTGTTTCGCCGACGTGCTCGCCTAACCGCGCCACCGGGCAGTAGGTGTCCCAGGCCACGTCGGCAAACAGTTCGATGGGATGCCCGCTTACGGCATAGCCGAATAATTCCGTCTCGGCTTCGAGCCGTTCGCGGCGCGTGGGCTCGCGCAACGGCACACCGGGGAATCGTTCAAGGGAGGGCGGCGGCAACAGCCAGCCTTGCCCGGACTCCCGGGTGCTCCCGAACGTACGATGCAAATACTGCGTCTCCCAGAACTGCTGCGTGCGCGTCTGCCCGAACGCATCAAAGCCGCCGGCACGGATCATCACTTCCATTTCTTCCGGTAACGGCTTCACCCGCCGATGGAAGTCGGCCAGGGAGGCAAACGGGCCGTGCGCGCGCTCGGCGAGCAACCGCTTGCTGGTGCGATCAGTAAGCCCATTGGTGCGGGTCAGCGGAACCCGAATTGCGTTGCCGTGAACCGCGAACTGCGGTCCCGGTTCGTTGACGGTCGGCGGCAGCAAGTGCAATCCGAGCCGGTGGCTTTCCAGCACATAAACGAGCGGATCGTAGAAGCCCTTGCCGTTGGTCAGCACGGCCGCCATAAACTCAGCCGGATAATTGCATTTCAGCCATGCGGCCTGATACGCCTCAACGCCGTAAGCCGTGGAGTGAGCCTTGCAGAAGGCGTAACCCGCGAAACCAGCCACCAGACCCCAGACCTCGGCAATCTTTGCGTCGTCGTGTCCGCGCGCCTTGGCCGACGCGAAGAACTCCGCCTGAATCTCCGCGATGGTGGCGCGCTTCTGTTTGTTCAATGCCCGGCGCAACACGTCCGCGCGGCCGGGCGGCAAGCCGGCGAATGCTTCGCAGATTTGCAGGATGTGCTCCTCATAGACCACCAGCCCGAACGCGTCGCGTAATACGGGTTCCATCGATGGATGCGGATAGGTGATCGGTTCGAGTCCCTGGTAACGGCGCGTGAACGCGAGCTTTTTGCCTTCGTTGGCTGCGCCCGGGCGGATGACGCTCACGATGGCTATGAGCGCGTCAATGTCGCGCACGTTGCATTGGCGGCAGAGGCTCGTCATCGCCGGGCTTTCGATGTGGTGCACGGCGCGGGCCTGGCCACTGGAGATGAGGGACCAGACGGCGGGGTCGTCAAAGGGACCGGACGTGAGGGGGAAATCCGAAATCCGAAATCCGAAATCCGAAACAAGCCCGAAGGAAGAAACCTCAAATGCTCGAAACCCGGATGCCGTAGTTTCTGCCATTCCTGATTCGGATTTCGGATTTGTTTCGGGTTTCGGACTTCGGATTTCGGATTTACTGGCTTCCTTCAGCATTCCCATCACATCCCGCATTACCGCCAGTCCGCCTTGCGCGAGCACGTCGATCTTCACCAGGCCGATGACTTCCACGGCGTCCATGTCGAAGTGCGTAGTGGGATAGCCCTTGTTGGAAATGAACGTCGGCGTCAATTCGTGCATGGGCTGGCGCGACAGCACGACCCCGCACGGGTGCATCTTCGGATTGCGCGGAAAGCCGTCGAGGAACTCGGCCACGTCGAGCGCGGTCTTGAACGGTTCTTCATTCAACGGCAGGTCACGGTTCTCGGGGCTGGCCGCGAGCAGCTCGCGCAACTTCGTCCCGCCGCTCGGGGTATGTTCGTCCGGCACCCAGCCACCGCCGAAGCTCCAGGGGAAATGCTCGGTGAAGCGGCGCACTTCGCGTTCGGCCACGCCCAACACCTTCGCCACGTCCGCGAAGGCGCTCCGGCCCTGGAAAGTGGAGAATCCGCCCACCACGGCGCAGTGCTCGCGCTTGTATTTGGCGAAGATCAAATCCACCACGTCGTCTTTGCGGTCGTGGGGGAAATCCACATCAATGTCCGGCAGCTTGTTCAACGCCATGCGCTCCTGATTCAGGAAGCGCCGGAAGTAGAGGCCAAAGCGGACGGGGCAGACATCGGAAATGCCGAGGCAATAGCACACGAGCGAATCCGCCGCACTGCCGCGGGTGATCCATTCGATGCCGTGCGCGCGGCACTCCTGAAGGATGCTCCACACCACCAGAAAATACTCTTCGTAGCCGACGGCAGTGATGATGTGCAACTCCTGTTCGACTTGAGGGTGCATGGAAGCGGCACGCTCGCCGTAGCGCCGCCGCAATCCGTCGAACACGAGCTGGCGGAGAAATTCGCGTGGCGTGGAACTGTTCGGCGGCTCGAACGCGGGGAACTGCGGTTTGCCGAAGGGGATTTCAAAATTGCAGCGGTCGGCGAGCTCCAGCGAGTTCGCCAGCCATTCAGGATGTTCCTTACATGCCGGTGCCATTTCCGCCGGAGTGCGGAAATGGAGACGTCCGTCCATTTGTTTCTCGGGGTGTTGCTCCCGCAACAGGGTCAGCGTGCGGATGGATTGCAGGATGTCGTATTTCATCCGGTCGGCCGGCAGCGCGTAATGAATGGCCGGACAGGCGACGACCGGAAAGCGATGCGCACTCGGCTGCTTCGTCGCCATCTGGTAGAACCGGCCGGGAAACAGCTCCGCAAGGCTCGCATCGGGACTGACCGCAATCAGCCCTTCCGTAAAAGGCTCCAGCATTTTAGTCGCGGTCGGTTGCCGTTGCTGCGTCGCTACCGCGCCTTCCTGGGAGGGCGAGCGTCCCCGCGAGCCCTGATCCTGGCGGATGGCTTGGGAAGTTTGGGCTCGCGGGGACGCTCGCCCTCCCATTTCCGCCTTCTGCGAGAGCAGCCGGTTCAGGTTGTGATAGCCGCGGGCGGATTCGACGTAGAGCAACAAGGGGTGGTCGTTCACCCGCAATTCCGTTCCGAAGATCGGCTTGATGCCCGCGTGTTTCGCCGCCTGGGCGAACTCCACCGCGCCGTGCAAATTGCCGATGTCGGTCAAGGCAACGGCCGGAATCCCGTGTTGCTTGGCGCAGTCTGCGATGGCCGCGGGCGAAAGCGTGGAATCGAGAAAGGTGTAGTAACTGCGAACGCGCAAGGGAACGTAGGTCGTCGCTCGGGCTGGGGTGACTCGGGGAGTTCCGCGGTTCACACTGATCCTGAGCCGGGGTTGCGCGCGCTCGTGCGCGAGGTCCCTGGGCGCGTCGCGCAATCTCAGATCGTGTCCGCGCAAAACCACGGACCAGCCTTTATTGCGCCGCAGTTCATCCAACACCACGGCCAGCCGTTCGCGGGCTTCATGGTTCTTCGCGGCCGTTTCCAGGGGCAGTTCGCTGCGGAACACGCCGTCATACACGTTCGACAATTTCAGCGACACCATCCGCAGGCTCACGCGCCGCTGCCACGCCTCGCCCAGCAGTCCCCGCAGTCGCCCATAGACATCCGTCTCCAGATCCGTAGGTTCGCGCAGGCTTTCGGCTCGCTGGTTTTCGTCACGGTCGTTGTAACGTACCTTTACCGTCAGCGTCCGCACGCTCCGGCCTTCCTCGCGCACGGTCGCAAACAATCGGTCGGCCATGCGTCGCAGCACGGCTTCCACGTATTCTTCGTCGGTCACGTCTTCATTGAACGTTTCCTGCTGGCTGAAGGTCTTCTGCGGCTCGCGCGCGGGAATCAGCGGACGCTCATCAATGCCGTTGGCGAACTGTCGCAGGACGGGGGCCTGGCCGCCAAGCAGCAGCGAGAGCAAATCCACGGGCGTCGCGGCGATCTGCCCGATGTCGGCCAGTCCCGCTGCATTCAGGCGCACGGCGGTCTTTGGCCCGATGCCCGGCAACCACTTGTTCGGGAGGGAATGCAGAAACTGCTTCTCCTGTCCGCCCGGCACGTTTTGGAAGGCGGCGGGCTTGTGCAGCTTGGAGGCAATCTGACTGATCAGCTTGTTGGAGGCGATGCCTTCGCTGACGCTGATCTTGAGCGATTGGCCGATCGCCTTGCGGATCGTCAGCGCGATCTCGAGGGCGGGTTTCTTGTGGTTGGACGTCAGGTCGAAATAGCCCTCGTCAATCGAAGTCTGCTCCACGTCCGGCGTGAAATCGTAGGCGTAGCCGAACATCCAGTTGGAGAACTGCTCGTAGCGTTCGTAATCGCCCGGCAGGACGATAAGCCGGGGGCAAAGCTTTCGCGCCCGCGCCGTCGGCATTGGCGTGTAGATGCCGAACTTCCGGGCCTCATACGAAGCTGAGGCGATGATGCCTCGGCTTTCGCCGCCGACGGCCATGGGTTTGCCCCGCAGCCGCGTGTCGGCGGCCTGCTCAACGGACGCGAAGAACGCATCGGCATCGAGATGAACGATGGTTCGGGCCATGCTCGGTCATGCCCAGCGGTTTAGTTCGCGGAGGGCGTCACTGGCGATCCATCGGGCGGCGCGTGAATCCTGCTGCTGGATCTGTTTGGCCACCCGGATGGCCTCCCGGTTCAGGCGTCGGTTCCGCTTCCCGATTTGGCGCAATGCCCAATTCACCCCTTTCTTGACGTTATGCCGCTCATCCGCCGACTCCGCCAGAACCCTGTCCAGGTAACCGTGAAACACTTCGTCACCAGCCTTTTTGTCATGCACGGCAAGCGTGGCCATCATCGTAAATCCGGCGCGCTTGACCAATTCCTCACGGCGCCGGCTCCAGGCCAGCGCCAGTTCATGAGCAAACGGCGTTTTGCGGAACAGGTGAATGCACAGGCCATCGCAATCGGCCCAGCATTCAAAGTCCCTGGCCCACGCGTTGGCCTGCCGCCGGGTCACCTTGGCCGGTTCCGCGACAAACGCGGCGAGGAGGCGCGCCTCGAAAATGCCGGCAGACCACAATCCCTCGGCCACGCCCTGATTATGTCCGATCCGTTTGGCGAGCGCCCGCAACTGGCCCACCGAAATGCCCAGCACTCTTTTGCCGATAATGCCGAACCGAGCCATTCCCGCGACGTTTTCGGGATTGGCCAGGCCGTGAAGTTCGCCAATGATGCTGTCAATATTCAGAGTCATGATTACTCCCTGGCTCTTCGGATCAGCGCTTTGAACACGCCTTGAATCATCAACTCCTGGGCGGGGATGAGATTGGGATACTTCGGGTTCTCGGCTCTCAAGTACGGCTTGCCGCCTTTCAAGACAAAGGTCTTGAGCGTGCTTTCACCGTCGATGAGCGCGGCGACGACCTGGCCGTTGCGCGGCTCGGGGCCGTGCTCCAGGACGACCACATCCCCGGCGAGGATATGCCGGCCAATCATCGAATCGCCTGTGACCCGCAACGCGAACGAATTGCGCGTCGGCTTGAAGCCGAGGCTTTCGATGTCCACCGACACGCAACCCTCGGCCTCCTGTTCCCGGGCCTGCGGCAACCCGGCGGGAATCGAGCCGAACAGGGGAATGTCGGCGATGCGACCTCGCAGCTTTGCCAGCGGAGAAATGACTCGGAACGACCGCGCTTTGCCGGGGTCGGTGGCCAGCACACCCTTCTGGCGCAAGAGCCGGACGTGCTCCGTCACGGAGTTGAGGCTGTGGAAGCCAAACTGGTCGGCAATCTCCCGGAAGGTTGGGGTAGTGCCCTCGGTCCGCTGCCATTTCTGGATGAAATCGAGAATTTGCTGCTGTTTTCGCGTCAATCCATTCATACTGTATATAAATACAGTATAGTGCGTGTGCTCGCTGTCAACCATGAAGCTGGCGGCGGCAGCAATTCTCATTATGGGAGGAATGGGGCGAATGGGACGGATGGCGGATGGTCCCATGCGGCCTCGGACACCCTAAAGGGTGGGCACCATACCTCCCAGACCAGCCAAAATGAGAACTGCGGCGGCGGCGGGGGAATCTGGAGGACGCGCAAGTCCTTGCCACCCAGCTTACTCGACGCTGGCGTCAGGCCTCTGGCTGGCTGGCTGTGAGCGTGATGTCCGCCTGATGTCCTCCTGATGCTCCGCAGGGCGTCCGAAGGGTATCCGAAGGGTATCCGAAGGGGTTTCGAGGGGATGCAAGGGAATATGGGGGGTGCGCAGGGTGAGTTGCCCGCAGGGCGCATCACCGGTCTGAGCGGCTCAAAATCCGAAACCCGAAGGCCGAAACCCGAAGGAAGACCGAAACCCGAAATCCGAACCCGGCCTTGCATCGGCGCGCTGCTGCTGGGGCAGAGCGAGGGGTGCGTCGGGCTTCGGAATTCGGATTTCCTTCGGGTTTCGGGCCTCGGATTTCGGATTTTCAGCACCACCCAGGTTGGACTGGCTTTGGCGAGGGAGTCGTCGTAAAGATATGGCTGGCATGGCCCAGTTGCTCCTCATCCCCGATCCGCGACCGCTCGACCAGCGGCTGGGCCGGAACTTCTTCCGGCAGGCCCCGCGCCGGCCGGGCGTGTATCTGATGAAGGACGCCCGGGACAACGTGATCTATGTCGGGAAGGCCAAGGACCTCAAGCAGCGCCTCAACAATTACCGCGTGGCCAATCCGGATCGGATGCCGCGCCGCCATCTACGAATGGTGACTGAGGTGCAACGGATTGAACTGCAGTTCTGCGGCACTGAATCGGCCGCGTTGGAACAAGAGGCCAGGCTGTTGCGCTCCCTGAAACCGAAGTTCAATCGCGCGGGCGTCTGGCCCGGCAAAACCAGATTCATCGCCTGGCGGGTTCGCGAGGACCATCTGGAACTGACGGTCGTCGAGACTCCTGGCGCGGACTGGCGCCGCTTTGGGCCGATGGGGAGCGGTGCCTTTCATTTGCAGCACACGCTTTCCCGCCTGCTGTGGCTGGCATTGAATCCAACCCGCGCGTTTGCCGAGCTTCCGGCGGGGTGGGCGCGGGGTGATTTCATGGAGCAGACTTCTATCAACTGCGGGGAGGCGGTTGGGAAAGTCGTCGCAGCCCTGGAAGCTTTCTTCTGGAATGAGGCGGCTCCTTTTTTGCTTTGGCTGGAATCGCAATTCGCGGCGAGAACGCATCCGTTCGACTGTCAGGCGGTCCAGGCGGAATTGGAGGGTCTCAAAGAGTTCGGGGCGAAGCAGAAGCTAAAGGAGCAAGACCGACGGCAGTTGGCCCTGCTGTGAGGCGCGGCTTCACGCCGGGCTTAAGTCACCACGCACGACTGTGCTAAAAAGCGGATCCAGCGTGCGGCTGACCTGGAAAGTCGCCAGGCACACTTGCGCCTGCGCGGGGTCGTTCAAACACAGCGCGCCTTCCCGGATTCTGGGCATAGGCTCGCCGTCGAGGTGCAGGGGAAAGCGCTCGCGCAGAGAACGGGCGTAGCCGGCAAAGTCCGCCGCGCCTTCCGCGCTCGCCTGCGCCCGGCTGATGAGGCGGAACAGGCCGCAGCTCCCCGGACAGGTTTGTTTCATCAGCTCCAGGGTCAAGCGGCCCATGGTGTAACGCGGGTTGATTTCCACGACGGGTTTGAGCCGGCAGCCGCCCTGGGGTGTGCGATAGACAAAGGCGTCAATGCTGACCGGCCCGACAAAGCCGGCGCGTTGCAGCTTGGCTTCGAGCAGCGAAAGGATGTCGCCATAGAGGCGCTGGAGGCGGCCCGCAATGTCAGGCAGTTCGCGGAACAGCGCGGTCACGTTCGCAGGAATGCGGCAATCGTAGTCAGCCGCCGCCCAGTTGGCCTGGAACTGTCCCTTGGGGTCATTGATTAAGCCGGTGTAGCCGCAGAGCTTCAGGCTACGCGGACCCATCTCCAACTGGACGGAGAAATCCAACTGGCGCTCCAGCCAGGGTTCGATGACCACTTGCCGGCCATCCTGCAGAGCATGGGCCAGCCAGCGCTGTTGTGCCGCCAGCACTTCCGGTTCCCAGAGTCGAATGGCGTTGTGACCCGCTGAGCCGAGGGCTTCCTTGGCCACAACCCGGTGATGACCGCTCCGGCGAATGGCAGCAATGGCTTCGAGCGCACCTTCGAGGGTGTTCACCGCTACGCCGACCTCGTGCTCGGTGCAAAGCCAGGGCTCGGGGGTAGGGTGCGCAGTCCCTGGCGCGGCTGCTGCGGCGGCTCGTGGCGTGCTGGGGACAACGCGCCCTACCGTCACTTGCTCGGACGGTTTGGGCGACATGCCGTCAACTCGGCGGCTACGAGTGAGCACGGTTCTGAGAAAGGCGGCACTCCAAGCCTTGGAGTAGAGGCGGGCGATGCCGTCGTTGAAGCGTTGACTCGCGGGGCGGGCTTCGCCGGTTACCTGGGCAAAGAGCGGTTCGAACAGCTCCACACTGTCCGACCCCCAGGCCCAGGGTCGCAGGCTGCCCAGCTTCCGCCGACACAGACGGCTGGTTGGATCAATGCGTCCCTCCCTGAGCTCGACGAACTCTGGTAACGGGAAGCCCGCATCCTTGAGGGCACTCAAGAACTCAACCGACGGCCGTTTCGCCACCAGCACGATGTCGTCCGACCGGCCGAGGAACTGCGGCAGGTTGGCCAGGTCGCGGGCGAGCATCGTCTGGTGCTTCACCGGGGTGAAGCTCTTGCCGTGAGCGATGTAGCCCTCGGCGAAGGGGTTGAACACCAAGACCGCCGGCGACTGGAGTTTGTCGTCCAGCGTCGTCGCGAACAAGACCGGTTCGGCAAGATCACGAAGTTCCATTGCTCGCCAGGTAAGTTACCTGTTGAGGCGTAACGTTGCCAGCTCCACAGGATGCGCGTTCTTGAGAGCTGCGAGGATGGCTAATTCTGTTGGGGTCTGTTACTCTGGAACTAACAAGCTAAACACTTATGGAAACGCTATATCATCGGGAAGAACACTTCCGAGGCGGTGACACGGTTAAGGACATCGTCATCGGCATGTCGGACGGGCTGACGGTGCCGTTCGCGCTGGCGGCAGGCATATCTGGAGCGATCAGTGCGGCCCACATTGTTGTCACGGCTGGCTTCGCCGAGATTGCCGCCGGCTCCATCGCGATGGGGCTGGGCGGTTATTTGGCTGCCCGGAGCGAGGTGGAGCACTACCACAGTGAACTGGCACGGGAGGAAGCCGAAATCATCGAGAAACCGGAAGTCGAGGCGGAGGAAGTGGCCGAGTTCTTCCGGCAGTATGGACTGACGGATCAGGAATACGGGCCGGTCGTGGCGGGCCTGCGCACCAAACCGAAGGCCTGGCGAGACTTCATGATGCGCTTCGAACTGGGCCTGGAGGAACCCGATCCGAAGCGGGCGCTGCAAAGCGCTGTGACGATTGCGGTGTCATACATTGTCGGCGGGATTATTCCGCTCGCCCCATACATCGCCTTCCACGACATCAAGACGGCTTTTTACTTCTCGGTGGTGTTCACACTTACCGCGTTAGCGGTCTTCGGCTTCGTGAAGGGGAAGTTCACGGGCGTCTCCAAGGTCAAGAGTGCCCTGCAAACGGTGCTGGTGGGCGGGGCGGCGGCTGGGGTGGCGTATGCTTTGGCAAAACTGATCTCGTAGCACCGAGGCGCCGCATCCGATCCTGTTATGCCAGTTGAACTCACAGAAGCGCTGCTCAGCACCGCCGCCGGTTGGGAGGTGATGAAACGGGCACGCGCTTACCTGGAGCAAGGCGAGGTGCTCAGTTCCCATTGGGCGCCGCCGCTGCTGCGCGGGGTGGTGCAAGCCGGCGAGGTTTCTTTCCGCGCTTCCATGGTGATCAAGGGCGAGATAGACATCGAGAATCTATGCACCTGTCGCGAGGCGCGCGAGTGGGGGAAGATTTGTGCGCATGGCGTCGCGGTGGGATTGCATTGGCTGAAGGCGCAGAGGCCAGCAGCAGATCCGACGCCAGCGCGCCCGGCAGCCGGCGGAGTGCCAACCAGAATCCCGGCAAAGAAGCCTCCCACGCTCCAACGCGCTGTTGCCGGTGAGCCGGCGGAACTGTTCATTATCCTGCCGCCGAATATTGATCAGGCCCTCGCGCGGGGCAAAGTGATGCTGGTGTTTGAAGCGAAATGGGGCGGCGGCCGGTGTCCGCTCAGCGCGCTGCCGAAGGGACTCCCATTTGTCTTTTCGCAGCACGACAACGCGATCATTGATCAGCTTGAAACGCTAACGAACGGTGAGACCCCGGCCCTCCTGCAAATGGAGATCAAAGATTTCGCCGCGCTGCTTCCGGTGCTGGCGGAACACCCGAACATCACGCTCGGCAAGGCCAGCGATGTCAGGGTCACGAAGACGCCCTTGAAGCTTCCGTTGCGCGCCACGCTGGAGGCGAATGGGGAGATTGTCCTGGCGGTGAAGGATAAGACGATGGCGTTCGTCATGGTCGGCGACTGGGTTTGGCAGAAGCAGACGTTTCAGCCGCTCGGCTTGCCGGCCGCCGCGAAGGATGTATTTCGCGCTCCGGTGCGAGTGCCCCGCTCGCAAGTGCCGCAGTTCCTCAGCCAGCATTGGCCGCAATTGCAGGCGGCGGGCGGCGCCGAGGCGAATTTCAGGCTGGAAGACTTCACCCTCGAACCCCAAGCGCCGCGCTTTGTATTGGAACTCAAAGGCGGCCTGGTGCAACTCGGCGCACTGCTGCAATGCGCCTACGGTCAGCGCATCATGACGGTCGGTGTGACGGCGTCCGATGAAAGCGTGTGGCTGCCTGATCCGGAGGTGCCGACGCGCTATTCCACTCGCGATTTGAATGCCGAACGCGCCGCGCTGGCACGTTTGCAGCGCAGCGGGTTTTCCGGACCGGACGCGCAGGGGAAGATGCAACTGCTCGGACAGAACGCGGTCTTGAACTTCTTCGCGCGCGAGTTCACGAAGCTGCAACGCGAGTGGAGCGTGACGCTGGACGAGCAACTGGAAAACCGCACGCTGAAGAACATCGAGCGGGTTGAGCCGCAGTTTCAAATCACGTCCTCGGGCGTGCAATGGTTTGATCTCGGGGTGGTTTTCGCTTCGAGCAGCGGGGAGACGTTTGCGGCGGCCGATATCCAGCGCCTGCTGCTGTCCGGCCAAAGCCACACACGTTTGAAGAATGGCAAGCTGGCTGTCATTGACACCGGCGCAGTCGAGGAATTGCAGGAGGTATTGGATCGAAATTTGATTGATGTAGACAATCCGCCGGAGGACTTGCAGGAATTGCTTGATCCGGTGATACCCTTGATGCTGGAGGCTCAGCCTGTTGCCGCGCCCAACTATCGTTTCAGGCGATTGCTGGATATGCGCCAAACATTAGCCAGGTTGCCGGCCTCTTACGGGCAGGAGTTGCCACTCAGGCGTTTACTGGCTGAATGGTCTCATAGTAGTGCGGCGGCGCGAGGCCACTTCAGCGATCACTGGATCATCGCATTACGCGAACATCAGGACAGATATCGCAACCCCGTGTTGTCCGCTTCGCTGATTTCACGTCATGCACGCGCACTCAAACCGTTTCACTGGAATATCGAATTAGCCGGTGTGGAGATGGGCGCGCAGTTGCAGGCCTTTGACCGTGCTGCCGGATATGTGTCAGCCTGGTATTTTCACATGGTGGCGGGCACCATTACGCCGCCTAAAATTGCTTATGCCGTGCTGCGCGATCTTGCTGCCGGATTTGGCTATCTGCCGGATAGCGAGGCGGCGCTGCTGCGAAGTTGGGTGACTGATTCGTACTCAGCTTGAGGTAATTGGAGGGCGATATTGGCATGCAGCGTCTTCGCCACATCGCGCACGGGCCATTCCTTCAGCAC
>Ga0118677_10010527_pt1 | contig 14111 bp, 11 predicted proteins | sample AliMusrvi5mmetaG_FD_86154 | JGI IMG/M metagenome (GOLD analysis project Ga0118677, IMG submission 86154) | reverse complement strand
ATAATTGGGGGGTTAGGCCGTTGCTCCAGTGCGGACGACCGATTTCACCGTTTCAGCCACATGTTCAACCTGTTCATGGGTCAGTTCGAGGGATTTCCAATCGGAAAGGGCCTCAGCCGCAGGTATGAGGTACTGGTACCAGTTTCCAGCTTCGAATGCATCACGCAGTTTACGTAACGGAACGGCATCGCGCAGCGTAAATCGGCCGCTTTTGGTACGTCGCAAGCCAACCAGGTGGGCGCCGCAGCCCAATTTTTCGCCCAAATCGTGAGCCAGAGAGCGCACATATGTGCCGGAAGAGCAATAAACGTCGACGACAACTTCCGGCGGCGCCCATTCGAGCAGTTCGAGGCTGTAAACCTTTATTTTCCGAGGAGCGAGGTCCACTTCTTCGCCTTCCCGCGCCATTTCGTAGGCTTTCTTACCTTTAACTTTGACCGCTGAATAGGGTGGTGGAATCTGTTCGATTTCTCCAACAAAAGAAGTGAGCGCTTCTTCAAATTGATTTTCGCTGACTTCGATGGCAGAAGTGCTGGTGACAGTTCCGTCCGCATCATACGTATCCGTACTGGCTCCCAGGGCCATAACAGCCTGGTATCTTTTATCAGATGCCGAAACATATTCGCTTAAGCGCACTGCGGGGCCAATCAGAATCACTAAAACACCCGATGCACGCGGGTCCAATGTGCCTGTGTGCCCCGCACGGCGGATATTTGTCCCTTTTCGAATAATCTGAACCACATCATGGGAAGTTAACCCCACAGGTTTATCTACAACTAATACGCCAGAAATCGTGTTTTTATTAAAATCATTGTCCATAAGTTTTTTCTCCCGCTGACAAATTAATCTGTCCCCAGTTCCGTTGGCGGTGGGTATATCCCTTCATGAGACTTATCAAAAGAGCCGCTTTGTTGCATGTGAGCAGCCTTAGTAGCCGTTAGAATTTTTTGAAGAACATCTTGCATCGCCCCATCTATTTCTACTCCCGCAGCGGCTGGATGTCCACCTCCTCCAAATTGTAACGCAATTTGGCTCACATTCCAACCGGGTTTTGCTCTCCAACTTACCTTCACCTTTGATGAACTCTGTTGGATAAAAATGATACACATGTCAAAGTCTTCGATGCTTGATAAAAAGTTGATCAGGTCTGCATCGTCATTCCCAATGTACTTTGCCTGGTGCCGGTCTTTGAGGGTTAGCGTCGTGTAAACAATGCGCCCATCTTGCTGCAAGTTGACCAAACCCCTTCCCCAAAGGCTGGCTGCCTGCAAGGAGTTGCTGCCCAGGGCTTTATAATAAAGATCATCGAGGTGCGCCCCTTTCTCCATCAACTCCGCTGCGATTTTCAAGGTTTCCGGAGTGACATTGGATGTGCGGAAGCCAATGGTGTCGGTTATGATCCCATTTAATAGATTTGTGGCAACATCTTTATTGATCGTCAACCCCCACTGGCCCATGTACTTGGCCAATAATTCCGCGGTGGCGACACATTGCGGGTTGACAAAATTAACCTTACCAAAATCAAGGTTGGTGATATGGTGATCGATATTGATATCCGGTATATTCCCGTCCAAAACACCCCCGATCCGATTAAGGTCGGAGCTGTCGAGGACAATGGAAAGGTCATAAGGCCCGGTTACCTTGCGAGTTATAAGTTCGCTTCCAGGAAGATGCCTGAACCCCCCGGGGATGCCATCCCGTAAAACGAGTTGAACATTTTTGCCGAGGGAAAGCAGGGAAAGGCCCATGCCTAAAACAGATCCAATGCAATCCCCGTCCGGGCGTACATGTGCCACCAATAATATATTTTGTGAACGTTCGATTAATTCACGGATTTGATTGTTTAGAATCGGATTCATCTTTTTTTAACAGTTTTGAATTTTCCTCGGATTCTTTACGAATCGACGCAAGAATACGTTCGATCTGGTCGGATTTCTCAGGAGTTGGATCCCAATGAAACCGGAGGCGTGGAAACACGCGCAGTTCGATTCTTTCAGCCAGGAAATGGCGCAGGAACCCGTTGGCATGGTCAAAACCCTGTTGAATTTCTTTGGCGCGCTCGTGACCTTCCACTGCTGAATAATAAATTTCCGCATATGCCAATTCGCGATCCACTTTGACATCTGTGATATAGACATGGTCCAGGCGCGGATCACTGATGTCACGAATCAGAGCTTCTGATATTTCCTGGCGGATACGGTCTGAAATACGCTGTAAACGTTTAGAGTCAGGCATAAGATTGCTCCTGATATAGGGTCGTTATTAATTGTTCTTTTCCATAGTATAGCATTCGATAAGGTCACCCGCTTGAAAAGTATTAAAATTCTTAAATGCAATCCCGCAGTCGAATCCCTGGCGCACATCGCGCACATCGTCTTTTTCGTGTTTTAAGGAGGAAATTTCGCCTTCATAGACAATATCTGCTCCACGCTTGATACGAACTTTGCCGTTGCGGCGAATTTCACCCTGGGTAACCCGGCAGCCAGCGATAGCGCCGACCTTGGAAATCTTAAAGACAGCCAGAACACTGGCGTGCCCGAGAAATACTTCTTTGAATTCAGGCTCGAGCATACCCTTAAGCGCTTTTTCAATGTCTTCTATCATGCGGTAGATGATATCGTAAAGGCGAATTGAAACCCCTTCAGCGTCTGCAAGGCGGCGGGCGGAAATATCAGCCTGGACATTAAACCCGAGCACAATGGCCTTTGAGGCTGTGGCGAGATAAATATCATTTTCAGTAATATTGCCAGTTTCGCCGTAAAGGATATTAACTTTAATCTCGCCTTCTTTATTCAAATCTTTGAGCGAGTTGATAATTGGCTCAAGCGAACCCTGCACATCGGCTTTTACGATCAGTTTGAGTTCTTTTAACTCGCCTGATTTATACCGGATGAAAAGATCTTCAAGAGACGCCTTGACCACATTTGCTTTTTTCTCGTCTTCCGCGGTTTTCAACTGGAGGACGATCACGCGGGCCTCTTTTTCACTCGGGTATACCCTGAAGATATCGCCCGCCTGGGGAACATCATTCAGCCCCATGATTAAAACGGGGGACGAAGGGGGGGCAACCCGCAGTTTTTTACCGCGGAAATCAAACATGGCGCGGATGCGGCCGAGGGCTTTTCCGGCCACCAGGGTATCACCCATTTGGAGCGTCCCATTTTGGACGAGCAGGGTGGACATGACCCCTTTGGCTTTATCGAGCTCAGCTTCAATGACCGTGCCAATGACTTTCCCGTTCGGGTTGGCTTTAATATCATTGCTGTCGGCAACCAACAAAATGGCTTCCATCAGGTCTTCAAGGCCTTTGTGCTGTTTGGCCGAAACCGGAACGATAATGGTATCCCCATCCCATTCGTCAGAGACAAGGCCGGCTTCTGCCAGTTGTTTTTTGACAAAGTCTGGGTTGGCGTCAGGGCGGTCCATTTTATTAAGGGCGACAATAATCGGGACCCTGGCAGCCTTTGCATGGGCAATTGCTTCCTTGGTCTGGGGCATGACACCGTCATTGGCAGCGACCACAAGAATGACAATATCCGCGCCCTGGGCGCCGCGGGCGCGCATGGCTGTAAATGCAGCATGGCCGGGAGTGTCGAGGAAAGTGATCAGGCGGTTTTTGTGTTCAATTTGATAAGCGGCAATATGCTGGGTGATGCCACCGGCCTCACCGCCTGCCACATCTGTATTGCGAATGGCATCTAAAAGTGTGGTTTTTCCGTGGTCGACATGCCCGAGGATGGTCACAACAGGCGGGCGGTTGACCAGATTTTTGGCGGGCTCAGAAGCAATGAGCTGCCTCCAAAGAGGTATTTCACCGCTTTCCTTGACTTCAGTTTCCTCTGTTTTTTCTGGCGAAGTTTCAAAACCCAATTCTGAAGCTACAATGGATGCTGTATCATAATCAACCATCTGGTTGATATTGGCCATCACGCCATTTGACATTAATACTTTAATAACTTCAATCGGACTGGCTTCAACGCGCTGCGCCAGTTCCCGAACAGTAATTTGGGCTGGAAGTTCGATTGTTTTTCCGCTCATGTTGCATCTCCTATTCTCTACTCCGGCTGCTTACCCACCTTGTCTGGTGAAGCGTATAACACACTAACCGGAGGTCGCTGGCAGATGCCCCGCTGGCCGGTCAGGTAAGTAACAGGATTATATTTCTCGATTGGTGACTCAAACCGCCCAATTCTCCTTATTCAATACCCTGTGAAGGTAAACTTGTTGTTTCAGGATTGTCATTGGGCATATTTGCCATGATTGCCTTCAAAGCCAGCAAATTTTCAGTATTTATCTCCGTTTTAAGTGCGTTGGCAACTGCGCCTTTTAGGCCGTGTTCCCAACACGAGCGTAAATTATGGAGGTAAACACCTCTTCCACTGAGCTTGCCTGTAGGATCAACCTCGACACCACCAGGAGTGCGTACCAGCCGCAGTAATTCGCGTTTGGCAAGCACTTTGCGGCATCCCACACAGGTGCGTTGTGGAATATGCTTTGGCCGTTTTGAAGTATTCTTGGTCACCTCAACTCTCTTTTTGTTTTTTATTCCCAATCCCAGTTTCCGCCGCGTTTATGCTTTTTACGGGCAACGGTTTGGTCGGTATCAGGATCAAAACTGACTTCAACCGACTTCTTTTTCTTTTTCTTGTCCTTGCTCTTCTTACCGGTTTTATCAGAGGAATCATCTTCCTCTTCTTCATCAAATTCAACTGGAACAACCACATCCACTTTGAGCTGGAAGAGTTCGTCAAAGGATGTTTCCTCTTCCGAGGTTTCTGGCTGCACTGCGACTGCCTCAGTTTCAACCGAAGCCGTGGAATCTGTGACAGGTTCGACCGCTTCAGCGGTTTCGACTACTTCCTCGGCGTTAACTGCAGCAACTGTTTCGGCCTCAACCGGGGCGTTTTCCACCGGGACTTCAACCGGTATTTCCACAACTGCTTCCGGTTGTTTATACGAATCGACCAGGCGCACAATTTCGGCCATGGCTTTGGGACCAATGCCCTGGAGACGGAAAACTTTATCCGGGTCCGTTTTCATCTGTACCAGAAGTTCGCCAACCGTATAAAAACCGGCTTCCTGGAGGAGATTGGTGACATGTTCGGGGAGGGTTGTGTCCAGAATGTTGATATCGAAGGTGTTGCCCGGCACATCCTTGTGCTCAACCCGGGCGCTTGCGGCATCGGCTTTTTTGACCGCCGGGGGTTGGGCTGCTGAGCGTTTCTCGACGCGATCCACAAAACGAGCCATAATATCGTATTCTTCAGGGGTAAGAGGACGGCCTTCCGCCTTTTTTGCAAGCATTACTTCGATCTGAGGAATAAGATCCGTTTCCTTTGCCAGGATTTCCGCATAGGCCGGATCCGTTTTGGTCTTGTTGATCGTATCGCTGGTGGCTTCAGAAAGACTTTTTATGTCAATCCGCCAGTTGGTCAACTTGGCTGCAAGGCGGGCGTTTTGTCCATCCCGGCCAATTGCAAGGCTGAGTTGGTCTTCCGGTACAACCACTGTAGCGGTCTTTCCCGTGCCTGGTTTTTCGGTGAGGTAGACGCCGGTAACGCGGGCGGGACTGATGGCCTTGGCGATGAAAATTGTCGGATCAGCATTCCATTCGATCACATCAATTTTTTCGTCATGCAGTTCGCGCACAATGGCTTGAATACGAACGCCACGCATGCCGACGCAGGCTCCCACCGGGTCAATCCCGGACTGGGCGGTGTAAACGGCAACTTTTGCACGTTCACCGGGTTCACGGGCAATTGAACGAATTTCAACCACACCATGGAAAATTTCCGGGACTTCATTTTCAAGCAGGCGGCGGAGAAAATCGCGGTGGGTGCGGGAGAGGATGATTTGCGGTCCACGGGGTGAATCTTTTACCTCGGCGATCAGGGAACGGACGCGATCATGAATCCGGAACCGTTCACCGGGGATCATATCTTTGCGAGCCATTGTCCCTTCGGCCCGCATATCGAGGCCGATGGTCAATCCCTGTGAATTCATTGCCTGAACAATCCCGCTGATAATTTCACCGAGCTGTTTTTGGTAATGGTCTAACTGGGCCTGGCGTTCAGCATCACGAATGCGTTGTTGAATTACCTGGCGGGCGGTTTGTGCTGCTACCCGTCCAAAATCTTTTGGGGTGCTTTCAACGACAACCAACATCCCCAATTCGGAGTCGGCTTTGACCTTTTTGGCTACATCGAGTGCAACCTCAGTGCGTTCATCTTTTACCGAATCGACCACTTCTTTTTCGGCAAATATAGTTACTTTGCCGGTTTCAGGGTCGATTTTTGATTCGATATGTTGGGCATTGGAAGCATTTACCGCACGCCGGTAAGCAGATACCATGGCCGATTCGATTGCCGAAAGGATTATTTCCTTGGGTAACTGTTTTTCTTCCAAGACTTCATTAAACGCGAGTAAAAATTCGTTCTTCATCCTAGTAAAATCTCCGCCTATTATTTCCCTTTATACGCAGAAAAGTGGGGGCTTCCCACTTTTCGGAGTGCACATAAATGACGCTAAATACACCGATTATTTTAACACACAACAAGGCGTGTTGCAAGGTTTGCGTTTGTGAATATAATCTATCTAAATGCAGCTGTTGATTCCTCCCTGTTATTCCTTCTGTAAATGATAATTATAACGCAAGAAGATTGAGGTGAAGCATGGATACCCCTTATTTATGGTGGCGCGATGGCGTCATTTACCAGATTTATCCGCGGTCTTTTGCCGACAGTAACCAGGATGGGATTGGCGATATCAATGGAATTATCTCTAAACTGGATTATCTGGTTGAATTGGGGATTGATGCCATCTGGCTTTCCCCGATTTACCCTTCCCCGGATGTTGATTTTGGTTATGATATCAGTGATTACAAAGGTATTCATCCCCAATTTGGAACAATGGCGGATTTTGAACGACTGCTTAAGGAAGCTCATCAACGCAAAATTCGGGTTATCATGGACATGGTCTTAAACCATTCATCAGATCAACACCCGTGGTTCATTGAATCCAGAAGGGAAAAAAATAACCCTTATCGCGATTGGTATTTATGGCGGGAAAAACCCAATAACTGGCAATCTGTTTTTGGCGGAGGAGGATGGGAACCGGATGAAAATTCAAATGAATATTATTTTCACATGTTTTACAAGGAACAGCCTGACCTGAACTGGCGCAACCCTGAAGTTAAAAAAGAAATGCTGGATGTTTTGAAATTCTGGCTGGATAAAGGTGCAGACGGTTTCAGGTTTGATGTATTTAATGTCTATTTTAAAAAGGCTGATTTTTTGGATAACCCGCCCCAATTTGGTATTCGTGGATTTGACCGGATTGAACATATTTATGATATCGACCAGCCTGAAATGATGGAGGTGCTTTCCGATTTTCGAAGCCTGACTGATTCGTACCCGGAACGATTTATGGTCGGCGAGACATTCCAGGGGGGGGCCGAAAAAGCTGCTCTCTACTGCGGTGTTGATAAACTGCACGAGGCATTTAATTTTGAGTTTTTAAAATGCCGCTGGCGGCCGAAACAATTTTTACAATCCATCCAAAAATGGGAAAATTCTCTTCCAGCGGGTACTTTTCCTTCATATGTATTAAACAACCATGATAATCCGCGCAGCGCCAGCCGTTATGGGAAAGGTGAGGACGATGAGCGTTTAAAAATGAGCGCAGCGCTGCTTCTTACATTGCGGGGAACGCCTTTCCTTTATTATGGCGAAGAAATTGGGATGCGGGATATTCGAATTGGCAGAAACGACATACAGGATCCCGTTGGGAAACGTTTTTGGCCATTTTATCCTGGCCGCGATGGCTGCAGGGCCCCGATGCAGTGGGATGCCAGCCGAAATGCGGGTTTCAGCCATGCTGAGCCCTGGCTGCCAGTCCACCCGGATTATATGGAGCGAAATGTGCTTGCACAGCGCGAAGAAACGGACTCGCTTTTTCATTTTTACCAGAAATTATTAAAACTGCGCAAAGAGGAAATTGCTTTGCGCACCGGGATATTTTTGCCCCTGACATTTGAGCCGCGCTTTATCCTGGCTTATTTACGCCAGCACGAGAACAACTCCATCCTGGTGGCGATGAATTTTGGGTGGCGTCCACTGCGCTTCTTTTTGGGTAGTTCTCTGAATAATGCCCACTGGTCCTTGTTGTTATCAAACCGCGAGTTTGAGCCTGCTGAAGATCATTCGGGTTTTATCTGGTTAAAACCCAACCAGGTTGTGATTTTAAAACAACAATAATTTTGACTCATTGGAAATCCCGGAGAGCCAAAGCGACTCCAGCCAGAAGCGACTTGGATCGATCAGATCGATTTTTCTATCCTGTGGATCGATAAGCTTTCGGCATTCAATAAATTATTGATAAACTCCTGTTTAAAAGGAGAGAGTTTGTTCGCGCCGGGGTTTGATGGATGTCCCCAGACCAATAATCCTGAAGCCAGGAACCATTCATTCCCTTCGCCGCCGGAAAAAAGTGTCTCTCCGCGCGGGATTATGGTATCAGCATCGATCCCGTCTGGCATTATTGGACTATAAAACAGCCCGGATAATGGCGACCAACCCGGGTTTGCCTGCCCAATACCATGAATATGCTGGTTTCCCTTGATCAGGTCAACGCAATCAATGGCACCATCGTCCCGAACGTTGAAAGTCACGCGAGTGCCATCCATCAACATGAATGTGGCGTTGGCACCAGGTGATTTCAGCCCCGTTTTCTCGATACCGGGATATTCGAATAAATGAGACAAATTTGCAGATGGGTTACTGCAGATCCGCGTGCTGCATTTTGTCCATTTATCCAAAATTGTAAAGTCAGTACCGGATTCACTAAAAATGAACGCATAACGGTCGGATTCCGCCTGGGTCTTATCATGGAGAAAAAAACCATCCATAATTGGAGGTACGCAAAGGGTCAATTCGATTTCAATCGTCAATGATTGGAAAATCATATTTCCATTTACCGCGGAGTGGACCGGGTCGTATTGTTTTGAATTGGGGAAGCCCGCCTCAATTCTCCCAGGCTGAGGGTCCGTATTACCAGGTGTTTGCCCGTCGGTGCCTAACTTTTGGAGGAGATCAATTATCACCCCAAGATAGAGCGTCTCCTGCTTGACCTTCAATATTTGCCTTGCAAAAGAATATTGTACTTCTTTGGCAGTGGAAGAACTTGACGCCTGAGGTTCCTGTTCCTGACTCTTCCTATTAAATTTCCCCGGTGGATTATGTCCGGAATTATTGCCGGGTTCATTGTTTAATTTTAATATTCGGGCTGGCATGAGATCGTCGATGTTCGCATTCAATATGCTCATAATCGCCTACCATATCCTTATTTGTTTATATTATCGGAGAAAAAAGCCCGAACTTAATAAGGAGTGCCTATTCATTAACCCTGTGGGGAAAAAATGCCACAAAATATGATTTAATGTGCGGAAAATTCCCCCAATGCCCCTTTTTTTGTTTATCTTTATGGAAACGATAGTGTATACTTGAATATTGAAGGGATATTTCATGTTTCCTGTGATTTATCAAAATCCTTTCGTGTGGGAGAAGAAGAAATGGATACTTCAACTCAACAAGGGCTGGCTGCTTTAAAAGCAGGAAACAAATCTCTAGCCCGTACATTATTCCGTAAGGCCATTCAACAAAATCACGATGATACCCAGGCCTGGTTGGGCCTTTCGGCTGCAGTGGAATCGGATTTTGAAAAAGTGCAGTGCCTGCAGACAATCATGAAGATTGATCCGGAACACAAAATAGCCAAATCCGCTTTGGATCAACTTGTAGGCAAATTGTTCCATGGAAATAATCCGGAAAATACAAAACCAGATTCGGCGTCTGTAATTAAGACCGAGTCGATAAATCCTGAAATAGCCCCACTTATCGATTCCCCAATTTCGGGAGAAGTGCCTGCTGCGAGTGAATTAAATGAGCTGCCGATAATCCAGCCTACGCGTTCACCCGCCCCGGATCCGTTTGAAGTCCTGCGGTCGCGTTACGCAGTTACGGAAAATACGGCTGTAACGCCTGCTGAACGGACTGGGGTTGCAGAAAATGTGTCGGAAATTTCACCCAAAAGAGGATACCTGATCGTATCCGAAGAAAAATCTGATACCGGGGAGGACCCGGTTATTGAAGAAACCCCGGAACAGGTTATAAACAGAGCCCAGCGGCCAGTCGTCAGGAGAAATAAATTACTTCAAGTTGTCCTGATCGGGGGAGGGGTTCTGGCTGCGTTAATTCTGGTTGGTGTGCTTGTGATTGTTGGGGCTGCTTCAAGCGGCCCAGGGCCCACCCCGACCCCTCCGTTTATGGCTGTCGCCAAACCTGTGCTGGCGTCGGATTTAACACAAACGGCGCCTAATTTGAAACTGGCATTTAAACCACCCACAGAAACTCCCACAACGGGTATCCAACCGACCGGAACACCTGTTCCGAGCGCGACATTCCCACCTACCAACCGCACATTACAGGTGAAGTTAAATGCGGTTGAAACCCAGGTCTACAGCCTGCGCCAACTTGCACTGGTTCAGAATAATGTTTCAGCATTTCCGGTAACCAAAGGGCAAGTCCAGGATTATTTTTCGAAAAATTTGGGCGGAAGTGATTTTACTGCGCGCCTTGACAACCGAAAAAAAGGCTTGATCCTTTTGGGTTTGGTCGATCAGAATTTTGATATTTACAGCGAAGTGCTTAACCAAAGGATTGATCATATTGGTGGTTTTTATTCGCCAGAAACCCAGCAAATTTATCTTGTGACTGGCCTGGGCGGCCCTGTTCCGGATTATGTTGTTTTTGCCAATGAATTTGATCACGCCCTGGTCGACCAAAACTTCAACATTCGGGATGCTGGTGTCTACCCGGTTTGTAAATTTGATTCACAACACTGCCGGGCGATCGAAGCTTTGTTTGAGGGGGATGCGGAATTATTGCTGGAGCAATGGGCCAGCCATTTTATTATTGATAAAAATATTCTTCAACAAATCAGTTCTCCGTCACCTATCTATACAACGCAAAGCCAGTCGCTTCCACCCTACCTGGTTCAGGATGCCCTGTTTGCTTATAAATACGGCACACAATTTGTAAAAACATTTTATTCAAATGGAGATTGGGCGGCAGTTAATAAGCTTTACGGACGGCTGCCGATCAGCACGACTCAGATTATGCACCCGGATAAATATATTATTAATTCTCAGCCGGTTAATTTACCGGATAAATCAGTGGCACAGCAGCTGGGCGAGAACTGGTCATTAATTTATGATGATTCCCTGGGTGAATGGATGACATACCTGATGCTGGCCTATAATAATGACCGGTCTGCCCAGGTGGATCCGAGCGCTGCAAAAGTTGCTTCTGCAGGTTGGAATGGGGACCATTACCAGATTTTTGAGAAAAAAGCCACTCGAGCCCTGGCGTTGAGCGCCCACTGGACCTTCACGACATCACCTGATCTGGGTGAGTTTTCCAATATTATGAAGTTGATGCTGGAAACGCATAATCGGGGTAACCGCCTCGAGTGGTTGGGGCGGGATTGCTGGCAGAACAGCGGACAGGTAAGTTGTTATTTCGCGGCCGGCAAGGATGCATTATGGCTGGAAGCCCCGGACAAGGATACGATTTCAACCATGCTGGTTGCTTTCCCTGCTTTTCAATAGGCTCTGTTCCATAATAATGTGTTTCTGATTGCTATAATTGCCCATCCCCCAACCCCCTTCCCCAAAAATGGGAAGGGGGCGAAGTTTCTTTTCCAATAAATCATGGGAGCTTGCAGACACACTTTAATGGAACACAGCCTTTCAATAAAAATACCTGGTTTACTAAATCCAGATGGAGCATCCCGTATCCCGGTGTGCTCCATCTGGATTTGAAGGGGCTTATCCATGAGGCATGGAACGTTCAGGGGGTCCCAAGGAGTCAGCAGCCGCTGGCTTCGATGAACAAAATTTTGCCATGTTACAATTAGAGCAGGACTCAGCAGCCCCTTTATGGTTCAAGGAGATGTTAAAAATGCGTGAACTGTTGGATAAAATTGAAACATGGCGACAACAGGGACAACGAGTGGCCCTGGCGACGGTTGTCAAGGTGTATGGCTCCGCGCCGCGACCCCTTGGAGCGAAAATGGCCATTTCATCTCTTGGTGACATGGCAGGTTCTGTAAGCGGTGGGTGCGTTGAGGGTGCCGTTTTTGAAGAGGCACAGGTTTGTTTGAAAAAAAGGCAGCCGAAATTATTATCATACGGGATAACGGATGAATCAGCCTGGAGTGTTGGGTTAGCCTGCGGCGGGCAAATTGAGGTTTTTATCGAGCCGTTAGGGGACGAGTCTGGCAGAATTGATTTGCCAGAAAACCAACTTTTTGACCTCCTGGCGAAACAAATCAGGTCTGAAAAATATTGTATGCAAATTACAATCCTGGGGGGCGAATGGGTTGGCCGAAAGTTAATCCTGCCGGCGGACGGTAAACCGGTTGGCAGCCTGGGAAACAACGAGCTTGATCTACTGGCTGCCGGGCAAACAACTGATGTCAGGCAACAACAGCAGTCCAGGCGTTTTGAACTTGATTGGGCTGCTCAAAAACTGGATCTTTTCGTGGATGTGTTTCCACCCCGGGACAGGATGATTATTGTGGGGGGCGTACATATCGCCATTCCACTGGTTCGTTTTGCCAAAATGCTCGGGTTTCATACAACGGTCGTCGATGCGCGCGCAGTTTTTGGCAGCCGCGACCGATTTCCTGATGCAGATGAACTGGTGGTCGCCTGGCCAGCCGAAGCTCTGGAAAAGATGGATATTAACGAATCCACCTATATTGTCGTGATCAGCCATGATGACAAATTGGATACACCAGCGATACGATCAGCCTTGTTGAGTAAGGCCCGATATATTGGCGCTCTGGGTTCGACCCGGACACACAGCAAGCGGGTGGCGGCTTTAAAAGACATGGGGGTTTCAGACGAATTGATAAAGCGGATCCATGCACCCATTGGCCTCAACATTGGGGCGCTGGGGGCGGAAGAAATTGCCCTTTCCATCATGGCAGAAGTGGTCCGGGTGAAGCGGAATTTTAGCAATTAATTAATTGCGCGTCAGGCGGAGAACTGCCAGGTGGAATAATCCTGAAGTAGGGTGAAGTTTTGCCGCTATTGGGACAAATTTCAGGATTAAAATTGTGATATAAATATCAGGTTGGAATGATTTTGTGCTTATGCCAGAAAGTATTTGGAGGGTAAATGACAGGCAGTGATGAAATACCGGTTTGCCCGGTATGCCAGAAAAACGACAGGGTATTTAAAGTCAGCCAGATTTATCAGGAAAGCCTGTCCATATTTAATAAAAAAGAGAAACACCCGACATTAACTGCCCTGCTTGAAAACCCCAAAGATAATTTGGGCTTACCCAGCCCGAACAGCCATGAATTTACCCACCTGTTTACACCTCCTGCCGGAAAAACTGATTTTATCCGTCCCATCCACCCCGACATTATCATGGGTGTGGTTTTCGCGATTGTGTTTTTCCTGGTCTACATGGTTTATGCCCAAATGCCGCAGGTGATTTATTATGCCGTCCCGGTCGTGGTGGTTGCAATTGTTATTTATAGTATCCTTAGAAAAAATGCAGTTCAAAGCTATCAAGAAAGCATCGCCGAGGTTTCCGGCCCCGTTTTTTCACAGGAACATGTGGTTGAAATCTGGATGAAACTTTATTACTGTGCCAGGGATGGGCTAGTGATCGAACCTGAAAGCGGGAAGATTATGCGCCTCGATCAAATGAAGCCATATTTACTTCGTGGAAAATTTTAGGCATTAATGGATTGGCATGGTTTGTAAAAAATTCATAATAAAAAAAACAGGGCTGCAAAATTTTGCAGCCCTGTTTTTTGTGGCTCATTGCGAATCGCCGTGGCGGTCAGCGAATTTATGCCGGGGGTGGGGCGGCCGGTTTTTGGGGTTTTCTGGATTTGAAAAAGGTCCTGTAGATGAAGCGGATCACTAAAACAGCCAGGGTCAGCATGATCGCAAGGATGACCAGTATGGGCAGGAAATAGATGACCAGCCAGATGGTGATACTTCCGAGCGCCTGCAGGGTATTTATCAACGCCTG
>Ga0118677_10010526_pt1 | contig 14112 bp, 14 predicted proteins | sample AliMusrvi5mmetaG_FD_86154 | JGI IMG/M metagenome (GOLD analysis project Ga0118677, IMG submission 86154) | reverse complement strand
TTACGGCGTTGACGGCGATGCGTCCGATGATGCCCTGCAGTTTCTCGACGAACTGGTTAAAATAGGTTGCCATGTCCCCAATCTCGTCGTGACTGGCCACCGTGAGCCGTTTGGTCAGGTCGCCTTCGCCTTCGGAGATGTCCTTCAGCATGTCCGCCGCGTGGCGGATGGGGCGGGCGATGCGTCTGGAAACCAGCATCCACAGCAAGGCGGTGCCGACGATGCAGAGGCCAAACACACCGACCAGAACCAGGTTGCTCCGCCGGTTCACCGAGATGATCGCCATTCCTGCCTGATTGAGCTCTTCTTCGTAGCTCCCCGCGCCAATGATCCAATCCCAGGGCGCGAAATACAGAAACTTGACCATCTTTGTGCGCGGGCGGGAATCCCCGGGATTCTCCCACGGATAGCATTCTTCGGCGAGCTCGCCCGGCTTGAGCGCAAGGGCTTTCTTCACGATGTCCTGGATGATCAAACGGCCATTGCTGTCTTTGGCTTCCCAGATCACTTCGCCGTCGCGTTTGCCGCCTTGCGAAACAATGTAGGTTCCCTTGGAATCAAGGACATAGACATAGCCTGTCTTGCCGACGACGGTCCTCATGATCTCTTCCCGCATGCTCTTGGCGCTGTTTTCCGGAACACCGACGAACAACATGCCAACGACCTTGCCATCGGGGCCTTTAATGGGTTCGTAGGCTGCGATATACCAGGCGTTGACCACAAAGGCCCGGCCAACGAAGCGTCCGTTCTTGAGCACCGCCTGCACCACCGGATTGGGGGTGCCGTCGGGATTGGCCGACGGAATGAAGGTGTTGATAGCGCGCTTGCCGTCCTTGGACTCCACGTTCGTGACGATCCGCAGCATATCGCCCGCCTCGTTCATCCGCTGGAAGAGGGTGCAGGTGCCACCCACCAACGATCTCACCTTGTCTACCACGGGCGATGGTGTTTTCAGATCGGCGTTGGGGATCACGGGCTGCGTTCCGATGCGCAGTTGCGGCAGTTCGACCATCCGCTCCGCGGAAGAGAGCTGGTTGCGGGCTTTCCACGCGACCTTATCCGGGCCCAAGGTTACGCCGCCCACCGCGGCCAGTTCGTTGACCGCCACATTCAGATCGCAGGCGACCTTCTGCTGCAACACTTCCTGCTGACTGATCACCATGGCCTGAACGCCTGCAACGATGTGGCCCAGGTTCTCAGACGCTACTTTGATACTTTCTTGAGATGCCGTTTGTTCATTCTTCCCGCCCTGGCAGACAACGATCACGCCGAAAAGAATCAAAGGAATTGCCGACCCCAACATGCCAAACACCAGAAGTTTCTTGCCGATGGTCATGTTCTTCAGGTTCATTGTGGTAAGTATTCTCTCGATGTGTTGAGTGGTTTGGTGGTGGGGCGCCAGTTCAGATTCGCTCCGCCCTGGCTACACTTTGAATTGTCCCGCCGTGGCCTTGAGTTGTTCGGCCAGCTTGGAGAGCTCCACCGTGCTGGCTTGGACCTGTTCGCCGCCCTGGCGGATGTCACCTACCGCGGTATTGACCCCCGTCATATCGCGGGCGATGTCCTTCGATACGGTGGCCGTCTGGGCGATCCGCTCGTTGGCGTCTTTCACGCCAGCGGAGGCCTGGGCGATGTTGCCAGCCACGTCCTTGGTCACAGCGGCTTGTTCCTCAATCGAAGCGGCAATGCTGGACACGATGGATCCTACTTCCTTGATCACGCCAGAGATCTTCTCGATGTCCGTGATGGCGCTGCCGGCAGAGGTTTGCACGCCGGCGATCTTGGCCTTGATGTCTTCAGTGGCAGTGGCGGTTTGGCGGGCCAGTTCCTTGATCTCGTTGGCGACGACGGCGAAGCCCTTGCCCGCCGTGCCGGCGCGGGCGGCCTCGATGGTGGCATTAAGGGCCAGCAAGTTGGTTTGGGAAGAGATGTCGGTGATGGCCTCGGTGACTTTGCCGATCTCCTGCGCGGCTTGGCCGAGTTGCTGCATGAGGCCGGAAATGGTCAGGGCCTGGGCGGTGGCCTGCTCGCTGATGGCGCGGGCTTTCTCAGAATTGGACGCGATTTCCCCGACGGTGGCGCTCATCTCTTCGGTGGCGCTGGCGACGGAAGCGAGGTTGGTGGCGGCCTGTTCCATGCTGGCGGCGACGGAGTTGGTGTTAGCGCTGGCTTCTTCGGCGGCAGCGGCCACGGTGGCCGTCTTTTCTGACATGGTTCTTACGGCGTTGGTCGTCTGGCTGGAGACGGCGGAAAGCTCGGTGGCGGAGGAGGCCACAGTTACGGCGTTGACGGCGATGCGTCCGATGATGCCCTGCAGTTTCTCGACGAACTGGTTAAAATAGGTTGCCATGTCCCCAATCTCGTCGTGACTGGCCACCGTGAGCCGTTTGGTCAGGTCACCTTCGCCTTCGGAGATGTCCTTCAGCATGTCCGCCGCGTGGCGGATGGGGCGGGTGATGCTCCGGCTGATCATGACGCCCAACCCCAGCGCCAGTATTACGCTGATGATCATGGCCGGCAGGCTCAGGCTCTTTTGGGTATTGGCCTGGATTTCGGCGCTCTTTGACGTCGCCCCGGCAACCTGGTGGTTGATTTCGACGAGCTTGTTCAGGAGTGTCTCGGCCTTGGCGAAGGCTCTGTCATTAACCTCCAGAGACTGTTTGACCATGGCGTCATAGGACTCTTCCTTCTTGGCGGCCTCGTATTGGTTGACCAAGGCGATGTAATCCTCATGAGCTTTCCACCAAGCTTCCCACGCGGGAACAAATTCTTTCCAGGTCACCGTCTCCTCGGCGGTTTGAGGCAGTGGTTCATAGACCTTCCAGGCATCGTCGGCCCGCTTCTTGATTCGGGCGAAGCTCTCGTGGAGTGCTCGACGTTGGGCGTCATCGTGCTTGGTGCAGAGAAGGTTGTTCTCGGCACTTTCGACGGCCGTTTGAGCCTCGCTGATGATCAGCAGGCTCTCGACGCTCGGCAGCCGGTTCAGAGCGATTTCCTTGATGGCTTGGTCGCTCTGGACTGCGCCGTAGTAGCCCAGACCGCCAAGGATGAGGGTGATGGTGGCAACGAGCGAAAAGGCCGCGATCAACTTCTTGCCGATGGTTAGATGCCTGAGATTAATGATCATGGAGTCGAGTCTTTCTATTTGCTGGTGTTTGCCAGGTGTTGATGGTTCACTGAACCAGCTAAAGCGATACGAGCTGGGGGGAGGGTGGATTCTTTTGCGTCGTCCCGCGCGCTGGCGAGCACGGGGTCGCGATGAGGTTTCCCTTGGCAGTCGTCAAGCCATGCGGGGTGGCCCCGGGCAGTGACTGCCTCGCGGGAGAGCGCAAGGGGAATGAGGGCGGTCGGTTTCATGAAGTTGCTCCGGGCGGCTACACTTTGAACTGTCCTGCCGTGGCCTTGAGTTGTTCGGCCAGCTTCGAGAGTTCCAACGTGCTGGCCTGCACTTGTTCGCCGCCCTGGCGGATGTCACCTACCGCGGTGTTGACCCCCGTCATGTCGCGGGCGATGTCCTTCGATACGGTGGCCGTCTGGGCGATGCGCTCATTCGAGTCCTTCACACCGGCGGAGGCCTGGGCGATGTTGCCGGCTACGTCTTTGGTCACGGCGGCCTGTTCCTCAATCGAGGCGGCAATGCTGGAGACGATGGAGCCCACCTCCTGGATCACGCCGGAGATCTTCTCGATGTCGGTAATGGCGCTGCCGGCAGAGGTTTGCACGCCGGCGATCTTGGCCTTGATGTCTTCGGTGGCAGTAGCGGTTTGGCGAGCCAGTTCCTTGATCTCGTTGGCGACCACGGCGAAACCCCTGCCCGCCGCGCCTGCGCGGGCGGCTTCGATGGTGGCATTGAGGGCCAGAAGGTTGGTCTGGGAGGAGATGTCCGTAATGGCTTCGGTGACTTTGCCGATCTCCTGCGCGGCCCGGCCGAGCTGTTGCATGAGGCCGGAAATGGTCTGGGCCTGGGCGGTGGCCTGCTCGCTGATGGCGCGGGCTTTCTCGGAATTGGAGGCGATTTCACCAACGGTGGCGCTCATCTCCTCGGTGGCACTGGCGACGGAAGCGAGATTGGTGGCGGCCTGCTCCATGCTGGCGGCCACGGAAACGGTGTTGGCGCTGGCCTCTTCGGCGGCGGCGGCTATGGTGGATGTCTTCTCCGACATGGATCTCACGGCGTTGGTCGTCTGGCTGGACACGGCGGAGAGTTCGGTGGCGGAAGAGGCGAGGGTTTGCACTCCGCCGGTGACTTCATGCAGCAGCTTGCGGGTGTTGCCGACCATGATCTGGAAGGCGCGCGCCAGGTCGCCCATTTCATCGCCCCGCTGATGGAGCAGTTTCTGCACATCCTTGGAGAAATCACCCTGCGCAAGCAACCCGGTGAACCCGACGCAGTCCTTGATGGGGGTAACGATGCTGCGGGTGATCGCGACACCGAACAGCGCCGCTAGCCCCAGCCCCACTAGCGCGCCGATGCCCAGCATCCACCACGCCCGCAGATAGGTCGATTCGGCGGCGATATTGGCCTCCTGAATGCACTTCACCCGCCAGGAGACAATCGCGTCCGCTGCGGGATCAATCTTCTCCCGCATCTGCTTTTCGCCCTCGGTGGAAAAGAGCTCCAGGGCCTTGGCATCCTGCCCCTCGGCCTTGAGGACCATGGCGGTGATGCGCTGGTTAAGTCCGCGGGTGCTGGCCACAGCTTCCTCCAGGTTGGCGAGCAGTTGTTTGCCTTGCTCCGTCTTCGCCGCCGCTTTCAGTTCCTCCAACTCCTTCTTGTATTCTTCGCGCTTGCTCTCGACCGCAGTCTGGCGCGCCTGTTTTGTCGCCGCATCCTTGGCGGTGACAAGGCCCCACATCTCCAGGTAGAGGGTGTCCAGCGAGGTGCCGACATCCTTGATCTTGGTCATTTTCGCCCCCTCTTCTGTCGCGGTTTTCAATTGTTGGTTGATCGTCGTGATGCAGTAAAGGGCCAGGATCGTACCTGCCATCATCATCGCGGCAAGCGTGCCAAAGCCCAGGGCCAGTTTCTTTCCGGTCTTGAGGTTGTTTAAGCTAATCACAGGCTCGGTTCTTTCTAAGCTGCGGTGTTATTATGTGTTATCGATTTTGAAAAAGGTGCAAGGCGAAGCCGACAAGGCCGAGCCGCAGCGTGGTGGCGGTGGGGGCCAGGCAGGAGGGGCTATTCTCGGTCATCCCTCCGGGATGATCCCGTGGAGGAACGGGAGGGAAGCTGGAGCCCGGTGCGACGCCGGTCCTGAGCGGGAGGTGGGGAGTCTTCAAAGCAGGTCTAAGTCGCGGCAAGTTCGCTGGCGTGGGCCCGAACGCAGGCGAGCAACTGGTCGCGGTCTAGTTTCACCTGGTAATCGCTAAGCCCGGCGGCCTTGCCACGGGCAATGTCTTCTTCGCTGGCGAGTGAGGAGAGTCCGATCACAGGCAGGTTGACGGTGCGCGCGTCGGCGCGGATGCGCTGGGTCAGGCCCAGGCCTGTGAGCCGCGGCATTTCGATATCGGTGACCACAGCCTGAACTTCGTCGAGGTGCTCGAGAAGCAATTCCCAGGCGCTTTCGCCATCCGGCGCGTCGAGCACTACGTCGCCGTCTTCCTCCAGGTAGCGTTTGACTTGAGCGCGGAAGAAGTCCGAATCCTCAGCCAGTAGCACGACGAGCCCTTTCCGGCCGGCGCTGGACGCCGGGAGTTCCGGCGCAGGCGCGCGCCAGTCAGGGTAGGCGGCATCCACCAGCTCCGGCAGGTCGGCGATCAGTGCGGTCCTTTGGTTAATGATGACCGACCCCGCCACCCCCTTTTGCCGGTGGGTCGTTAGGTCAATTGCCCCCTGGGTTTCGATGACGTCCACGGGCATGGCCCCCAACAGGCCCACCTCGCGGCCGTGAACGCTGGAAACGATGACGGCGAGATCTCGGCTATCACCGAGGGATTTGACCTGGGCTGCATCGCTCAATGTGACGAGGGGCAGGGCGGCGCCACGATACTGCATGGTACGGCGGCCGCCCATGGTTTCCACCTGCTCGGGTTTGATCCGTTCGATGCGCAGCACAATGTCCAGCGGAGCGGCGCAGAGCTCGTCAGGCGCATTGTGGAACAGAAGCAGCGAATGGCTGGTTTTCGCGGCGGCGGAGCGGCCGTCCTCGGCCAGCTCACGGTCGGCCACGGCGGCCAGTTCCGCCTTGGCCGCCAGACCGGCGGCGTCGAGGATAAGAGCGACGCGGCCATCCCCGAGGATGGTGGCGCCAGCATACTCGCAGAGGCTTTTGAGGTGGCGGCCCAGCGGCTTGACGACGATTTCCTCGGTGTCGTGAAAGGCGCTGACCACCAGGCCATACGATAGTGAGCCGGTGGTGAGAACCGCGATTTCCAAAGCCTTCGACCCGGAAGCCACGGGGTCGGACTCGATGCCAAGCAGATTGGCGAAGCGAAGCAAGGGCAGGATGCGTTCGCGCAGGAGGAGAACTTCCGCCCCGCCGACCAAATCAAGACGGTCCTTGAGGTCCTGGGCACGGATGTGCAGTAGTTCCTCGACACTCACTTGCGGGATGGCAAAGCGTTCCTGTCCCACGGAGACGATCAGAGAGGGGATAATCGCCAGTGTCAGCGGGAGTTTAATGCGGAAGAGCGTGCCCTGGCCGAGGACAGATTGGATCTCCATCTTGCCGCCCATGCGGTCGAGGTTGGTCTTGACGACGTCCATGCCAACGCCCCGGCCGGAAACCTCGGTAACGAGCTTGGCGGTGGAGAGGCCGGGGAGGAAGATGAGGGCGAGGCGATCCTGGTCAGAAAGGGTCGAGAGTCTTTCAGGGGTGATGAGGCCTTTGGCCAGGGCGGATTGGGCGATGCGCTGGCCGTCAATGCCCTGGCCGTCATCCGCGATCTCGACGACGACCTGACCGGCCTCGTGACGGGCCTCGATCCGAATCGTGCCCTGCCGTTTCTTGCCGGCCTGCAACCGCTCTTCGGGCGTGCCGATACCGTGGTCCACGGCGTTGCGGACCATGTGGGTCAGGGGATCGGACAAACCCTCGATCAGGCTCTTGTCCATGCCCACATCATGGCCTCGGAGGTCAAGCTGGACTTCTTTGTGTAGCAGGTTGGCCAGATCACGGACCACGCGGGGAAACTTGTTGAAGACGTTGCCGATCGGCTGCAGCCGGGTTTGCATGATCGCGTCCTGCAATTCGGAAGTCACCAGGTTCAGGCGCTGGTCGGCGACGGAGAGGGAGCGGCTGTCGTTACGGGCGATGGCATCGTGCAACTGGTTCCGGCTGAGAATCATTTCTCCGGCAAGATTCATCAGCGTCTCGAGCAGCCCGACGTGAACTCGCAGGGTGCTATCCGCGGTAGCGGCGGCCGGAGTGGCCGTGATTTCGGTCGGCGTCGGCGGCGGGACTTTGGTGGGCTGGCCGGTGGGCGTCCGAACCGCGACAGCTTCGGTGACTGCCGGTGCCGGACTGGTCAGGGTCGGCGCGGGAAGTATGGCGGGCAGCGTGGCGGGCGGCACAGCCGCCGGTGGGGGCGGGGCTTGGCTCGGATCGAAGAGCACCTTGAACCTATCACGATTGACCTCAATGACGAGGGCGATGTCATCGGGCCGGATGGTGGTGGCAAAAACGAGGCGTAACGGCAATTGGTTGCCCACGGGGCCATCCAGCGTGCCGACTGCTTCGAAGTCCAGGGCGCAATCCAGGATTTCGCCGCTCTCCCAGACGTCGCGGAAAACGCTCAGGACGTTCTTGCCCCGGCGTTCGAGGTCGTGGACGAGGTCAAGATCCACACAATAGATATGCTGGCCGGAGCGTTGCACGCGCTCAAAATCCACTTGCGGCAGGGTGACGGTGATCGTCTTGTCGCCGGGAGCATGGAGGGTGACGTTCAGCGTAAGCGAGGCCTTCTGCTCGGGAGGCAGGTAAGAGGATGCCAGGCCGGATAGGGCAACAACCAGGTCGGCGATGTCGGCTTCTGCCTGGGTTTCCGGGTGATTGATCATCTCTCGCAGTTTGTCAAAGGCGGCGAGCAGGATATTGGTGATCTCAGCGTTGGGGATCATTTTCCCGGCGCGGAGCATATCGAGCACCGTTTCCGCCTTGTGGGCCAGTTCCTTGACCTGGTTCAGGCCGAAGAAGGCGCTGCCGCCCTTGATGGAATGGGCGGCGCGGAACACCTTGTTGACCAACTGCTCGTCCACATTGGCGCCGCCTTCCTCGACGGTCAGCAGGTCGGCTTCGATGGTGGCGAGGTGTTCGCGGGACTCGTTTATGAACTCGTTAAGTAGCTCGTCCTCCATGTTGGCTCCTATGCTTCGCAGCTGCTGACAGTGAGGCGGCTCGTCAGCCGCATGCTCTGGAGCAAGCGTAAGATGTCCTGGGAGACATTCAGGATGCGGACACGACCCTTTTGGCGGGCCATCGTATTGCTGGTGGCGATGAGCAGGCCGATCCCGCTGGAATCCAGCATGACCGTCGCCGCCAGATCGAAGCTGACCTCCTCCACCCCCGGCTGTAATTGTTGTTTAAGGGCGGCTTGCAGGTCTGGGATGACGGAGGCTACCAGGTCGCCGTGCATCGTCACCCGGCAGTTACTGCCGTCTTTTTCAAGCGTGTATGTTGCCATGTTGATGTCTTTTTGCTGTGCTACTGTTATCGAACCACAAGGTGACCTGGTTGCCGCGTTGGTTGAATTCAACCCGGTCAGCATAAAGCATGCTTATTGCGAGCCCTCGGCCAGTGCTGGCCGTGGGATCCGCTGCGGTGCGGCAGGCTTGGCGCCAATTAAACCCAACGCCTTGATCAGCGATTTGCAGCCGCAGCCAGCGTCGCCCCAAACTGAGACTCATGGTGGCCGTCTTATCGGCCTGATTCTGATTGCCATGAAGGACCGTGTTGTTCAGACACTCACGGGAAACCAGTTCCACCGCGAACGTGTCGGCCGCCAAACCGTTGGCAGTCATGAAGGCGCGCAGCTCCAGGCACGCGGCATCCACCGCCTCGAGCCGCGACGGTATAAGGCAGCGCAAGAAATGTTTCGGAGCGTGCGTCTTCATGCGGACACTCCCAGCAGCACCATGTCGTCGTCGGCGCCTTGATCCGAAGTCAATTCATCCAGAACCGACGGCACCAGGTCCGCCAGCGGCATGCTGGAACGTGCCTGGCATGCCGTGGCCAGCCGGTTTACCCCGGCCGAGGTCGCCCCGCCGCGCTCGACGACGCCGTCCGAATACAGAAACAGCCTCTCGTCGGGGCGCAGCGTCATCTCGGTGACCCCGAAGACAGGGTCGGGAAAAGCACCGACCACGTCCCCCTCTTGCAGCACGATCAAGGGCTCAGTGCTTTGGGCCCTCGTGATGATAGCGGGAGGATGTCCGGCGTTAGCCAGGCTGAGCCGGTGGCTCCGCCGGTTCAGGCGGGCGTAGATGAGGGTGAAAAAGGCGCCGGGTGGCAGAATCCGGCCCAGGGCGCTGTTCAGCGCGCAGAGCACGTCGGCAGGAGAGTTGAGCGGGTTAGCATGCTCTGCCACCAATGCCTTGAGCGCCGCGGTCCAATAGGAAGCCCCCAGGTCATGGCCACTGGCGTCGGCCACCAGGTAGTCCACACTGTTTTCGCCGGAGGGAATGACATCGTAGAAATCGCCGCCGGCCTGAAGTCGCTGTCTGAGCGCAGCCTGGAACCGCGCCTCGGGCAGGTCCTGCGGCTGCGGCATGGTGTTCTGTTGCGCGGCCGCCAGACGGTCCAAACGTTCGGTTTGCAGCTCCAACAACGCCTCGTAGGCCCGCTTGAGCCGCAAGTGGGTGCCAACCCGGGCCAGCACTTCGGCGCCGGCGAGCGGCTTGGAAATGTAGTCCACGCCTCCGGCCTCAAAACCGCGCACCTTGGCGGCCAGCTCATCATTGGCGGAGATGAACAGCACCGGCATCTGCCCCAGGCCGGGCTCTTTATGCAGTTTCTGGCAGAGCTCGAAACCGCTGCCGTCTGGAAGGTTAACATCCAGCAGCACCAGGTCGGGGCGATTCGCTCGAATTCCGGCCCAGGTTCCGGCGACATCCCCAGCAGTCGCCGTCCGGAACCCCGCCCCGGCCAGGATGGCCTGCAACGTCCGATTCGTGGTTCGATCGTCGTCCACGACCAGCACCAGAGGCGACACCGATTTCCGATCTATTCTCCTCATGGGCGCCGTTTATTCGGCACAACTAGCTTGGTTCGTTCGATCATGTTGTTGAGTTTCGTCGGCAACGACTTGGCCCCGCATCCTCTGCTCGGATGCGGTTGCACTTGCTACAACATCGGCAGAAGCCGGGCGGCACTTGAGAAGAATTTCTTCGGCCACCCTCAGAAACTGGGCAACAGCTTGAGGCTGGCCTGCTTGAGCCAACGCAAAGGAAGACGTAACTATTGGGGTAGTGGGGCGGGCGTCTCGCCTGTCATGGGGGCGTCTCGCCCTCGGTTGCACCAGCGCGGGCAAGAGGCCCGGCCCGGCAGGCGAGACGCCCGCCCCACTACCTGAACAGTTACAAGAAAACGCTAAAGTCCTGCCGCTTTGATCCGATAATTCCCTCTATATGACTGTCACAAGCCAGCCAGCAATGTCGCTGCTCGACAGCGTGCTCAACGCGGAAAGCACCCGTGTGGACGTCGGCGTCGCAGTGCTCAAGAAGGCACAGGATGCTGGAAAACAGGAAGGTGAAGCGATCGTGAACCTCCTGGAGTCCTCCGGCGGCCCCCCTCCGGCCCAGTCGGGCCTGGATGTGCTTGCTTAAGCCTTAACGTGGCTTGAGGGTGGCTATCCCCTGGCTAGCAAAAGGCTTCGAGGTCGCCTTGGGGTGGCTTTGGAGGCTTCTCAGGAGGGGCTGTCAGGTAAATCGTCTAAGTGCGCGAGGGATTCCGAGCGATGTCAGGGACGTTTTGTTTTTGTTCTTCTTCGCCAGACCGGTTCGCATCTTATCCTCCGCAGAGGCGTCTCCTGCGGCTTGCCAGGATGGCGAGGCCAATCTAACTTCAAACGATGCAAGCGAAAGCAATCGTCGGTGGCAAGCTCGTGAGTTTCCGGCTCTCGCCCGAGCTCGCGCGGGCTCAGCGGGCGAACGCGGGGCGCACGATGACCGACGCGGAAGCGGTCGCTTGCGTGGAGCGGAAGCGCCGTTCCCTCGCGCTGCGCCGCGCCAAGCCCTACCTTGAAAGTCGTCCTTGATACGTGCGTCCTCAAGCTCGCCACGTTGCCCAACCTGGTCAACCCGGCGGCTTTGATTGTGGAGCTTTGCCTGGCGGAATTGATTCGCGTTTGGGCCTCGTCCTCCATGATCGAGGAATATCAGGAAGTCCTTACGGAATATCAAGGGGTGAAAGTGCTGACGCCCGGCACCTTTGTGAATTTGCCCGCCGTGCAAAAGCTCGTGCGGAAACATCTCGGCGAGGCGTGATAAACTCCGGGCCATGCAACTGACCGTGCCAGATGAATTGGTTACCCAAACCGGCTGTTCGCGCGGCGAACTCCTCTTTGACCTCGCTGTCGGGCTGTTTCTGGATGGACGCCTGACCTGCGGCGGGGCCGCCCGCCTGGCGGACTTGTCCCAACCGGCTTTCCTGGATGAACTCGGCCGACGCCGGATACCTATGCCCTACGACGAGTCGGATCTGGCAGCGGATGTTCTGACCCTGCGGGAACTTTTCCCAGGCGTTCCCCCTGCCCGGGCGTAATCTCAGTGCGCGAGGGCCGTCAGCGATACCACCTTGATGCAGATGACAAGAAAGGCCGCCGGCTCGCGGAAGCCGAAGGCCTGCGCTGCTTGGGTCTGCCCGCCCTATTGCTGGTGGCCAAGGAGCAGGGGCGGATCGCTTCCTTGGCGGACTTTCTCGATCTGCTGGAACAGCGCGGCAACTTCTGCCTCGCCAGGCGGTTCCGGGGAGAGCTGCTCCAAAGGGCCAAAGAGTGAGTTCCTCCGCATAGTTGTAACGCCCGAAACCGAAACGGCATAGCCCCCGCTCTTTGCACTGCAATAGTGAAGGTTGTTCTCAGACTGCGACGAAATGCTCGGGTTCCACGTTTCCTGTTCACCCATTTCCATGAGTATGAATTGGTTTCGGATTTCCGGCACAGCCCATCAGCGTTTATCTGCGTAATCTGCGGTCAACCTCCGTTGCGTCCTTCGCGTCCTTGGCGTGAGCTAACCGTATGGATTGGTTTCGGGTTTCGGTTTTCCGGCTCTGCCGGGCTGAGAATCCGTGTCCATCCGTGTCCATCCGTGGTTGAACCGCTCCTTCCAGCACAAACCACGGAACACGGAGAACACGCGGAAGGCTAACGGAGCTGTTCGCACCGCCACCACCCCTCCGTCCTGCGAATAATGCATGCAAGGTGCGCGGACATTCTTATCCAATGCCGCTAGCCTTTGATACGCCTCCTCCCGAAGGGATGAACGAGAATAGCCCAACGTTTCAACGTTGGGATTCAGCACCCGATGGCATTTTAGTCCCGGAGGGACGGCTGAAGCCCGCTAACGACGCCGGAAAAGCAAGAGCTTGAAAACGCCTGATCCTACGGCGACGATGATCGCCCATCCCAAGCCTATCAAAGACCCCGCGGCGTTGCTTACCTCCATCATCGGGTACGCAGACGCTCAGTATGCGCGCAAAGACCGGCTGGCCGCCCGTGATTTCCTTAGCTTGGCCCTCGAAATTGACCCTGACTACCCACGACTGCTTGGGGCACTCGGCAACCTCCACTTCCAATTGCAGGAATACCCGACCACCTGCACCAGTTTCTCTGCCGCCGTCCGCCGGAACCCGAGCGATCCGGACCTCCAAATCCAATTGGCGATGGTCCATGCAAAGCTCGATCACCCGGAAGCCGCCGAAGCTTCTCGGCGACCGAGAGAGTGCTAGAGGATGACCCGAGGCCGGCCGACTAGACCGCTGGCGAAACCAGGACGGAAAGGTGGTGACCACCGCGCTCCGTTATGCGGGGAACAGCGAGAAACCGAGGAGTTTGGCCGCGTCGCGCTGGCGCTTGTCGGTGGCAACAAGTTGGATTTGGCCATCCGAACGAGCTGAAGCCAGGTGGAGCGCGTCGAATGTGCGAATTGCCACCGGAGGGGCGTGGCGATAACAGGTGGCCATGATGACGTTGAACTCGGCCTCCACCCGTGCGTCCATCTCGACTACACGGATTTGACCGGCGGCGATGTCCTGGCTCACTTGCGACAAAACACTTTCGGCTGTGCCGGCCTGGATGAAGCCATCACTTTCTTTGCGGAACGCAACGCGACGCATCTCGTATAGGGCGAGCCTGCTCGTGACTATGACCGGGTCGCTGGCCGCCTTTTGGACGAAGTCCACCGAGTCCGGTTCGGCGAGGTAGAGTTTGCTCAGGGCAGAAGTGTCCCAGTAGCTCATGCTCTCAGTCGCCCCTGTCTTCGTCGAGTATGTGCTCCACAGTCAGGCCGGTCTTGTCAGTGGCCAGCCGGTGGCGCAATTCCGCGAGCTTCGCGAGCCACGCCTGCCGGTCGAGCGAGGGGCCGGCCTGCGGAACACCTGTGAGCCTGGCCACTGGACGCCCTTGGCTGGTGATGACCACATCTTCACCTTGCTGGACCATCCCGAGCAGCTTCAGCAGGTCAGTTTGTGTTTGTTCTAGCGTCGCCGTCATATAGGCATTTAACCACTTTCGGATCGGAAGTCAATTTCGGGGGATTCGGCAACGTGCTGCCATGGCACATCTTGGCCGGCGATCAAAGGTCAGTGGCCTGTAGTCTCTTACCACAGATGGCGCAGATGGACGCAGATATCAGAGGGAACAGCAATTCCACCCCCATAACGGCACTTGCGACCGACCGCAAAGAACGCAAAGAGCGCATAGAAAGGGGCTTGTGATGATTCCGAGGTAAATATTCGGTGGTCACTTTTGCTAGCCGTTGAGCCTGGCAATAAAGTCCGTGCACAGGGGATAAACAAAAACCCATTTTACGGGGAGCGCTGGTTGGCCCGTTTTTTCCAACTTACCACGACCTTTGGTCAACCCCAGGCACTGCCAGTTGGCCGCCTTGTAGCAAGTACCCTCAAAGCGATCTTTCTCGACAAAGCTTTCCAACAACACCGGACGATACCCATAGCG
>Ga0118677_10010525_pt1 | contig 14114 bp, 14 predicted proteins | sample AliMusrvi5mmetaG_FD_86154 | JGI IMG/M metagenome (GOLD analysis project Ga0118677, IMG submission 86154) | reverse complement strand
TGAACATTTTGTATCAATTGCAGAACGGCACTAAAGCTAACAAAATATGACACTATTATTTGCTCTGACCAATAATCTCCTCCATAGCGCCTAAAAATATCGAAATATCTTTCTTTGTATTGAACCAGGACGTGCTGAGACGCACAGTCCCAGTTGCGAGCGTACCAGCTGTCTTATGTGCAAGTGGGGAACAGTGCAGTCCCGCCCTGACGCAGATGCCGCCCTGCCCGCTGGCGTGGTGATTCCCTTGAGCGCCGGTTGGTCGGACGTGGGCGCCTGGGAAGCGCTGTGGAAGGCTCTGCCCAAGGACGCCGATGGCAATGTGGCACAGGGCGATGTGCTGTTGCAGGACAGCAGCAATACCCTGGCCCTGTCGGACGGACGCCTGATTGCCTGCGTGGGCGTGAATGACCTGGTGGTGGTGGAAACCGCCGACGCCATTTTGGTGGCGCACAAGGACAAGACCCAGGACGTCAAGAAAATTGTGGACCGCCTGAAGGCCGCAAACCGCACCGAAGGACAGGCGCACCGCAAGGTGTTCCGGCCCTGGGGCTCTTATGACAGCATCGACAACGGTCCGCGCTTTCAGGTCAAGCGCATCATCGTCAAGCCGGGTGCGGCCCTCTCCTTGCAAATGCATTACCACCGCGCCGAGCATTGGATTGTGGTCAGCGGCACCGCCAAGGTGACCAAGGGCACCGAAACCCTGCTGCTGTCGGAAAACGAATCCACCTACATCCCGCTGGGCACCACCCACCGCCTGGAGAACCCCGGCCGCGTGGACCTGGAGATGATCGAGGTGCAGTCCGGCAGCTACCTGGGCGAAGACGATATCGTGCGCTTTGAGGACGTGTACGGAAGGTAAGGGGTTGCGCTTGTATGGAGGGAAGGGTTGATCTCTGTTATATTCGTATATAACTCACCTAAAAGAGACATCCTATGCATACAACCACGCTACGCAAGGTCGGCGGCTCGGTCATGTTGGCTGTGCCACCCGCATTTCTCGATCAGTTGCACATGCGGGTGGGCGCCATGGTCGGCATGGCCGTGGATCAAGGCCGCTTGGTGGTGGAACCCAAGCCCCCTCTGCGCTACTCGCTGGCCGAGCTTCTGGCCGCATCAGACTATTCGCAATCCCCCTCTGCACAAGAACGCGAATGGCTTGACGCGCCCGCTGTGGGTGGCGAGCTGATATGAAGCGCGGTGACATTTACCTGGTGTCACTGGATCCCACAGAAGGACGCGAGCAACGTGGAAGTCGCCCCGTGCTGATTGTGTCGCCGACCGAATTCAACGAAGCATCTCACTTGCCGGTGGTACTACCTATTACCAATGGCGGCGAGTTCGCCCGCCGCCTGGGCTTCTCCGTTCCCTTGAACGGCATCAAGACAACGGGTATTGTTCGTTGCGACCAACCCCGTGTGATCGACCTAAATGCCCGCCATGCGCGCAAGGTGGACTCTTTGCCAGAAGCTATCATGGACGAGGTGCTGGCGAAGGTGTCCACGCTTTTTGAGTAAGCACCGAGACTCCGCACCAAAGGAAACACGCCATGTACAAAACCATTGTTTTAGCCTACGACGGGTCTGAGGCCGGGCAGCAGGCGCTGTTGCAAAGCCAGGAGTTGGCGCAGTGGAGTCACGCGGCCCTATGGCTGATAGCGGTGATGCCCTCCCCCGTCAATTTGGCGGGCTACGACGGCAGCATTTACATTCCGGAAATTGCCGAGCGCGACAAGCAGCGCTTCCAGAGCATTTTGGATGACGGCCTCAAGCGCATGGCCGAAGCCGGCCTTCAGGCCCAGGGTGAGCTGCTGATGGGCGAGTCGGTGCACGAGATAGCGGAGTTCGCCCGCAAGACCCAGGCAGAGCTGATCGTGGTGGGCCACAAGCACCTGGACAGCTGGGCTGCCCGCTGGTGGCGCGGCTCGGTGTCAGGCGCCTTGATTGAGCATGCTCCCTGCAGCGTGCTGTGCGTGATTAAGGGGTGAACAGCGCCCAGCCTGAACTTTTTTAAACCCAGGTAACACAATGAAAAAATGGATTTTGGCATCGGTCTTTTTTGCCGTCTCAGCTGCCGCCTATGCAACTGCAACAGCCTCTACACCACTCAGCCAGGAAACCTTGGATGACATTGCCAAGCACGAGACGATTGCTGCGGCCCACACACAGGCCGCAAAATGCCTCAGGGAAGGCAAGGCGGATGAGGTCTGTGAGGGTGCTTTGCTGCCAGCGTGCAAGGGCGTAGCCATTGGCAGGTTCTGCGGAATGAAGCACTAAGCTGCGAATAGGACGCTGCGCTGGGTGGGCGTCTAGCCCCCTAGGCTAGCAAGTTTCAGCAAACAGCTCACGGCCGATCAACATGCGGCGAATTTCGCTGGTGCCGGCGCCGATTTCGTACAACTTGGCATCGCGCCACAGGCGCCCCAGCGGGTACTCGTTGATGTAGCCGTTGCCACCAAAAATCTGCACTCCCTCGCCGGCCATCCAGGTGGCTTTTTCGGCGGTCCACAGGATCACCGAGGCACAGTCCTTGCGTACCTGGCGCACATGCTCAGTGCCCAGCAAATCGAGGTTCTTGGCCACGGTGTAGGCAAAAGAGCGGCCGGCCTGCAGCACCGTGTACATGTCGGCCACCTTGCCCTGAATCAGCTGGAACTCGCCAATGCTTTGGCCAAACTGCTTGCGGTCGTGGATGTAGGGAATCACGTTGTCCATCACCGACTGCATGATGCCAAGCGGGCCGCCGGTCAGCACGGCGCGCTCGTAGTCCAGGCCGCTCATCAGCACCTTGGCGCCCATGTTCAGGCCGCCCAGGATGTTGGCCTCGGGCACTTCCACGTTGTTGAACACCAGCTCGCCGGTGTGGCTGCCGCGCATGCCCAGCTTGTCGAGCTTTTGCGCGATGGAAAAGCCCTTCATGCCTTTTTCGATCAGGAAGGCGGTGACGCCGCGTGCACCGAGTTCGGGCTCGCTCTTGGCGTAGACCACCAGGGTGTCGGCGTCGGGGCCGTTGGTGATCCACATCTTGTTGCCGTTCAAGAGGTAGTAGCCGCCCTTGTCTTCGGCCTTGAGCTTCATGCTCAACACGTCGGATCCGGCACCCGGCTCGCTCATGGCCAAGGCGCCCACATGTTCGCCGGTGATGAGTTTGGGCAGGTATTTGGCGCGCTGCTCGGGCGTGCCATTGCGTCGAATCTGGTTGACGCAGAGGTTGCTGTGCGCGCCGTAGGAGAGGCCCACCGAGGCCGAGGCACGGGAAATTTCTTCCATGGCAATCATGTGCGCCAGATAACCCATATTGGCGCCGCCATATTCCTCGCCCACGGTGATGCCCAGCACGCCCAATGAGCCCATCTTCTGCCACAGGTCCATCGGGAACTGGTCAGAGCGGTCGATCTCGGCCGCACGGGGTGCGATCTCTTCCTGCGCAAACGCGTGCACGGCGTCGCGCAGGGCGTCAATGTCTTCACCGAGTTGAAAGTTCAGTCCAGGCATTCCATTCATGATTGATCCTTGAGTAATGGTTGTATTCGATAACGATTCAACGGGTCAGCGCAAGCGCTCAACCCAGTCTTTTGGCCAGCATTGCATTGGCAGCGCGTGACAAGGGTTTGCGGCCCAGGGCCTCGCTGATAAAGTTTCCAGCATCGATCAGCTTGTCCAGATCAATGCCGGTCTCAATACCCATGCCGTGCAGCATATAGACCACATCTTCGGTGGCGACATTGCCGGTAGCACCCTTGGCATAGGGGCAGCCGCCCAGGCCGGCGACCGAGGTGTCAAAGTTCCAGATGCCCAACTCCAGACTGGCCAATGTATTCGCCAGGGCCTGCCCATAGGTGTCGTGGTAGTGACCGGAAATATGGTCCACGTCATAGTGTTGCAAGGTGGCTTCCAAGGCGCGCTGCACCTTCAGCGGTGTGCCTACGCCTATGGTGTCGGAGACGCCCACATGGTCTACGCCAATGTCTTTCATCAGGCCGGCAAGATAGGCCACCCTGTGCGGCGCGATCTCGCCTTCATAGGGACAACCGACCGTGCAACTCATGGCGCCGCGAACCGTCATACCCAGCGCCTTGGCGGCCAGCACGACCGGGCGAAAACGCTCAATGCTCTGGGCAATCGAGCAATTGATGTTCTTCAAGCTGAAGGCTTCACTGGCGGATCCGAACACCACGACCTCATCCGGGCGCGAGGCTACTGCCGCATCAAAGCCCTGCATATTGGGAGTGAGCACCGAATAGCGCACGCCCGATTTGCGCACAATGCCGGCCATGACTTCGGCGTTGTCGGCCATTTGCGGCACCCATTTGGGCGACACAAAGCTGGTGACTTCAATTTCGCTCAGGCCAGCATCCTGCAAGCGATGAACCAACTCGATCTTGACAGCGGCTGGCACCGGCTGCTTTTCATTTTGCAGTCCGTCGCGCGGACCGACATCCACCAGTTTGACGCGCTGAGGAAGCGTCATGCTGTCACCAACTTGAGTAGCTCGGCACCCTCGGCCACCTGGTCACCGACGGCGTACAGCAGTTCGGCTACCACGCCATCGACCGGCGCGGCAATCAGGTGCTCCATCTTCATGGCGTCCATCACGGCCAGCGGCTGGCCCTTGGTGACCTTGTCTCCCACCTTGACGGCAAATGACACCACCTTGCCGGGCATCGGTGCGGTGAGGCGGCCGACGTCGCTGCGGCTTTCGCCGGCGTGCGCCAATGCATCCACTACCGTGATTTCGGCAGCACCTTGGGCCGTGAACACGTGAGCCACTTCGCCGGTTTGATACACATGAGCCAACACCCGCTGAGCGCCCAAGCGCACGTCCAGCGCGCCGCTTGCGGTGCTGGCAAAATTCAATTCATAGGAAGTGCCATCGATCAGCAATTGCAGCACGCCACCATGGGCGCGTGTCAGCACCACGGTGTGCGCCTCGCCACGAAACTCCATCATGAAACTGCGCAGCGAAGGGCCGTGCGAACGCCAGCCGTCTCGGCGACCCCAGGGATCGACCCAGCCGCGTGCGTCGGGCTTTTCAAAGGCGCGGGTTTCCTTTTCCATCAGATGCGACAGCAAGGCCGCTGCCACCACCGGCAGGCCCAACTTGGTTTGTCCGAACAGTGCGGCTGACTCGCGCTGAATGAGTGCGGTGTCGAGTTGTGCGGTGGAAAATGCGCCCGAGCTCACCACATGGCGCAGGAATTGCACATTGGTGGCCAAGCCGACGATGTGCGTTTGCGCCAGGGCCGCGTCCATTCGTGCCAGCGCCTCTTCACGGGTGCTTCCGTGCACAATCAGTTTGGCAACCATGGAGTCGTAGAACGGGCTAATGGTGTCGCCCTCGCGCACCCCGGAATCCACCCGCACGCCCTGTTCGGCACGCACAAAGGTGGCGCATGGCGGCAGGCCATAGACCTGAAGCGTTCCGGTCGCAGGCAAAAAGTTGTTATCCGGATTCTCGGCACAGATGCGCGCTTCGATCGCATGGCCGTGGATCTTCAAGTCGGCTTGCGCCAGGGGCAAGCGCTCGCCGCTGGCCACACGCAACTGCCACTCCACCAGATCCAGACCGGTGATGGCCTCGGTGACCGGATGCTCCACCTGCAAGCGGGTGTTCATTTCCATGAAATAGAACTTCATCGATTCCGGCTGGTCGTAATCCGTCTGCTCAACAATGAATTCCACCGTACCGGCACCGACATAGTGGACGGTGCGCGCGGCTGCCACTGCCGCCTCTCCCATGCGTGCCCGAATGGCCTCTGTCATGCCGGGCGCCGGCGCCTCTTCCAGCACTTTTTGATGGCGTCGCTGCACCGAGCAGTCGCGCTCGAAAAGATAGACATAGTTGCCATAGCTGTCGCCAAACACTTGAATTTCAATGTGGCGCGGCCGCTGCACATATTTTTCAATCAACACGGCATCGTCACCAAAGCTGTTGATGGCCTCGCGCTTGCAACTGGCCAGTGCCGCAGCAAATTCTTCGCTGCGGTCAACCGCACGCATGCCCTTGCCGCCACCTCCGGCACTGGCCTTGATCAGCACCGGGTAGCCAATCTGGTCGGCCTCGCGTTGCAGCAGGTCGGGATCCTGGTCGGCACCGTGGTAGCCAGGCACCAAAGGCACGCCGGCTTTTTCCATCAGTTGTTTGGACTCGGCCTTCAGGCCCATAGCCTTGATGGCAGAAGCGGGTGGTCCGATGAACACCAGTCCGGCAGCCGCGCACGCCTTGGCAAATTCTTCGTTTTCGCTGAGAAAGCCATAGCCGGGATGGATGGCCTGCGCACCTGTCGCCAGCGCCGCTTCAATGATGGCCTCCCAACGCAGATAACTATCGCGCGGCGCACTGCCCCCGATATGCACCGACTCGTCGCAGGCGGCGACGTGCTTGGCATTGGCGTCCGCATCCGAATAGACCGCCACGGTCTGCACCGCAAGGCGGCGCGCCGTTTGTGCAACACGGCAAGCGATCTCGCCACGGTTGGCAATAAGAATTTTTTTGAACATGAGGTGTTTCCTGAGAACTTAGACCAACCAATGGGGCTTGCGCTTTTGCAGAAAGGATTGGACGCCTTCGCGTCCCTCGGGGCTGGTGCGGATATCCGCAATGGCGTCGACCGTGCGGGCAATCAGAGCGGCGTTGATCTCTTGCTCGGCGACCTCATGCAGCAAGCCCTTGCAGGCCTGCACCGCGGCCGGACCGGCGCTGACAACGCTTTGGACCAGTTCATCGACCTTGGCGTCCAGAAGCGCGGCTGGCACCACCGCATGAACAAAGCCCAGACGGTGCGCTTCGGCCGCGTCGAATTTTTCGGCAGTCAGAAAGTAGCGATGCGCCGCTCGTGCTCCCATCGCTCGCATCACGTAGGGACCGATGGTCGCAGGGATCAACCCCAGCTTCACCTCGCTTAAGCAATAGGTGGCGCTGTCGATGCTGACGGCCATGTCGCACACCGCCACCAGCCCTACGCCACCGGCATACACGTCGCCCTGAATCCGGGCAATGGTCGGCTGGGGACAGGTATAGATGGCGTGCAGCATGGCAGCCAGGGCGCCGGCGTCGGCGACATTTTCGGCACGCGTGTAATCGGCCATGCGGCGCATCCAGTTGAGGTCGGCCCCGGCACAGAAGGCTGGCCCAACAGCTGCCAACACCACGGCGCGCACGTCGGTGCGCTGGCCTAGCGCATGAAATGCATGCGTGAGCTCCTGGATCACTTCATCGTTGAAGGCGTTGCGAACTTCCGGTCGGTTCAGCGCAATGGTCAGCACCGAACCCTGTTGCGAGATGTGTAATGCAGCCATGTTTACATCCGGAACACACCGAACTGGGTGTCCGCAACCGGCGCATTCAAGGAGGCACTCAGGCCAAGCGCCAAGACGCGGCGGGTGTCGGCCGGATCAATGATGCCGTCGTCCCACAGGCGCGCGCTGGCGTAAAAAGGATGGCCCTGCTCTTCATATTGGAGCCGAATCGGTGCCTTGAAAGCCTCTTCCTCTTCAACGCTCCACTGGCCACCCTTGGCTTCGATGCCGTCACGGCGCACCGTCGCCAGAACGCTGGCGGCCTGTTCACCGCCCATTACGCTGATCCTGGCGTTTGGCCACATCCACAGGAAGCGAGGACTGAAGGCTCGCCCGCACATGCCGTAGTTGCCAGCGCCAAAGCTGCCGCCAATGATGATGGTGAACTTGGGTACTGCAGCGGTGGCTACGGCCGTCACCATCTTGGCGCCGTTTCTTGCAATGCCTTCGTTCTCGTATTTGCGCCCGACCATAAAGCCGGTGATATTTTGCAAGAACACCAATGGAATCTTGCGTTGGCAGCACAGCTCAATGAAGTGCGCGCCCTTGAGCGCCGACTCTGAAAACAAAATGCCGTTGTTGGCGATGATGCCTACCGGCATGCCTTCCACGTGTGCAAATCCGCACACCAGAGTGGTACCAAAACGCGGCTTGAATTCATGGAACTCGGACGCATCGACCATGCGCGCAATGATCTCACGCACATCAAACGGTTTGCGGGTATCGGTAGGAATCACCCCATACAGCTCTTCGGCCGGGAAGCGTGGTGCAACGCTTTGACGCAACTGCGTGTTGATGGCCTTGCCACGGTTGAGATTCGCAACCGCAGTACGGGTCAGCGACAGCGCATGCAGGTCGTTTTGCGCCAGATGGTCGGCCACCCCGGAGAGCCGCGTATGCACGTCACCACCGCCCAGGTCCTCGGCCGTAACCACCTCACCGGTTGCCGCTTTGACCAGGGGCGGACCACCCAGAAAAATGGTTCCCTGGTTTTTGACGATGATGGTTTCATCGCTCATTGCCGGCACATAGGCGCCGCCCGCAGTGCAACTTCCCATCACCACGGCGATTTGCGAAATGCCCTGTGCGCTCATGTTCGCCTGGTTGTAGAAAATGCGGCCAAAGTGATCTCGATCCGGAAACACTTCATCCTGGTTGGGCAGGTTGGCACCGCCCGAGTCGACCAGATAGATGCACGGCAGCTTGTTTTGTGCGGCCACTTCCTGGGCGCGCAGGTGCTTCTTCACCGTCATCGGGTAGTAGGTGCCGCCCTTGACCGTTGCGTCGTTGCAGACAATCATGCAGTCGACACCGCTGACGCGACCAATTCCCACAATGACACCGGCGCTGGGCGCGCTGTCGCTGCCGTCACGATCGGGGTACATACCCAATGCAGCCAAAGGCGAAAGCTCCAGAAACGGCGTGCCCGGATCCAGCAGGTTGGCGACCCGGTCGCGGGGCAACAATTTGCCTCGCGCCGTATGTTTGGCACGTGCGGCCTCACCACCGCCCAGTGCGGCCTTGGCGATTTGTGCATTCAGTCCGTCCACCAAGGTGCGCATGGCGCGGGCATTGGCCTGGAAGTCGGCAGAACGGGAGTTGAGTTGGGTATCCAGTTGGGACATAGATTCTTTCAGGCGGTTTTGTCATCTTGCAAGCCGAGTGCTTGCTTCATTTCGTCACGGATCTTGAATTTCTGAATTTTGCCGGTCACAGTCATGGGAAAGCCATTGACAAAGCGGATATAGCGGGGCACCTTGTAGTGTGCAATCTGCCCCTTGCAAAAACTGCGGATTTCCTCTTCGCTCAGAGTTTGATGCTCCTTCAGCACGATCCAGGCGCAGAGCTCCTCACCATATTTGAGGTCCGGTACACCGACCACCTGCACGTCCTGGATCTGAGGCAGTCGGTAGAGAAACTCTTCTATCTCGCGCGGATAGATATTTTCGCCACCCCGGATCACCATGTCTTTGATGCGCCCGACGATGTTCACATAGCCCTGTTCATCCATGGTCGCCAGGTCGCCGGTGTGCATCCAGCCGTCGGCATCAATCGTCTCTGCGGTGCGCACCGGGTCTTCCCAATAACCATGCATCACCGAATAACCCTTGGTGCACAGTTCGCCCGACACCAGGGGCAACACCACCTCACCCGTGCTGGGGTCCACAATTTTTACCTGCAGATGCGGCTGCACCTGGCCGACCGTGGTCACGCGCTTTTCCAGCGGCGTGGTGGTGGTGCTTTGGCAGCTCACCGGGCTGGTCTCGGTCATGCCATAAGCAATGGTGACTTGCGACATGTGCATGTCGCGCACCACGCGTTTCATCACTTCAATCGGACAGGGCGAGCCCGCCATGATGCCGGTTCGCAGGCTGGACAAATCAAACTCGGCAAAGCGAGGATGGTCAAGTTCGGCAATAAACATCGTGGGCACACCATGCAAGCCGGTGCATTTCTCGTCCTGCACGGTTTGCAGCACCGTCAGTGCATCGAATCCATCGTTGGGATAGACGATGGTGGCGCCATGCGTGAGACAAGCCAAATTGCCCAGCACCATGCCAAAGCAGTGGTAGAGCGGCACCGGAATGCAGAGGCGGTCTGCGGCAGTGAGTTGCATGGCCTCACCGATGAAAAACCCGTTATTCAAGATATTGCGGTGCGTCAGCGTCGCGCCTTTGGGAAAACCGGTGGTACCGCTGGTGAACTGGATGTTGATGGGGTCTGTGGCTCGCAGATGAGCCCCCATCGTGGCCAGGCGCGGATCGCTTGCGTCTCCGCGAGCCAGCAGACTGGAAAAACGCAGCATTCCTGGCAGGTCTTCGCCCTGCCCGGGTTCATCGATCCAAATGACGTCGCGCAGATGGGGCAGGCGTGCGCCGTGCAGAGCGCCGGGCTGGGCGGTGCGCATTTCAGGCACCAGCTCCAACAACATGCCGACGTAATCGCTGGTCTTGAAGCGGGCCATGGTGACCAGCGCCTTGCACGCTACCTTGTTCAGCGCATATTCGAGTTCAGACACCCTATAGGCCGGGTTGATATTCACCAGCACCAATCCGACCTTGGCGGTGGCCAACTGCATCAGCAGCCACTGCGAATTGTTGTGCGACCAAATGCCCACCCGGTCGCCCGGATACAAACCCAGCCCCAACAAGGCGCTTGCGAGCCGATTGGCCTCTGCTTGCAGCGCCCTATAGCTGTAGCGGTGTCCCTGGTGAACGCTCACCAAGGCCTCGTGCTCTGGCAGTCGATTGGCGACTTCGTCGAAGAAAGCGCCCAGGGTTTGTTCAATCAGTGGCACATCACAGCGGCCAACAGACACACTGTGAGTGAGCGTGGGCACAGCGGACGGGCCCTGGACGGTGGCTGACATCAATTTCTCCTCTTATTTGCATTGGCCTGAATCTCTACAGCTGCTGCAGAGCATAGGGAGTTGTCGGCGCTGACGGCGGCCACTTAGGTTGCAAATTGTGCCAAAAATCATCAAAATAACGACATGGGTAAACCTTCCTCCAGCACACAGCCATCCACTAGCCGAGCCAAAGTGGGACGCTCTCTTACGCCCATTTCGTTTGTGCATGCCATTTTGGAGGCCTATAACCGCCGAGCCATCGATCCAGCAAAGGTTCTGGCACAAGCACAAATTGCGACATCCACCTTATCGAACCCCGCTGCGCGCATTACCGCGGCGCAAATGGAGCGCATCTCCGGGGCCGCCATGCAAGAGCTCGATGACGAGGCATTGGGCTGGTTTTCGCGGCGCCTGCCCTGGGGCAGCTACGGTATGCTGGCGCGCGCATCCATTACCTCGCCCAACCTGGAGCGAGCGCTCAAACGCTGGTGTCGCCACCACGGCTTGATCGCTGACGATCTCAGCTTGCAGCTGAGCCAGGCCGGATCTGTCGCCACCTTGAAGATCACTGAAAACCGGGATTTGGGAGGCTTGCGCGAATTCTGCCTGGTATCCATGCTTCGCAACGTCTACGGTGTGGCTTGTTGGCTGATCGACGCGCGGCTCCCGCTACTGGGTGCCGACTTTCCCTTTCCCGTGCCTGCGCATGCCGATGTGTATGACGTGCTGTTCCAAGGAGCCATCACCTTCGATGCGGCATGTGCCCGCATCCGGTTTGATGCCAGTTACCTCGAATTGCCGCTACGGCGCAACGAACTGGCATTGCAACAAATGCTGCAACATGCCTTGCCCTTGACCGTACTCCCCTACCGCCGCGATCGCCTATTGGCACAACGCCTGCGACAGGCCTTGGGACACCATTCATCCCACATCCACACCGCGACTAGCCTTGCGGCGCTGCTCAATGTGTCGGTGCGCACGCTGCATCGCCAGCTCAGCGAGGAAGGCACTTCGCTGCAAGCATTAAAGGACGAGGCCAGACAAGCAAGGGCCTGTGAGCTGCTTCTAAGCAGCACGCGGGTGATCAAACAAGTCGCCGAGTCAGCAGGCTTTCGAAACGAAAAAAGCTTCATCCGGGCCTTCCGTGCTTGGACTGGCCTGACTCCGAGCGAATACCGCAAACAATCTAGCAGCAGTCGAATACTGCCTCAGGCTTAGCAGCCAACTTGCTACTGCGCTCTGGCCAACATCACCGCCGTTTCAGCCACCGGCTGGTCGCCGATGTGGATCAGATCCAGCAGCGCCAACCTGGCCGACTCGGCTGCCACGGCATTGGCAGCATGCACCAGCGCCAGCAGGCTGCCCTGCTCGACCCGCTGGCCGATCTTCACGAAGTGCGAAAACCCGACGCGGGAGTCCACAGCGTCTGTTGCGACATGCCGCCCTCCTCCCAGCGCAATCACCTGCAGACCGATGTCGCGCGTGGCCATGGAGCTGACCCAACCGGCGCGTGGCGCACACACTTCCAGTTGAACCGGCGCAGCCGCCAGATAGCTGGCCGGGTTTTCGCAAAAATCGGCCGGGCCACCCAGCGCCTGGACCATGCGCGCAAACTGTTCCAGTGCGCGGCCACTGTGCAGGGCAGCATCCACTTTTTGCAGGCCAAGTTCCACGGTGGCAGCCAGGCCGCCGAGTTGCAACAGTTCGGCGCTCAGGGTGCGCGTGACTTCCAGCAGGCGCGGCTCCTGGCGTTCGCCCTTCAGAAAGGCCAGCGCCTCCATGACCTCCAGAGCGTTGCCGCAAGCATCGCCCAGCACCTGGTTCATGTCGGTAATCCAGGCCCGCGTCGGCAGGCCCGCGCCATTGGCTACGCTCACCAGAGACCGCGCCAGAGTCTGCGCATCCTCCATGCTTGCGGCAAAGGCGCCATTGCCGGTTTTGACGTCCATGACCAGGCCCTGCAGCCCGGCGGCCAGCTTTTTGGACAGAATGCTGGCCGTGATCAGCGCCGTGGACTCCACCGTGGCTGTGACGTCGCGGATGGCATAGAGCCGCCGATCGGCCGGCGCCACCTCGGCACTGGCGCCCACAATGGCGCAACCAGCGCTGCTCAGCGCGTGCAGCAGCTGAGCGGAATCTGGGGCAATCTGGTAACCGGGAATGCTTTGCAGCTTGTCCAGCGTGCCGCCGGTATGGCCCAGTCCACGGCCCGACACCATGGGCACAAAACCGCCACAAGCGGCAACGATGGGTGCCAGCATCAGGCTGACCTTGTCGCCGACTCCGCCGCTGGAATGCTTGTCCAGAATCGGGCCCGGCAAATCGGCACTCCTCCAGTCCAGCATGGCGCCGCTGCGGGCCATGGCCAAAGTCAGGCTGACCGTTTCTGCAGCGCCCATACCCTTGAGCAGCATGGCCATGGCCATCGCAGCGGACTGGCCCTCGCTCCAGCTGCCGTCGACCAGACCACTGACAAAGGCGGCGATTTCGCCCTCGCTCAGAGCATGGCCGTCGCGCTTGCGGCGAATGATTTCCTGTGCCAGCATGGGTTTAGTAGCCTGCGGACGGTTTAATCGGCACCGGGCCCTGCCCGGCCAGCACGGCTTCGATGTCGGCCAGCACACTGCTGGCACCGATGCGAAAGCGCTGGGCGTTCAGCGCCTCACGACCCAGAATTTCTTCGGTTAAGGCGATAAAAACGGCAGCATCTGCCACCGTGCGTATGCCACCCGATGGCTTGAAGCCCACGCGTTGGGCAGCGCCGGGGTCTGCCGCAATCGCCAACAGCATGGTGCGCGCAGCCTCGGGCGTGGCGCTGATGGCGGTCTTGCCGGTACTGGTTTTAAGGAAGTCGGCGCCGGCCTCCAGGCTCTGGATCTCCTCGGTGCGCGGGTCGGCGCCGGACACGGTCAGCAGCAGGCACGGGATGCCCCGCAGCGCCGTGTCGGCCTTGATCCGGCGCACGACCGTGTACCCGTCGAGCCCCGGAAGGTGGGCGTCGACGACCACCGCGTCGGGGCGCACCACCGCGGCCATCCGCAGCCCGATGTCGCCCGACATCGCCTGTTCCACGTGGTAGCCCTCGGCCGTCAGCGTGACCCGCAGCGCCTCCAGGAACTGGGGGCTGTCGTCGATGGTCAGGATGGTCGGCCGCGCCCGCTGCGGCCCCTGCCCCGGCAGCAGCCGCCCAGCCGCCGCAGCCGGCCCGCGCCGCCTGCACCAATCCGAACGCGCTGGGTGTCGCCCGCACCGTCGAGATCGATACGACCGGCGGTCCCGGCTTCGGCTTCGAGCACTTCAAGGAGCTCGACTTCCTCAAGGAGAAGGAAGTGGTGCTGACCTTCGACGACGGTCCGTGGCTCAACAACACGCCCGCGGTGCTGAAGGCGCTTGCTGAGGAATGCACGACAGGCATCTTCTTCACCATCGGCAAGCACGCAACCTATTACCCCGAGATCATCAAG
>Ga0118677_10010524_pt1 | contig 14114 bp, 4 predicted proteins | sample AliMusrvi5mmetaG_FD_86154 | JGI IMG/M metagenome (GOLD analysis project Ga0118677, IMG submission 86154) | reverse complement strand
GCTATATACTGATGGTACAGAATACCATGGTGTTCTTATCCGACACTTATAACGAATATGGAGTTTTTGTTTTTCCCCTTCTTGGATATACTTTTTTGCACCAATTGGCAAATTATCAAAAGCCATCTTATCGAACATAATAAAATTGGTTGGTAGATTATTAATTGAGTTCCTTTTATGTACTGTCTGACTATATACAACACCAGGACAATGTTCGCTACGACCGAACATTGGCTTGACAAAAGACTGTAATCGATATTTTTTTACAGTTGCATTATCAACTAGAAAAAACTTATTAGCTCCAGTAACAATCCCTACATCGACTTCTGCAATTTCTGAAAACAACTTAATTGCTGAAAATTGTCGTACACTTTCAAAAACTTTTAATTCTTCACTCCCCAATAAAACCTTCATCCATTTTCCGTTTAATAGATTTCTGGAAATGTAAGTGGCTTGTTCAAATATCTCCTCTGGATCTTTGCTAATGAAATTATTGTTGGGCGCAGCTACAACTGCAACTCCCTGAGAGATTTGTTGAGGATAATCTTTCTTTGATATCATGAGTAAAACTGTTCCTTGAAGAGCATCTTCAAAAAGCAATTCGTTTGGATCAATCATTAATATGCGCAAACACTCTGCTAGTAGAAAATTTCTTAAAGATCCAGCATGGAGAACGTGAAGTATTTCTGATGGAACCACCATAGCTAGTCTACCTCCAGGAACAAGCAGTCCTATGCTGGCAATAATAAATGGAACCCAAGCATTTGTATGTTTAGTAAATTTATTTTACTTTTGCCGCTCTTTATTTTTAGTAAAAAAAATAACCTTGGCAAATTTCCTATGATTACTAATTTCCTATTTATTTACAAGCTTTTAATAAATTATTTATGACAAATCACACTTTAACTTCCATCGTTTTGAGACGAAACAGTTCTTTTTTGAAGATTAAATTAATTGGGATTATATTAATCATAGTTAGTATCCCTATTCGGGGACAAGTAACTTTAGGCACATCCCCGTATATCCAAAATTTCAACACAACAACCCTGCCTGAAGGCTGGACAACAAGAATAAACGCTACTTCAACATCGCTTGGAACTAATGTATCACCGACAACCACTGGAACCTGGGGAAGCACAACCGGGGAATTTAGATTTGCAGCTTCCGCAAAATCGCCATTGACATCTTTATCTAGTACAACAGCCCAAAATGCTGCTACAGACAGATGTTTAGCCGTTAGAACTGTAGTCGGTTTTGGAGATCCGGGACAAGCTTTCACATTTCAAATTGCGAATACTATTGGACTCACAAATTTCAATATGACTTTTAACGCCCAGTTACTTTACCTTAATGAAAAAACAACTATATATAGAGTAGAATATGGTTTAGGAACCACTCCATCGATTTGGACACAAGTTGGCTCAACTTTTACAGATTTAGGAATTTACTCCGGTGTATGGGGAGTTACTGATATTACAAGAAGTTTTGGAAACTCCTTAGATAATCAGAGCACAAACGTATGGATACGAATTTCAAGCTTAGATGTATCCACCGGCTCTGGCAGTCGTTGTACATTTGGAATTGATGACGTGAGATTAAGTTGGTCAGATCAAACATCAGTTACCAACCCAGCAACATTCACCGCAACAACTGCTTCCATATCACAGATTAATTTATATACAACAGCAAATGCGAATTCAGATAATGTTGTGGTAGTTAGTAATGCAACCGGAAGTTTTTCTACTCCAACTGATGGCGTTGCACCAGGAAATGTAGGTGATTCATTTGCAGGAGGTACTATTATTTATAAAGGTTTTGCTGCTTCAATATCAAATCACACCGGTCTGACAGCAAATACAAACTATTCATATAAAGCATTTTCGTATGATGGTTCAAATAAGTATTCAAGCGGCTTAACAGCAAATGCAACTACAAATAATTTACTGGCTCCAAATGCAAATACAGCCAGTTCAATAAGTGCTACTGAATTTACGGCTAATTGGAGTCCTTTTGACGGAGCAACGAGTTATAAACTAGATGTGAGCACATTACCCATTTTTGGCACTGCATCACCATTAACATTGACCGAAGGATTTGATGGAGGCACAACCCCATCAACAAACTGGACATTTACAGCCATTGGTGGAACTTATATATCCGCAAGAAATTATGGTGTTAGTTCTCCGTCCTTACAACTTGATGCAACAAATGACAGAATACTGACTCCAACCCTGAGTGGTGTAGCAACCCAACTTAGTTTTTGGATAAAAGGACAATCCACAGATGCAGCAAGTTCCTTACTCGTTGAAGGATATAATGGATCAACTTGGGTTACAATAAAAAACTTAACCAACAGCATTCCAACAACCGGCACAACCTTTACATTCAATTCGAGTTCGAATCCTTCTTTGCCAACAGATATAACTCAATTCAGATTTACATTTATAAAATCAGCCGGAAACTTGTCATTTGACGATGTATCGATTAATTATAATGTAATTACACCATCACTAATTACTGGTTATAACAATTTAGATGTAGGAAACACTATTTCCCAAACTATAACCAATCTTTCCCCTAACACAACCTATTATTACCGCGTACGCGCTGCAAATTCAAATAGCACAAGTGAAAATTCAAACACACAAACTGCAACCACGTCAAATACAATTGCTGTAAATTCATCAATAAATGCGTCAACTCTGCCGGCATGTTCTACTTGTGATGTATCTGTTTCAAATGGAGCAACATTAAATATTGATGAACCTAAAACATTCAATATTATTACTGCAGCAGCCGGAGGAAAAATAACAAATGCGAGTACTTTAACTGCCAACACTTTTAATCTAAACAGTAATACTATTGGTACTGCAACTTATCTTGATAACGGAACAACCCAAATTGTCACCACGAACGTAGAGCAATACCTGACTTCGGGTCGAAACTGGTATGTTTCCAGTCCGATAACTGCTGCTAATACAAACGCATTGAGCACTGCCAATTCTGTGGTATCCTGGGATGAAACGATTGGCGAATGGGCTACTCAACAAAACACAACATTGATTCCTCTGAGAGGATACATTTCTGTTTCTACAAACGAAACAAAACCAATCACTTTCAGTGGAACATTAAATAATGGTGTAAAGACTATAGAATTGACACGCACTTCAGGTAAAACCAAAGAAGGGTTTAATCTGGTTGGGAATCCATATCCTTCTTATTTAAACTGGACTTCAGCAATAGCAACTGCGGCCAATACAATTACAACCATTTGGTATAGGACTCAGGTAGCAGGTGTATATGCATTCCACACCTACAATGCAACCGGAGGGATTGGTACTCCAAGTTCCGTAACAGGTGAAATTCCACCTATGCAGGCATTTTGGGTACGTGTAAACGCTGGCGGAGGAACACTTGCTTTCAACAACAGTATGCGTTCACATGGAAATGGTTCAAACCCATTAAAGGTTCGGGGCACAACAATTTCGCAGCAGAAAATATTGCGTTTACAAGTTTCAAATGGCAAGAACATTGACGAAGCAGTTATATATTTCAATTCAGATGCTTCCGATAGTTACGATGCCTATGATTCTCCAAAAATGACCAACGCTAACGCCTCCATACCTGAGATATTCACTCTGGCCGGAACTGAAAAAGTAGTTATAAATGGTTTAAATACGCTACCTGCTAAAGAGGAATTACCATTAGGATTCACTACCGGGGAAGCAAATATTTTCACTATCAAAGCCAATAGAATAAGTAACTTTGATACAGATACCAAGGTGACATTAAGAGATAAATTACTGAATGTCGAGCAAGAACTTACAACTGGAACATCTTATAGCTTTGCTTCAGATGCAACTTCTACCATCAATAGGTTCGGTATAATTTTTAGATCGGCTTCAACAACTACCAGCATTAACAAGAGTGCTAATGAACAAAATATTGAGATTTACAAAAATACGAATAATCAAATAGAGGTAAATTTCTTGGGCGATATTAGCAATAATAGCTCTGTACAAGTTTACAATTCTTTAGGGCAATTATTGATATCAAAACAACTGACAGACACCAAAACAATTATTAAATCTCCAAATCATTCTGGCGTTTTTATGGTAAAAGTTGTTAGTGGAGAAAAAAACACGACAAAGAAAGTAGTATTTAAATAATTCATTTGATTTCCACAAAAATTTCGCCAACTCATTAAATAAGTGAACTATAAATTTATTTAACGGAGTTATAAAATTCAGTCTAATATCAAATTGAGTTAACAGCAATCAAAAAATCCTTTACTGCTCAGCACCCAAAGTATTTTGTAATTATTTGATTTTCAGCTCGACTAGTCGAACTGAAAATCAAATGTTGGATCATTTGTTCACTTTATCCCCCAGTTGCGCTTCGCTTATTGGGGGTTATGCACATTTAGCCCCTTCGGGGCAAAGACTATAAATTCCTATATACCAAATAGATATGTCTGTAATCCTTAAAATAAAGGGGGTGATGAGTAATAACAAAAATTTAAATATTTCAAATTGGTGTAAATTTAATGAAGTATAACCTATGCCCTGCTGCTAGTAAAATCAATAACTGAGTAAAATAACAGATAAATCACTTATTCTTTACTCTGCTTTTCTGCCAATTTCTGCCCTTTTGTCAGTCATTTTTCCGACTTTAATTCACTTTTGCTGACTATTTCTGTCAAAACTCAAATCAACACAAAAAATATTTCGTTGGCACAGGCTTTGTAAAATGACAGTCGTACTCATAAAATTGAAAACTCAAACTTATTAAAATAAATTCAAAAAGATCATGGGAAAAATTATTGGAATTGACTTAGGAACCACAAACTCGTGTGTTTCTGTAATGGAAGGTAACGAACCAATCGTTATCACAAATAGCGAAGGAAAACGTACTACGCCTTCTGTTATTGGTTTTGTGGAAGGTGGCGAGCGTAAAGTAGGTGATCCTGCTAAACGTCAAGCCATTACCAACCCTACAAAAACTGTATTCTCTATTAAACGTTTCATGGGTGAAACTTACGACCGTTTGACTAAAGAAATTGGTCGTGTACCGTTTAAAGTAGTAAGAGGTGACAACAATACCGCACGCGTTGATATCGACGGACGTATGTATTCTCCACAAGAAATTTCGGCTATCATTTTACAAAAAATGAAAAAAACCGCTGAAGAATATCTTGGACAAGAAGTAACTGACGCTGTTATCACCGTTCCAGCTTACTTCAACGACTCACAACGTCAGGCAACTAAAGAAGCCGGCGAAATTGCAGGTTTGAATGTTCGTCGTATTATCAACGAACCTACAGCAGCTGCTTTGGCTTACGGTTTGGACAAAACCAACAAAGACATGAAAATCGTGGTTTTCGACTGCGGTGGTGGTACTCATGACGTTTCTGTGTTGGAACTTGGCGATGGTGTTTTCGAAGTAAAATCAACCGATGGTGACACTCACCTTGGTGGTGATGACTTTGACCACCGCATTATTGACTGGTTGGTTCAGGAATTCAAAAACGAAAACAGCAATATTGACTTGAGCAAAGACCCAATGGCTTTACAACGGTTGAAAGAAGCTGCTGAAAAAGCTAAAATTGAGCTTTCTAACACTACTTCTTCAGAAATCAATTTGCCATACATTATGCCAGTTGATGGTGTTCCACGTCACTTGGTTCGCACATTAACACGTGCAAAATTCGAACAATTAATCGATGATTTGGTACAACGTACTATCGAACCATGTCGCACCGCGTTGAAAAATGCCGGTTTGACAATCAGCGATATCGACGAAGTAATTTTAGTGGGTGGATCAACCCGTATCCCTGTTATTCAAAATGCCGTTGAGAAATTCTTCGGGAAAGCTCCTTCTAAAGGTGTAAACCCTGATGAAGTGGTTGCAGTAGGTGCTGCTATTCAAGGTGGTGTACTTTCAGGTGATGTAAAAGATGTATTGTTGCTCGACGTAACTCCGCTTTCATTGGGTATCGAAACAATGGGTGGTGTAATGACGAAACTGATAGAATCAAACACAACTATTCCGACTAAAAAATCGGAAACATTTACAACCGCTGCCGACAATCAACCTTCAGTAGAAATTCATGTATTGCAAGGCGAACGTCCAACAGCTGTTCACAACAAATCGCTAGGTCGCTTCCATTTAGATGGAATTATGCCTTCACGTCGTGGTGAACCGCAAATTGAAGTGACTTTCGATATTGATGCCAACGGTATTTTGCATGTTACCGCAAAAGACAAAGCAACCGGTAAAGAACAACGTATTCGTATCGAAGCGTCATCCGGTTTGAGCGATGCCGAAATCAAACGTATGAAAGACGAAGCAGCAGCGAATGCTGATAGCGATGCTAAGGAAAAAGAAAAAATCGACAAATTAAATCACGCTGACAGTTTGATTTTCCAAACAGAAAAACAACTGAGCGAAATTGGCGATAAAATTCCGGCTGACAAAAAAGGTCCTATCGAAGCTGCTTTGGCAAAATTGAAAGAAGCTCACAAAGCACAAGATATTGCTGCGATTGATGCTGCTACTAACGAAGTGAATGCTGCATTCCAGGCTGCAAGTCAGGAAATGTACAATGCACAGAATGCACAAGAAGGTCAAGCTCAACCAAACGCCGGCGGACAACAAAGCCAAGGTGGAAACCAACAAGGCGATGTAACTGATGTTGACTTTGAGGAGGTAAAATAAAACTGCCCCCTAACCCCCTGAAGGGGGGAATAAGAGAAAAAACCGCCCAATCTGAAGAAATTCAGCTTGGGCTGTTTGTATAAAAAGGTATTACAGTCATTAATCGTGAATTCATTCTCAAATCAGACTAATACCGATTGCACATGGAAAACGAAGTGAACATCCCCTTTTTTCGGGATATAATATAGTCTAATTTCGACTTCGTCTCATTGTACTATTTATTTGTTCCCATTGTACTGAATGTGACATCCGCCAGTACCTTTACCTACTCTTTTAGTCCGATTTCTTACTCAAAAAGCAGGAAATTCTGCTTTTTGAGTAAGAAATCGTGCTTCCAAAGCACCCCTTCGGACTAAAAGAGCAGGAAACCGGACTCAGGAAAGTCCTGCATCCTGCTTGGGAAGTACCTAATCGGACTTCGGAAGTAGGTAAAGCTACTTACGAAGCACGATACCGAGCTTATAAAGCACGAAAAGCATAGTTGGCTGCAACACGACTGCATCGTGTGGTATTACTATATTAAGATAGCGCAGGTGGAAGACCTGCGCTATCAGTTAGATAATTATATGAAGTTGAATTTATCAACAAGGATTACAAATTCACTATCATAAAAGCTGCTTAACCCATTTTAAAAGGATCATTATTAAAATACTCGGGTGCTTTAAAGTCAGATTTCGTCTCCCAAGCGGGTGGTTCAGATTCCAGAGCCAATGAAATTTCATTGTCGAGCATAATTTGCTCAATTACAGGTGAATGATAGCAGCGTTTTTTGTTTGTTTGCAAAGTAGTTTCCATTTTATTCCAGTTTTTATAATTCATTCTTGTTATTTTTCTACGTAAGATTCTTAATTAAAAATCAATTTTTTTGTAATACACTTTCCTGCATTTACAACTTTCACCAGACATACACCTGCATTTATCGGAGTATTAAATACAGTATTACCGCTTGTCAGATTCTTTGTAACCAACAATTTACCATCAACATCATAAATTGTGACAAAACTTTGATCGGTCAAACCGGATACACAGTTAACAACGATTTGATTATTTTTGTTTTTATTTATGGAAATATTTTGGCTGTTGATATCATTTATATCCGTTGTTATAGAGCTAGTTTTAAAAACAATACTGAAACGGTTAGCTGCCGAAAAAATACCGGAAGTAAAACTATACGAATTATCCAATGTAAGTTCTTGTTCTGTATTTAGCAAGTTGTCCTTCAAGATAACTACAGTGCCATCATCAAAGTTGCTTATTTCAGTAGCTTTTATTGTAAATGTATTCGATTGACCGGTAGTAAATCCAAGTGGAATTTCGGTATTATAGTTCACCTTATTAAATCCATTAATTACAACATTTTCTGTTCCGGCAAGGGTGTAAATTTCCGGAACAACAGGGTTCGCATTACTCCATTTAGGCGAATCATACGTATCAAGACCATCTGAAGCATTCTGATTGAACAATATTATTGCTTCGTCGCTGTTAACGCCATTAGACACTTTCAATCGCAGTAATTTTTGTACTGATTGAATGGCAGAAGGCGCTTTAAATTTATTGGTACTTACATCGTTGTGTGAGCGCATTGCATTTGTAAATGAAAGTGTTGGAGAAGTTTGTCCTACATTTACTCTCACCCAGAATGCCTGCATTGGAGGAATCAGATTTGATACCGTACTTACACCATTGGAGGTATGCGTATTTCCGGTTGCATTATACGTGTCGAAGGTGTATGCGCCGGCACCGGTTTTAGTCCTGTACCACATAGTTGTCAATACTCCCGAATTGGCGGCAGAAGCCTGAGACCAGTCAAGATAAGAAGGATATGGATTACCAACCAGATTGAAACCTTCTTTAGCTTTGCCTGTTGTGCGGGTCAAAGAGATAGATTTATCTCCGTTATTCAAAGTGCCGGTAAATGTGACTGCTCCGGTTGAAGTTGGAGGAACTGCACCATACCCTTTCATTGGTATAAGTGCTGTACCACTACTCACAACATCCCATGTTGCAGTCGGCTCAGTATAGGTTATTACCGTTGGAGCGTTAAGAGCAACTGTAGTTGCGGCTGTTACCGAACTTGAAATATACCAGTTACGACTATTGGTTAAATATTGTTGTACATTGGCAGTTCCACTTCCGCCTATTGATGTAGGTGTTAATATGGTTGCTGTACCATTTGCATCATCTGACAACAAATTCAATGTACCACCATTGGTAAATGTAGTACTTACCGTTAGCGGTTTGCCAGCATTTACATTTAGTATTGAAGATCCATCAATTGTTAGTGTTGCAGCTGTGGTAGCTGCTCCAATTGAAGCACTGGTAGTATTGCTAATTTTCAGTGTTGAATAAGTACCGGTTGCTACTGTTTGAGCAGTAGAACCATAATACTGTACGGTTCCTGTTCCGATAACTTGTCCATTAGTTGCACCGGAGAACTTAATTGTTCCACTGTTTGAATAACTTCCTGCAGATAAAGCGTTTGCCGCCAAATCGAGTGTACCACCATTTGTCAGTGCATTGGTTAGGGTTAATCCACCACCAGCTGTCCAAGAGCCTGCCCCCGATAAAGTAAGATTATAATAGGTAAATGCAGGGATCGTCTGACTGGTTCCGGTAAATGTCATTGTACTGGTTCCCTGTGCAGGACTTGTTGTACTCTTTGGGGTAAAAGTGCTCGCAATAGTATAACTTCCTGATAAAGCAACCGGAGTTGTTGAGCCGGAAAGATTCAGATTGTTATACGTAAAAGCAGGGATCGTCTGACTGGTTCCGGTAAATGCTACCGTATTATTGGTTACAGTAGGTACAACACTTCCGGGCGTAAAAGCACCTGTAATTGTTATTGTGCCACCATTAACCAATACCGGCGTTGTTGAACCGGAAATAGTAAGATTATTATACGTAAATGCAGGGATCGTCTGACTGGTGCCTGTGAAGGCTAACGTACTGCTGCCCTGAGCAGGAACTGTAGCACTCTTTGGGGTAAAAGTACCCGCAATAGTATAAATTCCTGATAAGGCAGCCGGGGTTGTTGAGCCGGAAATATTCAGATTATTATACGTAAATGCAGGGATCGTCTGACTGGTACCTGTGAATGCAACCGTATTATTGGTTACAGTAGGTACAACACTTCCGGGTGTAAAAGCACCTGCAATTGTTATTGTGCCACCATTAACCAATACCGGTGTTGTTGAACCTGATAGTGTCAAATTATTATAGGTAAATGCAGGGATCGTCTGAGTTGTACCGGTAAATGCCACCGTATTATTGGTTACAGTAGGGATAACACTACCAGGAGTAAATGTACCTGCTATAGTTATTGTGCCACCATTAACCAATACCGGCGTTGTTGAACCGGAAAGATTCAGATTATAATATGTTAATGCAGGTATCGTCTGAGTTGTACCGGTAAAATTTACAGTGTTGTTAGCAGCTGATGCTGTCAGGGTTGTTATTCCGGATGTTCCACCAATATTTAATGTTCCCGAAGTACCGTTACCGTTTGTAAATGTTCCTGTTCCTGAAAGTGCAGTTGCTACCGTTAACGCGCCACTATTAGTTACCGTACCGGGTGAAGTCACCGTAAGCGTGGCAATGGCATTTGTACCACTTAGAGTTGCACCTGCAGTGGCCATGGTTGCCGTACCGGTTAATGTTACGGTTCCGCTGTTATTTGTGACACCGCCGCCTAAAACAACCGTGGTGCTCGCCCCGGTCATCGTTCCGCCATTAAGCGTAACCAATCCGGTAAAGGTCTTGTTACCTGCGCTGACCGGAACATTAAGCAATCCGCTGGCGATCGTTGTCGTTCCATTAACTGTAAAGGCAGTTGTACTTGTTGTATTAAGAGTACCGCCATTAATACTTAAACTACCGACCGTAAGGGCTGCCCCTGTAGTTGTTGTTCCCCCAGAAATAGTTAAATTACCAAACGAAGTAAATATCGTTGCAGGTAAAGTATTGTTAGCTGTCAGCTCAACAGTTCCAGTACTAGGAGTCCATACCGCCCCTGATCCAGAGGTCGTAATAGCACCGTTAACCTTAAGTGTACTCCCAGAAGTCATTGTGATTGTACTAATTTGATTTGCAATTGCCCCATGCACCAAGCTTCCTGCTTCCAATGTCGACCCATTTGTAAAGGTAATAGTACCTACCCTATTAGCATTACCAGTACTACCAACAGTTACTGCCCCTGAAACTGTAAGTTTAGGACTGCCAGATGCTGCAAAAGTAAGCGTTGCTGTACCAGCCAATGTAGGAATCAATCCAAGGGTTTTGCATACTGCAGATGTAGTATTAACAGTAACAGTATGACCTTGAACAATAACAACAGCATCTTGAGCACCAGGTATAATTCCACCAGTCCATGTAGTCGATGCACTCCAGTTACCTGTAGTAGCACTTGTAATTGTTGCGGTAGATGCAGTTGTAATTCTTCCAGCTACTGCAGCAAAGTAGGTTGTATTAATATTTGTAGCTCCCGAACCTGTACCACCCCATGAACCTGTTGCAGTTTGTCCTACACCACCAAGTATTAAACTATGTGCTGTCGATGTTGTATTGGTTCCTAAATTAAGAACTGCCCCTGTTATTATTTCTAAAGTATTTGATATTATCTTTTGAACATTATTAATGTTTACTGTTCCAGAATGAATAATTACTCCACCAGTACTACTAAAGGTTGTGGGCCATTCAAGACCTGCTGTAACCGACTCATCGTATTGTAAAGTTGCTGAAGTACCATACGTAGGAACTGCGGAAGCTGATACTGTTCCAGAACCTGCCATATCAAGAATTCCATTAACGGTAACTCCAGTTGTTGTTTTTGCTCCACTACCAGCGAGAGTAAGATTAACATAAGTAGTTGCTTTCACTGTTTGTGGACCTGCTCCATCGTAATTTACAGTGTTGCCCGCTGCACTAGCCGTAAGTGTGTTAACTAAACAAGTTCCGCCGATATTTAATGTTCCTGTTGAACTGTTGGTAAGGGTGCTTGCTCCTGCAAGTGCGGTATTAACTATCAATGTGCCGTTATTTGTAGTAGTTCCACTGATGGTAACACTAGGAATAGTGTTCGTGGTGGTTCCGCCAATTGTTTGGGTTGTTCCACTAAAGGTATGGACTCCTGTGCTGGCAGTATAAGTACCGTTATTTAATAAACTACCTGCAATACCAACTACAGCTGTTCCATTTTCTGTTAATGTACCCGTAATGGTGACATTATTGCCAAACGCCAGTTGGGCAGCAGCAGATTCATTGAAATATCCATCATTATTAATGGTTACAGCACCCGTAAAGGTTTTTGTGCCTGTAGCGTTCGTAATTTCCAAAGTGGCTAATGTACCATTTGTTCCTTCTCCAATAGTTGTAGTACCACTAACCGTCCATGCAAATGCACCGGCGACACTCAATGTAGCACCATCTTCAACTGTTAAATTACCTGTAACAGTTCTTGCTGCTCCTTCAGTCCACGTTTTTGATCCAGAACCGGAAATTATTAAATGACCCCCGTAAGCTTGATCTTTCACTGTCTGCGCACCTGCTCCATCGTAATTTACAGTGTTGCCCGCTGCACTAGCCGTAAGAGTTGTAAAGGTAGGTACGGTTGGTGTTGCACTGATATTTAGTACTCCAGTGGCAGCATTGGTAAAAGCTGTGACTGTTCCAGTACCATCCATATTCCAAATGAGATTGTTGGTAATGGTAGTTGAAGTTATTGTTCCACTTCCAGTGCTGGTAACATTTCCATTATTGGTAAGTGTGGTAACTGAACAGGTTCCGCTAATATTTAATGTTCCTGTTGAACTGTTGGTAAGGGTGCTTGCTCCTGCAAGTGCGGTACCAACTGTCAATGTGCCGTTATTTGTAGTAGTTCCACTGATTGTAACACTAGGAATAGTGTTCGTGGTGGTTCCGCCAATTGTTTGGGTGGTTCCACTAAAGGTATGGACTCCTGTGCTGGCGGTATAAGTACCGTTATTTAATAAACTACCTGCAATACCAACTACTGCTGCTCCATTTTCTGTTAATGTACTTCCGCCGACAGTTGTTCCAGTAGTATTTATCGTAACATTACCTCCAAATGCAAGTTGGGCAGCAGCAGTTTCACTGAAATATCCATCATTATTAATGGTTACAGCACCCGTAAAGGCTTTTGTGCCTATTGCGTTCGTAATTGCCAAAGTGGCTAATGTACCATTTGTTCCTTCTCCAATAGTTGTAGTGCCACTAACCGTCCATGCAAATCCACCGGCAACACTCAATGTAGCACCATCTTTAACTGTTAGATTACCTGTAACAGTTCTTGCTGCTCCTTCAGTCCACGTTTTTGTTCCAGAACCGGAAATTATTAAATGACCAGGATAGGCGACATCATTAATGGTTTGTGATCCTAAAGCATCGTACTCAATGACACCTGCTGCAGGTTGGGTAATTGCGCCTGAATAATTGGATGCCCATGTTGCCCCACCTACTCTCAAAGTCCCTGCAGTAAAAGTACGCGTGGTGGCTGTAAGTAAGAACGTGCTTGGGTCGAATGTGCCGGCAGTAAGTGTAAAAGCACTAGAGCTGGAGCCAGTAACAGTAATATTGCTGCCAAGAGTCACAACTCCACTTGTTTTATTAATAATTAGTGCACCATTTGTAGCTGTGCTAGTGTTTAAAGTACCAGACAGTATTTGATCTCCTGTTCCATTCAAAGTTAGTGATATTGAAGTAATACAAGTTCCACTAAAAGTCCAGTCACCAGTAACTAAAAAGAATCTAGCTGTATTACCATTAGTTATCGTTCCTGTTCCACTAACATTGCCATTAACGGTAACGCCCGGTGTACTTTGTCCCTTCGAAAGAGTCCCGTTAATAGTTAAACCACCGCAGGTTAAGTTTAGTGTATTTGCATCAAGCGTTCCACCGGAATTTATTTGAACCGTTCCAGTAACATTCCATGTTGCTCCCTGTGTCATTACATCCCCTGTTTGAATTATAAAAACGTCTCCAGCAGTTGTAAAGTTGGCAGGGTGGGTTCCTGTTCCCGCTGTTCCTGTCCACCAATTAGCAAGTGTTTCAGGCGCTCCGTTTATATTTGTGTAATAAGTTGTTGCGTGCACACTTAGTACCATAAATAGCATTATTCCTAATATAATAATCATTTTAGTTTTTTTTGCCGTGGTAAAAAGCAATACATTGTGCCCGAGTATCAAGCCATACTTCATTTGTAATCGATTTTTCATTTTCGTTATTTTAAAAGGTTAATGATTATATTAGGTATTTTAGTTTTTCATTATTTGGAAGTGCTTAAATATCGGAACCTCGTTTTCATTTGGAGATTCTTGCTACAACTAAATAAAATAATTTATTACTGTAATGTATTTATTCTATTTATTTAATATATTTAATGC
>Ga0118677_10010522_pt1 | contig 14116 bp, 11 predicted proteins | sample AliMusrvi5mmetaG_FD_86154 | JGI IMG/M metagenome (GOLD analysis project Ga0118677, IMG submission 86154) | reverse complement strand
CTAACCCAGATATCTACTTGTTGAGATTTTACTTGAAATTGGACGTCATCGACAGTCCATGGCTCGATTAATCCAATTAAATAGTAGTAAAGCTCTTTCATTTGACCATCCTTTTTTTACACAAAGGATAGTCAATTTAGGCTTTTTTCACAAAAAAGTCGGAAGGACCAACTTTATTTTGATTCTGGTAAATATTTTCGATTTTTCATAAACAGTTCTATTTTAGCCGCAGCTTTAGCTGGTGTTTCTGAACATTCAGTGGTATAGGTACTGCTCATATCCGTGAGTGTATAACGAACCTTATGCTGAGGGGGTCTATGGGCATGATAATCGGAATCTAATCCACGTAAAAATAGTGCCGCATCGGAACATGGCATTCTATATTCTTCTTCATGATATGTAATAGAGAATGGATTAAGCCTCCCTGAATATAAATGCAAACTAGCTTGACAGGTCATTTCATCTCCTTTTTCTACTTGATTGTTAGTATTAAAAAATAATCCAAATATAACAGCATGTTCCTTGAATTAAGGCTAATAAGAAGAACTGTACATCTTCTATAATTTTTAAAAAAGAAAAAGATTTCAAGGGCGAAAGATTTCAAGGGTGGGAAGCTTATGCAATGTATAGCTTTCGCAAATTCCTCCATTCTTCTGCAGATAAACCCTTACTTCCAAACTTTTCTATGCCTACAGCGAGCATGCCGAAGGCATCTGCGCCGTGACTTACAAAGTTGTCAAGAGGCTGGCTAAACTGCTCCAGAAAATTTTGGGAAAATTTTTAGAACTCTCTCTTTGAGACGATTTCCATAAATATGAATAAGTACCGCTTCTATTTAAGGAGCATACCCTCTCTCTTTTTTTAAGGTGCTCGTTTTATCTACTGGAGTCCCATTAACTTTCTGCATGGTTCTTTGTCTTATTTGCAACCGCTTTAGTCAATTACTCCTACCTAAAGGCAGAAGCTTGCAACTACCGGTACCTCGGCTGCTACCATCGGCGAATTGACACTCACCTTTACCCGGTCGGCTGACTTAAGCAAACCTGCAGAGCTTTTCACATGCGTACAAGTCACTGTGCTGACGGTTTCCACACTGACAAGTAAAAGTGTTTTTATGTCTCACTCCTAAACATCCACATTGTAAGCAAAGTTTACTACTATAAGCTGGGTTCACATAGATCACCTTTAGACCGGAAAAGATAGCTTTATACTCTATCTGCTGTTGAAGCTGAAAAAAACTCCATCTGTGTAAACGAGTCCTTACTAAGATCTCGATTGGGTACACTACATCTAAGCTGATGAACACATCTTTTAAGGCTAAATTACCGAAGCTCCCCCCCAAGAGCACCCTTAAATAAAAAACACCTAAACATCTAAAATATAGCATGTTAAATAAAATTAATAGAAATTCAGCAACGCAAAAAGTCTGAATTAATGAAAATTCAGACTTTTTAAAAGCTGAATTTCACTAAAATCAGCTTTTCTGCTAAGATCCATTATATGGAGCAATCACTATGTATATACCTCAAATAGAGCTACAGCACTTAAAAACGCTTGTCTCCCCAGGCAAAGTCACGATCATCTACGGACCAAGGAGAGTAGGTAAAACAACTCTTTTAAAGAAATATCTTGAAGATCAAAACAACTACCTGTTTGTAACAGGAGAAGACATCTTTGTTCGGGACTTTCTATCCAGTGGATCTATTGATAAATTAAAAGAATTTATCGGAAAAAATACACTACTTGTCATAGATGAGGCGCAATATATTCCAGATATAGGCCTTAACCTAAAACTTATAGTCGACCATATATCCCACGTTAAAGTAATAGCTACAGGTTCTTCTACATTCGATCTTGTAAAACAAGTCGGGGAACCCCTTACGGGGCGCAAACATGTGATTCGAATGTATCCTATTTCTCAAATAGAGCTAAACTCCATTGAAAACCCAGCCCAAACCAAAGCTCATCTAGAATCTAGGATACTCTATGGATCCTATCCTGAAGTGATCACGATGGATAGCGACCAATTAAGACAAGAGTACCTACAAGAGCTTGTATCTTCTTATCTATTAAAAGACATTCTCGCATTTGAAGGGATCTCTAAATCAAAGAAAATTATCGATCTACTCATTCTTTTAGCATTTCAAGTAGGAAAAGAAGTATCCCATAGCGAGCTTGCCACTCAATTATCTATGAGTAAAACCCTAATAGAAAAATACCTAGACCTTCTAGAGCAAGTTTTTGTTTTAGTAAATATCCGTGGATTTAGTCGGAATCTTCGTAAAGAAGTAACAAAAATCTCAAGATACTATTTTTGCGATAACGGCATTAGAAATGCTTTGATCAACAATTTTAATGTGCTCGGAAGAAGAGATGATATTGGAGCTCTTTGGGAAAACTACCTTCTCATGGAAAGACTGAAAAAGCAGCAATACCATCGCATTTGGAGTCACAATTTCTTTTGGCGCACATATGATCAAAAAGAGATCGATTGGGTAGAAGAACGTGAGGGAGAGCTTTTTGGATTTGAATTCAAATGGAGTAATACACAAGTCAAGGCACCAAAACTTTGGATCGAAACATACCCAAAAGCTTCTTTTGCGTGTATTAACCAAAATAATTATCTTCCTTTCATCACTTAAGCCAAAAAAAACTATATCTAAATAGAAAAACTGCTTATCTAGAAAGGAAAAGGAAGGGATATTTTGAGACTACCCAGTAAAGCATCATTTGCCATCACTTTGTTTGCGATCTTTACAAGCGTCTTTGTCTCTGCGCAGATGTACGCCTTATTCCAAGACTCAGTGCACAACTCCAGTCTATTTAATGCCATGGAAGCATTTGGGGCTATTTTTATGGGATTTCTGTCTGATAAATTCTGCCGCAGAAAAACCAATATCTTATCCCACTTTATTGGCCTTTGTCTTCTGATACTTATCTATTTTCATAGGAGTTTACTCCCCGCTATATTTCTGTTAGGATTCTTCTACAATCCCCTGCCTATTCTAAGAGCCGGTCTAGTTGATAATTTTACCAGATTCCCCAGACTCTATCTTTTGATGATAAGCTTCGTCATCCAGTTTCTCCCTTGGAGCTTTTACAGTATCTATGTAGCGACTCCCACATCGACCATGCTCGATATAGCAATCGGCATGCTCACTGCAAGCTTTATTGGAACATTTTTCTTCTTCAGAGATAAAAGAGATCTCAACATCCGCGAAAGATCCAGACAAAGCCTTGCAAGCCTTGTACACAGCTCTTCAAGAAAAAGAGTATTCTATACGGTGATTGCCTTCTTTATGATGCAAGGGGCCTACTTTTTTACAGACAATTTACAAGAAAACATGGCAGATCTCCCCGGCTTTTACTCTGTGATATCAGCTGCAACTACAGTATGCGTATTACTAGCGCTGACCTTTAGAGACATCTCCCATGTATCAGTGCTTCGAGTAAATTACGGCATTAATGCTGCCCTTTCTTTTGTTCCACTGCTGGCTATCTACCTCTTTAAAGTCACCCAGTTCGATACTGCGTTTTTAATTATTATGCTCTCAGGGTTTAGTGCTTTTACTCTACCCTTTGTGTATGACATCACGATGAACTCTATCAATGCAAACTATAGAGGTAGCGCCTGTGGGGTATTAGACTTTGCTTTCAGCGCTGCATCTCTTTTTAGCGCTTCCATCATTAACCTACTGAATGTTGATCGCCTCTTCTGCTATAGCATCATCACCATAGGGCTGTTCGGAGCTCTTTTCTTCCAAACAAAAGCTGAGAAAAAACCGAAGGTTGTCGGTTAACAGCCTCGAATGAGTAGCTTGCATACAGGAAAGAAACAAAGAGCAAATCCACTAGCTGTTAGAACAATGCCAGGGATCTGCTGATCGTAACTTGTAGCTAATATAGCTCCAGATAAAATCATTATGCCAGCTGTAGATACAGCACAAATATTACAAAACATATTTTTTGAGACACCGCAAATCCTTGCAGCTTGAGCACGATCTAAAGCAGCGAGATCTGTGGGAGAATCATTAACCGTTACCGTAGTAAAAGAGAACCCTGTGGTAGAATCTTTAGAACCAAGAGGTAATAGATGGTAACCAATAGGACTTGTATTACTCGTAGGCGAACCCATATTTAACACTCCTTTTTTTCAGCGAAAAAAATCTAAAAGTACACATGTGAGCGCGGCATGATCTAAGAGTTCTAAAAAAAATGCAATACACAAAAAGGGAGCAAAGCCCCTTTAGAGGAAAATTCTTTCCTTGAAAAGATAGAGCTCTATTTTCAAGAGTATTACCCTCCCACATAGCCTGTCTATGAGATCGCTGCCGATTCTATCTCCGTGTTTTTTTTGCGCAATACAGAACAAGAAAAAAAAACTCTACTTGACCCCCTCCCTCCAATTGAGGTATGCATAAGGTTTAAATTTAATTTTCCATGGAGCTTTCTTTATGAAATTACCTCTATTTTTATGCTGTTTAACATCTTTTGCACTCACCCTTCAGGCAACGGATAATCGCTCTGTCAAGACGCCTGTAGACATTAATAGTAATCAAATACAATATCATCCCCGTACCGATAAAGTCTCCCGTGTCTATGTTGGAGGTTATGGTGGATATGGATCTATCGATGGGATGTATAAGAAAGATGGGCAGTATGCCCAGTTTCGTCTTGCCTTAGGTCTTGATGCCTACACTTACAAAACTCTTACCGTAGGCCTCGAAAGTGCCGTCCAATCTGGCAAGACGATGCGTGTAAATATGAGCCCATCACAGCAATCTCTAACAGGAGACCTCACTCCTCAGGCCATACTATCACCCTTTATTGATCTACTTGCGGTCGCTCGTTGGAATTTTGTATCGAAGTGGAATCTTATTATCAAAGGGGGTATCGCCTATCGTGAGCTCCAATTCACCGACCGTACTTCATCTCACGATTCCCTCCGAAGAGTCAATGGGGAGCTACAAGCAGGTATTGGCTTTCAGCTTACCAAGCATGCCCGTTTAGTCGGTCTCTACCAAGGGATTTACTCCGATAGCGGTCTAGGAACTACACTTGCTCCAAATAACGACGTCCTTATGCACCATATTCCGACACAGCAAGCAGGACTACTTGGGGTGGAGTTCTCTTTCTAGGAGATCAAACCCCATTTTGTTACGTTAATAGTGACAGAGGCATACTTCCACCACTGTCTAGAAAGAGTACTCAGTTGCGCGCTTTGCTACGATCTCCACAGAAGAAAAAGAACAAGTCATCCCCTGGAGGTAAAAGATCTAGAAACTAAGATAAGCTGGAACCAAAGAAAGCTTAGTCGTAAAAAGAAGTTCTCCAAAAAATGGAAAAGACAAAAACTCTCTATCCAAAAAATTTACAGTAAAAAGGCGAGAATACTTAAAGATTTTCACCATAAGCTCTCCACAGAGATTAGCAAAAACCACGCGATCGTTGTGATGGAGGACTTAAAAATTGCAAATATGAGTGCATCGGCAAAGGGAAGACTAGAAGAGCCAGGAAGTAATGTAAAGGCCAAATCAGGACTTAATAAAGCGATACTCCGGCAAGGATGGTATGCTTTTAGGCAGATGGTCGATTATAAATTACAGTGGGCCGGAGGAAAGTTCATTTTAGTGAACCCGAGAAATACCAGCAAAAGTGTCCGGAATGTCACACTATCGATAGCGATAACCGGAAGACCCAAGCTGAATTTAACTGCGTAAATTGTGGCCACCAAGCTAATGCCGATCTTGTCGCCTCAATAAATATATTAAGGGCAGGGCTTGCCCAGTTCGCCTGCTGCTATTCAAATAGCAGTCGAGTAATCGATCCAACTTCCACTAGGAGGTGATGGCAGGAAGGAATCCCCCTACTTTTGGAGGAGGAGGCAGTCAATAAATCGTTAAATGATTAAAAAGCCCGGACTGCACGCACGCTCAGCGGAGCGTGCTTAGTGTCGGCAATCTGCACAGCGTTCGAGAAGGCCTGAGGCCACGCGGCACCAGTAGCGTACTCAAACGACGACCAGTATGAAGCCGATAACAGCGCAGTGCCTAAATGCTGTGTAGATACGCTATCAATGGTCGACTGCATAGACATCATTAAACCGAGCTCTGCAAGGCAAGGAAGGTACCAATCATCGTATGTAACACCACTCACTGTGACACTATAGGCAGCACAAGCCCCAGCTGCATAATCTGGATAACCGCTGACTGGATGCTGCGTATAATAGTCTACGATTAACGCCGAATTAATTTTCCCAGTGGTAGTCGGTTTTCCATCAGCTCCTATTCCCATTGTTATATCATTACCCGTAGCTCCAATAGTAGTAGGATCTCCATTTGGTGACCATGCGAAGGTAGTTCCAGCTCCGCTTGGCATGTTTTCAATGGAAGCTACAAGCCCATGTTGCCCATCGAGAGTTACCCAAAAGACCACTCCACCTTGCGCATATTGTCCAACAGTATAGGTTGGACCTGAAGGAGAACTATTACCTTGATTCCGCTGTAGATATCGCGTTGATGCGGGATTCTCTGCCATCAGATTTGTAGCACTTAAGAGGAAAAGGATACTAAGAACTCGGGTTATAAGATTGGATATCATAACACTCTCCTGAGATAAGGTTTTTAGCACGGCCCAAGTTCAGCGACAGCTGAACTTGGGCTAGGTATTGTGCGAAATAAAAATTAATTTTGCACCTAAAAATTTTTCCAAAAAAGGAAGATCTTTTTTAAAGCTTAGAAAATCAGTAATCGCCCTTAAATATGTAGCTTTGAGGAGGCTTCAGTGATAAGGAGGGAATCTAGCTTTGCTTTCAGACCCCCAATTACCACAGATCACTCAGGTAGATCGGATACAAGATTTTGAAGCCACTGTTTCCATTGTTCTTTTGACAGTTTTCATTAGGGAATGAAAAAATGATTCAGCTCCTTCAAAATGCACATTTTTAACGTTACATTTTTTTTTCCAGTTGTCTTGAAAAATCATCGAAATAAAGCGAAGATTCAAAAGTGGTAAAAATACGCCACAAATCATAATAGTCTCTGGTGCGTGATCGATCTCTTCCTTAGGGTTTCGTGGATAGGGTGGGGAACGGATTAGAAATATAGCCAGGAAAATATTCATGTAACATAATCTATATGAGCGAGTTACGTTGCACCCTTAAATGGATATCACGGCGCGTATTGATGCTTACCATGTTTAAGAGCTTCTCAGCCTTTTCGACCTCTGGTTGTAGAATTGGATATCCCTTATTTTGATTTACCCCCTCTGATAACTTACTCATCCGAAAAAATCTTCAGAGAGGACTCTCTGGCTTTTTGGGTGTCATCAGGAGTGGGGCTTTTCAGCCACTTGCGCGTTTCTTTACATTTTACACATTTTATGGCATCGGCATAGGATTCTTGGTGGATAGAGTCGAGTTTCTTTTCCCCTTTTTTAGAGAAATCTAGCTTTGAATTATTCAATATTACAAAGCAAATATTTCCATCTTTTCTAAATAAGCCATCACTATCGACGTATGCAATATTAAGATTTAAATCTTCTAGAGAAAGTGGAAATTTCAAAAAATATTGAGCGTTTTTTTCATTACTATTCATGTAACTCAAAAATGCTTGGCTTAAATCCAATATATCTGAACGAGCTGTCTCTAAGTCGGGAACACTTGCAACTCTAAAACCGATATTTATCCTTTGAATTTTATCCTCATCATACTTCCAACCAGTGGATTCTAATTTCCAACCTTTGTCGAAATTCATTTTCCCTGCAAATCCGTACAATAATTCTTTAGCGTTATTTTTAGATTCCTTTGCAAAGAGAAACGAGAGAGGAAAAAGGACTAAAAATAATAAGGAAATGTATTTCATAGCTTACCTCCGGAGTTCGTGTATTTTCTTCCAAACGCGATTAAAGCATCTTGGTAAGATGAACTTTTAAACGAATGATCCCCCATCATCCAACTTTTTTTGGTACCAGGCAGAAAATGGACATTCGATGCCCCTGATAATACAGATTTAAGATACGCATATGGATTAGAAATTTGAGGCACAGGATCTCCAGGAGCTGCATAATGCTGAACATCAGCATACTTATCATTAAATAGCGCTCCAGATCCTATCCCTCTAATTACCAGATGTTTTTTCTCTTCGGGGGTGAGGTTTTCTAGTACTCTTTTAGCCATTATTGCTCCTTGACTCCATGCAATCCAGTTTACTACGCCGTCCCCTTCTACGCCACCTACTTTATCGATACACTCTCTCATCCACTTGGTTGTCTTATCGAGGGTTGAGGTGTGGAATCCTAAAAGCAGGGCTGCGCTTTCTAGGGTGTCTAGAAGTAAGCCTCTAGTACTGTTATGAAATCCTTGCACCTGCTCTCCATTAAAAGAATCAGAAATCTGCTCGGATTGCTCTTTAGCCTGTTTTGGATCACATACCTGACCCGAGGAGTAGGCTACGAGCGATTTAGAACTGAGGCGTGTGCCCTCCGTGATAAAACTTGCTGAGTGGGCTTCTTTTTTAGGTTTCTTTCCACTGATGGCTGCACCTATATAGCGTCCCCCATCACGAACCCCTGGAACGGGCACGCAGTGGTGAAAAAAGTTATATATCACCCCTCCGAGGAACTCTGTGGTGGATCTAAGGGCATTGCAGCTGGCATTCCAGCTGCGCTGCCATAGGCTCGTAGAGGAGGTATCACTTACAGCCTCAAGTCCGTAGAGATCGAGGGTGGTAAGGGGATTGTTAAACACGAACGCGTAGAGGTTCATGCTATCCGAAAATCCCTTGGGATCGCAGGTGATAAATCTGCCGACTTCGGGATCATAAAATCTTCTGCCAAAATAGCTAAGGCCTGTCTCTTCATCAACTCTCTTGGAAGCAAAGCGCCAAAGGTTGCCAAGGGATGAGGTTCTTAGGAGAGATCCCTTAGAGTTAAAAATTTTTTCTTCTCCAAAGGCGCTATATTTATACTCTTCTACGATCTGGTGGGAATCAGTGTCGATAAGAGCTATCACATTCCCCCTAAAGTCGTGAATGGGGGCATAGAGATTGCCGTGGAGCTCTAAGGCGACAGCGGAGCCTATCTCTGCAAGAGCTGTGGATCCGAGGATCCTCAGCTCTGTGGTACAAAGGGTAGCATCTGTAGCTCCTATCTCATTTTGTCCGTCGTAGAGATAGTATTTAATATCTTTGAGGACACACTCCCCATCTACATAGTCGTATGTCGTAGTAGAAGTTCGTCGATGAAGTCCATCATACTCAAAGACAAGCTTGTACTCGCCCTGACGGGTAATCGAGATGAGACGCTCGAGAGCGTCATAGTCATAGAGAATTTCTTCTTGGGAGTTTCTTTTGCAGCGGAGGTTGCCACAGCTGTCATAGGTATAATCAGACTGACTATCTGATAGCAGCTGATTCAGATCATTTATTGTATGAGAAACAGAGTCCTTTTCCCGTCTGTTATATAGGGAGTCTGACTCAAACACATGGGAAAAGGTCCCCTCTTCTGAGCAGATCTGACCAAGGGCATCATAGGAGAACTCTTCCTTGGTGGATCCTTGGCTTTTTCTTTCGTAAGAAAGGAGATGCCCCGCTTCATCATACGAAAAGGAATCCTCAGAAGTAAAGGGGGTCTGTAATTGCTCAACACGGCCAACAGGATCAAAAGCCCTATTTATGACACCTAGATCTTTGATGAGCGTTTCTGCAAGAAGAGCGCCAGACTCATCGTATTCATTATAGGAATGTGAATAAAGGCACGCTCCACAAGGAGCGTGTCTACTAACGGAGCGAAGATGCATTGCATCGTAGCTGTAGCTAACACTCGAGCCATCGGAGAAAATAAGCTCCTTTCTTCGACCCATGGTATCGTAGGTGTTTTCTACTGAGGCGCCAGAGGGAAGTATTTCTTTTATCATCTGCCCAAAAGAGCTATACGTACGAGAAATCCTTTTCCCTGTAAGAGTATCGAGCAGCTCTGCCATCTGGTGCATCTGGTTATACACAAACTCGTAACTGCAGCTTCCATCGGAAGAAGATAGCGATACCATCCGTCCCATGGGATCATATTCATAACTTAAACATACCCCATCAGGCTTTAGGATGCTTGCCAGGAGCCCTTTAGGGGTATATTCGTAATGGGTGATCTTACTGGTATCGCTTTCACTTGCTTCAATAAGCATCAAAAGACGTCCAAGGGGACCATATTCCCAGAGCGTCTCTATCTCTTTAGTTTTTTTACCTTTGTAGTAGACATGAGAGACCTTTTTAAGCATATGACCGCTAGCATCATATCGATTTTCTTCCAACGAAAGGGTAGTACCGAAGGCGTTTTTTTGCTCAATGGAGGCTACTTTTCCGTGCACGTCATGAATTTCTATGACCTGCAGACCAGAGGGGTCTGTAGTGATTTTTTTAAGAACCCTTTGTCCGAGAACGTTGTAGTAGTTTTCGTCATATTCGATATGGGTCTTATGTCCTAAAGCATCGGTCTGTATGATAAGACGCCCAAAGCCGTCATAGGAAAAATATTCAGTGGTTGGAGACCCTTGTTGGTAGCTCGACTTCTCTAAGATATGACCAGCGCTATTATAGATATAGGTCTGCTTGGTAAGGATCTCTCCACGTGAGTTTTGCTTATATTCAGCTATCACACGACCGGAAAGATCTCTTTCTGTATAGGTGATGAGATCCTGAGTATCTCCTTTAAGGGTGGTCATCAGGACCCTACCGAGAGTATCGTATGTGTAATCAGTGCGCCGGGTCTGCTCTTTACCAATCATCTCCTCACTCACAACTCTACCCGCTCGATCATAGGTGTAGCTGGTAGTATTGCCTGCTATATCCACTACCGAAAGAAGATGAAATGCATTGTAAATAGAGGTCTCTTCCGAAAAGACTTCACCAGAATTTGAAGAAACTACCTTCTTAGTAACCCTTGAAAGGTAGTCATACTCATACGAGGTAGATAACCCCTCTACATCAGTATGACAGCTAAGAGTTCCATCGAGGTTGTAGATAAAGGTCTCTGTAGATCCACCAACGTAATCGATCTTTATGGGCTTACCGAGGACATTATACGAGATGTATTTCGTTTCTCCTTCAGGATTTGTTTCCGAGATTTGCCGTCCCATGCAGTCATAGGTGCTTTTTGTAATCGGATATATGGCCATCCCTTGAGGTGATAAAATAGCGGGGTGGCGCACCTCTAAAGTATTGCCAAAGGAGTCGGGAAGAAATTCTGTGGTATTGCCAAAAGAATCTGTTGTGGCAATTTTATTACTTTTTAGGTCGTAGCGATTAGAGGTTATATGAGACTTCCCTCCAGCACTCTCCTCGATTTGGATCATGCGATTGGAATAGTCGTAATGCATCTTAACAGTGAGCTTCCCATCAAATCCGGTATACTCAATCTTATTGCCATTGTTATCATAAGAGGATCGCGCTATCTCCCCCAGCGCATTCGTTTCTTCACATAAGTTGCCTTTTGCGTCATATTTATAATGCAGACTGTATCGATACTGCCCTTCAGCATCATAAATTCTTTTTTCTGATATTTGGCCACCTACTCCATAACTATATTCAGTTTTTTGGAGCAGCACCTCACAATTGCGGCGCAGGTCTAGGTATCTATCCTCTACGCAAAGGGGAAGTCCGACATAGGCACCGTCTGGTATCGGATGGATAATTCGAATCCGTCTTTCTGTAACGCCAGATAGACTTGCAGGATCTATATCTCTTCCATCATCTATAATTTCTTTGGTTACAGTGTTGTCTTTGTATTCATAAATGATCCTCTGCTTAATTTCCCCTTTATCCAAGGTGGCCTTTAACATAATAAGATCGGTATCAGCTAGGTACTGATAAATTACCTTAGAGCCGTTTAACTCTATTGCTTCTTTAAGAAGGTTTTTTCCGTCATCTGTGTAGCTCATCTTTCTTACGCAGCATTCCACCCCATTTCCGATAGGTTGCTCATCTCCACCGAGAAGAAGGGGCTCTGAGCGTCCTGTAATGTTACCAAAGAATTTATCTTCCGTTACATTGCCCGATCCATCATAGGCAAACTGCCGAGCAAAGAGCGCCCGTCCGGCGCCATCAACAAATGATCTACAGAGAATGTTTGTTGCATAAGGAGAATCGGGACTGCCCCAGACAAACCTCTCTGAGCTATAAGGAGAGTGATGACCATCAAAAGCGGCTGTATCGATCCGGGTAAGCTCCATCCTTTCGTTGTAATGATAACGCGTTTCAGTGTTACACAGATCATAGACAGTTGTATAACCTGTATTTTTATTTTTAGTGGGCAAGTCATAATAAAAGCTGTAGATCGTATGAAGATCGCTACTTGCGCCAACTGGCGCTAAAAGAGCCTTGACCCTTCCATAACGGGAGTCGCTGTCATTTTTAAGATATACGACATTCGTTCCGAGGGTATTATGTTTAAGATGGTAATAATCTATACCAAGCACTCTGCCACCAGAAAAATTTCTTCTGTTAATAAGGGGGAATACTTGCTCTGCTTTATCTGTATGAGAAAGGCTCTCTTGTGGACAAAAGCTCGACTCAATACTCTCGAGCATCCAATATTTCTCTCCATTTTTTGCTTTCAGCCTACTGCTTTTATAAAAAAGGGACCTTCCATCACTTGTTTCCATACGAAAGTGATCGGGATCTTTTTTATGATCGGGATAGGAAATCCTTACAGAGGCATAGACCTTATTTCGATCTGGGCTTTTGGTGGCAATGCAATCTAGACGGTGATATTTATCATAGAAATAACAGATGACTTGTTTGCTTGGGAGAATCTCCTCTTGCAGATGAAAAAAAACAGAATCTCCTGGCTTATTTTTATCCTTCTGCCCTGATATAAGCTTATAGACTCTTATTGTCCCATCACCACTGATAACAGAAAAGACCTCACCTTCTACATCCAATTCAATACGATTGTTCTTCAGGTTAGCCCGGCCGCTAATTCCTCCCTTAGAGCTATTAGCAAGACCCATGTTCTTATAATTTTCTGCCAAACAAAAATCGAAGGGCTTTACCCATCCCTTTTTTTTCAACTGGATCAAATGCTTTCGTTTTTTTCCATCCGTAAACCTTTTATAGTCTTCATTGGAGAGTCTATAGACAAGCTGGGTTCCATTAGGCTCCTTGGTGCTGATTAATATAGCCCCATTTACAAAAGATGCCGTAAGGTGCTCGTAAAAGGTCCAATCGGTTTTATATTGAGAACTTACGTACTGCCTTTTAATAGATATCGGAACCAGGCCCTGCACACAGATATCTTCTTCTAAGATCACAAGATCACCGGTAATTGCAGAAACACAGCCTTCGATATAAGAGGAAGGCTCCCCATCTGCCCTCGAAAAAACATCCTGAGACCTATCAGAAAAAAGAAGTGATACCTTGCAAAAAGCAAGAAGAATCCATAAAAAAGATCTCATACATAGCTCTCAAGTGAATTTTAAAAAAGGAGAGCCAGTAGAAATAAAAGTTTATTTATTTACCATTTCTTTTTTAAAAATTCACATTTTTTTTTAACTTAGAGAAAAGACCTTTAGAAGAAAAGCCCCTTTTCTTAACAATAGAAATATGGCAGAAGAAAAACTTAAAGCTATCGTACTGCGCGCAGTACCATTTAAAGATCGGCAATCAATACTTACCCTACTTTCTGAAGAGAAAGGGATTATAAGTATGATTGTCAAAGGGCTTTCTAAAAGCCGGCCCCATCTGATCGCCTGCATAAATCCCCTATGCGAAGCGGAGTTTATCTATACAGAGGGAAGATCAGATCTTCTTAAGTGTTTAGAAGCCTTCGTGATAGACACCCACTTTGCGTTAAGAGAAAAATACAGCTTCCTGGAGCAAGGGCTGCAGCTTGCTAAAATCCTTTTAGAGTCCCAGTATCCAGGTAAGTCAACACCCGCCCTGTATACTCTTTTTTCTTGTTACTTAAAACAGATCCCCTCTTTTACAGATGCTCTACCGAGCCTTTCTAGTAGCTTCTTACTAAAACTTCTAAAACATGAAGGATTGCTACTGCTTGACGCAACTTGCAGCATCTGCAATGAACCTAAAGAAATCCATATATATGGGGGGGATATTTACTGCAAAAG
>Ga0118677_10010521_pt1 | contig 14118 bp, 14 predicted proteins | sample AliMusrvi5mmetaG_FD_86154 | JGI IMG/M metagenome (GOLD analysis project Ga0118677, IMG submission 86154) | reverse complement strand
GTCCTGGTTCCTGACGGCAGAATGCAGCAGATTGCAAATGTTGTAAAAACTCCGACACTTGTACCAGCAACTCTTGAAATTGTTGATATCGCCGGACTGGTAAAAGGGGCAAGCAAAGGGGAAGGTCTCGGCAACCAATTCCTTTCACATATCAGGGAGGTAGATGCTATTGTACATGTCGTTCGATGTTTTGATGACGACAATATTATTCATGTTGAAGGAAGAATTGACCCTGCGGACGACATTGTCACTATTGAAACTGAGCTGATGCTGGCCGATCTTGACAGCATGGAGCGCAGAATTGAGAGACTCAGAAAAAACGCCAGAAAAGAAAAAGAGCTTTTGCAGCAACTCGATGTTGCGGAAAAAATAATCAGCGGCCTCAGTGAAGGCATTCCTGTCAGAAAAATCCTTTCAACTGCCGAGGAACAGATTATTGCCCGACAGTTCTTTCTTCTCTCATCCAAACCAATTCTCTTTGCTGCCAATGTTGCTGAGTCCGACCTTCCAGATGGCAACAGCTATACAAAAAAAGTGGAGGAAATAGCATCGGCATCCGGCGCAAAAATGCTGGTCATCAGCGCAAAAACTGAGGCTGAGATCGCCGAACTGCCTGAAGAAGAACGTCCGGAATTTCTTGAAAGCCTCGGGCTCCATACCTCAGGCCTCGACCGCCTGATCAAGACAGCTTATGACCTCCTTGGCCTTCAGACCTATTTTACTGCTGGAGAAAAAGAGGTTCATGCCTGGACCATTCGTAAGGGCGCTGCCGCTCCGGAAGCGGCAGGAGCAATTCATTCTGATTTTGAAAAAGGGTTTATCCGTGCGGAAGTCATGTTCTACCGTGACTTGATTGAGCTTGGTTCTGAACACAAGGTCAAGGAAGCAGGAAAGCTCCGCTCTGAAGGCAAAGAATATATTGTCAAAGATGGTGATGTGATTGTTTTCCGTTTTAATGTATGAAGTATGAACACTGAAAGTCCCATCGGTATTTTTGACTCTGGTATTGGCGGACTGACTGTTGTCAAGGCTATACAGGCAGCTTTGCCTCACGAACGGATTATTTACTTCGGCGATACAGCAAGGGTGCCTTATGGTCCAAAGTCAGAGATAACGATAAGAAAGTATGCTGCTGACGATACCGCCATTCTCATGCGATACCAGCCAAAAATGATCATTGTCGCCTGCAACACCGTTTCAGCGCTTGCCCTCAATATCGTTGAGAAATCGTGTAGCAATATTCCAGTTATCGGCGTACTAAAATCTGGTGCAAAACTGGCTGTTCAGATTACAAACAACAACCGCATCGGTGTTATTGGTACACAAGCAACAGTCTGTTCAAACGCCTACGCTTACGCCATCAACCAGCTCAATCCTGATATAGAGGTCATCTCGCAAGCCTGCCCTCTTTTTGTTCCTCTGGCTGAGGAAGGTTTTATCAACCATCCAGTCACAAAGCTGGTCGCTGAACACTACCTGACAGAGATAAGAACACAGGGAATTGATACACTGGTACTTGGTTGCACACACTACCCAATCCTTCGCCAGGTAATTGAAGAGACTCTCGGCAGTGGAATCAGCATTATTGACTCGGCTGAAGCAGTCGCACTGAGAACAAGAGAGCTCCTCTCAGAATCAGGATTGCTTAATCCATCACACAAAGTCTCTGTTCCAAACCTTTTAGTCAGTGATCTGCCTCAAAAATTCAGTATGCTCTATCAACTCTTCATGGGCTCCGCACTTCCCAATGTTGATTTGGTGGAGGTATAACGATAAAGTGTACAGCATGAAAGTAAATCTTGACAGAACTTCTTCGGGCTTCTGTATTGGAGTACAGGGAACCATCAATGCCGCTGAAGAAAAGCTTCATGAGCCCGGAGGATTATACTCGTTTGGCGATGTTGTCCATAATGAGGTCGAGGTCAAGCGGCTGGAAAAACTTGGACTTGTGACTGTTGATGAAACCGCTTTCAAAGAGCTGAATAATGCCAAAGTACTGATCAGGGCACACGGTGAGCCACCTTCCACCTACAAGATTGCAGAAGAAAACAATCTGACTGTTACTGACACTACCTGCCCTGTCGTCTCCAGGTTGCAGCGCACAACAAGATTACTTTTTGAGCTTGGCTACCAGATCATTATTTACGGAAAACATACCCACCCGGAGGTAATCGGTATCAACGGCCAATGCAATAACAGCGCCGTTATTATTAAACATGCCGACCTCAGTGATGCTGAGGAGATAAATAAACTTGACCCAACGAAAAAAACAGCGCTTATCTCCCAGACCACGATGGACGTACCTGGCTTTTACGAGCTGAAGGCTCATCTGGAAGTGCATTTCGCTCAAGCGCTCTCTGCAGAAGCCTCGCCATGGATGGCAATCCGCGATATTGACATTACTGCAGAGATGACCGGGGTACGTTCCATGCCTGCGTTTGTATTCAAAGATACGATTTGCCGTCAGGTATCAAGCCGAAATCAGAAACTGCACGACTTCTCACTTGCCAACGATGTTATCATTTTTGTAGCAGGAAAAAAGAGTTCAAACGGCCAGGTGTTGTATAATATCTGCAAAGCCGCAAATCCCCGAAGTTTTTTTATCGAAGATATTGATGAGATTCAGGACGCATGGTTTAACGGCAGTAATGGCAAATCGATTGACAATGTCGGCGTATGCGGCGCCACATCAACACCAATGTGGCATCTTGAGAAAGTAGCTTTCTCTCTTGAAAAGAACTTCGCTCAGAAACACCCTTCACAACACAGCGAATGAAGCAACTCTTATTGACCATCAACCAGCAGGCGGTTACTGCAGCGCCCGGAACATCGATTCTTGAAGCAGCAACTGCTGCAGGGATCGTTATTCCTTCTCTCTGCTTTCACAAATCCCTTGAAGAAACAGGTTCATGCTGGATGTGCATTGTCGAGATCAAGGGAAAAAACCGCTTTGTTCCGGCATGTGATACACTGGTATCGGAGGGAATGGTTATCGAAACCGAGAACGAGACACTCAACACCATGAGGCGTCAAAATCTTGAGAGAATCATTCAGGAGCATGGAGGCGACTGCATGGGCCCTTGTGAGATAACTTGTCCGGCAGGCTGCAATATTCCTGACTTTGTTGCGGCAATTGCAAACCGTAACGATGAGCGAGCCATAGAGATCATCAAGCAAACCATTCCTCTTCCCGGAATTCTCGGCAGAATCTGCCCGGCCCCCTGCGAGGATGAATGCAGAAGGCATGGCATTGATCAGCCCGTCTCTATCTGTGCCCTGAAGCGCTATGCCGCTGACAAGGATTCTGAGCAAACCAATCGTTTTATCCCTGCACTTGCTCCGAAAACAGGCAAAAAGGTCGCTATTTTCGGTTCGGGGCCAGCCGGTCTCACTGCAGCATGGTTCCTGCTTTGTAACGGACATGAGGTGACCATACTTGAAGCCAGCGCACAAGCTGGAGGGATGATGCGTTACGGTATTCCCCGCTTCAGGTTGCCGGATGCAGTTATTGAAAGTGACTTGGCAACCCTTCTCGACATGGGTCTGGAGTTCCGGTTTAACACAACTTTCGGTAAAGATGTTACTCTTGAAGCACTTCATGGTAACTATGACACTGTGTTTCTTGCCGTCGGTGCGCAACAGGCTGCAACGATGAATATTGCGGGCGAAAATGCACCCGGTGTGACCAGTGGCATTGAGTTTCTGCGCAAAGCTGCGTCAGGTAATCAGCCGCATCCCGGCAATCAGGTCGTGGTAACCGGCGGAGGGAATACAGCAATTGATGCTGCACGGACAGCGATTCGGCTTGGGGCATCAAACGTCACAATTCTTTATCGCCGATCAAGAAAAGAGATGCCCGCTAACGCCTCCGAAATTCAGGAGGCTTTAGCAGAAGGTATCACACTTATCGAGTGGGCAGCGCCAACCGCAATCGGGAGCATGAATGGCGCACTCGAAATAACCGCCATAACAATGCAGCCGGGAGCACTTGACACCTCTGGACGGAGAAAACCAATGCCTGTAGAAGGTTCGGAGTTCACCATAACTGCCAACACCATTATCTCGGCTATCGGCCAGCAGATTGACCACTCTGTGGCTCAAGCAGCGGGTACAGGCGCTGGAAAGTACGGCGAACTGCTGGTCAACCCTGAAACCCTTCAATCAGAAACACCATGGCTTTTTGCCGGTGGAGATTGTGTTACCGGCACCGATACCGCCATCCGTGCGGTTGAGCAAGGGAAACGGGCAGCCTACTCCATCAATCTCTTTTTACATGGCGAGATGGTTGCTGCTCCGAAAGTTCCGTTTAATTCATCATACGGCGCAAAAGACGAGGCCCCGCAAGCTTTCTATCAGCGAAAACAACCTGCTGCCAGAATCGTTGTACCGGAGCTGCCGCCATCTGAACGAACCAAAAGCTTTAGCGAAGCGGTAATCGGCTATACGGAAGCTTTGGCCCGCGAGGAGGCAACTCGATGCCTCCAATGCAAATGTAATGCTATTAATGACTGTCGTCTGCGGGAACTTGCTTCTCGTTATTTGCCCGTTCAGGCCGCACAAAAGCACGAGCATACAGGATTTTACAAAGCCGAAAATGCCGACATCAGCATGGAGCGGGAAAAGTGCGTTGATTGCGGAATTTGCGTTCGTATGATCGAAGAGCGCAACGGCAAGGTTGATATTGTGGTAATGACGGAAAGCTGCCCGACCGGGGCACTGTCGGTACCAACTACAACCCCAAGTTAGGATGCACTTTATTTCTGATACCACTTGGTGGATAACAGTCTCCGTTGCGATGGCGGCCACCACTCTTCCCACGTTCCTGAAATCGCTACGCCTGTTTCCGCTGTTGCTGATTGCTGTACTATGGCTTGCTGCAGTCATCTCAATGGCTATGACCGCAGGTATTCTCCCCGCCCTTGCTGGAACCAGCATCTCACTGCTGTGGGGTCTTCTGCTCATGCTGGTGTCACTGCTTTTTTCAGGTTTGCGGCAGATGGCAAAAAAACGCTATGGCTGACGCTTCCACAGATCTTGCCCACCAGATCCGAAAGGAAGCTGCACTGCTTGGGTTTGCTGCAATAGGCTTTTCTTCCCCGACACCGCAACCACTTGCTCTACAATGCTTTACCAGCATGATACAGGAAAAGCGGCATGGTGAGATGAGCTATATGGAACAGCGGATAGAAGAACGGGCCAATCCCTCCATGCTGCTTTCCGGCCTGCACACTATCATCTCAACGGCGATCAGTTATAATTACTCACTAAAGCATCAGGAAGGCTACCCGAAAATCTCGAAATATGCGCTCATTGACGACTACCATACTGTTGTCAAAGCAAAACTTGAAGAGCTCCTTGCCTCAATAAAAAGAGTAGTGGGCGAACCTCTCACGGCGCTGACAACAGTTGACAACTCTCCCCTCCTCGAAAAAAACTGGGCAGAAAAAGCTGGTATTGGAAAAACAGGCAAAAACACTCTTTTAAATGTACCATCAGCCGGTTCCTATCTTTTTCTTGGAGAAATACTTATTGATAAAGAGATTTCCTCCACAAAACGCCCCTTACCAAATTACTGTGGGAGTTGCAGTAATTGCCTTGAACACTGCCCCACTGGCGCATTGGTCGAGCCGGGAAAAATTGACGCATCAAAGTGCATTTCCTACCTGACGGTGGAGCTGAAACGGGAATTTACAACTGAAGAGGCGGCAATGATCGGCGACTGGGTGTTTGGATGCGACCTTTGTCAGGAGGTTTGCCCCTATAACCAGCAGGCAAGCATAATGGCCCATAAATCTTTCGTAGTGCGAGATGAACTTGTTAATATTTCGACAGAGAGCATACTGAACCTTACCAAGTCAGGTTTTCGTGAACTGTTTTATGGAACACCGATTTTCCGCATCGGGCTTCGCAGGATGAAACGCAACGCCCGAGCGGTAGCGGAGAATCTGAAAAGATCAGGAGAGCTTTAGCTGTGGCTTTCCGGATAAGTGTAAGTTGGGGTAAAACCTGCACCCCAACCTGCAAGGAAAGAGAGGTGATTATTGATTTACCAGCTTCATCATGTTTTCTGGATAACGTTCTCCGACCGCAGCTCCTTTGGGAAGCGCCTCGATAATTTCGGCCATTTCACATTCAGTGATGATTACTGAACCGGCAGCAACATTCTCCTCAAGGAAGCTTCGACGTTTGGTACCGGGAATCGGAAGAATGTCATCACCCTGTGCTAGTACCCAGGCAAGAGCCAGTTGCCCGGCTGTAATTCCTTTTCTGCTGGCAATGCCTTTGAGCCGTTCTACCAGTTCAAGGTTCTTCATAAAATTTTCGCCCTGAAAGCGGGGAGAGTTGCGCCGGTAATCATCGTCAGCGAAATCGTCGGGGCTTTTCAACTGCCCGGTGAGAAAACCGCGTCCAAGTGGGCTATAGGGTACAAAACCAATCCCAAGCTCACGCAGTGCAGGCAAAATCTCATCTTCAGGATCGCGACTCCAGAGTGAGTACTCGCTCTGGAGCGCGCTCACCGGATGCACGGCATGAGCACGACGAATGGTCTGGACACCCGCCTCAGAGAGCCCGATATAGCGTATCTTTCCAGCCTTGACGAGATCAGCCATAGCTCCAACCGTCTCTTCAATAGGCACGTCTGCATCTACACGGTGCTGATAATAAAGGTCTATATGGTCAACTCCCAGCCGTTTTAATGAGCCGTCACAGGATGAACGTACATACTCCGGCCTTCCGCAGATCCCAGTGATGGGTGCCCAGCCGCCATCGACCGAAGGGCTGCTGCGCATGATCCCAAACTTCGTTGCGACAATGACCTGGTTGCGGCGCCCCTTGATTGCCTTACCGACAAGTTCCTCATTGGTAAACGGTCCGTACATATCTGAAGTATCAAGAAAGTTCACTCCCAGATCCAGCGCACGGTGGATGGTGGCTATGGATTCAGCCTCATCCCGCCTGCCATAAAAATCGGACATCCCCATGCAACCCAAACCCTGTGCCGATACGGTCAGTCCCTGAGTTCCAAGTTTTCTCTGTTCCATAATCTCTCTCCTTTTTCATTCAGGATAGTTGATATTTGTCCCTTGAACCATAAAAAAATCGGGGCGCACCGCTTCTGTACAACCCCGATCTCTTTTATTTTCTGCACTCCATGATACTCGAAAAAATCTCGTTCATCCCTCTCTCAATGCTTGAAATGACGCATACCGGTAAATACCATCGCAAGGTTATTGGCATCGGCGGCCTCAATCACTTCGTTATCCCTGATGGAACCTCCGGGCTGAATAACTGCGGTTACACCAGCTTCAGCCGCAGCCAGAAGGCCATCAGCAAAGGGGAAAAACGCATCGGAGGCCACAACCGAGCCTTTCAGGTCAAGCCCGACCTCGGAGGCCTTCCATCGAGCAATTTTTGAGGAGTCAACACGCGACATCTGACCAGCGCCGACACCGAAGGTCTGGCGGTTTTTGGCATAAAGAATGGTGTTCGACTTGATATGCTTGCAGATTTTCCAGGCAAACATCATGTCTGCAATTTCCTCTTCGGTAGGATGCCGTTTGGTTACTACTGTAAGATCTTCTTTTGAAACGATTTTACTGTCACGTTCCTGAATGAGCATTCCGAATGGGGTGGACTTGAACTCCCAGCCACCTTTTGGAAGCGGGTGCTTCTGCTGCACAAGCCTGCGGTCTTTTTTCTTCATCAGCAGATCGAGCACGCCATCTTCAAAAGCCGGAGCAATGAGTATCTCGGTAAAAATTTCATGGACTGCTTTCGCCGTATCCATATCAAGAGGACGATTAAAAACGATAATACCACCAAAAGGAGCCTGTGTATCGGTTGAAAATGCTCTTCGATAGGCTTCAACAAGCGTTTGCGCCTGTGCAACACCACACGGATTGGTATGCTTGATAATAACTACTGTAGGTTCTTCATCGCGGAACTCCTCGATCAGGGAAACCGCAGCAGCAATATCGAGCATGTTGTTATAGGAGAGCTCCTTGCCATGCAGCTTCTCAAAAAAGTCACCAAACGAGCGCGATCCATCTTCATCAGTAAGAAGGTATAACCCTGCTCTTTGATGCGGGTTCTCACCATAACGCATATCAAGCTCTCTTTCGAGCTTGATGGTCATGGCAGAAGTCGCCTCATGCTTTGTTCCACCAACAGCACCGACCAGATAAGAGGCAATTGCACGATCATAACGAGAGGTGAGCTCAAAAACCTTTAAGGCGAGTAAAAGACGGGTTGTCCGTTTTGTGGCGCCGTTATTCTCCCTCATCTCCTGCAACACCAGCGCATAATCGGCGCTGTCGGTGACCACTGTGACCGACTCGTTGTTCTTTGCTGCGCTCCGAAGCATCGAAGGACCTCCGATGTCAATATTCTCTATAGCATCCTCAAACGTCACATCCGGCTTTGCCACTGTCGCCTCGAACGGATAGAGGTTCACCACAACCAAATCAATAAAGCTGATACCGTTCTCGACCGCCTGCTTCACATGGTCAGCATTCTCTCTGACAGCAAGAAGTCCTCCATGTATTTTCGGGTGGAGTGTCTTGACTCTTCCATCCATGATTTCCGGAAATCCGGTAATGGTTGAAATTGATGAGGCATTGACTCCGGCATCCTGAAGTGACTTCAGGGTGCCTCCTGTTGAAAAAATCTCAACACCAAGGAGAGAAAGTTCCCGGCAGAAATCCACAATACCGGTTTTATCAGATACAGAAACCAGCGCCCGCTTGATGACAGGATCAGACATTATGCAGAAAGTTAATTTATTGATTCGTTTCAGTGCTCTTTGTTAAAGCAAGGTGGAATTTAAGAAAAAACCCCTGCGATATCAAACGTTACCGGAGCGTCTTCATTCTGTCGGGGTTCGATCAGGCAAGATGGCAGGAATAGATAAAGTCCACCACAGCAAAAAAATAAAACTTACAGAGGAGATACAAATAATTCCTCCAAAAATATGAAAAACGAGAAACGAAACGGAATAATCAAGAGCAGGCCCATGATTGAAAGCCCCGAAAAACCGAAAAACTTGGAAATGTACCGAAGTTATAATAAAATCAGGAAATAAGTCCATTACCAAATGAATACCCATAAAACCCGCATCGCAGTTTTCTGCTCCGGCAGCGGCAGCAATTTCAAAGCACTCTTTCATGCGATCAGGAACAAACATCTTCCGACAGAAATCGTCCTCTGCCTGTCGAACCGCGCCCAGTGCGGGGCCATGGAATTTGCGCAACAGAACGGCATAGCAACAGTGCATATCACCGAGAAACAGTTTGACTCTTTTGATAAGTTTGCCTCTGCCATGATTGGACGAATGAAAGAGCATCAGGTCGATATTATTCTTCTGGCAGGCTATATGCGCAAGGTGCCGGATGCTATTGTCGCGGCATTTCCTGAAAGGATGCTCAACATCCACCCTGCTCTTCTGCCGAAATTCGGCGGCGATGGGATGTATGGAATTCACGTTCATACCGCAGTGCTTGAGGCAGGTGAAACCGAAACAGGCGCGACGGTACACTTTGTCAATGAGGAGTATGACAAAGGCGCAATTTTGCTTCAGCGAACCGTGCCGATCTTGCCGGATGATACACCGGAGACTCTTGCCGCAAGGGTGCTTGAATGCGAACATGCACTTTATCCTGATGCTCTTGAAAAGCTGCTGACCTTACAGAGATCATGAGCCCCAACACTCTCGCGATCAGCGAAATTTTTCACTCCATTCAGGGAGAAGGCTCGTTTGCTGGCTGGCCTTGCACCTTTATACGGCTTGCGGGGTGCGGCCACGGCTGTGCGGGTTGCGACACCAGCTATGCCGAAGATAAGGGATTTGAGCTTGAGATAGAGGAGATTATTCAGAGAGCACTTACATTTCAGGCTTCCTTTATCGAAATCACCGGAGGAGAACCACTGCGTCAGCCACCAGTCTACCCGCTGATGACACAACTCTGTGATCTCAATCAAAAGGTACTGCTTGAAACAGGAGGATTTATCTCTGTCGAAAAGGTTGATAAAAGGGTCCATAAAATCATTGATATCAAACCACCCTCTTCTGGAGTCGCACAGCACAACAATCCCGATAACATCCGCCTTGCGCTTGAAGCAGAACTTCCACAGCGCCATAACTTTGAATTCAAGATCGTCATTGCCGGAAAAGAGGATTATGATTGGGCAACGTCGCTTCTGCTTGAACATCGGCTGGCCGACTCGTTCACCGTCATGATGGGAGTAGCATTCGAAAAACTTGATCCAGCTAAACTTGCAGAATGGATTCTCCACGATCACCTTCGGGTAAGGCTTCAGCTCCAGTTACATAAATATCTCTGGGATCCCTCCAGAAGAGGCGTATAGTTTGACTTTGCCCCCTCTACTCCTTACCTTTCCTCTCTCTGTTTTCTTTTGCTCATTATCTTCTTGTCCATTGTCAACGATCAACTGTCAACTCTCAATCGTCGTTCCGCTCTTCAATGAACGGGAATCGCTACCTGAGCTGCTCATGCAACTCTATGCCGCCATGGGCGAAAAGGAGTTGCACGCCCTCTTTCAGGAACCGTTTATGTTTGAAATTATCATGGTTGATGATGGCTCCACCGACGATTCGTGTACCCTGATCGGCAGCTTGATTCCCTCAAGGCCGGAGCTTCGCCTCATCTCGTTTCAGAGAAATTTCGGAAAAACCGCCGCGCTCTCCGCAGGATTCATGGCAGCGACAGGCAACTATGTCTGCACCATTGATGCCGACATGCAGGATGACCCATTTGCGATAAAGGAGATGATCAAAAAGCTGCAAGAAGGGTATGATCTGGTCAGCGGATGGAAACAGCATCGGAAGGATCCACTCTCCAAAACCATTCCTTCAAAGCTTTTCAACGGAGTGACCCGTCTTTTTAGCGGCATCACCATTCACGATTTCAACTGCGGCCTGAAGGTATACCGCAAAGAGGTGACCCGTCGCCTGGAACTGCATGGCGACATGCACCGCTACATTCCGGTACTTGCCCAGTGGATGGGGTTCAGGATTACTGAGTTGCCAGTCAAGCACCATACAAGAAAGTTTGGTTCCACCAAGTATGGCTCATCAAGGTTTTTTTCTGGGCTTTTCGATTTTCTGTCAGTGCTCTTCATTACACGGTATCTTCGCCGCCCGATGCACTTTTTTGGCATGGCTGGCCTCATAAGCTTTCTCTTAGGCTTTCTCATCAGTCTCTATGTCACGCTCGATAAAATCCTGCTCAATAAGCCAGTCAGCAACCGCCCGATTCTTTTTCTCGGCATTCTGCTGCTCATTCTTGGCGTCCAGCTTTTTTCGACTGGCCTGCTTGGCGAAATGTTCTCTACATCATCAGCCATAGGTAGCTCATTTACTGTTCGTGAAACGCTGAATCTCACTGTCGGACAGGCCGGAAATTTCAATACAACCGATTAATGGTAATTCTTTTATGAAACGGGTTGGAGCACATGTCAGTACTGCCGGAGGAGTAGAAAATGCCCCACTTCATGCGGCAGCCATCGGAGCAAAAGCCTTTGCCCTCTTTACCAAAAACCAGCGCCAGTGGAAAGCTCCAAAACTTACACCTACCTCAATTGACGCATTCCAGAAAAACTGCAGCAATGGCGGCTTCAAGCCTGGGCACATCTTGCCTCACGACAGCTACCTGATCAATCTTGGAAGTCCTGATCCCGAAAAGCTCATACGAGCACGCGAAGCTTTTATCGAAGAGATGCAGCGTGTTGAAGAGCTTGGGTTGCTTCTGCTGAACTTTCATCCAGGGAGCCATCTGAAAGAAATTGCTGAAGAAAAATGCCTGCAACTGATTGCTGAATCAATCAATATCTCACTCAATGCCACAAAGGGAGTGACTGCCGTCATTGAAAACACCGCTGGACAGGGTACCAATCTTGGCAACCGGTTTGAACAACTTGCTTTTCTGGTTGACCAGATTGAAGATAAAACAAGAGTAGGGGTCTGTCTCGACACCTGCCACCTCTTCGCCAGCGGTTATGACGTGCAGACAACCGAAGCTGCCAAGTTCACCTTCAGTGAGTTTGACCGGATTGTAGGACTCAGCTACCTGCGGGGAATGCACCTTAACGATGCCATGCAACCACTCGGCAGCCACGTTGACCGCCATGCAAGCATCGGAAAAGGAACAATCGGAATGGCGGTCTTCTCATACATCATGAACAACCCTGCCTGCGAAGAGATTCCGCTGATCCTTGAAACGCCAGACCCCGAGGCATGGAGTTCAGAGATCAGCCTTCTTTACTCGTTTGGGTGTTAACATGACTATCATTTCGAAACGGCCCTGAGATAGTTGGCCACTGACAATGCACTACCAAAAATACCCAGCAAAAGACCGAGAACTACCATGGATGGGTAAATTATGAGCGCAGAAGGTTGCAGTACCTTATACACTTCTGGTTCATACATGAAAAGCAGTTGATCGAACATAAGATAAACAGCTCCTGCAGCAAAAAGGCCAGAAAGCAGACCCTGAATTGCGCCTTCAATAATATAAGGGGCACTGATAAACCAGCCCGTAGCTCCAACAAGACGCATGGTTCTGATCTTTTCCTGCCTTGAATACATTGCAAGCCGAATCGTATAGCCTATCAGCACTATGGTACCCACTGAAATCAATACACCAATACCACCAGTCAGCAAGGTAAATAACCTTGCATTCTGCTCAATCTGACCAAGAAATGCCTGATTATAGCGTACATCAACGTCTGGAACTATAGCACGTATTTTCGGAACTATCCGTTCAATGCTTTCTGGCCGTGCATAGTCAGGGAGAAACTTTAGCCTGATCGATCTGGGCAACGGGTTTGACCCAAGAATCTTGACAATATCTTCTCCAAAATCATGCATAAAAGTCCGGGCTGCGTCATCCCTGGAGACATAAACGGCATCCCGAACACCCCGGAGGCCTTTTATCTGCTGTGCAGCACCAATAGCCTGAGAGTTAGTCATCGATTCACCGAGAAAAACCTCAAGTTCCACCCTGCTCCGAAGCTCCTGAATAACATCAAAAAAACTCAACGAAACGGTACCGAAAAGACCAAGCAGCACAAGTGCAAGAAAACTTATCGTAACGGTAATGGCTGCCGGTAATTTCGCCCTTCCAATACTTGAAAATCCTTCCTTTACGACATAGAACAGTGACATAACAGCTTATTTGGCATTAATAACAGGTTCAACCCAAAGAAACAACAAAACAAGTTGCAAAAACAAGTTTTTTTTCTTTTAATTAGAGCGACATAAGGGGCTATAGCTCAGTTGGTAGAGCATTTGCATGGCATGCAAAGGGTCAGGAGTTCGAGTCTCCTTAGCTCCACATAACAGAAACAAAAAAGCGCAGTCATCGATTGTTTTTTTGTTTCTGTTTTGCATCTATCCACACTCTTCATGACCTCTTTCTGCCCATTTTTGTAATCAAAAAAATCAAGCCCACAATCAGTGATGCAGCTATCCCTGCTACAAGATTAAACAGTGCAGCAAGCAAAACAACTGGAATAGTAAAGTCAACCATCAAGCCAAGAAACTCTGAACTTCCAAGAAAGGTCAGAGCAGTCAGGGCGGTAAAGAAAAAACTGGTTGCAAGACTGCCTGCAAATGAGACAAAGATCTTCTCCCCCTTCCCTTCAGATATGTTCTGCCACCGTTGCACCTGTTTTGTGCTTCCAGGATCAAGTGTTCCTTTTACAACCATAGCGACAAAAGCAAACACAATCAGCACAACAACTTGAATGCCATACACACTCAACTGCTCACTTTTTGACGGGTGAAAATAACCTTGCCCAAGCCTGAGCGAGGCAAGTTGCAACATGAAAATCGATGTCCAGTAAAATACAGTTCCCCAGAGCAGCGTTACTGAAACCCAGATTCCTGCGCCAGGCGGTTTCGGAGCTTTATTTGTCTTTGATTCCATGTGCCTCATGATGAGTTGATTGAAAAGCCTCTCTCGGTAATCTGTATCGAAAAGATAGAGCAAATGTAACAAAAAGTCTGTTATTTCTTTTTATCATTAAGATACGCCAACCTATCCCGCATTAGATGCGGCAGGTTCTCCTGTTGCTTTGGCCATACTGAATCGGCAGAGA
>Ga0118677_10010520_pt1 | contig 14118 bp, 12 predicted proteins | sample AliMusrvi5mmetaG_FD_86154 | JGI IMG/M metagenome (GOLD analysis project Ga0118677, IMG submission 86154) | reverse complement strand
GTAACGCTCCTCAGGAGATCCCTGATCCGTCTGAACGCCTGCAAGCAATTTTTGACATGGGGAATCGTGTTGGGGAGCTGGCTACAAGACGTTACCCTGGTGGTACGCGAGTACAGCAAGACGATTTTGTAAAGAACTATCTGGGTCCGGCTTTCCAAACGGCAAATATTTCAACGAAAATTATCGTTTATGACCACAACTGCGATATGCCATCCTACCCGCTATCCATTTTAAACGATCCGGTTGCAAAGAAATTCATAGATGGTTCTGCTTTTCACCTTTACGGCGGAGACATCAGCGCTTTAACCCAGGTGCACAATACACATCCCGACAGGAATGTATATTTTACAGAACAGTGGGTCGGCGGTCCGGGAAATTTTCCTTCCGATCTGAAATGGCACGTCAAGAACCTGATCATTGGGGCAACACGCAACTGGAGTAAAAATGTGATCGAGTGGAATCTGGCATCTGATCCCAATTATTATCCGCATACTATCGGCGGTTGTTCAACTTGCCTGGGCGCGTTGACCATAGGAACATCCGTAAACCGAAATGTATCCTATTATATCGTGGCGCACGCCTCAAAATTTGTATCTGCCGGTTCGGTACGAATTGCCTCTGATAATGTTGGCAATTTGTCGAGTGTTGCTTATAAAAATCCTGCAGGAAAAAAGGTCCTCATCGTCCTGAACGAAGGCACATCCTCTCAAACATTCAACATCCAGTTCAAAGATATGATTGTAACACCCACGCTCTCAGGAGGTGCTGTTGGAACTTATATCTGGTAAAATATCCGATAAATAGAAATTTCTAAAATATTGTAGGCATTCATAATATCTTCATTGACCAAATACTTTAACAAAATGGAATCATACAAACATGCACTGAAATACTGCCTGATATTTTTAATCTTGTTGCCTGGAGCTTGTCGCGAAAAAGTTGTTGATAATAGCCCGGTTGATGCCAGGGTCAGCCAACTGCTTTCGCGGATGACCATCGATGAAAAAATTGGCCAAATGTCGCAGATTGACCCAAGTTTTGCCGGTGGACCTGAACAATTGAAAAAAGCGGTAAGGGATGGCAGGTATGGTTCAATCCTGAATCTGTTCGGCATAGAAAAAGTCAATGAGATTCAGAAGATTGCCGTAGAAGAGAGTAGATTGGGGATACCCTTGCTGATTGGTCGTGATGTGATTCATGGTTACCGCACAATCTTCCCGATTCCATTGGGGATGGCTGCTTCCTGGAATCCTGAGATTGTAAGAAAGGCATATCGTATTTCTGCCATCGAATGTTCTTCGCAGGGTATAAGGTGGACTTTTGCCCCTATGATAGATATTACCTGGGATCCCCGCTGGGGCCGGATTGCCGAGGGATGCGGGGAAGACCCCTTTCTAGCATCGACGCTGGCCAAAGCCATGGTGGAAGGTATCCAGGGCGATAACCTTACTGATCCAACTTCTGTAGCTGCCTGCGCCAAACATTATGTGGGTTATGGATTTTCCGAAGCCGGAAGGGATTACAATACGACCTATATTTCTGAACCGGTGCTGAGAAATGTGGTCCTAAAACCTTTTAAAGCTGCAAAAGATGCCGGCGCACTGACTTTCATGTCTGGATTTAACGACCTGAACGGTGTACCTGCTTCGGGGAATGAATTTACCCTGAGACAGATCCTTCGCAGCGAATGGGGATTTAAAGGTATGGTGGTAAGCGATTGGGGTTCTGTTACAGAAATGATATCCCACGGCTTTTGTGCCAACGAAAAGGAGGCTGCCTTCAGGGCCTTGAAAGCAGGTGTCGATATGGAAATGTCAAGTTTTACCTATGCAGGCAACATTAAGCAACTGCTTAAGGAGGGGAAAATAGACCAGGAGCTTATAGATCAGGCAGTAAGAAATATCCTGACAGTCAAATTTAAGCTTGGACTATTTGAGAATCCTTATGTTCAACCGGATGCTCAAAAGCAAATACTGAATCCTGATTTTCTCGAACATGCGCGTAAAGTAGCCAGGGAGAGTGCTGTATTGATGAAGAATAAAGAGAAGGCATTGCCATTGTCGCCGAAAATTCATTCCGTTGCAGTGATTGGACCCCTGGCAGATTCACCCCGCGACCAAATGGGAACCTGGTGCTTTGACGGACAGGCTGATAATTCTGTTACTCCGCTGACGGCCATCAAAGAGGTTCTTGGCGCTGATAAGGTCAATTTTATCAAAGGATTGCAGTACAGCAGGGATAAAAATAAGGCTGAGTTTGCCAAGGCTATCTCATTGGCCAAACAATCCGATGTTATCCTCTATTTTGGCGGTGAGGAATGGATTCTATCCGGTGAAGGACAAAGCCGTGGTGAGATTAATCTCCCGGGAGCCCAGGATGAACTGATCAATGAACTGTCAAAATTGGGAAAACCATTGATCGTTGTCGTGATGGCAGGTCGTCCGCTGGCTATCGGAAACGTTCTGGAGAAAGCGGATGCCGTCATTTATGGCTGGCATGGCGGCACAATGGCCGGACCGGCGCTGGCAGATTTGATCTTTGGAAAGGAATCTCCTTCCGGGAAACTGCCAGTCACCTTTGTCAAAGGATCGGGCCAAATTCCATTCTATTATTACCACAACAATACAGGAAGGCCTGCTTCCGCCAAATCATGGACTCCGATGGACAGCATTCCTGTAGTCAATCCGCAGAGTTCGCTGGGATACAAATCGTTCCATCTTGATTATGGTTTTACACCCTTGCTGCCTTTTGGTTTTGGCCTTAGTTATACCACCTTCAAATATGCTGATCTGAAACTCTCAGCTATGTCGATGTCGGCATCGGGGTCCATCAATGTAAGTGCATCCGTTACAAATACCGGCGAGATGGATGCAGATGAGATTATCCAGTTATATATCCGCGACAGGGTTGGGTCCATCACCCGCCCTGTCAAGGAATTGAAAGGATATAAAAGAATTTCAATTTCACAGGGGAAAACTGTGGAGGTTGAATTCAAACTGGACGCCAAGGATCTCGAATTCTTCAATGGTAAGGAAAATGTCATAGAGCCGGGTGAATTTGATGTCTGGATTGGTCCAAGTTCAGTAGAAGGATTACATGGGGAATTCACGGTTCAATAAGAGCAGGATGAAAAACATTAAATTTTTATTGGTTATCCTTTTTATTTCAATTCTCAATCCGGATAGAGCCGATTCAAAGAGCCGATCTTCTCAAAAGTGGGCCAAAACAGACATTCAGTTCTGGCTTACTTCGCCAACAGCCAACATTCATTTTCAAAGGCAGAATGTCAGCCTTAAATTTGGAGATGTTGCAACGGCTCTCACTACTATTGATATTGATGAATCCAAAACCTTCCAGGTCATTGACGGGTTTGGCAACTGTCTGACCGACGGCAGTGCGGAATTGATTCACAAAATGAGTCCTGAAGCCCGCAAATCTCTCTTGCAGGAGCTTTTTGCCACTGATGGAAACAATATAGGAATCAGTTACCTGCGCATTTCGCTCGGCGCATCCGATTTAAGCCGGAACTGTTACTCTTACGATGACCTTTCCCAGGAGGAATCCGATTTTGATCTGAAAAAATTCAGCATTGACCCTGCCAGAACGGATCTGATTCCCGTTTTAAAAGAAATAGTTAAAATCAATCCTTCGATCCAAATCCTTGCATCGCCGTGGTCTGCGCCAACCTGGATGAAGACCGGCCATAATTTCAAGGGGGGAAGTCTCAGGAAGGAGTGTTTCGAAGTATATGCCAACTATTTTGTCAGGTATATTCAGGTGATGAAACAGGAAGGGATCGGCATAGATGCCATTACCATTCAAAATGAACCGCTGCATCCCGGCAATACACCAAGCATGCTGATGCTACCAGAAGACCAGCTTTTGTTCGTCAAACAAAATCTGGGACCGGCCTTCCTGTCAGCCGGAGTAAAAACTAAAATCATTTTGTATGATCACAATGCAGATAAGATCAGTTATCCCCTCAGCATTCTCAGGGATCCAGAGGCGGCGAAATATGTGGACGGTTCTGCTTTTCACCTTTATGGAGGCAAGATTGAAGCCTTGTCGGATGTTCACAACGAGTTTCCTGGTAAGAACCTCTATTTTACCGAGCAATGGGTTGGCGCTCCCGGGAATTTACCTGCTGACCTCGCCTGGCATACCAAAGTACTCATAATCGGGGCTACCAGAAACTGGTGCCGCAATGTTCTGGAATGGAACATGGCCTCTGATCCTGTCTGGAACCCGCATACGGCAGGTGGGTGCGACAGGTGCCTGGGGACAATAACCCTCAGCGGAGACAGCATAACCAGAAATCCGGCCTATTATATTCTTGCGCATGCAGCAAAATTTGTTCGCCCCGGTTCAGTCAGGATTTCCTCAAATATTCCGGAAGGGTTGCCCAATGTTGCATTCATAACCAAAGAAGGTAAAAAAGTTTTGATTGTCCTCAATGATTCCAGTAAAATGGTGAGCTTCAATATTGGGTTCAAGGGCAAGGCAGTGCAGGTGGAATTGAACCAGGGGGCAGTAGGAACCTTCATTTGGTAAAAATTTTTACAGAACGCTCAATGAATAATTAATTACTGGTCAATGGATGCTGAAATTTGAAAAGTGGAATAGTTTTTAAAAATATTCCACTGACATTTAGGCGTTTATAAACCAGTTTTAGTCGATTGGGAAGATATTGCCGGCAAATTGTTTCCTTGTTAATTTAATAATGATTTATTTTTGATACAAACTAAATCATTTCATATGAAGGAAGATAAAAGTATTTCGCAGGATTACACGGCGTTGAAAGGTCTTCGTCTGGCAGCAAGGATTATAGGGACACTTTGGGTCTTATTCTGCACCTTTTTCCTGATCGGATACCTGATGGAGGGGATCCAAAAGAATGGAGGCAAATTCAAAATGCCTGGCGACTGGATGGGAATAGCCACTGAAGTCTTTATTTTCGTTGGATTAGGAGGCCTGATTGTGGCATATTGGCGTGAAGGAACTGGTGGATTTATATCCTTGATCGCTTTTATCCTGGCCACTGTTTTCCTTGTTGCCGACCCGCAACTGAAATTCAGTTTTATCTTTTTTTTCCTATACCTACCAACAATTTTTTATTTGGCCTACTGGTGGGGTGCCAATAAATCGAAAGGTTGACAATTGTCTTGCGGATTTCAATATTTATGCCTTGGGCGGAGACAGTTTCTGATGTTCAACCATCATAAACCATAGCTATTCCTGTATCTCTCCGTAAGATCATTGCGTAGTTTGAGCAATTTTTCGGAGATTCCTACCTTGAAAATATGTGGCATCACGAATCGCTTGTGTTCGGCAGGAAGCATGCCAGCCCTTTGGATCAGATAGTTGTGGCATTCTGATGGAGTAGGCATTGGATGTAATAGGAATCCGTTTTCGAAAACGGGCTTCAAAAGTTGTTCTTTTCGCAGGTTGCAAACCTGGGTTTTCTTGTCGGTTTGGGTCGGGTGGTACAACCAGACGCATTCATCGGGTGATTCATCATCCAGAAGGATTCCGTCGCGGAAAATATTGCCGTCTTCATCGAAAAACCGCCAAACCATTTTCTTGCCGGGCAGCGTGTTTTTTTCGATGTTTTCAGAGATTTTCATGCTTGGTTTCCCGCCGCTTTCACACAATTTGTAAACCCCATCGAGGGATGCATCCGGTTTCCCTGTAACCAGTTCCGTACCTACTCCGAATCCGTCGATGGGTGCATCCTGGTCTTCCAGACTGTAAATGACATGCTCATTCAGCTGATTGGAAGCAAATATCTTTACGTAGGCAAGTCCTTCCTTGTCGAGCAATTTGCGGGCTCTTTTGCTGAGATAGGCAAGGTCGCCGCTGTCGAGCCGAATACCAATCAGTCGATCCCCTTTTTGTTCAAGTTCTTTTGCAGCCAGGATAGCGTTGGGCACACCACTCCGAAGGGTATCATAGGTATCTACCAGCAGGATTGAACTTTTAGGATTAATGGTAGTGTATGCCCTGAAAGCTTCCAGTTCGTTGCCAAAGCTCTGAACCCAGGAATGGGCCATCGTTCCTGATACCGGCAGGTCATACATGAATGCTGCCTGTACATTTGAAGTGGAAGAAGCGCCCCCGATGATTGCCGCCCTGCTCGCCATTAAACCTCCAAAACCATGTGCCCTCCTTAATCCGAAGTCGGCAAACGATTTTCCGTCGGCGGCGAGCAAAATCCTGAAAGCCTTGGTGGCAATTAAGGACTGAAAATTGAGGATATTCAGGAGCAGTGTTTCAATCAACTGTGCTTCAATAAGATTTGCCTCAACCCTGACGATGGGTTCATTGGGAAAAACCATTTCGCCTTCCCTGACAGAAAGTATCCTTCCTTTGAAACTGAAATTGCTCAAATATTCAAGGAATTCAGGTTTTAGTCCGATAGAGCCCAGATAGGCGATTGCCTCTTTATTGTAGGTAAACGACCGAATCTGTTCAAGAAGATCGGCCAGGCCTGCAAAAACGAGAAATCCTCCATGGAAAGGATTGGTCCGGAAAAAATATTCAAAAACGGCAGTTTCCTGTTCTTTCCCTGCGTAGAAATATCCCTGGGCCATCGACAGCTCATAGAAGTCGGTGTATAAGCCGTTAACCTGAACTGGATGGGCTGCCATATTATCTTTCAATGGTTTGAGATCTGTTTGGACCTACTGAGACAATGGTGATGGGAACTTTCAGATCATCCTCTATAAACCGGATGTATTGGTCCAGCGCTTCCGGAAATTTGGAGGTACTATCCACTTCTGTAAGGTCACTCTTCCAACCCGGCAATTCAACATAGACCGGAATGACCTGATCGTCTATCTCGTTGGGAAAATCTTTTGTGGAAACTCCTTCAATGTTGTAGGATGTGCAGATTTTGATGGTTTCGAAGTGATCCATCACATCAGCCTTCATCATGATCAGATCGGTTACGCCGTTGATCATGATGGCATATCGGAGTGCCACCAGGTCAAGCCATCCGCAGCGCCGGGGCCTTCCAGTTGTGGAGCCATATTCATTTCCGATTCTGCGCAGTGTTTCGCCCGTTTCGTCGAGTAGTTCCGTCGGGAAGGGGCCACTGCCCACCCTGGTGCAATAGGCCTTAAAAATGCCGTAAACCTTACCAATTTTATTGGGAGCAATTCCGAGGCCTGTGCACGCGCCTGCCGTGATGGTATTGGAGGAGGTCACGAAAGGGTAGGAGCCGAAATCGATGTCCAGCATGGTTCCCTGAGCTCCTTCAGCAATGATGGACTTTCCTGCCAGAAGTTGTTCATTGATGAAGTGTTCGCTATCTATCAAATGGAATTGCTTGATTACTTCAATGCCTTCGAACCACTCTTTTTCATAATCCTGAAGGGCTTTTTTGTAGTCGAAATTGTATAATTTGGTCAGTATCTCGATGTGCTGGTCAACCCTGGCCCTGTATTTCTCACTGAAATTATTCAGGATATCCCCAACGCGCAAACCATCCCTGCCGATCTTATCCCGGTAGGTTGGACCGATACCTTTCAAGGTGGATCCGATTTTGGAGGCGCCCTTCGCGGCTTCCGAAGCGGCATCCAGCAACCTGTGTGTCGGCAGGATCAGGTGAGCCTTTTTAGAGATGTAGAGTGTTTTGGTCAAGTCAAAACCGATATTTTTTAAAGATTCAATCTCTTTTTTGAAAATCGATGGATCAATGACAACCCCGTTGCCGATTACGTTGATCTTGTCGCCCCGGAATATACCGGAAGGAATGGTATGAAGCACATGTTTTATGTTGTTGAACTCCAGCGTATGACCGGCATTCGGCCCACCCTGAAACCTCGTTATCACATCGTATCTTGGTGTCAATACATCCACAACTTTTCCCTTGCCTTCGTCTCCCCATTGAAGACCCAATAATACATCAACTTGCATCTGATTTATTTTTTACTCATTTGAAAAACCTGACAAAATTACCCAAATATTTTAGGAAAAGGCATAAAAAAACCTCCTTTCACAGAGGTTTTTATTTATTTTTCGGCTACTTACTTCGTCTCTTCCGATTCACCGTAGAGATAAAGGGAGTGATGCGATAGCTTGAAATTATGAAGTGCACAAGCATCTTCAATAATTTGTCGAATGCGTTCATCATGAAATTCAGTCACTTTGCCGGTACGGATATCGATGAGATGGTCATGTTGGGTTGTAGCCAATGTTTTCTCAAATTGTGCTATATTTTTTCCAAATTGGTGTTTTACGACCAATTTGCAGTCCAGCAAGATCTCAATGGTATTGTACAGGGTCGCTCGGCTCACCCGGTAATTTTTGTTTTTCATCGAGATGTAGAGCGTCTCAATGTCAAAATGACCGTCGCGCGAATAAATTTCATCCAGGATGGCATATCGCTCCGGCGTCTTGCGATGCCCGTTTCTTTCAAGGTACTCCGTGAAAATATTCTTTACCGTTTCTTTGTTTTTTTGTATGCTATTCATACTTAAACTAAGTTAAAATAGAGTGTAAAGATAATTTTTTTTTAATGAATGATAGTTTAAAAATAAATCTTTAATCCCTTTTTATCAACAAGAAGTGATTCTTGAAAATTTATTTCGCATTGCTGGAAGAAGAATTGGGGATTATACGTTTCAAAATCGTCAATTTCTTCTCATAATCTCTTTTTCAATCAACTCGCCATACCTGGAATATTGTTCATACAGCCTTTGGTATTTCCCGACATTGTCCGGAATCGGAAGGAATTCGCTTTCGAATCCGCCTCCCATGGCTTGCTGTGCTTCGGCAATAGTGGAATACAATTCGCCAACCACGGCCGCAGCCATTGCCGAACCAAGTGCGCAGGCTTGTTCACTTCTGGCAACCAGTATCGGTTTGTTAATGACATCTGCCACCACCTGCATCACAAAGGGAGACTTTTTGGCCACTCCACCCAGGGCGATGATTCCTTCGATCGGAATGCCTTCCGAGATGAAACGGTCGATGATTTTTTTCGATCCAAAGGCTGTGGCCTCTACCAAAGCCCGGAAAATGCCCGGAGCCTCGGATCCCAGGTTCAATCCTACGATGGCACCTTTGAGCAGTTGATTGGCATCTGGTGTGCGACGGCCATTCAGCCAGTCGAGGGCAACAATGCCTGTGACTCCGATTTCTATTTTTTCAGCCTCACTGGTCAGCCAAGGGATCAACTTATCGGCAATTTCTTCTACCAGCTTCGCCTTTGCTTCTTCATCCAGGAATTTCGAGTGAAGTATCAATTGTTCTGCCGGACCAAGCAAAAGGTTCCTGAACCAGGCATATACATCACCGAATGCCGATTGACCTGCCTCCAGTCCCAGCATTCCTGGCACCACCGAGCCGTCGACCTGCCCGCAAATCCCTTTCACAAATTTGTCACCCACCTCCTCCGAGGGAGCAATAAGGATATCACATGTGGAGGTTCCCATGATTTTACTCAGGAAGTAGGGTTTAATCTCTCCGCCAAGCGCACCGATATGGGCATCAAAAGATCCAACCCCGACAACTACGTTTTCGCTCAATCCCAGCCGTTTGGCCCACTCAGCATTTAAGTGACCCGCCTTGACTTCGCAGGTGTAGGTATCGGAATACAACCTTGAACGAATTCCTGAAAGGCCAGGATCGAGTCGGGAAAGGAACTCTTCGGACGGAAGACCTTCAAATTGGGCGTGCCACATGGCTTTGTGCCCGGCTGCACAACGACTTCGCTTCAATTGCATTGGGTCCGTAATACCGGTCAGCAGGGCTGGAATCCAGTCGCAATGCTCCACCCACGACCAGGCAGCCTCCCGGACGGCTTTGTCTTCGCGCAGAATGTGCAATATTTTGGCCCAGAACCATTCGGAGGAATAGATACCTCCCTCAAATTTGGTATAATCAATTCCGCCCCAGTTTTTTGCAAGGGTATTGATCTCTTCTGCCTCTGCAGTAGCAGTATGGTCTTTCCATAATACGAACATGGCATTGGGGTTCTCAGAAAATTCCGGAAGCAGGGCCAATGGTGTTCCGTTCAGGTCAACTGCGACAGGCGTGGAACCGGTCGTGTCGACTGCAATGGCAACAATATCCTCTGCAGTTCCTGAAGGAGCCTTGACAATGGCTTCTACGATGGTCTTTTCAATCCCCTCGAGGTAATCCAGGGGATGCTGGCGAAACCTGTTGTTGGCAGGATCGCAATATTTGCCTGCCTTCCAGCGAGGATAGTAATAAACGCTGTGGGAAATCTCCTTCCCGTTGGATGCATCCACAAGAACGGTACGAACCGAGTCTGTACCATAATCAACACCTAAAGTATATTTTGACATGGTTTGAAATGTTTGAAGGGTTTGAAATGTTTGAAATGTTTTTAAAGTTATAATGATTGAAATGGTTCCGGTCCCTGAGCGAAGTCGAAGGGTTATTTCTGACCATAGTAAGCATCTTTACCATGTTTGCGCAAATAATGCTTATCGAGTAGGTATTGATCAATGCCTGAAGCGTTATTTAAGGTCATGGCATGGAAGGCCATTTTGGCAACCTGTTCCAATACTACAGCATTGTGCACGGCTTCGCCGGCATCTTTGCCCCATGAAAATGGCCCATGTCCCGCAACCAGAACTGCTGGTATGGCAAGTGGATCAAGATTCAGGTTACTGAAGGTTTCTGTAATAACGATTCCAGTTGCAGCCTCGTAATTTTCATTTACTTCGGCTTCGGTCAATTTGCGGGTGCATGGAATTTCTCCATAAAAATAGTCGGCATGGGTAGTTCCGAGCGGAGGAATGGAAAGGTTCATCTGCGCCAGGCTTGTGGCCCATTCAGGATGAGAATGTGCTATACCACCAATGGTTCCAAACACCTTGTACAAGACGAGATGAGTTGGGGTATCGGAGGAGGGTTTCCTTTTGGAATCGACCACCTTTCCTTCCAGGTCTACCAGGACGATATCCTCCCAGGTCATGGTTTCATAGGACAATCCGCTTGGCTTGATGGCGAAGATGCCCTTGTCACGGTCGATCTCAGAGACATTACCCCAAGTAAAAATGACTAATCCGTGCCTGACCAGTTCCAGGTTTGCTTCAAACACATGTTTTTTTAGTTCGGAATACATGGAATGTTTGTTAATAAGTTGATGGTGAAAATAGCTGTTAACCGTCAGTTATGTGTATTTTGTTTCATATTTCTTGCCAGCAGCAGCAACTGTCAAGGATTCCTTGACAACTGAAACTTCATTCAATTCGCCTTCATTGAAAATATTTTGAATATGCTGACTGATATTTTGTTTTGTCGTTTGAAACAAATCAACCATCAATGACTGAGTGAGCCAAACAGTTTCATTTTCCAAACGGACTTCAACTTTGGTTTGTCCGTCTTCGGTTTGATACAGTAATATTTCAGGTTTTTCTGTCATATTAAGTAAAGCATATTGTTGAGGGCAACGTCATGCAAACGTTAGCATGGCGTGAGTCTTCCGATGAAGGTCTTATGAAGTATTGCTTTTCAATTTACTAATTTTCTGTCAACGAAGCATCGAAACCCAATTTGTGGGTGTTTTGCTATTGCCGATAGTACTTCTTTTTTTGCCTTTGATATCTTCCTCGATATTATTGATTCAGAAATTCTTGAATTAGAGAAATATTGTTCTTATACTCCTTGTATTTCTTGAATAGTTGAACTCCATTAATATCGTAGATGTCAAGGTTCAATTCTATTTTGTTTCTTTTCGACTTTCCCATTTTTGTCTATATTAATTTGGGAAAAATTAATGTCTCTTCGAGTATGATATTTTGGGAAATTAGCTTCTTCAATCTGATAAATGATCGATGAAGGAACTATCCAAATCTCTTTACATGGCATTGAAACTAAGATCCAGAAATCAACAATAAAAATTCGGTTTTTCCAAAGCTCGTTTAACTCTTGTCTATTTGATTGTGCATCTCGAAGTTGCACTCCTGGTACTGTTAATAGGAACCAACGTGGAATTTCGACTTAACTCCTACCTTTCACCTGGATTTTGGCTGACTTTTTTGGATATTCCTTTGAACTCACATTTCTGTCGATGCCAATATCTGGACCTGTTGGTTTGACAGAATTAATTTCATTGTCTCTTACAAATCTGTCACACTCAATTTCACCAATATGTCCAGCGTATTTTTCAGTACTATCGAAATAACTCATAGTTCGAAATTTATGATTAGAAAATCTTGATTGTTCTCTATTTGATAAAACCTACTTGATATCTAATCGACCTCGCATCCCTTGTATTACCGGCAACTAATAGTTAACTGCCTCCCTACCAGAAATAAACATAGAATGCCGTGCATGCAGCTACAACACCCAGCGAAGCTAACACATCCCACTTGTTCCAGCTATTCCGGATGAGTGTTTTGTACTCGCCGTTGAAAGTGATAAAGTCTATCTGTTGAGCAGTTGGTTTCGGCGTGAAAAACGATATGACAACCATGATCAACATGATGAAAGCAAGCAACCAGATCTCAAAGATAAGCCAGTTGGTATGCCAGAACCAATGCGTGGATTCCCAATACCAGCCTGTCATTAAATCTTTACCCGTATTTGTCAGGATGTTGGTGAGCAAGCGCACCATTCCAAGAAGAAAGCCTATTATTAAACCCAATTCACCTGCCTTGGGCGTAATTCTCCTGGAAAATATTCCTAATACGAATACCGCTACCATTGCAGGAGCGAGCAGGGACTGAATACCTTGTAGATACGAGTAAAGGCTACCGAGACTCATCATGACCGGTATCCAAACAATACCAAGTACCACAACCACAATGGTTGCAATACGGCCTACCAAAACGTATTTAGCCTCACTTTTGCCTTTGAACATTGGCTTGTAAAAGTCTTCTGTATAAAGCGTAGCACAGGAGTTGAAGAAGGCCGCCAGAGAAGCAACCAATGCGGAAATAAAGCCGATGGTAACAATGCCTTTCACACCGGCGGGCAATACAAACTTAACCATGGAGCCAAAGGCAGTATCAGGGTTTGTTAATGTAAAACCACTACCTGAACGAGCAGCCAATGCAGCAGCTATCATGCCGGGTATCAGAAACATGAATACAGGCAACAACTTGAAATAACCAGCAGCAATAGTGCCTCTGCGAGCACGCATCATCACCAGGTCGCTTGACTCTCCTTTTCGTTGTCCGAGTACACGTTGTACGATGTGCTGGTCGGTAGCCCAATACCAAAAGCCAATAATTGTCGCTCCAATGAATACCCAAAACCCGGGATACTCGTCATACATTGGGTCACCCGTCTCAAAGTGGAACACGTGGTTTGTACCGTAGGCAACGCCATCTGCACCTTTGTTCAGCGTATGGGCAAAGTCAATCATTGCAGTCCATCCATGAGCTACATTGCCACCTCCCAATGCTGATAATCCCAGGAAAAGCACAAGGAATGAACCTATGATAAGTATAGGCGTTTGAATGGCCGACAGTGTCATGACTCCCTTCATACCGCCAAAAATGGTAAAGATTCCAGTTAAGACAATCAGACCGATGGCTCCGTACCAGAAAGGCAAGCCAAGAAGGCTCTCCATAAAGATGCCACCGGTAAAGGCTGTAACACTCACTTTTGTCAGCACATAGGCGATAAGTGTAATGATAGACAGCCACGAACCTGTACGGGGAGTGTAGCGATTTTTGAGGAAGTCCGGCATGGTAATGATTTTCCCCAACTTAATGTTCATCAGTTGGTAAAAAGGCACAAAGAGCCAGCCCAAAATAAGGATCATCCAGCCTTGCATCTCCCAGTGCGCCATGCCTACCCCCGATTTCGCGCCGGTACCGGCAAGCCCTACAAGGTGTTCAGATCCGATATTTGCAGCGAAGATAGCCGCACCAATGACATACCAGGGTTCGCCTTTGCCAAACAGATAATCTTCACTGTCGGCACCATGTTGCGAACGTTTATCCTTTTGTACCGCATGCCATACTGCCCAGGTTACAGCTGCAATCCCGACCACGATGATTACCCAGTCGAGCCAAATAAATTCATGAGAAGTCCAGTTCATGGATATAAGCGGATTAGTTTATTTAGTATTTAAAAGAGATGAGATATGAGAGATGAGATATGAGATATGAGATATGAGATATGAGATATGAG
>Ga0118677_10010519_pt1 | contig 14119 bp, 9 predicted proteins | sample AliMusrvi5mmetaG_FD_86154 | JGI IMG/M metagenome (GOLD analysis project Ga0118677, IMG submission 86154) | reverse complement strand
GTTTAACCAGATAATAAAGATTCCGGCGCGCAGCTGCGGGTTGGTAATGGCATCCGAGATCCGCTGCGGTGTCAGGTCATAATAATCCTGGTTGGGCCACCACAGCCGCATATAATCGTATTCAATGAAATTATTCTTAACAATCGGCGCCATTTTATTCATCGTGGAATCACCCGAAATAATCACCGCCGCGTCTTTCAGATCATTGGTCGGTTTATCATTGAACCATTTTTTATTGGGGTAATCCCGTAAATACCACCAGAATGGATAGAGCGCATCATTATCATGTGCAACCACAATATCCTTGCCCATGGTCGTGCGCTGCGAAATTTCTTCAATCTGTGCCAGAACATCTTTGGGCCCGCGGGCAGAATGGGCATAAACCAGGTATTCTTTTGCCGTATCATAATTCACGTAATTGGCCATATAGGCCGCCCGGGCAGTCAGCACTGCCAGCCCGGCAAAGAAAGCCACGCTCACCAGCGAAATAATTTCCCTGGGATACCAGCTTTTTATCAGGTAAATATTCCCCAGGAAACTCAATACACATGCCAGCACGGTCAAAATAAAACCGTTGGTCGCTTCCAGCTGGGGCAGCGTGTTCCCCTGGAACGGTAAAGCCGACGGCGTGATTAAGGAATACACCAGCACACCAAAACTGGCCACGAAGACCACGAGAAGCAGCAGAACAGAAACCCCGCGCAGGTTGGCAATTTTAGCCCAGGGCACATTTTCCATCACAAAACCATATGCCCAGCCTGCTGCCAGCAGCATCGTCAGGATGATATAAACCGTCAACCAGGGCATTTTTTCACCGGCAATGCTGAATGCTCCCAATGCCGTTACAGCAAAGAAAATCAACAATGCCAGGGTGGGCACATAAGGATTATGCGTTTGCGCCGCATCCGCATCATCCATGTCACCCTGCCCATTTTCCGGTTCGTTCTCCCTGCTCAGCCACAGGCCAGGCACTGCGGAAAACTTTTTATATACGATGCCAATGACAAAAGCCAGGATCGTGCCAATGGCAGCCAGGAATTCATAGACTGGAATGGGGATCAAAGCATAATAATAAATCGGCTGGCTGCCGCGCTGTACACCCTGCTGAGAAAGCCAGTAGCCCAGGGAACCAATCAGGCCGGTGAAGAAACCCTGCCCATTGGTGAAAAATGTCGTATAAAAAACGGTGAAAATCGCGTAGAAAATAATCGCATGCGTGACCCAGTATTTTCCCTTCCACCACAGCCCCAGGCCAACACTGATCAGCACAACAACGATCAGGAAAATTCCCGAGCGCAGCAGTCCCGTGTTCGAATAATCCAGCGGATCGAGGTGAAAGAGTTTGATCGGAAAGGCGACCAGCAGGGGCATAATCAGCGTACCCACGAGCATCAACAGGTCAAAAGTGCGCTCCCTGCGGATTGTTTTCCATCCTAGCGAACGCACCGTAATCCATGCTGCCGCCAGTCCGCAGATCACGGCGACACCCAGGAACGCGTAAAGTCCCAGGACGGTCGGCTGGGTTCCACTTGACGCCAGAACTGTCGAAGCCGCATCTGCGCCCGCATCAGGCGTTTTAAACGCAGTCGCATTATAAGCACCGAGAGCCAGCGCGCCAAAAATTGATATCAAGACCAGGCCCATCAATCCCAAAAATAAACGCTTCATCCGGCCCACATCACCCCAATCCAGTCGGTACAGGCGTTCTATAAACAAAATGGCCAGGAATAAGAGCATTTGGGCAGCAAAAATAAATGCCGTTTCTTCAGAACAAAAATTGAGCACCAGGCCGACCGTCAGGATATATAATGTTTTCTTTTCGCCTTTTTCCAGGAATCGTAAGACCGCATATATAATCATCAACTCAAACACGACCACAAAGGCTTCATCACGGATATACCGCCCATAAAACAACATGAATGGCGATATCAGGAAAAGAAATGATGCGGCCAGCGCACCAATCCGTCCCAGGTACCGGCGGAAGCCAATTGCCACGAAAGCAACCGCAGCGATGCTGAATAACACGTCCGGCAGACGCGAACTGAAATCACTGTCTCCCAGCATGAAGTATGAAAGGGCCACCAGGTGGAATTTTAAGGGCCCGTGCGTAACGGGATCATGCCGGTAACCTTTTCCCTCGAAAAAATCGTAGGACGGAACCACGTGGTTGGTTTCATCATGGCTCATCACGCGCAGATCCACATTATAAAAACGGGTGATAATAGCCAGGATGATCAAGACGGCAATGATCGCGGTTTCCACGTTGAATTTAAACAAAGTGCTGAGGGGGCGGTCAAGGAAAGGTGATTTCTCTGAGGGATTAGCGTTCATATGGATGGTTTTCTCTCTGGGTGAAGTCTTTTGGTTATTGGTTCTGATTATAATAATTATAAACTGCTGTGGAAAGCTTGGCAAAAAGCAAATTTGCGGATTCCCAAACCAGTTGTGTCGGATGGTTCATAAAAATACTGAGAATATAATTTCCGCGGGGTGAATAAACGATGGCTGCATCTCCAATGGTGTGGATATATCCGTCTGTATCGGTTATCCACCCATGCTTATGTGCAACCCGCGCCCCATCAGGCAGGCCCCCCTGGATGAGGACGCCAATCCGGTCCATCTCCAGGTAAGTAATCATCTGCTTGCATTCCGTCTGCGAAATTTCCCCGCCGAAAACGGCCGTCAGCGCACCGCCGCCAAATTCAGAACACTGGTAAATATCCTCCAGAAGCATCCCCATTTCGGTGGGGGTGGTCTGGTTATAGTCGTCCGGGCTGGTATTGACATCTGTGCGCGAATTTGCCGGGGTTTTAAAATGCTGCAGAAGGGGCGCACCCGGATAAAAATAGCCCGCCAGGAAGGTATTTTGCATTCCCAAAGCCTTGAGGTCATTCGAGACTGAAAGCGGCCCGAGGTTCTTATCCACCACATCCTGCAGCAGCTTATCTGCCGGACCGTTCTCGGAGTAGCGGATCATTAATTCCATCTGGTCGGAAATACTTTGCGGGGTGGGCTCGCTGGCATGCCGGTAAACCGTCATCATGATCGGAATTTTCATCGTACTGGCAGCAGTAAAAGCAATATCAGGCTGCAAATCCTTGCCTTTTTCATAAGCCACATTGAGTTCAGTCCCCGATTCGAGGTCTTTAACATAAATTTCGGTAATGCCGTCGAAACCATCCACATCGATGACCTGTTTTAACATGGTGGTCAGAACAGAAAAGGAAGGGCGCGGCGGGGTTGAACGGCTGTAAGTTAAATTGACAATGCGTGATGAGGAAGAGCGCAGGGCGTCTTTGATTAAAACCACAGCCCGGTCAAGGTCCAGGGTGGTACCCGGGTTTCCGCTTGAAAAATTGGTGCTTCCCACAACGGGCATGGCCGGAGCTGCCGGTTGATCATATCGCGGCGCAATTTCTGCCTGGAGATAACTACGCAAACGGTCTTCGGAGATGGTGGCGATCAAAGGCACTTCTTCAGGTTTTGCCAGGTTCCCCCATAAATAAGCCCAAAACGCACTCCAGAAAGGCTGGTTGATCCGCTGTAAATCTGCCGCTGCCAGCATGGCTGTCATATCCAGGTTAAACCCTACGAGGGCCGGTTTAATCTGGATAATCGCGTCCTGGTAGCGCAGTTCCACCGGAACACCGTAGGCCTGGGTCAGGCGCTGCGCCGCCTCCTGCTGGCTTAAGCCGCCCACTGGAACACCGGCAATGATCATCCCTGGTGGAAAATTATTCCGAATTCGGCTGTAGCTCACCAATTGAAAAACGGTCAGCATTATGGCCGCAAATATGAAAAATAACGAAACCCACCGAAGAATCGAAAACGGCCTTCTCGATCTCACTTTATAAACCTTTTCATAATGGCTTCAATTCTACCAGATTAAGCACAATTTTAGCTTTGAAGGAATGGTGTTCTCTCGGATTTCCCGTGGTTCAGTCTTTCTGTGGTGCAACCAGGCCGTGTATCGAACAATTCTGCGCTATATCAACAATCGATGCCAGCTGGCAGCCCTTTTTCAGGAAGATTTACTTTTTTAAGTAACTCCATGGGTTGACCCGGGTGTCACCCTGGCGCAGTTCAAAATGCAGGTGAGGACCTGATGAATTTCCGGTGGTCCCCATGGCCGCAATTACCTGGCCCTGGTTTACTGCCGCTCCGCAGGCAACGTTAAGCACGCTCAAATGCGCGTATAACGACTGCCATCCCTTGCCGTGGTCGATCACAATCACATTGCCGTACCCCCAATCATTCCACCCTGCATAAACCACCACACCGCTGTCAACAGCATAAATTGCATTTCCCAGGTGCCCGGCGATATCAATGCCGTAATGAATCGGTGGGGTAAAGTCATAACCGCTTAAATATTTCTCCACAGTCGGCCAGGTAAAGGTCCCCGTTCCCACCGGACCATCCATGATCTTACCGCAAAATCCCGCGCCAAATACTTTTGCGACAGCCGGGTCAGTTCGCGTGATATAGGGGGCGCTCCAATTAATCTGGTTGCGTTTTCCGCCCGGAACAATCAGCCAGGTGCCGGCTTTAATGTTCGGGTGGGCATAATCGCCAATCGTATTTTTATCCAGGTGATTTCCGGGGAAATTAATAATATCATCTGCCTTGACTTTAAAATAATCCGAAACCCCGTTCAAGCCATCGCCAGTATGCCATTCATAATAAACACCGTCAACCGGTAGAATATTTAATGTTTGCCCCTGGGATAGCCGGTCAACGTTATCAGCCAGGACGGAAATATTACCCCATAATACGGTTTCGGGGAGCAGTCCAAATTTCTGGGCGATCCCAAAAAGGGTATCCCCTTTCTGGACGACATAAGTTTGAATATCATTTCTCTGGGAAACCACCTGCGAATTATGCGGCATATCCTGGCTGGAAACATTGTTGATATAAATGCTGTCGACTACAGGGGGTTTAATGCCTGGCAAATTGGCAGCCGCTGGTATGGTTGGGACAGGCGTGGTGATTTGTCCCGTGTTAGCCTGCGAAGAAGACTGTCCTTTTAAATAAAACCGTCCCATGACCCAGACGACCAGCAGGATCAGGAGAATTGAAAATACAGCGGTAGCGACCCGCAGAGATGTTTCACCCAATCCCAACCTGACCAGGTTTTCCCAGATTTGGCTCCATCGATCTTCTGCCGATTGTTCCTGCCCACTGCTGCTGGTATCCACCGCTTTGGTTTCTTCAGCTAAAGGCGTTTGATTATCTCTATCCTGCATATGCATCACTTTTGAGCACTATAACATATCCAAAGAAGGCGGTCAAGTCAGGCTATCAGGGGTTATACGTTATAATATCCGTTCTGATCCTGGATGGAAGCCGGAAATCAAGTAATTCACCGAAAAAAAACAGGAAGAAAGTTTTTAGATTGCACCCAGGGGCGGGAGAAATTTTAATGAATGACCTTTCATATACATTGGCAGTTGAAATTGGGGAACAGTTGCAAAAAAAACAGGCCATGGTCTGTGTAGCCGAATCATGTACAGGCGGATTGGTCGGTCATTTTATCACCAACATTGCCGGTTCCTCCAATTATTTCCTGGGGGGCGTTCAGGCTTATTCCTATCAAACCAAAGTGGATATCATCGGTGTAAAACAACAAACCCTCGACCAACACGGTGCAGTCAGCGAAGAGACGGCCCTGGAAATGGCAGCCGGCGTCAGGCGTCTGTTTTCCAGCCAGGCTCCGCTGGACCGGCTCTATGGATTATCCATTACCGGTATTGCCGGTCCGGGCGGCGGCACGCCGCAAAAACCGGTCGGGCTGGTCTGGGTCGGGCTGTCAGCCCCTTACGGCGATCAGGCATGGATGCATTGCTGGAAGGGAAGCCGGGAAGAAAACAAACTGGCCTCCGCGATTGCGGCCCTTGAACACCTGCTTGAAATTTTGAAACCCTAAGGCGTGCTTCCGTCAATTCTCCCCTCCATCCTGGTCATCATTTCTGCCAGCACCGAATGGCAGTTCGTAAAAAACCATTTAAATCCGGCAGGCCTGAAAAACGCTCCTTTGGGTGAGTGGTTTACCTCCTCCATCCAACAAAAAGAGTTTATTTTCTTCCACGGCGGCTGGGGAAAGATTTCTGCGGCAGCTTCAGCGCAGTATGCCATCAGCACCTGGAATCCCCAAATTGTCGTCAACCTGGGGACCTGCGGCGGCTTTTCCGGCACGTCAATCCGCAAAGGCGACCTGATATTGGCCGATTCCACCCTGGTATACGACATCGTTGAGCAAATGGGCGACCCCGAACAGGCCATTCTTGCCTATGCCACCGCCATCGACCTCTCCTGGATTCATATTCCGCCCGACCTGCCGGTTAAAAAATGCCGCCTGCTGTCTGCCGACCGGGATATTATCCCTGCCCAGGTGTCTGAATTGGTCCAAAAATATGGGGCGGTCGCCGCCGATTGGGAATCGGGAGCGATTGCCTGGGTTTGCCAGAAAAACAGCGTGCGCTGCCTGATTATCCGCGGTGTGACCGATCTGGTTGACAGCCTCAGCGGAGAAGCCTACGGTCATTTTGACGTGTTCGCGGACGGCACACGCCTGGTCATGGCGCCCCTGCTCGAGCATCTGCCGGATTGGTTTCAGGACCTATAAAAAAAAGGGGCCGCTCATTTTCCGGCCCCTTTTGGGTTTCTATTCGGGTTTCTTACCCAACTTTGAACGTTCTTCTTCGATAATTTTGGTTTCCAGTTTGCGGAAGAGGGGTCCCGGTGTTCGCAGGACCCGCCCGGCATCAATCATCCCGGGTTCCCATTTGCCCGACGCGTTCGCGTGGTCATACTGCAGCGTATTGTGGGTGCCGACTTCATCTGTCACACTTTTCACCCATTGTTTGCCAAACAGGGGTTCGTCATAGCCCATCATCAAGTGCAGCTTTTCACTGGTAAAAGGCAGGAAGGGCGCCAGCATGACTTTGAGCATGTCGATGCAGCGCAGCGAAGTGTAAATTGAACGCGCGGCAGCCACCCGGTCGGTTTTAATCGTCGCCCAGGGAGCGGTCTGGTCCAGGTAGCGGTTGACTTCCGTCGCCAGGTGCATGGCTTCGCCCAGGGCGGCGCGCAGGTGCACCCCTTCCAACTCCCTGCCCACCGATTCAAAACCATCCTGCACGGTTTGAATCAGGGCTTCATCCTGTTCGGTCAGCGGTCCCGGGTCAGGGACCTTTCCATCCCAGTTCTTGTAGTTGAAAGCCAGCACCCGGTTGGCCAGGTTTCCCCAGGTTGCCACAAGCTCATCATTATTGCGGTGGTAAAAATCCTCCCAGTCCCAATCTGTGTCCTTGCTTTCCGGCATATTCACGGTGAGGTAATAGCGCAGGGGGTCCGGGTCGTACCGTTCGAGGAAGTCCAGGCCGTAAACAGCCCAGTTTCGGCTTCCAGAAATCTTCTGGCCTTCAAGGTTCATAAACTCGTTGGCAGGCACATCATAGGGCAGGACAAAGGGCTGCGGGTCTGCTTCGCCCATCAACCTGTCAAACGCGCTGCCTGCCCCGGTGAGCTGCGCCGGCCAGATCACGGCGTGGAAGGGGATGTTATCCTTGCCAATGAAGTAGTAAGCCCTGGCGTCCTTCTGGTGCCACCATTTTTTCCAGGCATCCGGCTGCCCGTTTAACTGGCTCCATTCAATCGCAGCTGACAGGTAACCAATTACGGCCTCAAACCAGACATACAGGCATTTCCCTTCCCAGCCTTCAATCGGCACCGGGATTCCCCAGTCCAGGTCGCGTGTAATCGCCCTGCCGTGCAGCTCGTCCGCCTGGATCTGTCCCAACGATTGGCGCATGACATTTGGCCGCCAGTAGGATTGGCGCTCCTGCAATAACTGCACCACTTCGGGCTGCAGCTTGCCCAGGTCAAGGTAATAATGTTCGGTCTCGCGCAGTTCCGGGGAGGAACCATCGATCTTCGAGCGCGGGTTAACCAGCAGCGCCGGGTCCAACAAGTTGCCGCATTTGTCACACTGGTCGGAACGGGCATTTGTGTAACCGCAAATATAGCAGGTGCCTTCCACGTAGCGGTCCGGCAGAAAGCGGTTCTGGCTGGGGGCAAACCACTGCATTTCACGCGCGGTGTACAGGTACCCGTTCTCTTTCAGAGCCAGGAATATATTCTGGGACACTTTAAAATGGTTTGAAGTGTGGGTGCTGGTAAAAAGGTCGTAATTCAACCCGACCTTCTGGAACAACTCGATAAAGCCTTGATGAAAGCGCTGGTAGACCTCAACCGCCGATGTTTTTTCTGCGTCCGCGCGGACCGTGATTGGTGTGCCGTGAGAATCAGAGCCGGACACCATCAGCACGTCCCGGCCTTTTAATCTCTGGTACCGGGCAAAAATATCGGCAGATAAATAAGCCCCGGTAAGATTACCCACATGGATCTGGGCGTTGGCATAAGGCCAGGCAACTGCGACTAAAATAGGTTCTGTCATCGATCGTCCTCTTTTTATAAATCAATCCTGTCCGCATGGGTTAATCGGCTGGACCGGGTTATCAGAAAATACATTCAAATATAGCAGTATTTTATCATGAAGCGCAAATCCGGCAGGCGGGTCGCACATTTTTTGCCGGTTTTATTCGAATAATTTGCGCCGCTTCCAGCGGATGAAGGGCCCGGCCAATTTCCTGATCCAATATTTGGCCATAATCACCGAAAACAACCCTCCTCCATTGCGCTGGTGCACTCTCAGCATTTCAGGCCAGCAGCGGTCGTCTGCCGCAATCGTTTTTGCGTCGCCGTGCAGCCTGAAATTGGCCCACAGGCGCGGGTAATAGGCAATTGGGGCCAACCCGCCCAGCCGCACCCACAGGTCATAGTCCATCGCAAAATAAAAGGAAGGGTCCAGCGGGCCGACTTTTTTCCACAAATCCGCCTTAAAAAATGCGGCCTGCTGGGGAATATGGACATAACCCTGGCGCAGCAGCTTGATATTGGTGCGTGCTGCGGGAAAATCGCCAATGATTTTACTGTCTGCATCGATAAAATGAGCGTTGCCGTAAACCAAGCCCACCTCCGGGTGGTCTCCCAGGTAGCCCACCGCCTCCTTGAACGCTCCCGGTTCATAGGTGTCGTCTGAATTAATCCAGGCCAGCACATCCCCCCGCGCCCGCGCAAAACCGCGGTTTATCGCGTCCGTCTGGCCATTATCGGGCTCTGAGACCCAGTAGGCCAGCTGTTTTTCATATTTGCGGATGATATCCACGCTGCCGTCGGTTGAACCGCCGTCGATAATGATATATTCCAAATCCACCTCTTTCTGTCCAAGGACAGATAGGATGGTGGCTTCCAGGTATTTCGCCTGGTTATAAGAAGGGGTCACGATCGATAATTTCGCCATGGTTAATTTAACGGGCTGGTCGGATGGTTCAAGTCGAAGATCACATAATCGCTTTTTTGTTCCAGGATGGGATAATGATTATACAACAAGGATTTTACTTTGGGCTGGCGGTCCAGTTCGGAAAACAGGGTGACCACAAAGATATCCTTGCCCGACACAGCGCTTTTAAAAGCGGCATCCTCATCCACCTGGATTCCACCCAACTCGCGGTAGTTGACATCGTTGGATGTCAAAAAATTGGTATTCTCCACCCAGCCGAAATAACTCAGGCGGTAACCGTAATCCTGCGTCAGTCCAACCACCTTGCGCTCATGCCCCAGGTGGTCCCCCAGTTTTTGCCAGAAAATGACTTCATTGCTGAAATTCGCCCGCGCCAGGGTGACGCGCACGTCCCACCCCAGGATCGTGATGCCAAAAGCGACAGCCAGGGTAATCACCGCTGCGCTCATCCAGCGCGGCGAAGGCAGGTGATCAAACACCATCCCGGCTGCCCCCCCCAATCCCAATGCCACCAGGGGAATCAAAGGCTCCTGGTAATAATCATGGGTGTAAATATGGAAGGGCAGGGTCAGGCCGTAAAGAAAATATCCCAGCCAGACGGCTAAAAACATGGCCCGGTAGGTCTTGTTTTGAATCACCGCGGTGCCCACCAGGGCGACCAGGAACCATTCAAGCCCAATGGTTGAACGGATTTGACCATTCCACTGCAGGTACCAGACCGGGTCAAACCACAGGCTTGGAAAGAAGCGCAGGGAAAACTGGCTCACCAGTTTCCCCGAAATATACAGGCCGTAAAACAGGAATAAACCGTACGGCAGCAGGGTCAGGACCGCAGCTGTCCAGACCTGGCGGTTGAATACAGCCTTGCGCAGGCCCATGTCCGTCAGGATCAGCACTGCCCAGGCGGGCCCCACAAAAAAAACAGCCGTGGTTTTGACAAATATCGCCAATCCCGCCACGATTCCGGCGGTAACCAGCCTGGACCAGGTTTGTTTTCTCTGCCAGCGAAACATGGCCCACCATGCGGCAGCGATCATGGCCGTCAGCAGGGGATCCGGCTGGAAGGCGCGGCTGGCGATGGCGCCGAAGGGCAAAACCAGGAAATAAGCCAGGCTGATTAAAGCCGCCCAGCGCCCACACAGGTCTTTTACCAGGCTGAATAAAAATAATCCGCCCAGCAACCAGAAAAGAATCGAATAGATGCGCGGCACAATCAGTTTTTCTGCGCCAATCACCCGGTATGTCGCTGCCGAGAGAATTTCCATGATGGGCGGTTCAATTAATCCTTCCGCCTGCCACTGGTCCACCGCCACCTGGCGCTGCCACTGCGGCGCGGACTGCAGGTCCTGGTAATACATTCCCCTGGCAATCAGTGCCGAATGAAGCTGGCGGGTCGCATTAAAATCCAGGGGCGCATCATTTAAATCATAAAACCGGATTAATAAACCGAGGCCCACCAGGAGCGCAAAAGCTGCCCAGTATGTTATTTTAGTGGCTTTTTCCTGCATTACAGACCTTTCAACAGCCCGGCCAATGTTTATGGCATTCACGGTTTGACGCTTCTGCCGCCAGGCGGGTCGATATCATAAATAATATACCCGTTTCCCTTTTCATAAACAGGGAATGTTTCCAATACCTTTTTTAAATCGGGTTGGTTATCCAGTTCCGTAAAATCGGTGACAATAAAATAGCGTTTCCCGGCAAACAGCGTGAGGATATCTTTCTGCGCTGCCTGCTGCCCGGCCAGACCGCGCATATAAACATCCCCGCTGGTTTCCCAGACCGCCGGCATGGTCAAACCCCAGTACATCAGGCGCACGCCGTAATCATCAAACAATCCCCATACCGCCGGGATGCCGTAATTCAATTCATGCCCGATGCGCGTCCACAATTCCGGCTGGTCGCGGTAATCATCGCGCTTCATTTCATTCCGCAGGCTGAACAGGGTAAACACGCTCCCTGCCGTGACCACCAGGGAAAGGAAGGCCAGTTTCCACCTGCCTGATGATAAATCCAGCTGGGAAATAAAGGCTTCAGCTACAACCCCAATGCCAATCGCGGCCAGGGGGATAAGGGGTTCCTGGTAATAATCATGCGTCGAAATATGGTAGGCAAATCCCAATCCATACACCACGTAACTGCCAAAAAGGGCCGCCAGGAACCATTTTTTACTCCGTTCCGTCAAAAAGAGGATGCCTGTAACAGCCAGGAGCACAGGGATCCAACCGGTTGTCAGGTTGATTTTGGATGCCCAGCGGTAATAAAAAAGTGGGTCAATAAAAAGGCTCGGAAAAAAGCGCAATGAATACTGCGTTTTTAAAAATCCCGAGATGAATAATCCATAGATGTTATAGCCCACCGCCGGCAGCAGGGCCAGGATCCCCATGCACCAGATCTTGGGTGAACGGAAACTGGCCTTGAATCCCGGATCGGTAAAAAAAACTGCCGCCATGCCCCCGGCCACAAAAAACACGGCAACCTGCTTCACCAGGATCGCCAGCCCGCACAACAGGCCGGTAAGGACGGCGTTTTTCCATGACGGGTTGGCCCGCCAGCGCAATAACATCCACAAACCGAAGATCATCGCTGAAACCATCAACGGGTCCGGCTGAAATGAACGGCTGGCCAGGATGCCAAACGGTAGAAACAGGTAAAAGATCAGGGCTGCCAGGGCGCCTGTTTTTCCACTGAGCAAATGCATCATCCTGAACAATGCCCATCCCCCGAGTGTCCAGAAAATAATTGAGTAAATCCTCGCAATCCACAGGTATACCCCGCCAGCCAGGACATAAGTCCAGGCGCTGAGATATTCCAGGATGGGCGGCTCAATCCACAGCTCGGAACTGAACGACCAGGCCTTATCGCGTTCCAATCCCTGCAGGTGGCTGTTGGGCAGGAAGACGTAAAAACCGCGCGCGATGATCGCCGAATGGATCTGGCGCACGGGGTTAAAATCAAGCGGCGGGTTGGTTAAATCGTAAAAACGGATAGCAAGGCCTCCCGCAAAGACAAGCAGCACAGCCAGGATATATAAATTTCTACGATTAAGGATTGTTTTTTTCATAATAAGCACAAAATTAATTCAACGGATGCTTCAAATCATAAATCAGGTATCCATCACCCCTTGAATAGATGGAATAATGCCCCAACAATTCCTTGAGTTTGGGTTGGTTATCCAGCTCATTGAACGCCAGGACCACAAATAAATCCTTACCCTGGGTAAAGGATTTAAAATAGGTGTCGTAATTATCGATCCCGCCGCGCCCCGCCAGGGTGAACAGGTTTTCATCGCTGCTGGTCGGCCAACCGGCGGACATGGTGCGCCAGCCGTAATAGCGCAGGCGCATGCCGTAATCACTGGTGATGGCCACAAAATGGCTCCCAGCCGGAATGGCATCGCCAATGCGTTTCCAGGCAGCCGGCTCATTATTATAACTGCGCGCCACCATCACCGACCGCGCCACATAAAACGAATAAAAAGCGGCAAAAACGATCATCACCGCTGCCGCGGCGCGCCAGAAGGCGGGTTGTTGGCCCACTTTTTCGACAAAAATATCGATCACGGAAACCATGGAAAGACTGATCAGCGCCACCAGCGGCAGCTGGTAATACTCATGGGTCGTATACTGGTATGGGAAAATGAGCCCGTATAAGATATAGCCGGTCCACAGGCCGGAAAGGAGCCAGCGCATGCGCCCTTTAACCAGGGCCAACCCCAAAAGGCCCAGTAAGAACGGGAAAAGGCTGAACAGGCTCTGGATCATGGCGAGCCATTCTGCGTAAAAATGGGAAGTCAGGACCATCATGATTAATGACCCCGTCCAGAACGACATGAAATCGCCGGAACGTTGGGTGTTGATCGCCAGGTAAAATACTGCCGCGGGTAGGGCAACCAGGGCTGCCATGCCCCAGACTTGCAGACTGCGTACCCAATTTTTAGTGCCAAACACGCTCAGGACCACCAACACCGCCATTGGCGCGATAAAACAGGCGGCCACCGCTTTAATCAGGCAGGCCAACCCGCCCGTTAAGCCCGCGATCACAGCCCATTTCCAAGTTTTGGCCTCGGCCCAGCGCGTGAAGGCATAAGCGCTGACCAGGATCCACATCACCATCCAGGGGTCCGGCTGGAAGGACCGGCTGGCGATCACGCTGAAAGGTAAAAAGAAATAAAAACACAATGAGATCAAGCCTGCCAGGCGCGAGGCGTAGCGTTTCATCAGGCCCAACAGGGCCAGGCCTCCGATCGCCCAGAAAATCGCCAGGTAAATGCGCGCAAACCAGACGTGCTCGCCTCCGGCAAGGTAATATGTCAGGCCGACAATGTTTTCAAATACCGGGGGCTCATAAATTTCAAGGTTGGCCGTATCCGTCGCCTGTTTAACCAGCTGCGGCGAAAGATCCGGTTTGAGCTGGTAATAAACCGCGCGTGCGATCAAGGCCGAGCGCAGCTGGCGCGTCAGGTGAAAATCCAGCGGAGGTTCCTGCAGCTGGAACAGGCGGATTCCCGTTCCGAGGATAAACACCAGCAGGATGGCGAATTTTTCAAGATTTGCGCGGTTAATCCAGGTGTTCGTTTTCATTTTTCTCCCTGGGATTGGATATTTTCACTGCGCTTGCGGTCCCGGAAATTAATCGCAAGCGTATTTAAAAAGCCAAAACCCAACAGGTTCAGCAGAGCATAAAAAAAACGCCGCCAGTCCCGTGCCAGATAGCCGGGGCTGAGCCGGAAACAGTGCAGGTAGCTGCCCACAGCCT
>Ga0118677_10010518_pt1 | contig 14122 bp, 5 predicted proteins | sample AliMusrvi5mmetaG_FD_86154 | JGI IMG/M metagenome (GOLD analysis project Ga0118677, IMG submission 86154) | reverse complement strand
GCGTCACGCCATCCTTTTGCTCAAACACCGCTGCATCCTCCATGCGACCCGTGTCCGGCCACCAGAATTCAGGCTGTTTGCCCGTCACACGGAACGAAGCGGTGGCGGTCACCTCTTTCGGTTCGGGGTTGGCGACAAAATAGACCTCGGCGTCGCCAATGGTGCGATGGATATAACGCAAGATCGGCGTCGCGCTGAAATCGGGCTTCACGCCGCGCGCCCCCAAGACTTCGGCCGCCGTCTTCCCGGTAATAATCTTTCCGCTGCTCCACAATTCATCCGCCAACTTCTTCACTTCGGCATCACCCTTACCCATGTCCGCGAGGCTCGGTGATTTTTGCGGTGGTTTGCTACCGGCAATGACCGTGGCACCTTGGTCCGTCAGCTGACTGATCCTACGCAGCAGCTTCGGCGTCATAGTCTCCACCTCCGGCACCACCAGCACGGCGTAACTCATCCCGTCCGGTAAAACAATCCGCCCCTTCTTCACCGACATCCGCTCGAAAACCACTTCCGGTGTACAGCCGTCAAAGTTATATCCGCCACGGACATGCGGGGCGATTTCGGCATCGGCTGGCGCCTTGAATTGGCGCGGAGCTCCTTCCGGCTGCAGGTAGGCCACGTCGGCGACAAACAATCCCTGCTGGAGCAGGACTTGGCAACGCGCTATATACGCATGCCACGCCTTCGACTGTTCCCACCAAGTCTGGTTCCGGTCGTAATGTAGCCCCCATGGCCCCATCGCCATACCGGGCGCGCGCTGAAGCCACGGTTGGTGCGCGAAAGTAGCGAATACAAATCGGTTCACCCCTTCACACAATGCCCAGTCGCCCAGGTCCTTAATGTTACCCGGATGACTTTGCCATTTTTCATGATCGGAACTGGTAAAGGCTTCCGCGGCTAGGATCTTCTTACCGTAGGTGTGTGCCACCGAGGCCATCTCGGTGACCACTTCCGCATAAGCAAACTTATTCCACGACCAAAACTCAGCCATCGGCTCATCGGCCTGTCCGCCATAGGTCATTTCGTCCACGGGCGCGCGATCATACGCCTCGATCGAGAGGCGCAGCCCGTGCTCATTGGCCAGTCGACGAAATTCGCCGGCATAGTTTTCAACAATCAGATCCGACACCGTTTGCCGGAGATCCCACAGAAACCGTTCGGTGGCCTCCACGTTGTCCACCACCCGTCCGGTAAAGGTAGGCAGGAGGGTTAAAAGATCATAACCGCGCCGCTGCTTAAACTCTTCGCGCATCAGCGGCGTCCAGTTCTGCGAACCGACTTCCCAGCTATCAATATGAGTCGATACCAACACCTTGCCCGGCCCGGTGCGCGCCTTGTTGTCTTTTATCAGTCGGCCCATCAAACCGTTGAACGCCGCTTTTGCGGCCTCTTTGCTGAGCTTATCGCACTCCAGGCCGCTGCCCGCTTCAGACGCGGGATAACTGAGCTTGCCCGTGGTGGTGTGACCGAAGCGCAGCACCGTCCAGTTGCCCGCTGGAAAATCATAGGTGAGTTTGCCTGCGGCATCCATCTTGCCGGTCAGGTCCACGATACGGTCACGAGGAATAACCGCGTCGGCCGGCATGGTCGGCCAGCTTGCCGGTGCCGGTCCCATCACCTTCGCCTCATAGAATGCCTTCCACTTGCTCTCCTCCAGGCGATAGCGCCGACCCAATTCCAAGTTGCTGACCTCCATTCCCGTTTCGTTGGGATCTTCCAGTTTGTTGAATACTACACGAAAAAAACGCGAGGTTACGGGCGCAAATCTCAGCTCCACATTCGGCGGATATAGCGTAAACGGCTGGACCGGTTTGAACGTCTGCCCATCGTCCGACACCTGCAGTTCGCCCTCGATTTTTTTCTTACCGACCACCTTGCCAAGCAGCTCAGTGGCGAGAAACGGCTGGGTGAACTCGATCTGTATATACTGGACCGCATTTTTTTCCGGCCGCACCAGCTTGAACTGGCCGGGCTTGGGGGTTTCCCCGCTGCTGCTGAACTTTGGCGCGGCATCGGCCATTTTCACCAGTTCCGTGGCCGGAGTCGGGAAGGCCAGCACCGCAATGTCCTGATAGTTTTTGGCCGTCCAGGGCCGCTCAATGGGACGGTCAAACTTCTGGCCTCCCGTAACCATCGTCTGTGACCATATCACCTTCTGCATGGACAGTTCGGGCGTGATCCACGGCCCGCCGCTGCCGGTCCAACCGGCGCCGCTGTTCATGTCGATCTGCAGGCCAAGCCGGTGCGCCTCGTTACAGGCATGTTGAAACAATTCCATCCACTTCGGACCGGCGAAAGCCACCGGCCCTTTCGGGGAACCCTGATCGACTTCAAATAAGATCAATCCGCCAATCCCGACGCGCGCCATGGCCTCAAAATCGGCGGTGATGCCTTCCTTCGTCAGATTGCCATTCAACACAAAATAAAAGACCCAAGGACGGGCGGAGGCCGGTGGTTTCTGGAAGTCGGTTTTCAACCTATCTTCCGCATGCAATCCAGTCAGCCCCGCCATCAGCGAAGCGACAAGAATAAGGAGGGGGGGTTTATGCGATGTCATGTGGATCACTCCATCGTTTTTTGGATCTTGCCCATGACAGGCATATTGCAGGGGAGCTTCTTTCCCTTCAGCGGAGACCACGGCTCCAGGGTATAGCCTTTATCATCGAAGCGGATGCCGTAGTGGCCGGCGAAGATGCCGGCATACGCATGCCAGTTCTCCGGCAGGTAGCCTTCACCATCCCCAAAAGTCCCTGCCCAATTATAAAAGGCGCTACCCACCGGATTTCGCCAATGCCTGAAGGGGACGCCCGTCCCGGCGTTGAAGGTCCCCTTGTCGAAGGAACCTATCTGGGCCCAAAGCAATTCCTCGGCCTGCTCGCGGCGGCCCATCTTGTAGAGGGCCATGATTATGTAGTTGGAAAAGGGCGGAGTGATACTGCCGTTCATGTAACCCTGCCACCCACGGGACTCGTGGTTACGCCAGTCATCCTTTTGCAGCGGTATCAGGTTGGTCGGCATACCATATGGATATTGGGCAGCCCCGAGCCTGATCTTTTTCATCTGCGCAAAGAGCCGGTCCAGAATCTGGTTGGCCATCTCGTCGCTCACCACTCCGGCACAGATCGCATAACCGTTGACCCAGGGGAACATCGGGTCGTGCAACTTGCCTTCTTTGTCGCGCCACCCGCCGATGACGCCGGTTTCAGGATTATAAAACATCTTCAGGTAGTTGTCCTTGATCAACTGGGCAAGGTGCTTGTAATGCGCCGCCTGCTCCTTACGCCCCACCCTTTCTTCCAGATTAGCCAGGTGCAGGAACGCATCGTAGTTTACCGCCGTGGAATGCGCCTCCTTCACCCCGACGGGCAGGTTGTAGGTATCAAACCAGTGGCCTTGATTACCGGAATCGACGATCCCATCCCCGTCGGTATCGTGAGCTTCCAAGTGCCCGGCCAGAGCCTCCAGGCGCGGCAACCAGCGGTCGAGCAAGGGTTTCCCCCCAACCGTCAGCACCGCATACCAGGCACTGTTGATGATGTATCCGCTGGTTTCCAAGGAAGCCGTCCATTTCCCCGGGGGCTGGACCTCGACCTTGAAGCCGTGCCACATCAGGTGCCCGTTCATCCCGTCGAGATACCGGTCGACACTCTCTGCCACCAATTTCATCACTTCAATATTATCCTGCAAACGCGGTGCATAGACCGCAGTCTCCGCGTAGAATTGCAGGGACAAGGGGCAATGGTCGCTGTTCACATTATTGGCTAAAACCTTCGAACGCAGCTTCCACTGGGCAATATTCAACGCATAACGCGGCAACCCATTGAGCCGGGGTTCGCTGGCCACCAGTTCGGGGAATGGCGTGAGCGATTCCACATCGAACTGGAGCGTCGTCCGCCAGGGCTTGGCCGGGATGAGGCCGTAAAGCTCGCCGGAACCCGCAGCATGGGGAACGATGTCCATGATCTTCCAGACGGAGGGGGATTGGCGCAACATCGCCCCGTCCCCGCGTTGCGTGATATGAAACGTGCCCGCATCGGGGGCATGGAGGTAGCACGGCAGCGTGACGATATTAACCGGATCGGTGGCGCGCCCAAAGGTGCTCGTCGGGGTCTGCCTGTAATCGAGATCCAAGCGGAAAACGCCACCGATCAGCGGGACCGCACGGCCAGAGTCGGTGGAGAGTTCCAGTTCAAAGCCCTTTTCGTGGAACCGCAGGGCCACGGCCATGTTCACGCCCGGCGCCACGGTCACCGCCGGGTAACGGGCCACGTTACCCTCGATGGTGAGCGCTCCATCTCCAGGAAAAGGCGTCGGATCGAACAGAGGATCAACCAGCGCCAGCGCTCCGGTGGGGTGCAGGAGCGCAATTTTGAATTCGCCCTTGCCGAGCGAATCGAGGGTCAACCCGGCGATCCTTGGACGGAAGCGGTCCAACTTCACTTGATACCAGGGGGTGGAGAATTCGATCTGGGTCGGGGACTCTTTGATCGTCGGCTTGAAATCCCCCTTGGGCTTCAATTTCGAAACCGGCTTCCGCGGTGCAGCCGCATCCAGCAACGCCAGTGATCCGCTGCCGGACGCGTTGTCGCCAAAAACTTCCACCTCAAAAAGTTGTGTCGTCTCAAACCCGACAAACTCCGGCTTTTCCGCCCGCGTGATGCGCACCCGCACATTGTCGGTCACGACGGCCGGGAACTCCGCTTGGATCGAGTCTCCCGTCCGCTTCGCATCCTTGATGGCGAAAAGCGTTTTGAACGTGGCCCCGCCATCGTCGGAATATTCCCCCACCAGATCAATCGGCCTCCCCTGCCAGCCTGGAAACACGGCCACGCTGTCAATGCTCCGCATCCCCGGAAACCGGACCCACACCCATTGGGGCATGCCGTCAATGCCTAGAGAGTTCCATGTGGCTCCCGCCCCATTCGGCGAACCGGGTTTCAGGCCGTCATTGAGCATGCTCGGGGCGGTCTTGATGAACGCGAGACTCCATGATGGAACGCTGCTCACCGCGACCATGCTGCCTTCCGCCGCTAAAGCAACATTGCGCCGTCCGGCGCCGGGCTGCGCGGTGGGTAAGGCCTTGGTGGGCTCTTCCCATTTCAGTGGTAAAGCCGAGGCAATCTCGCAGCCCACGAACCATTCGACGTTATGGGTCGGATTCCAGCTCTTGGCTAGCAGCGCGTTCGACCCTTTTTTCAGCGGCACGGTCACCTTCAGGACGCCCTTCTCCTTGGTTTCTCCGATCAGCTTGCTGTTGAAGAACCACCGCACCGGCCCGGATGCGGTCAAAGTCGCCGGGGCCGATTCCTCCTTCTCTGCCGTAAAACGCACCCCTGCGTAGGCGCACGCATAGGAAGCCCTTCCGCATGCCTTCGCAAGGTCTACGGCGCCAGACTCAGTGGCCCCTACTTGGGTCGCTAGAAGCTCCCGACCCGTGATGGCTGGCATGCCCTTCCATTCGCCGGCGTCCTCGGCCGGCTCATTGGCTTCGAACATCACCTGATCGTAGATCGGGAAAGGTCCTGCCACCCACCAAGCGGGGGGCGAGAGGGCGGGGCCTTCGGCGGCACCTGCCGTCAAGTTGGCCAAGCCGAGAAGCAAAGTTAAAAGCATGTTTTTCATGGTCATCGTGATGTTTCTCATTTCGCTATCTCCCATTACTGAACGCGTTTCAGTGTGATGTTAAAGAGTTGCAATCCGCCCCAATTCTCATTCGTCCCTGCACGGAGTGCCACGGGATAGACGCCGGCCTTCTCGATGGTGATCTTACCCGCTGAAAAGACCACCCCCTTATCCCAAGCGCCCGCTGAGGGCGCCTTGCCGGTCAATTCCTTATCCCCGATCGTCAACCGGTAGGGAACATCGGCTCGCATGCCTCCGCCGCAGAGGGTCACTTCGTATTCGCCGGCCTCGAAAAGATGCGCCTTATCCCACGACAACCATTCCGTAGGATCGTTCCAACCTTGAATGAGTTCCCGTCCAAAGATTTGCGCCAGCTTCTTCCCGTTCAATCCGGCCTCATTTGCCGTCAAAACAAGTTGGCCGTCTTGCCCGGGGCGGATGTCACCATCCCACGCCGCCAGGCCACGGATCTCGATCACGGGGACCATCCGGCCCACCCAGGTTTCCGGCAGCTGGACCTTCAATCCCTCCTCATCCTGTGACCAGTTCAACGTTCCTTCATAACCGAGAAGCCGGACTCCCTGCGGCGCTCCATCGGCCAGACGGGCATTCTTCCCTAGTGAGTGAATCAACACCTTGTTGTCCGCAGGGTTCATGAGGAAGGCGTAGATCACGTCGTTTTTGCGGGTGAATCGGATATCTTCCTTTTTAAAACAGGGCTCTTTAGGGGGATTCCGCCGGTCGTAAGGGAGTGTCGTCGGCCCTTCACCCAGCAGGCGCCAGGGACGCGTCCCGAAGATGCCCTTTTCATTCAGGCGCACCCACTTGCCCATTTCCCGCAAGCAGGCCATATGGTCCTCCGGCACGGTCCCGTCGGCCCGCTGGGGAAAGGAGATGATATAATTGCCGTTGCGGCAGATCACTTCGACCATCGACTTGACGAGCGTGTCAACCTGAGGCGCTTTATTACCTTCCCAGAACCACCCCGTGGTGCTGGTTCCCTGCGCCCACGGATATCGCCATGCCAGCCTGGGCAAAGCGAACTCGCCATAAGAGATAACACCCTTCCCATTCCCACCCCGGCCGCACCAGACCACATCGGGGCTGCCGCCATGAGTGGCCGCGCTCTGATTGTAATAATGAGCTGCCAGCTTGGAGGCATACGCATCGCCCCAGGGCAGTCCAAAATCGTCTTCATCAAAGAAATCCGGCTGGTAGGTCGTGATCAAATCGTAGACACGCCGATACCAGTGCTCCTTGAACCATTCCGGATATTTGGCAATATCCCCCGTACTGAACCCGGCATGCAAATTCTGGTCGCCGGGATGAGGCGGATGATACAGATCCCAGTTGGCGGGATCCATGCCATCATAGGGTACGCCCGCATAGGGGCCCGTCTTGTCGGAGCTCTTGTTGTTGTTCCACCAATCATAGCTCGGGGCCAGATGTTCACTCACGCCAAAACGCAACCCTTGCTTCTTCGCAGCCTGCTGCCACAGCGCCACGATGTCCTTGTGCGGCCCCATCTTCACCGCGTTCCAGCGGTGATATTTGGAGTTCCACATGTCGAAGTTGTCGTGATGCACGCCCATGGCCAGAAACAGCCGTGCCCCCATCTCCTTGAACTCCGCCATCAAACCCTCGGGATCAAACTTGTCCGCCGTGAACAGCGGAATGGTGTCCTTGTAGCCCACTTTGGACTGATGCCCGAACTTTTTGATATGCTGCTGATAAAGATCCACAGGAAAGGTCGGGTCATACAGTCGCTTGCCATACCACCCGTTCATCCCCACACTTTGCGGCCCCCAATGCGCCCAGAAACCGAACTTGGCATCAGCAAACCACTCCGGGCAATGGTACTTCTCATCCAGGGATGCCTGCGTTGGCTGGAAGGGCCCCTGAACCAGGGGCAGTTCATTGGGCTTGGGCAACCCGCGCAGTTGCACAGGTTCCGCGGGCTGGGCCTCCGGACTGACCGCCGAGGATGAACCAACCACCGGCAGAGCAATCACCATCAGCGCCAGACTTGCCGCCCGGATTCGAATCCATGTCTTCATTGTGTTTACGTTCCTTTATTGGGCGTAGTTGATCTTCCAATGACAGTCACCGGTGTCCGCTCGCTTCAGCACCACGACATGACAGTCGCCGGTGGGTTTCGCCTCAAGCCGGGTGGTGCCGACGTTGGCGGTGACGGCTCCCGGCTTCCATCCGTTGTTGGCCACGGTAATGCGAAAAGCCTCGCCGCCGATCACTTTGGCCGTCCCCGACAGCACCTTGGCGGCGGCGTCCCATTTGATATCCGCCAAATCCACCCACCCCTGGAGCACATGGCGGTCGGTGGAGATGACCTGCGGATTGGCCTGCACCTTGCGCACGGACACCATCGCACAGTGGTTCGGCTCCAAGGTCCGCGTGATCGTCTCCGTTCCCGCGAGTTTTCCAACGAGCGAGTCGGCCCAGAAATCATACACATAATAGGACGAGGCCGGGTCCAGCCCGATCGCACCTGCGCTCACCCGGTCTCCACTCAAGGCCACTGTTACCGGGCCTGCCTTTGGGGAAGTATTAAAGAGCGCGACTTGGTGCCAGTCGGGTGTCAGTTCCAAATCATACACCTGGGGATCGCCCACGCCGGTGAACGCATCCAGCGGACGGGCGGCGTACGGTTCGCGGTAGGCCGGATAAATCCGCGAGAAATCATGAACGATTTCCGGGGTAAACAACGAGAATGAGGTGGCTAGGTCGATGCGCCCGCTGGTCAGATAGACCATGGTCAGCATGGCTTGACGCAATCCGGGCGTGCAGTCGTGAACCGTCTTGGTGTCCGGAAAATAGTTAAACACCGTGCGGTTTTTATACCAACGCAGACCGCCGATGGTCACCATGGCTGGCACAAATTTATTGGAATCAGTCCAGTTGCGCTGGGTATCAACCAAACCGGCGGTGACATCCAGGCAGGGACGCTTCGATTCGCCGAGATTGCGCTCGTCGAGAAATGCATCCGCCCCGAGTCCCTCGCGGGCAAGCCGGAACGCCTCACGGTAGGCAAAGGCGGTGGTGGCGTGACGGTTTTCAAAGCCCCCTTCGGGACGCCATCCCGTTTCGGGATAATCGAATTTAATGCCGCGCATTCCGTCTTTTTTGAGGCGCCCCCAGACCTCCTGCATATGTTTCTGAAAGCCATGCGAGGTATAATCAAAAGTGACCAGCGGTTGTTCGTGGTGGTGCATGACCTGCAAACGGCTGATATCCTTGAAGAGCATGTGGTCGGGGAAGGCGAGGGCATAGTCGTCGGAGGGCATGCCGACTTGGAAATAGGTATAAGGGATGCCATCGCGCTCACGGATGGCGGCGCACCATTTGGCAAACGTATCGTAGGGCGGAACCAGATGGCCGTACTTCGCCCAATGGGCGTCATCCCACCAGCCCTGTTCCGAATCGAGATGGTATTTGTCAGGCTCCAGGCGGATGCCGACTTTTGTGTATTTGGTGAGGCCTGCTTTTTGCGCTGCCTCCAACTCGCCGACCAGTTTGAGGGAGTTATTGATGTCAGGAAGTTTGCTCATCACCCCCACACTCCAGCCGCACAATACCGGGAAGTCGTAGACATTGGGCTTGGCGTGGTTGGCGAGCCGCATAGCCCGGCCATATTGTTCGAGGGCAATGAACGGATCGGCGGTGGTCACATCCACGTAGAACGTATCTTCAGACCAATACGTCTGGCCGGGATCCACCAAGCGACCGACCGGATCTGCAGCGTTCAACTCGAGCCCGTCAGCCTTGATTGCACACCACTTGCCGAATTCCTTATTGGCCAGGCCACCCCAGACGATCGTGCGGCGTTTTCCCGCCACGGTGCAGGTGACCATCAGGCTATTGGCCGATTCGCGAGTGGCCCCCGCTTGAACTTTGGCCGGTTCAGCCCCCGCAGATCCGTTCAAGGTCACCATGGTTTCGGGCTTCTGCCCGGGCAGCAGGATGGCGGTGGCCATCGGCTGAGTGTTCACTAACCGCAGATCAAAGGCGCGGGTGTTCTGCATCCCGAATCCCATCACCACCGCGCCACTGCCCTCATAAAGCGCGTAGCTGAACAGGTAGGTCGGCTCCGTAGCCATTTTTGAATTACCCAACGTGATCACTACCCGCTGTCCTTTTCCAAAGTCGTCATCCACCGCCTGCATGCTCACGGTTGACTGCCAGTGTTCCCACCAATCGTATGACTTACGGCCCCATCCATCGGCGGTCATCATTGCCTGATCCAAGACCACCTCGCGGGTCGCCGCATCGGTGATGGAGAACCACCTCTTGGTTTTGTCGAACTTCCACACCACTTTGCTGTTGGCCAGGGTGACGGAGGAGGCATCCTGTTGCACCTCCACCGCCGCCTGGATCGGCGCGCCGGCAGCCAATAGCAGGAGAGCGCAAAGGGAATAAGCCGTAGCCCCGAGAATCGGGCGGCGCAGAACGGAGTTTTTCATGGGGTTCATATGGTTCCTCGTCATTTTGGTTGGGTTTGTTATTGGATGCGTTTTATCGCAAGCTGGTTCAGTCCGATGTCATTCCACTTCTGCCCGGGCTTGGGTTTTAGGCTTATAGTATATTGACCGGGTTTCTCAATATACAAAACACCGAGAACGTCCGTGCGATATTTACTCCAGGAGCCGGTTGAAACCGTTTTCCCTGCAAGTTGTTGTTTGCCCATCTCTACCAGGAACTCGCTGCCGGGCTCGGCGCAGGAATAGGTGATCTCCGCTTCAAGGGTTCCCGGGTGGTCGATTTTGAAGCTCCACGAAACGAAATCGTTCGGGTTGGACCACGACCCAAGGCGCACCCGGCCACCGTCCTGTGATTTGACAATCGTTTCACTTTGAATGTTCGCGTCGCTGGCGGAAAGCACAAGCGAGCCATCCGCAGTAGCTTGAGAAGTGATTTCGTAGGCCACCGGCATCGGCTTCAAATCCTCGGCGATGGTTTTGTCGATGTCCGCAATTGTTTTTTCCAAAGGGGTTTCTGCGGCTTGGACGTTTTGGATACCGAAGGAGACCTTGAAGCCGACCACATCCCAGGATGGAAGATCGGCAGGCAGGGTAACCACCAGCGCATCAGCCTCCTGTTTCCATGTTAGTGGCGCTGACTGTCCAAGCATCTGCACCTGGATCACGGGTTTATCCGCCAATTTGGCGTTGGTGCCCAGCGAAGTGATCCGCAGCGCGCCGTTCGGCTTTAACAAAGTAAACACATACAACGTCCCGCCGTCCTTGCTCATGGTAAAGCGCAGATCCTTATCGGTGTAATTGACTTTACCTTCATTGAAGTGCCCGGATTTCAGGTTCTGGGTGGGCCCCTCTTTTGAAATCTTCCATGGGCGGGTGCCGTAGACGCCTTCCCCATTGGCAGGGAACCATGCAGCCAGATCGCCCAGAATCATTTCTTCCTTTTCGTCGAGTGTACCATCTGCACGCAGAGGAAAGTTAAGCAATAAATTGCCGTTTTTGCTTACGATATCGACTAGCATCTGCAAAACGGTCGCAGTCGATTTATAGGTGACGCCGCTCTCGTAAAACCAATTGCCGACGCAGGTATCGGTCTGCCACGGCTCGGGATTGATCTTGTCCATGACGCCACGTTCCAGGTCCTGCACCCACCGCCCCTTTGCGTCCTGCTTGCAGTTGTAAACGGCTTCAAGTTTGCCATCATGCCGGGTACAGTTGTCGTTGTAATAGTGAGCCAACATTTTTCTGCCAACATCATCCGGGTACGGCAGCGGGCTGTCGGAATACAACAGATCGGGGTGATAGAGATCGACGATTTCATTGATGCGTTGAAACCAGGCTTGCTTGAAGGTATCCGGCACATCGGTGCCGTAATACTTGATTTTGGGATTCGCATTGCCGGACCAATACAGGTCGGCGAAGGCCGGATCATTGCCATCATAGGGAACCCCGGCCATTGGGCCGGTCTTGTCGGCCCCCTTGCATGCACTGTAAAACCACCAGCTAGCGGCGAGATGTTCTGTCATGCCGAAATACAAGCCATGCTTCTTGGCTGCTTTCTGCCATTCTCCGGCGATGTCGCGCTGGGGCCCCATTCCCACCGAGTTCCAACGATGGATTTTTGAAGCGTATAACGAGAAGTTGTCGTGAAAAATCCCTATGCTGACGAAATATTTTGCTCCAGCCTTCTTATATAACGACATTAAACGTTCGGGATCAAACCGTTCGGCCTTCCAGAGCGGAATGAAGTCTTTGTAACCGAACTTCGACGGATGTCCATAATGGCTGACATGGAATTGGTTAACGGGGCCTTCAACGTAGAGATTCCGGGCATACCATTCATTTTTTGCCGGGACGCACTGAGGCCCCCAACAGGCCCAGATGCCGAACTTGGCGTCCCGGAACCAGTCGGGACATTGATATTGTTTGAGGGATTCGTCGGTGGGCTTGAACGGCCCGGCGGCGATTTCGCCGGGCGCGATCGTCGCAGGGGTTTCGGCGGCCAAGCCTTGCGATGAAACGACGAAGGGCAGACTTAAATAAAATACAGTCGCGGCAGCGCAGCCGACGAGGGATCGTAATGGGAGTTTTTTCATAAACATCAACCTTTCTTACCAGTTGTCGGAGCGGAAGGGCACCGCAGGCAGTCCCTCGTTGTTATACAATCCGGCATACGGGGCGTTACGCCAGGCATAGCGCACCGCCACCGGCGCGGGCACTTCGGCGCTGGTGACGAGGACGGCATCTATTTCGATCTTTGCGTTGGCCGGCTTGAAGACCTTATCCTCTCCGGCAAGCTCGAAGCCGAGCAAGGCGGTGAACGGGGTGTTTAGGCCACCATTGACCTCGGTGAAGCTTACCCGGAAGCCAGCACCCTCCCGCACGGCCTTGGCGAACACGGGGCCGCTATCGACGATTTTCTTGCCGTAAGTACGGGCCAAGGCGATCCGGGCCAGGCGGCGACCAACCTCCTTTTTTTTGCGCGGGTGAACATTGGAGGCGTTGCCAATATCCACGGTGACGGCTTGCCCGGTGGCAGGCAGGCTGAGGGTTTGGGTCTGTGCTTCGCGCAGAACGGCCCAACTGGTGTAGGTTCCATCGCCGAAGTTTGGCAGTTGAACCCAATAGAAGGGAAAGTTGCCCTGGCCGAATTGGGCACGCCATCCGGTGATCATCGAGGAAAAGAGTGCGTGATATTGGGGGGTCTTGCCGGCATTGGCCTCCCCTTGATACCAGATCACTCCTCGCAGAGCGTAGGGAACGAGCGGGGCGATCATGCCGTTGTTCAAGCCGGATGGAGAATCTGGGTGGCCGGGGCCGCCTAAGTTCCAAGAACCGGGTTCCGCTTTGGTGAAAGGCTGTCCCGATGCTTTGGCCGCATCCCGTGCGGCGCTCCACGCGGCGTGGTCGGCGTCGAATTTCGCAATGGCCTCGGGATAGGCTTTAAGTCGCTTGGCCCAGTCGTCAATCACCGGCGCGAAGGAAGGATTAGTCTTGAGGGTTGTCGAATCGATCCAGGCCTCGACCCGGGTGCCGCTCGCACTGCTGTTGATGATGCCGACCGGAATGTTAAGCACCCGGTAGAGATCAAGGGCGAAGTAGTAGGCAACAGCGCTGAATTTACCGCAGGTCGCTGGGTTGGCAACTTCCCATGCACCTGTGGCGGCGGAGAGGGGGGCTTCGCCGAGCTTATAGCCGATCTTGATGTGTCGTATCAGCGAGCAATCGGTCGAACCGGCGACATCGAACCAGTTCGTGCCCAGTCCCCGGCTCACGCTGTTGGTCTGCACCTGCAACCGCCAGCCGGTGTGGTCGGCCGGCCAGTTGAGTTGCAATGTATTGCCCGTGACTTGATAGGTCAGATTCGTCGGATTCGTGGCCACCGTTTGCGCGGGCAGCCCGAACAAGGCGATTTCCGAGTAACCAACATAGCCATTTTCAGCGGCGGGCGTGGTGAAATCAAACGTCACCGCCGCCACGTTCGTCGCGATACAGGTAGGAAGGATCAAATGGATTTTCGGAAAATAACGACGTTCCCGTCCATTGTTCATAATGATACTTTCGCTAGCTATCAGGAGTCACCCATGATTTCACCTCGCCGTTTGTATTATCTTCTGGAGTTTGCCACGCCTCCAATCGTCATCTTCATTGTTGGCTTGCTGGCGGCATGCGTCTCATTCTGGTTTGGCCTGGGGATTCTTCTGATGGTGTTCGTATTGTCAGCAGTGATAGAACGTATCAAATGCCCGAATTGTGGCCATCCTATTGGCTGGGGAGAGTATCGCCTGATCGGCCTCCACTTTTGGTGGTGGCGCAACTTGATAAAACGACACTGCGTAAAGTGCCAATATGATCTGTCAATACCTCAACCCTTTCGAGTGATCTTTCGACGGCAAGAACCACAAGATAAAAACAATCCTAGCGGCACCCGAACTTAGGCGGTTGGGGAAGCGAAACGGGGACGGATCGAGCCAATAGTAAATGACCACGCCACGCTGCCATCC
>Ga0118677_10010516_pt1 | contig 14124 bp, 9 predicted proteins | sample AliMusrvi5mmetaG_FD_86154 | JGI IMG/M metagenome (GOLD analysis project Ga0118677, IMG submission 86154) | reverse complement strand
GATCTGCTTGTTCAGCCAACTGCCATAGCTGTTCGACCTCTTCTTGCAACTGCTTTGCAATCTTCCCGGCATGTTCCCAGCTCAGCGCCTGGTGCTTCGAATCGAAATGGTATCATGATCCGGATGGTGATTGCCAACAAGGTAACGGAAGGCTACGGAATCATAGGTTGCCTGTTCAAGCTTTCTGCTGGAAAACACTCCGGTTGCATAGCCATAAAAAAGCAAGGAGAGTAACAAGGCAGGATCATACGGCATTGAACCTTTACCGGTATAAACATCTCTGAGTGATGATACATTGAGTTGCCCCACGATATCAGCCACAAAACGAGCTAAATGGTCTGTTGGTAGCCATTCCTGAACTGATGGAGGAAACAGAAACGGTGTATCACGGTCTACTTTGATAAACTCGATACTTTCCATGAACAAGTATAGTAATTTCCTTTATTTTATACTGTTACAGGTATAGGCGAAACGGTTTGACCAAGCTCTCTGGCTAACCTACGAAGGCTTCTTTTCTTGCCTTCGAGGAACTTTGCTTCATAAGCGGCCAGTCCTTCCTCGACAAACTCCGTCCCTTTGACCATAACTCGCCAAAACAATGCCGCAAGCTTGCGAGCCAGGGCAATATTGGCAATCAACCCCCCACGTCGTGCCGCCAGACGACGGTAAAAGCCGCCCAACGCCATATCTTTGCTGCGAGCCAGTGATCGGGCCATGATGCAAAAATACCTGCCTACTCTGCTGCGACGGTGTTTGACGTTGCTCTTGCGCTTGCCGCTTTGGCTTGTTCCGGGAGCCAGCCCCAACCAAGCAGTGAAATGCTTTTCTGTGGGCCATTTGCTCAGGTCAGTTCCCACCTCACTGATGATCTGCAGGACGCTGTAGTCGGTGTGTGCGGGCAGTATCGACAGATCCTTGCCCTGACACAGATCAATGAGCATACGGTGAAGGCCGGAGATTTGAGGCGCATTGGCGCTGGGGTGCTTGCCTGCCGTTGCTTTGGGTTTTTCGCCAATGCCGCCACCCTGCGTGTCATTAAACGTGATCTCTTGCAGGAGCAACTGTATTTGCTGGTCACATTCGGCGATCTGGCGATGATAGTGTTCCCAGCTCTGCAGGGCTTGCCTGAGCGCAAACAGGTGCTCCGGCTCCCAGGTACCGCGAAGTGCTTCGATGACCTCTTTCGCCTTTTTGTGCCGAATCGTCGAGTAGCACAACTCCAGCAGTTTTGCCGGATCACGCTCTCCGTCCAGAATGGCATGCACTATGGCAAGGCCGCTGGTTCCCATCAGTGAGCTGATGACGTTGTGCAGCTTGATATTCATGCGCTCAAGCGCCTTTTGCATGTGCTGCACATGGCTGGCAGCAGAAGCGATGTGATCTGTACGCAAGCGCTGGTAATCCTGAAGCTTGCGAATATGCGCAGGAGGCACGAACCCTGCCTTCAGCAGACCGTGCGCATGCAGGGTGGCTCCCCATTGACAGTCCTTCATGTCAGTCTTACGTCCAGGCAGGTTGCGTGTTTGCCGGCCGTTGACCATAACCACTTCAAGGCCTGCCGCTTCGAGCACACCATAGAGCGACAGCCAGTAGACCCCGGTAGCTTCCATTGCCATGGAGCGGACACCTTCTCCCAAAAGCCAATCGCGCAATTCGTGCAACTGGCTGGTAAACGTCCCAAAAACCTTTGGCAGGCCTCCAGCGATGGAAACATGCATATGCTCGCTGCCCACGTCACAGAAGGCTGCCCGAGAATCGAGAACCGGTAACTCCTTCATCACCAACCCCCTTTTGGATTTGCAAATTTCAAAAGACAACTGAATTCACCTGCAAGCCCGGCAACGCTTAGGGCATTGTAAATCTTTCCAGCGGGATGCAAATTTTGCTCACCAAAATGTGCGCAGGAACGTGGCCAGAACCATTCTCAAGACCGGGCTATTGGCACCAGAGTAAAAAGCGGCAACACTGCTTGCAGTGAATTCACCGCCAGCAATTTAACGCTTTTTTGTTCATGGTCCGTGTGCGGTAACCGGTCGGCTACGGAAGGCTCAATATGAAACAGACATGTCTTATTAATATAATGCAAAAAATCAGCACTTCATGAAAGTCATGAATTCATCTGGTCTTATGGTTCAGAGCCTTATGGGCGGAATTTTCGGTAGTCTATATCGAATTTTTTTATCCGAAGCCCCATAATTCTGTCTGAAAGACCTAATTGGATTGCAGCCCTCGACATATTTCCTTTAGTGCGTTTAAGTGCTTCCATAATCATCTCTTTCTCAATGGCATCAAGCTTCTGTTGCAGTGACCCGGTATAGGGTGTTCCGCTGGATTCAGCAGTCTGCAGTGTTGGCGGGAGGTGATAGCCGTGAATAACGTTATCTTCGCTCAGAATGACCGCCCGTTCCATACAGTTCTGAAGTTCGCGGACGTTGCCCGGCCAGTGATATCGCATGAGCATATCGATCGTTGTTGTCGAGATTCGTCTGATGCCTTTATGGTTGGCAGCATTGTATTTTTCTACGAAATAGTCTGCAAGCAGAAGAATATCAGTCTTGCGCTCCCGTAGGGGGGGGACGGTAATGGGAAAAATATTCAACCGGTAATAGAGATCTTCCCTGAAAAGTCCTTCGCGTATTAATTCTTCAAGATTGCGGTTTGTTGCGGCAATGATCCTTACGTCAACTTTAATGGTTTTTGATCCTCCTACCCTTTCAAACTCCTTTTCCTGAATGATTCTTAGTAGTTTTGCCTGTATTGGAAGACTGAGTTCGCCGACTTCATCAAGAAAGATTGTCCCCTTATGGGCAAGCTCAAATCTTCCTTGACGGGTAGCCGATGCACCGGTGAATGCACCTTTTTCATGCCCGAAAAGCTCGCTTTCGACAATGCTTTCGGGCAGTGCCGCGCAGTTGAACTTGATAAAGGTGTTGTCTGATCTGTGGCTTTTAAAATGAATAGCGCTGGCAACCAACTCTTTACCAACACCGCTTTCTCCAAGTATCAACGTTGTTGCATTGGTTTTTGCAATCTTTTCAATCATTTTAAACAGCGAAATCATCGGTTTTGCATTACCGATAATATTTGCCGGACGTTCGGATTCTGAAATGGTTTCTTCATTGTGTTCATCCGTATACTTTTTTGGCTTTGACAGCTTTTCAACGGTTTTGTTGTCCGGAGGGGTTTTAGCACTTTCTTCGTGTGCAAGCTGTCTGAGACGAACGGCCTGTGAGATCATGGCTGCTATAATAGAGAGCTGGTCGACATAGTGCTGCAGCATATCTCTCTGCCCGTTGTCGGCTTTATTTTTTTTTCCATGTTCATCTCCCGTGACCGGTTCAAGCTGACGGTCAGCGCTGAGGGTGCCTATAATTTCTGTCCCTGCCTTAATTGGAATACAGATAAAACATAGCCCCTCTTTTTTTGACTTAGACCGTGAACGCGTTCGATCAAGAAAGAGTGGTTCGTTGTTTATGCTCGGAACAATAACCGTTTTCCCGGTTTTAACGACCTGTCCGATAATGCCTTCGCCTATACGGTAACGGCCCCTTTCCTTCTCTTCTGCAGTAAGGCCGAATGATTCGTTGATGACAATTTCCCGGGTATCACGGTTAAGAATTGTGATCATACCCCTTAGCATGTTCATGTGTTCGGACATGATGAACAGAACAAGTCTTAATACCTTGTTGATATCATCCTCATTGGTTATGGTTCTGCTGACTTCGGCAAGCAGGCTGATACTGCTATGATCCTCTTCCTGGGCTATAAGCATGATACTTGCGGTCTGATTAATCACTGTTTGACTAAAAGAGTGTTATAGATGTCTTCAAGTTCCTCCGGCTGCAGAGCTCCTTTCTTTTCAGTAGCTCTTTGGCGGACAACCTCAAGGAGATGACCAGCTTCGCTTCGTGACAGTATAATTCCTCTGCTGGAAAAAAAATGTTGTAATGAAGCACTGCCAGAGTGTTTTCCGATAATAAGCTCTTGTTTGCTGCGACCTACCTGATCTGGAAGAAACGGTTGATAGGAGAGTGGATTTTTTAAAAGAGCTGCACAGTGGATACCTGATTCATGCTGAAATACTGATTTTCCAACCACAGCTTTCTGATCTTGGATAACTCTTCCCGATGCGTTGCTAACAGTTTCACAGAGATGCAGAAGCTGTCTTGTATCAAGACGTGAATCGAAATGTTCTGATAGTTTCAAGGCTATGGCAAGTTCTTCAAGTGCAGCATTTCCTGCCCGTTCACCAAGTCCGGTTACTGACACGCTGACTGCTTTGCACCCTGCTTCAAGAGCGGTAAATGCATTGGCCGTTGCCATACCAAGATCATTATGGGCATGAAACTCAAGAGCAGCATAGCTTACTGATTTCAAGTGTCCTATCAGTGCTAGTATGGATGTCGGTGTCGCAACGCCTACAGTATCGGCTATGCGTATTCTATCCGCACCGCAGGCTTCGGCATCAAGCACAAAACTTTTCAGCATATCAGGCTCTGCCCTTGTAGCATCCTGAGCTCCGACACTGACAAAATTGAAGTATTTTTTTGCCTTCGGAATGAGTTCCTGCAATTGTTGCTGTACCCAGATGTAATCTCTTTCCATAAGTTGCAGGTAGAGAGCGGAGACAGGGAAGCTTATGTGAAGCGCTTCTGTACCGCATAGACGGGCATCCTCAATGTCCTGCCATTTTGCTCTGGCCCAGCTGATCAAACGTACCGGAAGATTGAGAGAGGCAATTTTCCGGATTGTATTGCGCTCCTCATCACTGATAGCAGGGTAACCGATTTCAATTTCGTTTACTCCGACTTCAGCAAGAAGGCAGGCGATGTGCGTCTTTTCATCAGCGCTGAACACAACACCCGGTGCCTGCTCTCCATCCCTCAGTGTCGTATCTATGATCCAAGGCTTTTTGCGCGAATGGGAAATCGTCGGGTTTTCTGTGTGCATAAGGAGTCTGGTTCTATCAAGTTGAAATTCACTATAGGTTTGGGTATTAGTTTTTTTTATTTAAGTAATGAGCAATTGATGCCTAAATAAATAAGGGTTAATAAATTAAAAATAATAATAATTCATACATATTTGTAAAATTTTCTATTTTTTTAATAAATAATGACGATTTCAGGGTTGTTTTGTCTTGCCTGAAACATGTATAATCGTATTCAAACGAGGGATGGTGATTTTGACTGCGAGGTTCAGGAGTTGAGTATACCCAACGAGGGGAGTTCACGGAAGCGTTCGTTATAGTCAATGCCGTAACCGACAATGAAGGCATCGGGTACAACAAATCCCGTATATGTAATAGCTGCAGGATGTTTCCGTGCGTCAGGTTTATCGAGCAGGGTGCAGATGCTGAGTGATGCGGGTTTCATACTGATAAGCTCTGCTGAGATCTGTTGTATGGTCAACCCTGTGTCTATAATATCTTCCACAAGAAGAATGTGTCGATCCGTAATGGATAGGTTGTGTTTGATAGAGACACTGCCTGATGAAGTTTTTTCTGAACCGTAGCTTGAAGCATGAATAAAATCGATGCCGCAGGGAATTGTTATCGTACGCAGAAGATCAGCAGCAAAAATAAAGGCTCCTTTTAGAACAACGATAAGGAGGAGTGGACAATCCTGTGTAACCATATCAAAATCATCCGATATTGCCTTGCCGATTTCGCTGATGCGTTTTTCAATGACCTCCACCGAAAAGAGCGGCGTTATGGTATTGATAGTCTTTTTTTCGCTCATCTGATCACGAGAAGTATATGGTTAAGTGTTCTGGCTGCTTGCGTAACGGTCAATTTCGTCCAGGTAGAGTTGTTTGTGAACGGTGCTGAGCGATGATGCGGTAAATGAGTTTTGCGCCAGCCGGATAATATCGTTGCGATCAAGGTGAAGGGCGTTTGCTGCTTCCAGATAGTTTTCATTGACATATCCTCCGAAATAAGCGGGATCGTCCGAATTGACGGTGACGCACAGTCCTTTCTTGAGCATTGCTTTCAGGTTGTGCTGTTTCATACTTTCAAAAACTTTCAGTCTGACATTAGACAGGGGACAAACGGTGAGCGGAATTTGTTTTTGAACCAGTTCAGCGACCAGAGAGTCATCTTCCATACAGTGAACACCATGATCAATGCGCATGACGTGCAGAGTATCGAGAGTTTTCCTGATAGAAGCGGCACTGCCCTCTTCGCCGGCATGGGCCACAGTCAGAAATCCTTCCTCGTGTGCCTTTTCAAAAAGGTTTCTGAACTTTTCAGGTGGATTGCCCCGTTCGGAAGAGTCAAGACCAATACCGGCAATCCATTGCTTCCATGCAAGGGCTTTATCAAATATTTTGAGCCCTTCCTTTTCGCTCAGGTGGCGAAGAACACACATAATGAGCTTTGTCGAGATATTGAGAGTGCTGTGTGCCTCAACAACTGCACGTTCAATGCCACGGATAACGGTTTCAAAGGTAATGCCGCGATTCGTATGGCTCTGGGGGTCAAAAAAAATCTCTGCATGGCGGACATTTTGTGATGCGGCTTTTTTGAGGTAGGCAAAAGTCAGGTCGTAGAAATCCTCCTCGGTTATCAGGACAGCGGTTGCCTGATAATAAATATCAAGGAATGATTGCAGGTCACTGAAGTTATAAGCTTTTCGGGCGGTTTCAGCATCTGGGAAGGGAAGTGAAACCCCGTTTCGTTTTCCTAATGTAACCATCAGTTCCGGTTCAAGCGTCCCCTCAATATGGAGGTGTATCTCCGCTTTTGGAATTCCTGCAATAAAATCGGCAAGCGAGTTCATAGAAGGATAGGGTTGCAATTGAGTGAATAGCTCTTTTCGGTCTGCAGGTGAAGTTTGCCTTCCATCTCTTGTCTCAGCAATAAATAGTGGTGCACTTATAATGTATGCAAATCTCTGGAGTATGAATAATTCTATGCTGCGATGCATGGAGTTGACATCTCTGAGGTGCATAAAAAAAAGAAATAGAGTAAAAACATGGAAAATATCACTATGTTGTCCGCAGAACCCGCCTGAGCCGGACAAAGAAAACGTTTCCATTGTATTAGTTATTTTTCTCAAGGAAGTGTTTGTTCATCCGGCCATTTTAAACATTGTGAGTTTTCAGCTTGAGCACAGTTTGTGTTGCTTATTTTTTGCTGAAGCATTCCGATGTTATTAACTTCTTTTAAAAAGAGACAGGTGTTGGATAAAAGGAAACAAATGGAATCCTAACAATAAATGATTGAATGTAGTGGCCAGACAGCGTTTTAACAGAAAATCAAAAAATCCGCCCAGAAAGAACACAAGGCCTTCTGTATCGCATACTGGTGAGCGGGTGAAACCTAATGATCATATTCTGATTAACGAGTTTCTTTTCAGGCGGGGCGAAAGTTCTCTTGCTGCCGAAATTGTGACTTTTTTTTCTGACCATGAAGGAGCTCGTTTAAGGTCTCTGGATTTGGCCATAGCACTGGGTTATACCGAATCAAGGCAGCTTCCTGGTTTTTGGTATGTGCTTCACAAGCTGCAGGAAGAAGGTGCCGTTGACAAAGATTCCAATCGCTGTTACGGACTGTCGGTTATAGAGGCCACTACCTATGAAGATCATCTTGTGCATGCCAAGCCATTTCCTCTTCCCGGCAAGGAGCATTACAAGGTTTCCAAAATTTATACCGGTCATATCTCCACACATCCTAACGGTTATGGCTTTGTTGATGTCGAAGGTTTCGATGACGATATCTTCATCAAGGCAGGAGATTTGAATTATGCTATTCACGGTGATGAGGTTGAGGTACTTGTATCAAATGTTCCGGATACCTATGCATCAAAATCTACTCCTCATCAGCGTTGCGAAGGTGTGGTTAAGAGCGTTATATCACGTGCTGTTACAACCATTATCGGTACGCTTGCCAAAGCAAACCGCAAGTTCGTGCTTAAACCTGATAACCGGAAAATTCTTCCCGAAATTATTGTACCGATCCGAAACTCCGCAAAGGCAGTTGATGGGCAGAAAGTGCTGGTAGGAGAGCTTGATTTCAGCAAGGAAGGGGTTATTCAGGCAAAAGTTCTGGAAATACTTGGTCAAGCGGGTGACTCAGCGGTCGAAGTGAGTGCTATTGCTCGAAGCCGCGGGATAGACGAAACCTTTGACGCCAAACTCCTTGATTTCGCCGCCTCCATCCGTGAGGGCATTACTGATGAAGATCTTGAAGACCGGCTTGATCTTCGCGCGAAAACAGTGTTCACAATAGATCCTGTCGATGCAAAAGATTTTGATGATGCTCTTTCAATTGAATCTCTGGATGATGGTCTTTATTCTATAGGGGTTCATATAGCCGATGTCTCGCATTATGTACCCGAAAATTCTCCTCTTGACCGTGAGGCATTGAAAAGAGCGACCTCGGTATATTTAGTTGACCGGGTGATTCCAATGTTGCCGGCAAGGCTGTCCGAACAGGTGTGCAGTCTCAATCCCGGTGTTGACCGAATGGCATTTTCCGTCTTTTTTACTATGACTGCCGACGGTGATGTTCGCAAGCACGAGTTTCATAAAACGATCATTCATTCCAAACGTCGCTTTGCCTACGAAGATGTGGAAGAGATTCTGAAGCATGGTAAAGGCGATTACGTCTCAGAGCTTCAATTACTTGACCGCCTCAGTGTGATTCTGCGTGAAAAGCGATTTAAGCATGGCGGGCTCGATTTCGAAACCGAAGAGGTGCGTTTCAAACTGGGCAATAAAGGTGAGCCACTTGAAGTCATTAAGAAAGAACGTCTCGGAAGCCATCGTCTTATTGAAGAGTTTATGCTGCTCGCCAATCGCAAGGTGGCCAAATACCTTACCAAAACTTTTAAAGAAAACAAGAAAGAACCCCAGCCGGTTATCTATAGAGTTCATGATTTCCCTCAGCAGGAAAAAGTGCTGATTCTTGCCAATTTTGTTAAAAAACTTGGTTTTGATCTTAAGTTGAACCGCGGGAAGGAAGGTCCTGTTGTTTCAGCTCCGGTACTCCGTCAGTTGCTTCAACAGGTGAAGGGCACCAATGTCGAGTTTCTGGTCAACGAACTTGTGCTGCGTTCCATGTCTAAAGCAGTGTATACCGGCGACAATGTAGGGCATTATGGTCTGGGGTTTGAACACTATACGCATTTTACCTCTCCGATTCGTCGTTACCCCGACTTGATAGTGCATAGGCTTCTCTTTGAATATGAGGGCCTTCGGAAAAAACGAAAAAAAATTTCCGCTGCACGTCTGGCGGAATTAACAGAAAAAATCCGGACGGTTTGCCAGATATCCAACGAACGGGAAAAAAGTGCAGTCGAGGCTGAGAGAGAATCAATCAAGCTCAAGCAGGTTGAATATATGGACTCACATGTAGGTAAGGTTTATCCCGGTATTATTTCAGGTGCTACCGATTATGGAATCTATGTGAGAATGGTTGATTTTGCTATTGAGGGCATGGTTCACATGCGAAATCTCACCGATGACTATTATGAGTATGATGAGGCAACGTATTCTCTTGTTGGAAAACGCCGAAAAAAACGTCTTCAGATAGGCCAAAGGGTCAAGGTCAAGGTGAACAGTGTTGATCTTCAACGCCGCACAATAGATCTGGTTCTGGAGTAAATGATGTCGTTCAGGCAAGACAGGCAATGCTCAAAAAATTGTTCATAAGTTTCAGGCCTGTCGCTGTGTAATTATTCCGGAGAGCTTCAAACTGTTCTATAAGGGTGTTGCGCTTCATGCGTTTCAGGTCACTGTCGAGAGTAATCCAATCATAAAACATGGCATCGGTCATTTCAAAATGGCATTGGAGACCATAAGCATTTTTTCCAACTTTGACAGCTTGATTTCTGCAGACTTTTCCTGTCCCAAGAAGCTCCATTCCCGATGATGCAAGTTCAACGGTCTCTCCGTGAAGCTGAAAAACAGGGAAACTGTTGTCCAGCCCGGCAAAAAGCGGATCTTCTTTTCCTGAAGGGGTAAGTTCTATACGATAAGCGTTATCATTATTGTCAACAAAACCGGTCTCCTTGACCCGGCATTTCACAACTTTTCCTCCGCCGGCCTTCACGAGTAACTGCATACCGAGGCAGATACCGAGGTAAGGTACTCCCTCATGCAATATTTTTTCTATTTGCTGTATTTGAAACCGCATGGAAGGGGTTTCATCGTTGGCACTCTGCGGACCTCCAAGGACAACGACAGCACTGAACTGACGAGGGTCAGGGAATAGCTCTCCAGCAGCAAGGTCAACAGAACACCACTCAATCCCTTGCTCAATAAGCGTGGTTTCAAGAAGTCCAGCTCCTTCGTGGGTAATGTTTTTTACGATCAGTAGTTTTTTTGTCATAAGACTGTTTGGTGATACAGGTATTTCTCGGTTTCCATTGTTTTTTTCAGGTGCTACTCTGATGTGCATCACTGTCGAGATACATTTTCATTTCATGCACGGTTTCGGTGTAGACAGCTTTAAAAGTAACCATCCATGTGTCGTTTTCAGGCCATATCCCCTTATGAGAATACTGATTGATATAACTGGAAAGCACAAACATTTTATTCGCCCCGACACTTCCCGAGGAGCCTTTGAGGGTGTGCATGATATGATCGTACTGCTTCATATCTTTTCTGTCAACGGCGTCGGCAAGTTCGTTTATCAGTTTGTCACAATCGTCGATGAATGTTTCGAAGAGACTTTCCATCAATTCCTTTCCACCTATCTCATTGAGGCTGTTGATGGTTGAGAGGTCTAAAACTTTTTCATTCCTGATGGATTCCCAGAACACTGTTTTATTGTGTTCCGGGTCAAGTAAATTTTGACTGTTCATGGTTTTGTTTCGGTAGGTATTGTTTTTCAGCATCACTGCAATGGCAGATATAAGTTCATCTTTGAATACAGGTTTGCCGAGATGATAGTTCATACCTGCTTCTTTTATTTTTAGAGAGCTTTGCTCATCAGTATTTCCTGTCAGGCCGATGATAGGAATAGTGTTGAAAAAACTGAAACGGTTGAAATATTCACCACTACGAATAGCTTTTGTTGCTTCGATACCGTTCATGACGGGCATTTCAACATCCATCAGCACCAGATCGTAATCCTCCTTTTCAAGAGCATTTATGGCATCTTTACCATGTATGGCCTGTTCAACGGTGCATCCGTAATGTTTAAGAACCATGCTCATAAATTTGCGGTTTGTTTCGTTGTCGTCAACAAGGAGAATGCGTTTACCCTCAATACTCTCTTCCTGGTCGTTTTTGATGAATGACAATTCCGAAAAAAAGTATTTTTCAATAATTTTTTTGATATCAGGTCTTCTGATTGGCTTTGCAAGCACTTCATTCATTCCGCAATTCTTTCCCCTTACAACTGCTTCAGCCTCCGGAAGGGAGGTTATACCGATAATCGGTGTCTGAAGATAATGAAAAGCCAGGGAGGGGTCGATGTCCTGTGCTGAACGGATAAATTTTACAACCTTGTCGCCATTCATCAAGGGCATTTCAAAATCCATAAAAATCAGGTCATACCGGTTTTCTGAAAGTAATGCTATAGCCTGCTTACCGTTTTCAGCAAAATCATACGGGCAGGCCATTTCTGATAAATATTTTGAAAGAATCAGTCTGTTGTTGATTTGATCATCGCTTATAAGTACCCGTTTTTCCCTGAGAATTTTAGTTTTTATTTCCTGTATCTTTTTGGAATCATATTTCGGAAGTGTGATGGTGAACTCCGTCCATTCACCCTCTGCAGAGTCACAGACGATCTTTCCTCCGAACGATTCGATTACCCTTCTGCAGAATGAAAGGCCAAGACCGTTGCCTTCTTTTTTGTTTGAAGTGTAAAAATTTTCAAATATCTGTTCTGTTTTACTTTTCGGTATTCCGGGGCCAGTGTCCCTGATTCGGATAATGTTTGCAGAAGGTATTGTATCTGACGTTATTTCTATACGAAAGCCGGGTTGATTTTTGTAGTAGAGAGAGTTTTTCAACAGATTAAAGAGCACATAGAAAAAAAGGTCTCGATCACCAAAAAAATCAAAATTCTGAATTTTATTGACACGGATAAATTTTTTTTCGTCTCGATCGGTGTAGGGAAAACTGTTGACTGCCGCGTTAATTGCATCGACTGCTTTTATATGGATAAACCCCTTGGTAGCTATTTCTCCGCCCTGCATGCTGGTCAGGATTGAATCAATGATTTTATTGGCTCTGTTCAGGGTAGTTGAACTCTCTTCAATAACATGATGAATACTGAGCAGGCTGGAATGGCTTAACGTATACTTTTCAGCAGCAATAGTACCAGTGGGCTTTTCGGGAAGCTTGGAATGTACCGAAGCTATAGCATTTGTGATGGCGTTGAGCGGATTTCTCATTTCGTGGGCGATACTCCCGCTCAGGCTTTTCAGTAGAGAGATTTTTGTTTTGTGGGCACTTTGTTTTCTATGACTTCCAATAATACCTCCGATAAGTGCAAAAAAATAGGTTGGAATATAATCCCATTGAAAATGTGCATATGAAACATGTCCATCGAGGAAGAGTACAGCTCCATACGCCATTGCAAAACCGACAGTTGTTATGACGCAGATGAGCAGCCAATCATAAATGATAAGGATAAGCATGAGCAGGCCTCCCATTGAGGACATTGCCCAAACCGTTGACCACTCGTTTTTGAGCAGCATGAAATAGAAAAAGAAAGGGAGAAGTAGTGGTACGGAAAAAACAAAGTATACAGGGAAAATGTCTTTCAATTTTTTGGTGAGCAATGGATAAAAAAGCCATGGAAGGCTTATAACTGCCTCAATACAACGAAATAAGAGACTTTCATAAGGTTGAGGCAACCAAAATTTCCAAACAATATAAAACAGCGGATATCCTACTGTACCGAACAATCCTATAATCGGCAGATTTGGTTCTGCCTGTTCTACAATGTCTAAAACTTTTTGCTTGTAGCTGAGCATGTTTTTGTCAAAAAGCTTCTTTGCAACCTCTTTATATTTTTTGGAAATAATACGGTTATACAATTTGTTATAAAATTTCAAGAGAATGAATAAAATGAATGCTGGTGGTTGCTAAGAATAAATGATATAATGCGTTACGTGTTATCGTAAAAATAGCTGAGCTTTTTTTGTTCTATCAAAGGGGTGATGCGGAATATTATATCTTTTATCCATCATTCATACTTTAAGAATCGCATAATAATATGCATTTTTAAATATAATATAAATACGTAGTGGTATTCGTAAGTGTTGTAAAACTACCTTTTAGAATGTTTTTCAGGTTATTCGCCTTTTAATATAATCATATTGATATCCTCATTTTAGTTTTTTCTTCATTGTTTTTTTCTTGATTATCTTTGTTTTAGAAAAGAGGAAAAAAATAAATTATTTTATAGGAATGAAGGGTATAAACCTTTAACTCAAATTCCATTGACGGTTAGTCATACCCGGGAAGGCACTAAAAAAAACGATTCTAAATATACTGAGTTTCTTGAGAATAAACTTCAGCTCTGTGACGATGAACTTTTTAAACCGCGAAAAAACGGTAAACCTCTTGTTATTGGCAGTGTAACTCCTGAAGTTGGAGCAATTATGCTCCAGAGTAACGACTACCTTAATATCGCCAGCCATCCATCTATCAGAGAAGCTCAGATTGAAGTGCTTCAAAAAGCAGGCAATGAGCCTGTTATGTCAGCGGTTTTTTTACATGAAGGTAGTGACAAGTATGTTTTTGAGCAGGCTATGGCTGAGTTTACCGGTTTTGAAAGTTCTATTTTATGCCAATCTGGATGGGCTGCAAATGTAGGTCTTATTCAGGTCATTGCCGATCAGACCACACCGGTTTACATTGATTTTTTCACCCACATGTCGTTGTGGGAGGGAGTGAAAATATCTGGAGCTACCCCCCATGCATTCAGGCATAATGATTATGCTCATCTTGAACGCCTGATCAATGAAAGTGGTCAGGGTATTGTTCTTGTAGACTCACTCTACAGCACAAACGGAGATATTGCTCCCCTGGTTGATATCATTGACATTGCCAATCGGCATGATTGTATTTCTGTTGTCGATGAATCACACTCTTTAGGTACTCATGGTCTTCATGGGGCTGTCTCTTATACACATCTCCGAGCCCACGAGACTAGGCATG
>Ga0118677_10010515_pt1 | contig 14125 bp, 12 predicted proteins | sample AliMusrvi5mmetaG_FD_86154 | JGI IMG/M metagenome (GOLD analysis project Ga0118677, IMG submission 86154) | reverse complement strand
AGCGGGATATCAACGGATTGCTTTGCGCTTTGAAGGGACGCTGCAAGCAACAATTCATCGCACCCGAAGCGCGGGAAGGACGAGTCAAAATCAACCCACATTGCGCCCGTCCGGTCGATTGGGATCACCGTTTTGTCCCCCAGCGCGATGTGGGAGCCGGTCACGACGCTGATTTGTTCGGGCGGCAACTTGAGCCAGAGCATCATGGCCTGCAAAACAAACGACGGAACCACCTCGCCGCGATACCGGAAAAGCAGCGGGATTTTCCGGACGGCAGTTCCCGCCGGGAGCAGGTTGGTAAACCCGAGCGTCGCCGCAAGCCGGAGTTCCTCCATTGGTTGGGCGGCCACATCCGTAAATTCCAGAATTTCATCTTTGCTGCCCTGAACGGTCCGGATCAGTGGGACGGGCAGCATCGGCGGGAGAACATCCGAGTCCGCAGGAATCCCGAGTTCCGCGCCGAGTACAACCTTGGGGGCGCTCAGAAGATGATTATGCAGGATGGTCACGTACTGCGACGACCGGGCCTGATCCTCTTTCGGGAACTGGTTTTTGTTCCAATCGAGCACGGGTTCAACGGAGACGACCGCCGGTTTCAGCGGCAGGATGGTCTGGAAAAAAAGAGCGTAATCAAGTGGTGTCCACGGCCATGCATGCTTTTCGCCAAGACTGCTGTCGTTGATTTCGACCAGAACCAGCGGAGTGGGGCGGGCTTGTTGTCCCGCATTGGCCGCCAGCCAACGAACGTAATGGTTGTCAATCGAGGAGCCGAATTCCTGTCGTGACTCGAGCAGGAGCAGCACCCCCAGAACCAGGATGACCAGCATGAACTGCGCGGCTTGTCTTTGCATGGGCGAAAGTAAAAGTCATTTACACGGAAACTCAAATCACAAATTCCGGCAAATCGTGTCACCGCCGGATCCACCGCCGGACGGCACTTGCAGTTTCCATGGGATTAGCTCAATTTCGTTCAAGCTGGAAAACGATCGATTTTTTGAATGAAGTCGGGTTCCCACCGTCCAAGTTGATACCAAACGAAGAGATGCAAATCGCCGAACGAGAAGACACAGAGCTGGTTGCGAAGTGTCAGCGCGGCGACATGCGGGCCTTCAATGAACTGGTCACAAAGTACCGGGGCAAGGTTTATGCCATGATTTACAACATGATCCATAACGAGCAGGACGCCTGGGATCTGGCTCAAGACGGCTTCCTGAAAGCCTGGAAGTCGATCGGGCGTTTTCGCGGCCAGTCGGCCTTTTACACCTGGCTCTACAGGATCATGATGAACGTGGCCATCGACTGGGTGCGCCGGAAACAGATCACGGGCGATGCGGAATTCGACGAGGAACTCGGTTTGAAAGAGGTGGAGGCGGGCGCTTCCACCGTGCCGCAGGCCGAGCCGCTTCCTTTTGAAAAAATGGAGCGCGAGGAAATAAGGAAGCGCATCGATGAAGCGGTCGAAAAACTTTCGCCGGAACATCGCGCCGTGATTTTAATGCGCGAAATGGACGGGATGCAATACGAGGAAATCGCGGAGGCGCTCGGCTGCTCGACCGGCACCGTGATGTCGCGGCTTTTCTACGCCCGCAAGAAACTGCAGGGAGCCTTAAGGGACATCTATGAAAACATTTGAGGAAAAATTCACCGAATGGGTCGATGGCAGGCTGGCCGGGCGGGAACTCGAAGCGTTCGAGGCGGAACTTTCGAAAATCAAAAACGGCGCGGCGGTAAAGGAAGGCGCGCTCAGGCTCGGCGCATTGCTGCGTGACCATTACCAGGCTCCGGAACTGAAAAACGCGGACTTTTTCAACCACCAGTTGATGCAGCGGATCGAGGCGGAGACAGCCGGGGCTCCGGCGAAGCGCGCCCCCTTTTTCCTGCCCCTTCCATGGCTGGCCTGGACGGGCGCCGTGTGCATCAGCATGGTTGCGGCGATTTATTTTGCGGTGGTTCCAAGAGGACCGGTGGAATATTCGGCGGGCCGGGAATATGTCGCGCAAATCCTCAACACGCAGACCGGCGATCCGTCGATCACCGCCACCACAATTCATTCCAAGGACAACAAGCTGACCGTGCTCTGGCTCGACGGGCTGGACTACGTGCCCGCCGACCACGAACGATGCCGGAGACGTGGTCGGCGAACTGCTCGCCGTAGTCCCGGGCTGAGTCGCCGGCCGCAGCCGCACGCGCCCCGGCGGCCGCAAGCGACTTGGTGGCCGGCGAAGGTGCCGGCGCCCGGACTCTGAGCACGAAGAGCCGGGGCGGGGCGCTCGCGAGCGCCCCGCCCCGGCTCTTTCGCCTACGGCTCCTCGCCGCCGGCCTCAGGCCTCCTCGGCCCGCCGGCCCCGCCGGAGCAGCAGGACGACGACGCCGATCACGATCACGGCACCGACGACGATGCCCACGATCAGCGCCGTGTTGCTGCTTGACGTGGTCGTCGCGGCCACCGTCTTCGGCCCGACCCTGTAGTAGTTGCTGACGTTGTCGCTGATGAACGCGACCGCACCGCTGGGCTGCGGGATGCGCGTCCAGCCCTGCCAGCGCGACGTGTTCCAAGCCTCGAGCAGCTTGGGGTAGTCGAGCACGATGTAGGGCGAGGCCTGGTAGAAGATCTGCTGCATCTGGTAGGCGATCGCCTTGCGCTTCTGGGGGTCGAGCTCCTGCGACTGCTGCGTCCAGAGCTTGTCGTAGGTGGGATCCGACCAGCAGCAGTCGTTGGAGTTCTGGATCTGGGCGGTGCGGAAGTAGCCGAGGCGCCGTCCGGGGTCCGAGCCGCTCGGCTGCCACTGCCAGATGTAGATGTCGTAGTCCGGCTTGTAGGTGTTGCCGACGTAGTTGTAGCCGCCGTCGAGAAGGACGCTCTCGTCCTCCACCGAGTACTTGATGTTGAGACCCAGCGCCCTCCACCAGCTCGTGATGAGCTTGCCCATCACCTGACTCTGGGGCGACTGCACGCGCGACCACAGGCGCAGGGTGATGTCCTTGCCCCCGTTCCTGGGGTCGTTGAGGATGCCGTTGCCATCGGTGTCCTTGTAGCCCGCCGCGGCGAGCAGCTGCTTGGCCTTGGCGGGGTCGAACTGGTACAGCATGTCGGCCGGCGGCTGCCAGTGCCAGTCGAGGTTGGGGTCGTAGAAGTTGACCTCGAAGAGGGACGTCCCGGGATCGGCGTACCCCTGGTAGGCCAGCTCGGTCATCTTGGTCTTGTCGATGCCCCAGTTGAGAGCCTGGCGGAAGGCGGGGTCACGCAGCACCGGGTTGCCCAGTGACGGCCCCTTGTAGCAGTTGAAGCTGAGGTAGTCGAAGGCCTTCTGGGAGCACGCGTAGGCGGCGATGCCCGGGGTCGTGGAGAGCGGCTTGATCTGCGCCGGCGGGAGGCTGATGGCGAGGTCGATGGTGCCGAGCTTGAGGTCCTGCGCCAGGGTGTCCTGGTTGGTGTAGAGCTGGAAGACGACCTCGTCGGCTTTGGGCGTGCCGCCCCAGTACTGCTTGTTGGCGACGCAGCGCACGAACTTGCCCTTCTGCCACTCGGTCACCTGGAACGGACCCGAACCCACGATGGGCGGCGCGTTGAGATACGCCTTGGCCGTGTCGGCGGTCTTGAACTTGCTCCAGATGTGCTCCGGCAGGATCGGGCACCACATGGAGAGCATGTCCGCCTTGGGGCGCGAGCACGTGACGACGAGCGTGGTGTCGTCCGGAGCGGTGGCGCTCTTGATGCCGTCGAGGGCCGAGAGGAACGCCTGCAGCTGAAGCTTGTTCTCCCAGGTGTAGGTGAAGGCGATGTCGCGCGCCGTCAGCGGCTGCCCGTCGCTCCACTTCACGCCGCTGCGGATCTTGAAGGTCCAGGTGAGCCCGTCGGCGCTCTTGGTCCAGCTCTCGGCGAGGCCGGGACGAGTCTCGAGGTACTTGTCGCCGTAATTGGTGAGGAAGTCGTAGCTGATGTGCCAGAGCTCGTAGGACGACTGCTGGACCCCGACGAACGGGTTGAGGCTGTCGGGATCCGGGGACCAGCCCACCTTGAGGATGAGCGGGCTCGCACTGGGCGAAGCGCTGGGGCTGGACGCCAGCGCACTCGCGACCCCCCAGACCAGCCCGATGCACAGGACGAGGAGCACGGCGAGCGGCACGAGCCGCCTGCGGACGTGGGTACGCGTGAGCATGGGGCCTCCCTTTCGAGCTTGACCGGCAGCGCCGGCGACTCCACCCCGGGTCACCGGCACGGCGCACGCGGCACCGTGACGGGAGCCTACCCACAGGCGACGCGGGGGCGCAAGGGTCGGAGTGCACATCGCCGCGCCGGCGCGAGTGTGCGCCTGCTCCGCGCCGGCCGAGCCGCGGACCGGGCGACAAGCGGACGCCGGCGGAGCCGCAGACCGGGCGAGCCGCGGCCGCGAAAGCGGAGGCGCCGCTAGTCCGAGAAGGCGAAGCCGCCGGCAAAGACGCGCTCGCAGGCTGCGGCCACGTCCGCGTCGTAGGTCCGCCCGGCGCCGGCGCGGATCTCCGCGAGCGCCGCCTCGACGCCGAGCGCCGGCCGGTAGGGCCGGTGGGAGGCCATGGCCTCGACGACGTCGGCCACGGCGAGCACGCGTGCCGCGAGCGGAATGGCGTCGCCGGCCAGACCGTCGGGGTAGCCGCTGCCGTCGATGCGCTCGTGATGCCAGCGGACCAGGTCCGCGACCGGCGCCCCGAACTCCACCGGCGCCAGGATGTCGGCGCCGGCGCGCGAGTGCTCGCGCACGATCGCCATCTCGTCCATGGACAGCTTGCCGGGCTTGGTGAGGATCTCGGCCGGCACCGCGACCTTGCCGATGTCGTGGACCGCACCGGCGAGGCGCAGCGTCTCGACGGCGGCAACGTCCAGACCGAGCTCGGTCGCCAGCGCCACGGCCAGCTGCGTCACGCGGCGCTCGTGGCCCGCCGTGTACGGGTCGCGTGTCTCCACGAGCGCGCCCATCGCCGCGACGGTCCCCTCCACGACGCGGCGCAGCCGGGCGGCGGACTCCAGCGCTTCGCGCTCCGCCGCCTTGAGCCGCGTCACGTCCTGGATCACGCCGACGACGCGCGTCGGCGCCCCGTCATCGCCGGCGCGCACCAGGTGCGCGGTGGACTGGACCACGACCACGCCTTCGTCTTCCGCGCGCCTGACCTCGAACTCCACGTCGTAGTCACCCTCGCCGGCCAGCAGCCCCCTGAGCGCCTTGTCCAGGACCGGGCGATACTCCGGCAGCGTCGCCGCCTGCACCTTCTCGAGCGGAAGCGTAGGTCCGCTGCGCTCGATGCCGTAGATGCGGAACGCTTCTTCCGAAGCCCACAGGACGCCCGTGCCGACGTCGATCTCCCAGTTGCCGACGTGAGCGATGCGCTGCGCCTCCAGAAGCCGCTCCTCGTTGGCGCGCAGGGCCGCTTCGGCCACTTTGCGCTCCGAGATGTCCCGGCCGCTCCCGAGAATGAGCCTTTCGCCGCCGGTCTCGATGGGGCGCAAGTAGACCTCCACATCGAAGGTCGTGTCGTCGTCCTCGGCCTCGTCCGCGGCGACGCCGTACATGCGCAGCATGGTCTCGTTGACCTCGCGCACGCGCCCGGCACCGTCGAGGATCACCATGGCGTCGTTCGTGCTGTTGAAGATGCGCCGGAGCTTGCCCTCCGAGTCGGCGACGCGCCTCTCCGACTCCCGGCGCTCGTTCACGTCGTACACCACGCCCTGCACGACCGGATCGTCCTGGGTGGCGGCTTCGTCCGCGTCCACGCGCCGCGAGACGTCGCGCACCCAGCGCACGGTCCCGTCACGGCAGAGGATGCGGTACTCATCGTCGAGGCGATAGCCGGGCAGCGCCAGCAGCAGTTCTTCGGCCTGCTGAAGCGCCGGAAGGTCGTCGGGATGCACGATGTCGAACCAGTGCAGGCGGCCGGACTCGAAATCGGCGGCGGCGTAGCCGCTGATCTCCTCCACGGCGCCGTCCATCCGCACCGGGTCGGGCTCCTGCGGCCGCCACGTGTAGGCGATCCCGTCGAAGCGTTCGATGAAGTTGCGGAAGCGTTCCTCGCTGCCGGTCAGCGCCCAGGCCGATCGCTTGCGCTCGATCTCGAGCCCCAGGTAGTCACCGACGACCTGCAGGAGGTCGGCGGACTCGGCCAGGTCGGGGCGCGGCTCGCTCGTCTCGAGACCGACGACGCCGAGCACGCCCCGCCGGCCGCGGATGGGGACGGCGAGGACCGACGCCACGCCCAGGCCCTTGAGGGTGTCAAAGCGAGGCTCCGGGCGAGAGGCGACGTCGGTCTCCACCAGCGTCGCCCCAGAGGTGGCGACAAGGCCATTCACCGTGCCGTCCATCGGCAACCTCAGCGGCGCCGGCAGGCCGTCCCACTCACCCGACTCGCCGACGAGGACGAGGCCGGCGCCGGAGGGTTCGACCACCGCGACCGTCACCCGGCCGAAGCCCAGGACTCCGCCGAGAAGGTCCGGCAACCGCGCGTACACTTCGTCCAGAGTCTCGCTCTCGAGGAAGAGGTGCCAGGCGGCGGCGATCGTCTCGTGCTCGAGGCGGGCGCGATGCTCGGCCTCCGCATCACGCGTCACCACGAGGACGCCCTCCGGCCCGCCGGCGGCGCCGACGAGGACGGCGGCATGGATGGTGGCGTGGAACCTGGTGCCGTCGGCGCGCAGCATGCGGTAGTCGGGCGCCTCCGCCACGTCCACGACGCCGGCGACGAGCCCCGCGATCACACTGGCCGCCCGGTCCTGGTCCTCCGCAGCGATCCAGGTCAGGACGGAGCGCCCGATGACCGTGTCCGGCGTCGAGCGGAACTGCTCGTAGGTCCGCGCGGAGGTCCACTTGACGCTGCCGTCGAGGCCCATAAGCGTGAGGCCGTCGGGCAAGGCCTCCACGAGACGGCGATAGCGCTCTTCGCTCGCCCTCAGCGCCGCTGTGATGCGCTCGATCTCGACCCGATCCTCGTTCACGTCACCCCCCGGCGGACGCTCCAGGTTTCGCCGCCAGCATACCTTCTGGCGGCCTCGCGAGTCTCTCCTTCGCGGCGCCGTGCCGCGGTTTCCACTATCAACATAGGGTTGACCCTCCGGGTCGAGGCCGCTATCGTCCCCCGCTCGCCCCCGATGGGCGAACCGGCCGACCAGCGGCCGCGGCGTCATCAAGGCGCCCACCTCGAGACCGGATCAGCACTCCCGGTCACACAGGAGGCAACAAGATGCACCAGCAACGCCTGGTCGGAGGTCTCGCGACGCTCGCAGTCCTCCTCCTCACCCTGCTTCTCACCTCCACCTTCGCACAGGCCGGCCCACGGGCCGGCGCGGCCGCCGGCGTGCGCGCCGGTGCACGCTTCGCCCTGCGCGGCGCCGCAGCCGGGATCTCCGGCGGCGGCGCCACGTCCGCGTCGCCGGCGGCGCTGGCGCCAGTCATCGGCGACGTCCCCCCCGTGGCGCCGCCGGCCCTCGCCGTCACCGCTGCCGCCCGTGCCTGGCGCGCGCGTGCCCGCCATACGGCCCCCGCGCGCCTCATCGCCGCCGCACGCGCGCTCCTCGGCGTGCCCTATGCGTACGGCGGCGCCTCGCGCTCCGGCTTCGACTGCTCGGGCTTCACCATGTACGTCTACCAGCGCCTGGGCATCGCACTGCCGCACGGCGCCACCGCGCAGGCCGGCTTCGGTCATGCCGTGTCCCTGCGCCGGCTGCAGCCCGGCGACCTGGTGTTCTGGGGCGGCAGCGGCTACTACTCGCACGTGGCCCTCTACGCCGGCCGAGGGCGCATCATCGCGGCACCGCACTCGGGCGAGGTCGTGCAGTATCAGCCTCTGAGCGGCGCCTCCGCCGCTCGCCGCATCCTGCCCGCCGGCTGAGGCCGCCGGCCGAGGCCGCCCCGCCTCCCGGCCCCTTTGGCTTCTCGGCCTCTGGGCTTCCCGGCCTCCGTTCCCTCCCCCCGCCTGGTACATGCAAGGGGAGGGAACGGAGGCGTCGCACGAGCCGGCGTCACTGTGGGTACACACCATCCATATGCACCATGCCTGCGGCCAGGGGGCGGCACGTGTCACGATCATCCGGTGAGACGCGGTGAGCACTCAGCTCGCGGATCCCGGCCGGGCTTTCGAGCTCGCCCTGCTCTCCACTGACGACGTCGCCGCGCGTCGTGAGTTTTCCGCGGCGGCGCAGCGCGAGGGGACCTACGCGGCCATGGACTCGCTCGTCGTGCCGGCGCTGCAGCGCATCGGCGAGGCCTGGGAGGCAGGCGATCTGGCGCTGGCGCAGCTCTACCTCGCCGGCCGCATCGCGGAGGAGGTCGTGACCGCCGCCCTGCCGGCAACGAGACCCTTCTTCGCGGGCGCGCCGCCGATCGCCATCGCCGTGCTCGAGGACCACCACGTCCTCGGCAAGCGCCTCGTCCTCTCGGCGCTGCGTGCGGCCGGGTACGGCGTGACCGACTACGGCCGCGGGATCAGCGTCGCCGACCTCGTGGCGCGCTGCGCCGCCGACCGCCCGCGCGTCCTGCTCGTCTCCACGCTCATGCTGCCGTCCGCCCTGCGCGTGCGCGACCTGGCCGCAGGCCTGACCAGGCTCGATCAGCGCCCGGCGCTCGTTGTCGGGGGCGCTCCTTTCCGCCTCGATCCGGAACTGTGGCGCGAGGTCGGAGCCGATGCCGGCGGACGCAACTCGGCCGACGCCATCGAGCTCGTGCGCCGCTTTCTCGGAGGCGCCCGATGAGCGCGGCCATGACCTCGCTCGAGCGTGTGCTGACGGCTCTCCGTCACGCCGAGCCCGACCAGGTGCCGCTCTTCCTGCTGCTGACCGTGCACGGCGCGCGCGAGGTCGGGATGGAGCTGGAGCCGTACTTCGGCGACGCGCACAGCATCGCCGAGGGGCAGCTGCGCCTGCGCGAGAAGTACGGCCACGACTGCCTCGTCGGCGCGCCCAACGCGACCGCCGACGTGGAAGCCTGGGGCGGCGAGGTCGTCTACCGCGCCGACGGACCACCCAACGCCGGCGAGCCGCTCCTCGCCGACGTCGAGACGATCCGCACGCTGGAGCCGCCGCGGATCGACGGCAACCCGGTCGTGGCGCGCAGCGTCCGTGTCATCGAGGAGCTCGCGGCGCGCTCGCGCGGCGTCCCCATCATCGGCGGGGTCGTGTCGCCCTTCTCGCTGCCGATCATGCAGCTCGGCTTCGAGAAGTACCTGCTGCTCATGAGCGAGCGGCCCGACCTCTTCGAGCGCCTCATCGCCTTGAACGAGGAGTACTGCGTGGCGGTCGCCAACGCGCAACTCGCCGCGGGAGCGACCGCGATCGGCTACGCCGACCCGATGTCGTCGACGACCTGCGTGCCGCCGGAGACGTACCGCGCCGTCGGCAGCGCCATCGCGGCGCGCACGCTCGCACGCATCCGCGGCGGCGTCTCCATCAACTTCGCCTCCGGCCGCTGCGCCGCCATCATCGACATGGTCGCGGCGACGGGCGCCGTCGCCGTCCAGGTCGGGTCCGAAGAAGACCTCGCCGAGGCCAAGGCCGCGGTCCGGGGGCGCCTCGCCATCATCGGCAACCTCAACGGCATCCGGATGCGCCGCTGGCCGGACGGGCACGGCGAGATCCCTTTGCAAGTGCCGGACGAGACGCTGCACGCCATCGCCGACGCCGCGCGCCGCTGGGGCCGCTACCCGATCGACTGGGCGGCCGGCTGAGGCCCATCGCGCGACCGAAGTCCCTCAGCGAGAAGCGAGGCGCGCGAGCGCCGCGGAGGCGCCCCGCGCATTCAGCGGCTCGTAGCTCGCCAGGACGTCGTGCTCGGGCACTGGCAGCCAGATCAGCCCGTCGCGCGTGTCGCCGAGCGGGCTGGCGAGCCCCTGCAGGAAGCGCCGGGCAGTGAACGCCGCCATCAGCGCGTCGAGCGAGTCGTGGTCGTAGTAGTCATCCCAGCGCAAACCGAGCTGCCGCAGGGCGAGCACGCGCAGGCGCAGCCCTTCACGCGTGCTCTTGGGCGGCGGCGTGCCGCCGAGCAGCGTGACGAACCCGGCGTGCGGATACACCTCGAGCGCCGCCGGCGCCTGGCCGAGCTCGCCCGGCAGCGCGCCGGGGGCCGGCGGCTCGAAGCCGCGCCGGCCGAGCTCGCGGAAGTAGGTCCACCCGGTCTGCATCCAGCTGTAGCGGCGGCCGGCGGCGGCGGCCTCCGCGCGCGTGGGCACCTGGTAGATGCCGATGCGCCGGTGCAGCAGCGCCGCGTCGCAGGCACGGGAGCGGGAGACGCCGCCGGGGAGAGCGCGCTTGGGCTTCTGGGGGGCGTCGATGCCGACCACGGCGGGGCCGAACCCGGCGACCCAGTCGAGGAGACGGGCACGGTCGCCCTCGATGCGTTCGTCCGCCTCATGCCAGCCCGCGACGTCCAGCTGGCGGCCGCAGTGGAGGGCGACCGCCACGCACGGGCGGCTGGCGGCGATATCGATACCGATGACGATCTGGCCGGCGTCCATGGCGGCGATGCTAGCAGATGGACGGCGCTCGCCGCCGCGGCGCGGCGGCCGCCGTCAGCGCGCCGGCGTCGTGAGCGTCACGGCGCGCACACCCCACACCGACCAGGCGCCGTACTCACCCCTGGCCACGAAGCCGACGACGTTGGCGCCGCTGGCGTTCCAGCCACTCGCGAGGATGGTCAGCGAACGGACTTTGGTCCACTTCTTCTTGGGTCCGGCCGGGAGCGTGGCGACCGGCTTCCAGTTGACCAGCAGCCGCACCTCGCCCGCCTGGGCGTCGTAGAGCCGATAGCTGAGCACGCGGGCGCCGTTCTGGCCGGTCGTCTGGTAGAAGACCTCCTTGGGGTGCGTGTGCTCGCCGGGGCAGTTGCCGACGGCGGGCAGGTAGCCGACCGCCAAAGGCAACGCCGGAGTCTGCGTGGGGTTCAAGGGCACGTTGGTCAGCGCCGCCCAGCTCCCAGGAGTGGTCGTCGCCCAGTCGTACAGGCTGCCGCCGATGCACCCGGTCTCGCGCAGCGCGCGCACGTAGGCGAGCGTCTCGGCGTCAGACGACTTGGCGGCGTCGCCGCCGATCACGTGGATGGGGATCGACGGCAGTCCCGTCTGTGCGCGGATGATGGCCACGTTGTCGCGCGTGTCCTTGTAGGCGTTGGCGTACCCGACGCCGTGGTAGGTGTAGTAGCCCATGGGGACGAAGACGTCGTAGATGCCCGCAAGGCCCGCATACGGGAAGCCGGGCCAGACGCTCTTCCACTTGGTCATGCCGGCGGGCGACATGATGATGGCGCCGAGTGGGTACGCGCCGCCGACGGCGGCGCGTACCTTGCTGGAGAGCGCAAGCAGACGTTCCGTGCGCAGGGTCGCGGACTTCACGTTGGTACACTCGATGTCGAGGGCGAAAGAGTCGAACTTCTGGCCATCGGCCGTGCGGTAGTCGATCGCCGCCATGCTGCGCGCGTAGTCCCTGGCGGTGCCATCGAAGCTGGGCAGGTACCAGGCGACGATCTTGATGCCCTTGGCGTGGCACGCGGTTATGAAGTCCGCGGCGGTCACCTTGCCGGAGCTGAAGATCGACACCGACGCCGGCTTGGGAAGGTGGAAATTCGCCGTCTCGAGATACAGCGTGCGGACTCCGTGCGCGGCCATGTCGGCGACCGCCGCGGCGGGGTCGCTCCAGGCCTTGGCGTCGTACATGTCGACCCAGGTGCCAAGGCCGCGGTACATGATGATGCGCGGCTTGGCGGCGGCCGCCTGCGGCCGCGCCGCCGGCACCAAGGCGGCGAGCAGGGCGATGAGCAGGACGAGGAACGCGAGGCTCGCGCCTCGCGAACGGCGGAGTGCGATGTGGGAAGAGCGAGTAGTCACGGGTGGACCCCCCAGGTGGCTGTCGCGGTAGCCTCCAGTATACGCTGCGTGGGCGGGCGGGTCTCCTCGCCCGCGCCCGCCCGACGAACGCCAGCGGAGGTGACAGCGTGAGCATCGAATATCTGAGCCAGCAGCTGGGCGCCAACGAGAAGATCCTCTACACCGAGCGCCACCACTGGATCTTCCCCATCGCCGAGATGATCAAGTGGATCGTCGCCGCCGGCATCATCATCGTCGTGCTGGTGCTCTTCAAGACCTGGTTCCACGGCTCCTGGACGAACTGGCTCTTCGTCGCCCTGCTGGTGCCCGTGTTCCGCATCGTGTGGGGGTTCATCTCCTGGCGCATGAACGTGTACGCGCTCACCAACCGCCGCGTCGTCGAGGTCACCGGCGTGATCAACAAGACCGTGTCGGACTCGTCGCTGGAGAAGCTGACCGACGTGGTCCTGCGCCAGTCCATCCTCGGCCGCATGCTGGGTTTCGGCGATATCGAGGTGCTCACGGCCGCGGCCAGCGCGGGCATCAACAACCTCAAGCAGATCCGCAAGCCCATGGAGTTCAAGCAGGCGATGGTGAACGCCAAGGAGGAGCTGGAGCGCGAGTTCGGGCACGGGGGCTGATCCGCAAGGTCGACACGCGGCCCTGCTCGGCCGATCGTCCCTCGTCGGGACCCACGCTCAAGTCAAACCGCTTGCCGTCCCACAGACATCTTGTGCGCTGCCCGCGGCCGGTCGTCGGCCACATTCGACGGGTAGCGTCAGAGTGGCACGGCGGGCAGCGGTGGACCACTCCGTAGCGGACGAGAGAGGGCGAGGGATGCGTAACGGTCTGTCGAGACAGCACGGCTTCACGCTCATCGAGGTGCTGATCGTGATCATCGTCATCGGCATCCTTGCGGCCATCGCCATCCCCATGTGCGTGGGGCAGCGCGACAAGGCCAAGCAGTCGGCACTCACGCTGAACGCGCGCCACCTCATAATCACAGCACACAGCTACGTGGCTGACGGCTTGGGCACGACCTGGAAGACCTCATCCGCGAAGACCAACGGTACGCTGTCGGCGCAGGCGGCCACGTATGTGAGCTGTGCCCTTGAGGAGAACATCAAGATGGGCGGCGCGTCGGGCACCAACTCGGTGGGCTACAAGAACCCGTACTCCGGCAAGACGCTGGTCCTCAACCAGTCCGGCCCGCCGGCGACGTCGAACGTGCAGCCTGTGCTGTGGATAACGCAGTCAAGCAGCACGACCTACCGCTACGCCGGCTTCCCGACCAACGCTACGACTCAGGCTGCCCTGGCCGGCTGCGTGGTCGTGTGCTGGAATACCACAACAAAGCAGATCGAGATCTTCTCGGTGGACAAGAACGGCAAGAAGTCGGCTACCTGCTGCTACATGCCGATGTGACCACACGCGACCGACGCGTCGACCAGGTCACTCCTTCGCGTCGAAGTCCTTGCCCACGCTCCAGCACTTGGCGACAGGCTCGCCCAGCGACCAGTACTTGCGGCTTGACATATCGAAGAGCAGCGGCTTGAGCTTGGCGATGTCGACGGCGCCGTTGGTGAGCACCTCCACGTTGGCGTAGGTGCCGACGACCTCGCCCACGAACAGGTCGTGCGTCGGCAGCTCGACGTGCTCGATGAGGCGGCACTCCATGGTCACCTTGCAGCCCGCGATCATCGGCGCCGTGTCGAGCTCGCCGTAGAACACCTCAAACAGGCCGCTCTTGTCCTCCTTGCGGCCGCTGACCATCCCGATGTGATCGGTGAGCTCCACCATGTCTTCGGACGGGAGGCTCACGCTGAAGGTGCGGTTGGCCTTGATGCCCTCGTTGGTGAGGTGCACCCGCCCCATGCCGAGGGTGATCCCGTTCAAGTGGGCGATGCCCACGTGGGCGATGGTCGCGAAGTCCGGCTTGCCGTCGACCACCGTGCCGACGATCGTCGTGACGAGCGGGTAGAGGGCGTTCCTGGCTCCGAGCTTCTCCTTCACGGCTGACCTTTCGTCTCGTGGGTGCCGCCAGAGCACGGCGTGTCACGACTGCATACCCCGGTCGAGGCGCGAGGCAATCCCCCGCGCCTGATACGCGCCGCCGGCACCTGCGCTTCGCGGCGGCACGGCCGGCGGCCGGTTTCGTGGACGCGCGCCAGCCGTCATGATTGAGCCGTGGCACGCGTAGACCAACGAGGAGATGCGCCAGGCGACGGCGCGGCCGCGGACCCGGCAGGTGACGGAGCGTCAGGCCCTGCCGGTGGACGCAGCCGCGGCGGTGGGCGGCGGGGCCTGACGC
>Ga0118677_10010514_pt1 | contig 14126 bp, 11 predicted proteins | sample AliMusrvi5mmetaG_FD_86154 | JGI IMG/M metagenome (GOLD analysis project Ga0118677, IMG submission 86154) | reverse complement strand
CTTCGAACTCGCGTGGTACCTGCGCGGCATGGACCGCTTCATGGAGGAACTCGTCTGCGAGGAGGACATCGCCATCGCTTTGTTAGACAAACTCACCGGGATCCGGGTGGGCATGGCGCGGCGTTACGCGCAGGCCGGTGTGGATATCCTGATGTTGGGCGACGACGTGGCGACGCAGCTTGACATGATGATCAGCCCGGCCTTGTGGCGCGCCACGCTCAAGCCGCGGTTGGCCGAGGTGATCCGCGCCGCCAAGGACATCAACCCCGACATCCTGATTTTCTATCATGGCGACGGCAATATGGAACGGATTGTGCCGGAGTTGATAGAGATCGGTGTGGAAATCCTCAACCCGGTGCAACCGGAATGCATGGAACCCGCCCGCATGAAGGAACTCTTCGGCGACCGTCTCGCGTTCTGGGGCTGCATCGGCACCCAGACGACCATGCCCTTCGGCACGCCGCAGGAAATCAAGGACACCGTGCGCCAGCTCATCGCCACCGTCGGCAAGGGTGGCGGACTTCTGTTAGCCCCGACCCACACCCTGGAACCCGACGTCCCGTGGGAAAACGTCGAGGCATTCATCGAGGCGGTTCGTGACCCTTAGGGATTGTCATTGCGACGGCAAATTCACCGGCCCAACGGGCCGGCAGAGCATAGCCCAAGGCTGAGCGCAGCGATGCCTTGGGATGGGAGATGACCCACATCATCCATGCGCCCTAACAGGGCGCTAGAGCCGCTACCGTAATTTGTGACCATCCTCCGGTTTTCGCGTCCCAAGGCATCGGTCGCCTGCGGCTCCCTCAGCCTTGGGCTATGCTCTTTCGGCCCGTTGGGCCGGGGGATCACGCGGCACCACAATGGGACCGCAAGTCTCCAGACTCGCCCGTCACTTCCGCCCCGGTAATCAGCGGCCAAAGCCCCATGGGGCCTTGCCACGGCTACGGATTCGGTCCAACCTCGTGCATGGATCGCGACGACATGCCGCTAGACCGGTGCCTGCGACAGGAGATATTGTTTGCCCGGGAGCGGGTGTATCGGTTTGGCCAGGCCACTCCGTTGGAGCGCCTGATCCTGCCGGACCCGGGACCGGAAATCTGGGTGAAACGAGAGGATTTGTCCGCCGTGAAATCCTACAAATGGCGCGGCGCGTGCAACCGCATGGCCGTGCTCACCCGCGCCGAAACCGAACGCGGCGTCGTCACCGCCTCGGCCGGCAATCACGCCCAAGGCGTCGCCCTGGCGGCCCGCGCGCTGGGCATCCGCGCCCGCATTTACATGCCGCGTTCGACGCCCAGGGTAAAACAAGCGGCGGTTCTCCACCATGGCGGCGAGTTCGTGGAGATATATCTATCAGGCGATAGTTATGACGAGGCGGTGCATGCCGCGCGCAAGGATGAGTCGGAAACCGGAGCGGTGTATGTTCATGCTTATGACGATTTGCAGGTGATGGCCGGGCAAGGGACGCTGGCCGACGAGATCGTTCTATCAGGCCATGGGCCGTTCGACGCGGCCTACCTGCAGATCGGCGGCGGCGGGTTGGCCGCCGGGGTTTCCACCTGGCTCAAGACCTACTGGCCGGACATCGAGATCATCGGCGTGGAAAGCGTTGGCCAGGCATCGATGAAAGCCGCTCTAACAGCCGGTGAGGCGGTGACGCTGGAGCAATTGGATTTATTTTGCGATGGCACGGCGGTGCGCAAGGCGGGCGACCTGCCATTCCAAATCTGCCGCGACACGCTGAGCCGCGTGGAAACGGTGACCAACCGCGAAGTCAGCCAAGCGATGCGCACGCTGTGGGAAGGGCTGCGCTGCATCGCCGAACCCGCCGGCGCGATGGGCCTGGCCGCGGTGCTGAAAAACCGCGCGGACCTGCTAGATAAACGTGTGCTGGTGGTGCTGTGCGGTGCCAACATCGACTTTTTGCAACTCGGCGTGATCGCCCAGTCGGTCGGTTGGACCGACCAGTCGAGCCGGACCTTGCGCGTGCGCATCCCCGAACGCCCGGGAACCATGCTGGAATTGTTGGATTCCTGCTTCGCCGGCATCAACATCGCGGATTTCCAATACGGCAAATCCAGCGATCTGGATGCCTGGCCGGTGTTCACGCTTACTGCGGATGACCCTGCCACGCTGGCAGCGCTGCCGGCGAAACTCGATGCCGGCGGATTCCTGTGGGAAGATCTGACCGACGCGGTGGATGTCATGTTCCGCGCCATCCCGTTGCGCGGCGACCTGTTGCATCACCCGGCGTTCCTGCGGCTCGATTTCCACGAACGCGCGGGAGCACTTCACGATTTCCTCGATCACCACATTCGCGGCAATGCCAGCATCTGTTATTTCAACTACCGCCAATCCGGCGAACGCATCGGCCGCGCCCTCATCGGCCTGGATTTCACCTCCCCCGCCGCCCGTGACATGCTCATGCGCTCCATCCCCAGCCACGGCGACGGTTACCGCCTCTGCGAGCCACTCGATGATGCCACCCGCCGGAGGCTGACCGGCGGGTAAGACGAATGGTGCTAACGGTGATGGCAACCTTCTTAAGGGCCAGGTCATTTTCCGGAAATGCGCGTCCATTCGCCGTCAATTCAAGCCGCATTGCGAAACGCCCAAACCACAACAGCCGGAAAAAATGCAAAAAAGAGTTGCGCGGTCTGGATTTTTGCGGCACACTTCTCTCGAAACATAACGAAACAAGGCAACGAACTAATGATTCCACTTTCCGCCAACGAGACCATCAAGGATGGCAGCAATTATTTGCGTGGCACGATTGCCGCGGGGCTAGCGGACACCACCACCGGGGCGCTGGCGGAAGACGACCAGCAATTGCTCAAGTTCCACGGGGCCTATCAGCAGGACGACCGGGACTTGCGGGCTGCGCGGCGCCAGCGGAAGCTGGAAAAGGCGTTCTCGTTCATGGTGCGGATCCGGGTGCCGGGTGGGGTGGTGACGCCGGCCCAGTGGTTGGCGACGGACCGCTTGGCGACCCATTACGCGACCGGCACGATCAAGTTGACCAGCCGCCAGGCGTTCCAGTTTCACGGCGTCATCAAGAGCAACCTCAAACAAACGATCCGGGAGATCCACCAGGCGGCCATGGACACCGTCGCCGCCTGTGGCGATGTGAACCGCAACGTGATGTGCAACCCGAATCCCTATCTGTCCGAAGTACACGCGGAAGTCCTCAAGCTGGCTCGGGACATCTCCAACCACCTCACCCCGCAGACCCGGGCCTATCACGAATTGTGGCTCGATGACGAGAAAATCGCGGGCGGCGAACCGGACGTGGAACCGATCTACGGCAAAACCTATTTGCCGCGGAAATTCAAAATCAGCATCGCCGTGCCGCCATCCAACGATGTCGATGTGTTTGCCAACTGCCTGTCGTTCATCGCCATCGTTGAGGACGGCAAACTCGTCGGCTTCAATGTGGCAGTCGGTGGTGGTATGGGGACCAGCCACGGCAATGAGGCGACCTACCCGCGCCTCGCCGATGTGATTGGCTATTGCACCCCGGACCAGGTCGTTGATGTGGCGGAAAAGACCGTGCTGGTGCAGCGTGACTACGGCGACCGCACCGACCGCAAGCACGCCCGCTTCAAATACACCGTGAACGATCACGGCCTGGATTGGATCCTGGCGAAAATCAACGAATACCTCGGCTACCCGCTCGGACCCGCACGGCCGTTCGTGTTCGAGGGCAATGGCGACCGCTTCGGTTGGGTGGATGATCCCAACGGCAACTCGCATCTGACCGTCTTCGTGCAGGGCGGGCGCGTGCTCGACACCCCGTCCTATCCGCTGCTCAGCGGGTTGCGCGAGATCGCCAAAATCCACGACGGGGACTTCCGGCTCACCGCGAACCAGAACCTGATCATCGCCAATGTCTCACCGGCGAAACGTCCGCAAATCGAGCGGTTGTTAGATCCATATGGCATTCGGGACAGCCACCTGCAAAGTGCGTTGCGTTTGAACGCGCTGTCGTGTGTCGCCTTGCCGACCTGCGGGCTCGCGCTGGCCGAGGGGGAGCGCTACCTGCCCGCGCTGGTCACCGAACTCGAGGAACTCATTGAGGAAAACGGTCTCCGCCATGATGCCATCACGCTGCGCATGACCGGTTGCCCTAACGGATGCGTGCGGCCGTTTCTGGCGGAAATCGGCTTGGTTGGCCGCGCTCCGGGAAAATATAACATCTATCTGGGCGGCGGCTTCGCCGGCCAGCGGCTATCCAAGCTCTATCTGGAAAGCGTGGCAGCGGCGTCTATCAAAACGGTGCTAGCGCCGCTCATCGCCCGCTATGCGCGGGAACGCGCGGACGGCGAGCGCTTCGGTGATTTCTGCATCCGCGCCGGCTATGTGGCGGCCACCGTGCAAGGCGCGGATTTCCATCACAACGTCAAACCGGAGGCTTCTATCAAGTTTCCGCAGATCGCATCCAACAAGCAAGTCCCGTGAGTGCCGCAACCCAACCCGACACCTTGCCCGAAGAGCTTTCCGCCACGCTCGCGCCGTTGCGCGCCGGCGAACGGATCCGCCTGCTCCACCAGCATCTGGGAAACCGTCTGGTGGCCACCACCAGTTTTGGCATTCAGGCCGCGGTGATGCTCCATCTGATCCACACGCATGCGCCGGAGATTCCGGTGATTTTCATCGACACCGGGTTCCTGTTTCCGGAAACCTATCGTTATGCGGAAGATCTGATCTCGCGCTTCGATCTGGATCTGCGGATCTATCAACCCAGTGTTTCCGCGGCCCGCATGCGGGCATTGTGGGGCGACCTTTGGCAGGGCGACAAGGCCGCCACCGATCGATATGCCATGTTCACCAAGATCGAGCCGCTCAACCGTGCGCTGCGCGAGACGGGCGCCGACGCATGGCTCAGCGGGCTGCGCCGCTCGCAGTCCGACACCCGGGCCGCAAGACCCATGGTTGAGCAGCAGAAAAAGACCCTCAAAGCCTATCCGATCCTCGATTGGGCGGACGCCCAGGTGGAGTTCTATTTCCATCAGCACGACTTGCCGCGTCATCCGTTAGTCGCACAAGGCTACGTCACCATGGGCGATTGGCACAGCACCCAACCCGCGACAGGCAAATCCGCCGAGGCCACGCGCTTCAATGGTGAGAAATACGAATGCGGACTTCATCTTGACTCCGGTTCCAAGGATTTCCAGATTTAGCGAAAAGACAGAAGATGATTAGACAGAAGACAGAAGATAAGAAAAAGAGAAGAGCATCTATTCTTGTCTTCTGTCTCCAAGTCTTCTGTCTTCTGTCTTTCTTCCATTCACCCCGAACCATACCCTAACATGAACATTGCCGCAAACATGGTTGCCACCGTTGGCAACACCCCGCTCATTCGCCTCACTCACATCGCCGCCGGTCTCGACGCCGAGATCTGTGTCAAGGCGGAATTCTTCAACCCGCTCTTCAGTGTCAAGGACCGCATCGGCAAAGCCATGATCGAGGCCGCCGAGCGCGATGGCTCGCTCAAGCCCGGCGGCCTCATCATCGAACCGACATCCGGCAACACCGGCATCGCGCTCGCGTTTATCGCCCGCTCCAAAGGCTACCGCTGCATCCTGACCATGCCCGAAAGCATGTCGATCGAGCGCCGCGTCTTGCTCCGCCTGTTAGGTGCCGAGATCGTGCTCACTCCGCGGGCTCGCGGCATGAACGGCGCCATCGCCATGGCCAAGCAACTGCTGGAGGAAACCCCCGGTGCATTCGGACCCGGCCAATTCGACAACCCGGCCAACCCGCAAGTTCACCGTGAAACCACCGCCGAGGAAATTTGGCGCGATACCGATGGTGAGATCGACGTGTTTGTGGCGGGCGTTGGCACCGGTGGCACGCTCACCGGGGTTTCCGAAATCCTCAAATCCCGCCGCGAGGTGAAATGCATCGCCGTGGAACCCGCGACCAGCCCGGTGATTTCCGGCGGCCAGCCGGGGCCGCACATGATTCAAGGCATTGGTGCCGGGTTCATCCCGAAAAACCTCAATCTCAAGATCGTCGATGAAGTGATTCAGGTGACCAATGATGACGCGTTGGCCACCGCCCAAGCCCTCGCGCAACTCGATGGACTGCCCGCCGGCATCTCCACCGGTGCCAATGTCTGGGCCGCCATGCAAGTGGCCAAACGCCCGGAATACAAAGGCAAGCGCATCGTCACCATCGGTGCCTCGTCCACCGAACGCTACCTCTCGACACCTCTCGCCGAAAGAGTCCGCAACGAAGTCACCAACCTGCCGGTCCGCGAAATCTGACTTTTGGACTGCGGTGAAGCGCGCTTCACCGCTTTGGGTGGGTGCGCGGGTCAATCCTGTCCATTTTGCGCCCTTTGGCAGGAGAACAGGCTTCCAGCCTGTAGCGCACACCATTTTTTTCCTTATTCTACAAGGGATTGCGGTTTTTGATCCGATGGAAATCCGATGAAACCGAGCCGCCGGACCGCGACGCCTGGCTCTTTTCGGGTTCTACGCCGGGGCGAGACTTTGCGATTGCGTCCGTTGAAATGGGGAAACGTGGACCGTGTCCGCAAGACGCTTTTGTTCATGCCGTCCAAGACCGACCGGAAAATGAAGCTACTCAAAGTTCTCTTGCATCCCCGCCTTCAGGAATTCCTTGCATCTCGTGCCGCCGATACCGACATGAAAAGCCCAATCGTCCCGCATTGTTTGGAACGCGAGTCGGCGCGGATAAGACAAGACCACGGCCTTTTCATTTGATTGATTTTCCGTTAATCAGTGACATAGCCGGGACAGAGGAGCGGGCGCAGCGCTCGAAGATTTGGGGCCAAGGGAGGGTGACGCCCTGCCGGAATCGCACCGAGATGAGAGCCACCCGCAGGATGGCCAGGCAGGCGTTGAGCGCCCAGTTGCCCGAAAGGGTCTTGTCCTCCTTCCACTGCACGTCCCGTGTTCCGTGATTGCGGATTTCACAGCCGCCCCAATGGCCCCGGATGAGATCCGCGAAGGGTTGCGCCGGACCGGGCAGCCGACTGCCCAGGAAATAGGAAACCGGATCCTCCCCTGCCCCCTCCACAGCCACGTCCGATGCCAGCACCGCTGCGGCGCTCGTCCCGGCGGTGCTCGTCCCGGCGGCGACTTTGAAGCGCCTCCTGGCGGTCTTGCGCACGGTCTTTTCCCTTACGATCAGGGTGCGGACATGGGGCAGCCCCATCCGCATTGGCTCTATCGTATGGATACTGTAAATCCGCCGTACCTTGAGGCCGTGCTGCAGTTCGTCCGTTTCGCAGGTAAAAGGGGGGGGAGCTTCGCCGCCACGTCCATCGCCTGCGCCAGCGCGCCGGGTTGGTTGGCTTTGAGCTGGAAGAGGAAACCAGCGCCTTTTTCCACCGCCAGCGTCATGCTCTGCGGCTCGCAGTTGAGGGCGTCGCCGGTGATCGTGGCACCGTGGAGCGGAGTGGTCGCGTAGAGCCGGTGGGCACAGGTCAGCTCACCCTCCTTCTTGGTTTCCTCATTCACGGGGGCCTGCACGGCGATGGCGATGGCGGCGGGCGCGCCGCTCTCGTGTTCGCTCAGGCCAAGGGTCAGCACGAGGTTGCGCACGTACTTGCCATCAATGGCCAGCCCGCGCGGCAGGGTGCCGTGGGCGACCGACAGCCAGCCGTTGAGCGCGGCGGCGAATTCATGGGGGGCCATTTTTGCATAGCAGGTTGTAGAGCGCCGAGTAGCTCGGGGCGACACGGGAGGTGCCCGCCTTGTTGCTGCGCCAGCCCAGCCAGCGGCGTTGTTTCGGGGTGAGCAACTGCCCGTAGCGCTGGATGGAGGCAAGGGTCTTGCGCCCGGCCAGCAGTGCCATGGCCACCAGGACCAACAGCGAGGAACAGGTGAACACCCGGTTGCGGGCGCGCGGATCGGGCACCTCGCGCAGGGCGTCGAGCAACGAGTCGATCTGGCCTTTGCGCAGCGGCAGGGCGCGCTCGGGGCTCTGGCGGTTGAGGCCCGCCTCATAACCCGGCGCCATGTCTATGGCCCGCAGCATGGGTCCGGCGTTGCGGTTGAGGGTGCGCAACCACAGCTTCTTGGGCCGGTCGTTGCGCACATACCAGTCGGCGCGGTGTTCGCGGGTGAACCCCTTGGTCTCGCCACAGGACTGCCAGCCCGACGCCTTGTAGCAGGTGCCCTCGAACTGCTCGATGTCGGTGAAGGTCTCGGCTAACAACGGCCGGTAGCCATGTGCCCGTTCCCACGCGGGGGGATGGCGTTGTCGGCCAGGGCAAGCGCACGTGAGGCGAGGTTGGGCATGCGGGTTTTGGCGAGCACGAGAAAGCGGCGGTTTTGCACGATGAGGCCGATGCGTTCGGCCCGCTGACTGTCGCTCCAGCCGATGTCGTGGTCGCGGTCGGCGAGTTTCAGGGCGGCCGGTCCCCACACGAGCAGGGCCACCCAGCGGCCCTGCTGGTGGACCGCCTAGACCAAGGTCCGGCCCATCGGTCGGGCGGCCCCCAGGTAGTGTTCCTCTTCCAGCAGGCGGGCGGCGCGGTGCAGTTCCTCGCCGCTCACGGTGGATACTTCCAACTCCCCAAGCACCACGGCGGGCGGATCCTCGGCAAACACGGATTCGATGATTGGGTTCATGTCACCCGTAATTCATCCGAAACCGCCCAGTTTGTTTAGCCCAAAGTGATTTTCCCTACAGCCACAAGCTCTCAACCTACTCAAAAGAAATCGCCATGTTATTTTGTTGGGTTCTGGCACGAATCTGCTTGGATTGTGCGAAGCGGCATCTTCTCACTACCTCATGAGCACCGATCACGACAATCCCTCAATTCCGTTGGTGGTTCAGCTAGGCTTTGCGGGTTCACGCAACCTGTTCGATTCGGCCGTCGATCCGGAGTCTGCCAATCCCGGCCATCTGGAGGAACAGGTCTGTCAGTCGCTAATCGCCATCATCTCAGGCCTGGGGAGCGAACTGAAGCTGTCATCACAGCATTTCTTCTGCGGCATCTCGCAGATCGCCATCGGTAGCGATACCGCTTTCACCCGTGCCTGCCAGCACCTGAAGATCCCGCAACGAATTTTCCTGCCCCAGCACCTCGACGAATATCTGAACGCCACCGGCAGACAAAGTCCCGATTTTTCCCCGCCCCAGAAACAAGCCGCCCGCGACCTGGTGGCGAGCCCGCACATCATCCAGCAACGGGTGGTCAGTGACTCCGCGGAGCGGTACCTGCGCTTCTCGGACACCAATTCGGAAATCGTGCGCGTCAGCGATGTGCTCTTGTGCCTCGTCGGGGAGGATCAAAGTGCCCAATCGGGCGGCACCCTGGAACTGATCGAAATTGCGAAGAAGCGCGGCAAGCCGATCCTGCTAGTGACCGTTCATCTGCACAACGGCACGCCGGTTCTCACACCCCAATGGCTCAACCTGCACTTGTTTCAACTGCCTGTGCTCCCTCGCCAACTTCACGGCATGCCGTCGATCCAGCCGGACAGCGATCAACCCAACCCTCTCGGCATCCACAATCTACCAACGGCCCAAGGGTTTGCCGAGCATTTGAAAATGCATTCGAGCCGGATGGCCAAAGCGCACAAGGGCTTGTTCAAGACTGCCGCCTTGATCATCATCAGCACCCACATCCTGGCCACGGTTTGCGCGGTGATCGCTGTGCAGTTTCGCGAGATGCACGGGCTGTTCTGGTTTCTGGTTCCGGAACTGGTGCTTCTCGCGCTTGGCTTTACCATCCATCGTCGGCTGCATCGCCGGGAAGCCAGCCAATTATGGGCGATGTCCCGCCTGATCGCCGAACTCGGCCGCTCGCAAGTGGCCGTCGGCCAGCAATACCTCTATCTGGAGTACTTGTTTCAACTGCCTTTTCCGGCGAGCCTCAGACCCTTGTTGCGCACTCTCAGCGTCCTGCATTTAGCCAGCACTGCGGGCGCTTCCGTAACGGAGTGGGAAGTCAACCGTGACCGCTACATCCAACAGCGTCTTGCGGGCAACAATGGCCAAATCGAATTCTACGCCCGCGAGTCTGCCCGATCCTTCAAACTTCTGCGCAAGGCACACGCCGCTTTCAACGTCTTCTCACTTGGGGCCTTCGCCGCAGCATTCTGCAAGCTGACTCACATCTTCGGACATCACTTCAGTTCAATCCTCGGCCCGCTGGCCATCCTGCTGCCGGTGCTGGCCGTGGCCGTGCTGTCGCTTGCCGCCGCCTTCGATCTGGAGGCGCGCAAACACACGTTTAACGACATGCTGGTGTTTCTCCGTTCCCAGCACAAGCTCCTCAACGAGGCCTCCACCGCACGCGAGTTCGGCCGGCTTGTGTTAGAAATCGAGTCCCGTTTGCTCGGTGAAACCGTCAATTGGTATTCCCGCCGTTCGTTCACCGGCATCACCTGACTTGCCCCCATTCACCGGCCATGAAAACCATCCGCATTTTCATCAGCAGTCCCGGTGACGTTCCGGCGGAACGATTGCTTGCCCGCGAAGTGGTGGAGAGTCTGCGCCGCCGCTACGCCCGCCATTTCATGCTCCAGGCGGTGTTGTGGGAAAATCTGCCGCTTCAATCCGACATGTCATTTCAATCGGGGATTGATGCGGTGTTGTCCGAAAAGGGTGCGGACATCGCGATTTTCATCCTCTGGTCGCGCCTCGGCCTGCCCTTGGGACCCTCCATCACCAGGCCCGACGGCACTCCCTATCGCAGCGGCACCGAGCGCGAGTACGATCTGATCATCCAGGCTCGCGCTGCGGCCTTGAAACAGGAAGGCCGCGCCCGTCCGGATATTCTCGTCTATACCCGCCGCGATGATACCAGCTTCGAGGAAGCCCTGCGTGGCACCAGCACCGGGAAAAAGGACGAGCTTATCCAACAGAAGAAACTCGTTGAGTCGTTTCTCGCCGAAACATTTATCGACCCTCTGACCAGCATCAAGCTCGGCGCGTATTACCCCTTCGACCGGCCTGTTACTTTTTCAAAGCTCTTGCGCGCCCACTTGCAGCATCTGCTCGATCTGATGGCCGGCGAAACCACTGATGTCATCTGGGACAGCGACAAGCAGGGCCCGCCATTCCTTGGCTTGGAAGCGTTCCAACCCCGCCATGCCGCCGTGTTCTTCGGCCGCGAGGAGGAAACCTTCGAGGTCCGCCATGCCCTCAAGCAACAGGCCCGCAACGGCTGCGCCTTCCTTCTGCTGTTAGGCGGCAGCGGCAGCGGCAAGTCCTCGCTCGCACGTGCCGGTGTCCTGCCCGCCATTGTCGAGCTGGAGTTGGATGAACAGGTCGCCGGCTGGCGTTGCCTGGTGCTCACACCCTCCCAACTCGGGCCGGACCCCATCACCGCACTCGTCGCCTGCCTGGCCGCCGATGACATGTTTCCCGCCCTAGGCGAAGGCTCGTCGGCACGATCCGACCTGATTGCCGGGCTCAGGAAAGACCCGGAACTCACCGTCAACCTCCGCCTCAAGGATATACTAACAAAAAAGTCCGCCAAACACGGCGGCAACTTGCGCCTGCTGTTGGTGCTGGATCAACTGGAGGAACTCTTCACCGCCAACACTCTCGCCGCCGGAGAGCGCGCCGCCTTTCTCGCCGTCATCGAGGCATTCGCGCGCAGCGGCTGCGTGTGGGTGCTGGCCACCGTGCGCAGTGATTTCTATCAACATGTCCAATCCGAGCCGGCATTGGTCCGCATGAAGGCGGGCCACGGCCAGTTCGATGTCCTGCCGCCCGGCCCGGATGCCCTCGCCCGGTTGATCGAAGAACCGGCGCGCCTGGCTGGGTTGACCTTTGAAACGCGCGACGATCAAGCCCTCTCCAGCCGCATTCTTAGGGATGCCGCCGCTCACGCCGAGTTACTGCCACTGGTCGAGTTCGTTTTGCGGGAACTGTATGAACACCGCAGCGACACCCACCAACTCACCTATGCCACCTATGATGCCCTCGGCGGGGTGGAGGGTGCCTTGGCCAAACGCGCGGACGACACCTGTGCCGCGCTGCCTGGCAATGCCCGCGAATCCTTGGCATGCGTCTTGCAAGCGCTTGTCACCCTTGGCAGCGATTCCGATGCCGCTTCCGAGAAAATCATCCGCCAACGCGCCGCGCTGGCGCACTTCGATGCCCTGCCCGCCGCCCGCGCCTTGATCGATGCCTTCATCTCCGCCCGTCTTTTCACCACCTGTCGCATCGAGACAAGCGGCGAACCCGCCGTCACCGTCGCCCACGAAAGTCTCCTCCGCGTGTGGCCCCGGGCCAGGGAATGGGCCGATCACAACCGCGATTTCCTCCACACCCGCGCCCGCATTGCCGCCCGCATGGCGGAGGACAGCCCGCTGCTCAAAGGCGACCCGCTGCTGGAGGGGGCCAAGGCCCATCTGCTCAGTCATCCGGATGGCTTCACCCCTACCCAGCGCGAATGGATCGAACACGCGATCGCCACTGCCAGTGCTGCGGAAACCCAAGCCGCGCACCGCCGCCTGCTGATCTTTTCATCCCTCAGCGTCCTAACCATCCTGTCGCTGGTCGCCTCGGTCTGGGCCTTCACGCGCCAGCGCGAGGCGGAGCGGGAACGGGTCAAGTCGGAACGCTCGCTGCAAATGATTGGCGACGCGCATGAAAGCGCCTCGAAGTTGATTGCCGACGTGCTGGTGGATTTGCGCGCGAAGCTGGAACCGGCGGGGCAGGCCGGGGCGCTACTGGAAGCGCAACGCATCGTCAACGAGCATTTCGACGAAAGCGAGCTGCCGGGAACGGATGACGACAGTTTGCACATGCGCTCGGTGGTGCTGAACAACCGCGGGTATCTGGCCCGCAGCATGGGCGACTTCAGCGCCGCCGAGAGCTTCTACAAGGCATCGCTGGAGATTCGCAACAAGCTGCTTGGGAAGGACACCGGCAAGGCGATGTATCAGCACAACCTTGCAATCAGTTATGATAATCTTGGCGATTTGCATGTTGCCAAGGCGCTGGTGCTAAGGGCCGACGGCAAAGACTCACGCGAAGAGTTCCTCAGCGCCTTGAAGGAGTACCGCGAGAGCTTGGAGCACGTCAGGCATCTGGTCTCACGGCCCGATGCCATCCCACAGTGGCGCCACGATCTGGCGGTGAGTTATTTCAAGGTCGGCGACGCGCTGTTTGAAGCCGATGAGCGCGAGGCGGCACTCAAGGAATTGCTGAGCGGCTTACCCATCGCCGAGCAGGTTGCCGCCAGCAATCCGGCTTACGTGAAATGGCAGGCGCACCTGGGACTCTATTGCCTCGAACTCGGTCGCCTCCACGCCCTGTCGGCGGCTAATGACAGCGCCCGCTCCTCCTTGCTGAGGGGCCGCAAAATCTTCGCCGCGCTGCGTGACCAGGGGCACCTGAGTCTGCAATATGTTGCCTGGCAAGCCCAAATCGAGAGGTTTTTGCTCGACCTGGAGTGAACCGGTGGCTTTCAATGCGGCGACGTAAATTGATAAAAAATCCGTTGATGCAAAGGCTGTCCCGTTTGATGCTGCTGGCCCCCGCTGCGGGACTTCTGACCCTGGCGCTGCCGGGGCTCTCCCAGACGCCCCCGGCGCCGCCGCAGTTGGTGGAGAAGGAGCACATCGTGGAAGCCTCGCCGCCGCCTAACGTCTCCTGGCAGCCGGCGGAGGTCGGGAGACACCTGGCGGCAAAGGAAATCGTGGCGGCGCGCGAACGCAGTCGTGCCGTGGTCCAACTCTCGGGCAACCGCCTGCTGCGGGTCAACGCCAACACTCGATTGATGGTCCTGCCGTCCATGGTGCAGGGTGCCCCGCTGGGCCTCGAGTTGCAGAAGGGCGAGATCTATCTGCACAGCCGGGACGCAGGCGCGGAAATGACCATCAAGACGCCGGTCACCGAAGCCAAGCCACATGGCACCCAGTTCCGGGTGAGGGTGGAGGACGACGGCACGAGCACTTTCACGATGTTCGAAGGGTCGGTGGATTTGATGAACCGCTTTGGCAAACTCACCTTGGGCAGTCACGAACAGGGGATTGTCGAACCGGGGAAAGCCCCGCGCCGCACCGCCCGCATCGATGCGAAGAACACCATCCAGTGGTGCCTGTATTACCCCGGTGTGCTGGATTTGAAGGAAATTGGTCTGCCCCCGGATGACCAACGTGCGTTGGCCGGGTCCATAGCCGCCT
>Ga0118677_10010511_pt1 | contig 14127 bp, 6 predicted proteins | sample AliMusrvi5mmetaG_FD_86154 | JGI IMG/M metagenome (GOLD analysis project Ga0118677, IMG submission 86154) | reverse complement strand
GGCCAACCCGGGGAAAAAGACCCCAAAGGCAAAGCCAAGGAGTAGGCTCAAAGAGTACGCTCACTTTGTAAACAAACGCCAGCGTATGGCACTCGCTACCCAATAAGCGCAAGCTCCAAGACATCACGGGGCGTTGCTGACAGACCGTAGAGGCCCGTCTGCAACGCCCCTTCATTTTTTTTATTGGCTAAGATAGGTGATACATCGATTACGGGTCGCCGCGTGGTATGCTCAGAACTGGGTAGTATCCCGGTCTGGTTCTTTATGGTCGGGTTTCACCCCATATCGGCGCGGCCCGCTGTGAGTTAGTCTCTAGTCATTGAGCCAACGCAAGTTTGAGGTCCCTTGCGGTTGGCTCGCAACCCGCACATGCAAACATTTTCATTACGCTGGCAATCCTTGATGACAAGACAATCACGCTCGCGGCCCCGTGCCAGCGCCAGTGAGCCACCCCTGCGCGACGAACTCTTCAGCGTCGAGCAACTCGCTCGACATGCCCGAACCCTCGCCCACGGCCATCAACTCGCCAGCCGCCGCAATGCCAATAACCTGCTCACACAGTTGGACGAAAACGAGCGGGCTCTCCAAGCGTATAATCGCCTGACTCGAGCGGTTCAGCCTACCCGTCATTTCACCTCCGCCGCCGAATGGTTGTTGGATAATTTCTACCTGCTTGAAGAGCAGATCCAATTGGCTAGGCGGCATCTCCCCCGCGGCTACAGCCGGGAGTTGCCGTGCTTGCTTCACGGCCCATCCGCCGGTTTGCCCCGCGTTTATGACATCGTGCTGGAAATGATCTCGCACGTGGATGCACAGATTGACGAGGGGCCGCTGACTGCCTTTATCGCAGCCTATCAATCGGTGGATTCGCTGACCCTTGGCGAGCTTTGGGCCGTTCCGATCATGTTGCGCCTTGGCCTGATTGAGAACCTGCAGCGCATTGTCGCCCGTTTGGCCGTTGCCCACGATGATCGCGACGTCGCAGAGTTATGGGTGAACCGGTTGCAGGATATGGAAGAACACAACCCGGCGCATCTGGTGGTGGTGGTGGCAGACATGGCCCAGTCTGGTATTTCTCTAACGTCATCGTTCGTCGCAGAGTTCTGCCAGCTCCTGTCACACCACGGTCCAGTGTTGCACCTCGCCCGAAGTTGGGTCGAACATAGGTTGGCAGAGCAAGGCTTGTCAATCGAGCGGATGGTCGATTTGGAAAGCCAGAGTCAGGCGGCCGACCAGGTCTCAGTTAGCCACTGCATAGCCAGCCTGCGGTTTCTCAGCGCCACGGACTGGAAGCCGTTTGTCGAGGCTCTGAGTCTGGTCGATGCAACATTGAGGACTGACCCAGCCGGTTGCTATTCGAAAATGGATTTTCCAACACGCGACCGCTATCGCCATGCGGTGGAAGCCATAGCGCGGCACAGCGAGCTTGCGGAAGCGGAGGTCGCACAACTGGCTGTGGAACTCGCCACCGACGCCAGCCGAACGGAAGGCAGTGAGTCGCGCACGGCGCATGTCGGGTTCTATCTGATCGATAAGGGCCAGGTCAGGTTAGAGCAGATGGTCAAGACCCGGTGGCCTTGGCGCACGCGCATCGAGCGGGCCATTCGCAGCTTTCCCATGGGGTATTATGCCAGCGGGGTCGGGCTGGTGACGCTGCTAGCCACCTGCAGTTTGACGCTTCAGGCACGCATGCTTGATGTCCACGGCTGGCGCTTGGTAACAATAGCTGGGTTGTTTGTGATATGCGCCAGTCAGCTGGGAGTGGCGTTGATGAACTGGCTTAGCACGCTGCTGGTGCAGCCTCGATTGCTCCCGCGTTTAGACTCCAGCGCGGGGATTGCATCCGAGTGGCGCACGATGGTGGTGGTTCCAACGATGCTGACGAGTGTGGGAGGAGTTGACCGGTTGGTCGAGTCCATGGAGATTCATTATCTGGCAAACCATGACCCGCACCTGCATTTCGCCTTGTTGACAGATTTTCGTGACGCAACGACCGAGCATATGCCCAATGATGAAGATTTGCTGAACCGAGCTCACTCTGGGGTAGAGAGGCTCAACTGCAAGTATCCGTCTGACGGTCCCCAACGGTTTTTTCTGTTTCATCGCCCGCGCCGCTGGAATCCAGCCGAAGACAAGTGGATGGGCTATGAACGCAAGCGCGGAAAGCTCACCGATTTCAACGCCCTGCTTCGTGGTGCGTCCAGCGGTTGCTTTTCGGATATTGTCGGTGATCTGGATTTTCTGTCCACGATCAAGTATGTCATCACCTTGGACACTGACACTCAGTTGCCGCGTGATGCCGCCCGGCGGCTTGTCGCCACCATGGCCCATCCACTGAACCGCCCGGTGATTTGCACCCGACGCGGAGTCGTGGTGGAAGGCTACGGCATTCTTCAGCCACGCGTTGGCGTTAGCCTGGCCAGTGCCCGGCGCTCGTGGTTCGCCCGGATTTTTGCCAGCGACGCGGGAATAGACCCGTACACGCGGGCCGTGTCTGATGTCTATCAGGACCTCTTCGGCGAGGGGTCCTTTATCGGCAAGGGTATCTATGATGTGGATGCTTTCGAGCAGACCATGGTCGGCCGCATCCCGGAAAATACCGTACTCAGCCATGACTTGCTAGAAGCGTGCCATGCCCGCTCCGCACTCGTCAGTGACGTGGAATTCTACGAAGCGTATCCGTGCCGCTATGACGTGGACATGGACCGGCGTCACCGTTGGATGCGCGGCGACTGGCAGATTGCCCAGTGGCTGCTGCCGAGGGTGCCCGGATCGTCCGCTATGGGACCGGTCAATCCGCTGTCCCGGCTGTCCCACTGGAAACTCCTAGATAACCTCCGTCGCAGCTTGGTTCCCCCGGCGATGCTGCTCTTTATGATAGGCACATGGATGCTCATGGCTTATCCCAAAGGTCTGGGAGCGTTGTGGGTGCTGGCAATTCTGTCCGCCACAGGCCTGCTCTCCGCGCTCGTCGAGTTATGCTGCAAGTCCCCAGACATGCCGTGGTCGAGCCATCGGCGGTTGGTAGGTGCCTCGTTCGCCCGATACCTCGGACAAGCGCTTCTAGCGATCGTGTGGCTTCCTTACGACGCCTACATCAGCAGTGATGCCATCGGCAGAACCCTGTGGCGGGTGTTGGTGTCCCGCAAACATCTGCTCGAATGGCAAACCTCCAGTGATTCCGAAATATGCCGCCGGGCTGACCTCGGAGGGTTCTATGCCACCATGTGGATTGCCCCAGTGATCGCGCTCCTCTTCGGCCTCTGGCTTGCCGTGATGCACCTGCAACAACTGGCATGGGCGCTGCCTGTTCTCGCCGGCTGGATCGCCGCTCCGTGGTTCGCATGGTGGATCAGCCAGCCGATCCAAACACCGGCGGTCGCCCTAACGCCAGATCAAGTGGGCTTTCTTCGCGGCAGCGCCCGCAAGACGTGGTACTATTTCGAGTCTCTGGTCAACGCTTCTGAGAATTGGTTGCCACCAGACAACTTCCAAGAGGTTCCCGAGCCGCTCGTCGCCTCTCGAACATCACCCACTAACATGGGCTTGGCGCTGCTGGCCAACCTGGCGGCTCGAGATTTCGGCTATCTATCGGTAGGTGGCTTGATCCAGCGCACTCAAGACGCTTTGGCCACCATGCAGCGCCTTGACCGGTATCAGGGGCATTATTATAACTGGTACGACACCCGAACCCTCGCACCTCTGCTTCCGCTTTATGTCTCAAGCGTGGATAGCGGCAACCTTGCCGGGCACCTGCTAACACTTGGTGCTGGCCTGAGCGAAGAGGTCGACTCAGCGATTTTGAGCTCAGAAGTGTTTGCCGGCTTGCGCGACAGTGTTGAGATTGTCCGGGATTTCGGCCGAGAAAGCGCTATACTTACCCTGCTCGATGCCAAATTGGCGGCACCATTCTGCGGCCTGCGTGCGGCACATGATGTGCTAGATGGAGCGTCCACCACGGCCACCGCTCTCCTAACCCTGCTGGCCGACGAAGCGAGCGACTTTAAACTGTGGACCCAAACCCTAAGATCCAATTGCGAGGCTCACCTCGAGGATTTGCTATGGCTTGCACCGTGGGTGACTCTGCCTGCCTTTCATATCTCTGCTGCTGGCGAGTACTTCTCATATCCCACGCCGGCGACGGCGTGGATTCGGGATCTGTTTGCCAGACTCGATCAAGCGTCCACCTTGGGTGAAGTCGCGCAATACGAGCAAACCATTTGTCCATTGCTCGAAATGGCGTTGCGGAACCTGCCAGATGATTCATGTCTAACGACCATACAAGACCACGCCAACTTGGCAGAGTTGCTGCGTTGCGTGCGTGATGGCAGCGCCCACGCCCGCCAGCGACTGATCACATTGGATGGCCTGGCAAAAAAATGCAATGAACTGGCCGCCATGGACTTTACCTTTTTGTTTGATCAGGCGCGGGACCTGTTTTCAATCGGCTACAACGTCAGCGAACGCCGCCGTGACAACAGCTTCTATGATTTGCTCGCCTCTGAGGCACGACTGTGCAGCTATGTGGCCATTGCGTTGGGGCAAGTTCCGCAAGAGCACTGGTTTTCGATGGGCCGGTTGCTGGTCGCAGGGCGGGGCAGTCCGCTTCTCGCCTCATGGAGTGGCTCGATGTTTGAATACTTGATGCCATTGCTTGTGATGCCAAGCTATGAAAATACCCTGCTAGATCACACATGCAAGGCAGCAGTGCAACAGCAAATCACATATGGCAATCTGCGCGGCGTTCCATGGGGCATTTCAGAATCTGGCTACAATCGAATCGACGCACAGTTTAACTATCAATATCGCGCGTTTGGGGTGCCCGGTCTCGGCTTGAAACGCGGGCTTGGTGAAGACCTGGTAATTGCTCCATACGCCAGCGCCATGGCTCTAATCGTCTCACCTTTGGCAGCCTGTGAGAACCTGAAACGCCTGACTGCTGATGGGCGTTGTGGCACCTATGGGTATTACGAGGCGGTGGATTACACCGCCTCCCGGTTGCCACCGGACAAGACAAGTGTGTCGATTCGCTCATTCATGGTTCACCATTTGGGCATGAGTCTTCTGGCCTTTGATTATTTGCTGCACGAGGCTCCCATGCAACGACGATTTATGGCGTGCCCCATGCTCAAGGCTTCGGATTTGCTGTTGCAAGAGCGAGTGCCAGCCACTGCCGCGAACGTGGTCACCGATGACATGGTGCCTGAAGTGGCGCGCGATCTGGATGGCGAGACTGAAAGCGCGATGAGGGTTTTCACAGATCCCACATCACCGGTGCCGGAAGTCCATCTCTTGTCTAACGGAAGATATCATGTGGTTGTCACCAGCGCCGGTAGCGGTTACACTCGCTGGCATGATCTGGCAGTCACCCGTTGGCGGGAAGATGCCACCCGTGATCACTGGGGAACCTTTGTTTATATTCGAGATCTGGCGACTGGGGAGTATTTCTCAACTGCCTATCAACCGACCGTTCACGTAACTGAAGGTTACGAAGCTATCTTCACTCAGGCCCGTGCGGAGTTCAGGCAACGCCAGGCTGATCTGGAAATCCACACCGAAATTTGTGTATCACCCGAGGATGACGTGGAACTGCGCCGCATCAAACTCACCAATCGAAGCCCAGTTGAGCGCCTCATCGAACTCACCAGTTATGCGGAAGTTGTGCTTACAACAGCAGATTCAGACGCTGCCCATCCAGCCTTCAGCAATCTGTTCGTTCAGACTGAATTTGCACCGGCGTCGGCGGCAATTCTGTGCAGCCGTCGAGGTCGTTCAGAGGAGGAACGCCCGCCATGGTTACTGCATCTGATGGTTACCAAGGGTGACGAGGTTGGCGAGGTCTCCTGTGAGACGGATCGTTGCCGGTTTATCGGGCGCGGCGGCAATATGAGCCGTCCTGCCGTGATGCTGCGCCGAGGGCCCCTATCTAACACGGTTGGGTCCGTCCTCGATCCGATCATCTCACTACGCCGAACGCTCACCTTGCCGCCTCACGCATCTGCCACCATCGATCTGGTCTTCGGGGTCACTGAAAGCCATGAGACGGCACTGGCATACATTGAGAAGTATCAAAGTTCGCGGATGGCCGACCGGGCCCTGGACCTTGCCTGGACGCACAGCCAGGTGACCTTGCATCATCTCAACGTGCCGGAGGAGGAAGCCCAACTGTATGATCGTCTGGCGGGCGCGTTGATCTATGCTGACCCCTCTCGGCGCGCCAACTCCGGTGTGTTGCTCAGCAACCGGCGTGGCCATAGCGGGCTCTGGAGCCATGGCATATCGGGTGACCTACCGATTGTTCTTTTGAACATTAGTGATGACACAAAGCTTCATCTTGTCAGACAAGTGGTTCGGGCACACTCCTATTGGAGGATGAAGGGGGTGAGGGTTGATTTGGTCATCCTGTATGAGGACGTATCGGTTTACCGCCAATCCCTGCAAGAGCAGATAACCAGTCTGATTTCAACGGGGGTTGAAGCTCAGATTCTAGATGCCCAGGGCGGCATCTTTGTCCGCCGCTTGGATCATGTTTCCAACGAGGATCGAGTGTTGCTGCAAGCAGTGGCACGCGTTGTGCTCGATGACGAGCGCGGCAGTTTGGCGGAACAGATGGAACGGCGGCGGGTATTCGGCCCACGGGTGCCAAAGTTAATACCCAGCCGCCCGGCGCTTGCCGGATTGCCAGCGCCGTTGCCCCACCGTGAGTTGATTTTTTCCAATGGTCTTGGCGGGTTTACCCGCGATGGACATGAATATATCATCACTCTTCAGCGCAACGAGATGACTCCGGCACCGTGGGTGAACGTTCTAGCTAATGCCACGTTCGGGACTCTGATATCGGAGAGTGGTGCGGCATACACATGGCTGGAGAACGCACATGAATTCCGTCTGACCCCATGGAGCAACGATCCTGTGCTGGACCCGACAGGGGAGGCGATATATATTCGCGATGAACAGACGGGGCAGTATTGGTCGCCAACCCCGTCGCCAGCACGAGGGGAGACGCCGTATGTCATCCGCCATGGTTTTGGATACTCAGTCTTCGAGCATGTCGAAAATGGGATAGCGTCGGAGTTATGGGTTTATGTGGCGATGGATGCTCCTGTAAAATTTTCCGTATTGAAACTGCGCAATGTTTCCGGACATTCGCGGCGCTTGTCCGTGACCAGCTACTCGGAATGGGTGCTAGGTGAGCTGCGCCAGAAGAGTTTGCTCCATGTGCGAACCGAGTTGGACACCAAGACCGGTGCGCTGCTTGCCCGCAATTATGACAACACCGAGCTGCCTGGCCGCATCGTCTTTGTTGATGTTAATGATTCCTCGCGCACCGTCACCGGGGACCGCAAGGAGTTCATTGGGAGAAATGGCAACCTTGCAGAACCGGCCGCACTGAAGCGCGCATGCCTATCCGGCAAGGTCGGAGCAGGGCTCGACCCCTGTGGGGCGGTACAGGTGATCTTTGATTTGGCCATCGCCCAAGAACGCGAAACAAGCTTTCGTCTCGGAGTCGGCCGCGATCTGGCGGATGTGCAGAGCCTTATTCACCGATTTCGCCTAGCAGATGCCTGCCGCAATGCGCTCGAAACTGTCTGGGCGCATTGGAGCCGAACGCTTTGCGCGGTGAACGTGGACACCCCTGATCCAGCCGTGAATGTGCTGGCCAACGGCTGGCTGTTATATCAGACACTGAGTTGCCGCCTCTGGGGACGGACTGGCTTCTATCAGTCTGGAGGTGCCTATGGCTTCCGAGACCAATTGCAGGATGTGATGGCGCTCGTTCATGCAGAGCCGGCGCTCACCCGTGAGCACCTGCTGCGCGCCGCCGCGCGGCAATTCAGGGAAGGGGATGTGCAGCATTGGTGGCATCCCCCCACCGGTCGAGGCGTGCGCAGTCATTCATCTGACGACTATCTGTGGTTGCCTTATGTGACGTGTCGTTATGTTGCATGCCTCGCAGATACGGGTGTGCTCGATGAAGTGATCCCGGTTCTGGATGCGCGGCTAGTAAAGCCGGAGGAGGAGGCCTACTATGATTTACCGAATCGCTCTGAGGAGAGCGCCACGCTCTATCAACATTGTGTGCGTGCCATCGAGTACGGTTTGAAATTTGGAGATCACGGGTTGCCGCTAATGGGTTCCGGGGATTGGAATGATGGTATGAACCGCGTTGGCAAAGACGGCCGCGGCGAGAGTGTGTGGTTGGCGTTCTTCCTGTATGACGTTCTCCAGAGATTCGCGGTGCTGGCACGTGGCCATCAGGATGGCGCATTTGCCGATCGCTGCCTTGGAAAGGCACAATGGCTCCAGCACAATATTGAGGAGCATGCATGGGACGGGCAGTGGTATCGCCGTGCCTACTACGACAATGGCGAAGCGCTCGGGTCGCTGGCCAATGCCGAATGCCAGATTGACTCATTGCCGCAGAGCTGGGCTGTGATCAGCGGGGCAGGCGAACCCGGCCGAACGCGCCAAGCGATGCTCGCCGTGGACCAGCGTCTGGTCCATCGGCAGACCGGCCTGATTCAATTGTTTGATCCTCCCTTTGACACCTCATCTAGCAATCCTGGGTATATAAAGGGCTACATTCCAGGGGTGCGGGAGAACGGTGGCCAATACACACACGCGGCGATATGGAGTGCAACTGCCTTTGCGTTGTTGGGCGATAGCGAACGCGCTTGGGAACTCTTCGCGCTGCTCAATCCGATCCATCACAGCTCCACTCCCGAGCAAGTCGCCACCTACAAGGTCGAACCCTACGTCGTTGCCGCCGACGTCTATGCCCTCCCACCGCATACTGGGCGTGGCGGTTGGTCTTGGTACACCGGAGCCGCTGCATGGATGTATCGTCTGCTGGTCGAGACGTTGTTAGGGATTAACCTGGAAGGTGGCCAATTGCGGCTGAAACCCCTTCTGCCCGCCGCATGGCCGGCTTGCAAGATTCACTACCGCTACCGGCAAACGATCTATCACATCAGCATCACCCGTCTTTCCGCCGGGACCACCGATGAGCCTTCACTTGCGCTTGATGGAGAGCGGCTTGTTGGGGATTGCCTGCTTCTGCGCGATGACGGCCTGGAACATGCGGTGGAGATGCATGTGAGGTGATGGACTTGGAATTCGCCCTTGAAAGTCGCTCTGGCACTCGCTACTTTGCCTGCGACCCTCGTTGAAGAATTCGTGCCTCGCCTAGCCCCAAGAAACCATGACATTCCAGCTCCCATTGGGCCGCCGCAATTTTATCAAAAGCGCCGCTGCTGGAGCCACGCTCAGCGCTTCGAGGGCGGTGTCGCCGGGACGCTCAAGCCAGAAATGACCGATGCCGCTTTCGCGCAGGAGGCTGCAATGATAAGAGCCTGTGTGCTCCCGACCCGGTCGTGCAACGGATTCATCCCTGCCAGCTTCCGCCTCACCGGGCCTGAACCCACCCATGCCGCCGCCCTGAAATACGCGGTCAAGGCATGCCGACGCGGCTGGCATCCCCTACTGAGTTAGCTTCCGGGATTGCGCAAACGCTGAAGGTGGGAAGTGGTGGAATGTCCTGCCACAAATGGCAAAAACACAATCTCCACCCCGGCAGCCTCCAACGCGGTACGTTCTGAAGGATCGAGAGTGTCCAGCGAGTAGTCGCCGGCTTTGGTATAAAAGTCGGGCTTGATAGCGGTGATTTCGTCCGCGAGGCGGGGTCCGGGAAAGATGAATACCGCATCGACGCTGCGGAGGCAGGCCAGGGCGTAGGCGCGGTCCTGCTCGTGATTGAGTGGGCGGTCATCGCCTTTGAGCGCACGCACCGAGGCGTCGCTGTTGACCGCGACGATGAGCAAGTCGCCGAGTGCTGCGGATTGCCGGAGATATGTCAAATGGCCGCGATGGAGCAGATCAAAGCAGCCGTTGGTGAGCACCACACGGCGGCCGTCCGCCGCTGCTTGCGCACGCAAAATGAGCAGTTGTACTAACGAAAAAATGCGGCTGGATGGCTCGGTGTCGGTCATGGCTTCGGGAAAAGGTAGTCGATGGCCGCGCCAATGGAATCAAAAACCGGGAACTCGCCGGCCAGTTTCAGCGCCTGAAGTTCGCCGCGAAGGTCATCCAGCCCGCTGGCGATACCCACGCCGCGGGTGCCGGCCGCCTGCGCGGTGGCAAGGTCGCTGCCTCGGTCGCCCAGATAACAAACGGCAGCGGGTAGCAGCGAGAACTCGCGCATGACCTCCTGCGCAAACAAAGGCGAGGGCTTCCGATAGAGGGAAGGAGCGGCGGGCACTTCCGGCGCAATGCATATCCGCTCAAACGGCCGCGTGCCCAGATCCAACAATTCTATGAGCCGCTGATTGCAGGCATCCACCGAGGCCAGATCAAACAAGCCGCGTCCGATGCCCGATTGGTTGCTGTGCAAGAACAAGTGCGCCCCGGCTCCGATCGCGGTTTGCAGGGCCTCACGCACGCCAGGCAGCAGGCGTACTTGCTCCGGTTCGCTCAGGTAGGGCACGTGCTCGATGAGCGTGCCATCACGGTCGAAAATCAAGGCGGCTGGATTCATTGGGGATGGATTGCTAGATAGGGGCTGGGATGGCTGCAAAAACCTCCTCAGCAGTTAGATCGGCGAGGTTTTCGCGTTTCAGCCAGTGCACGGTGGGTCCCCGCGGCAGCATGCGCACCGGATCCGTGACCCGCGACATCAACACCAGGGTAGGTGCCCCGACCATCGCCGTGACATGCACCGGGCCGGTATCATTTCCCACCACGGCGACGGCCCGTCGCGCCAAGGCCGCCACCTGGCCGAGGTCAGTGCGGCCCGCCAAATTGATCAAGCCAGGGGCCAAAGTTTGAATCTCGCTGATGGCATCGTTGTCTACAGCGGTGCCGATGGCCACTGCGGCCAGACCACGCGCGGCAAGTTTTCCGACCAATTCGGCAAATTGTTCGGCTGGCCAGCGTTTGTATGGGTGTTGCGGTGCGCAACCCGGGACCAACAACAGGTAGCGGGCGGGCAGATTGTAGTTAGACACATCTCCGCCCAGCCAGCCCAGTTCGGCAGGTCCGGCACGCGGCACGTCCGCCGCCCCGATCAACCGCAGCAGACGCTCGGTGACCGGCAGGTTTTCGCCGCCGAAATCCGGTCGCGGATGAGAACAGCCGCACGCCACACCACACCACTCGGGTCGGCCGGGCCCGAGCAAACGAAAGTAGAATCCTGCGCGGTCGTTGCATTGGAGATCATAAACGCGGCTGAAATTGCCGGCACGCAGGTGCCTGCGGAATGCCAACCATTTCGTTACTTCCAACAGCTTAGGCGCGGGGTCGGGCCAAATCGCATCAAACCACGGCATATTTTCCGTTAGTGATACAAACGGCCTGCGGGTCAGCAGGGTGATGGAATCATTGGCATGGTGCTTGCGGATCGCCTGGAAGGCTTCCATCGCCAAAATGATATCACCCAGCGCGCCTAGCTTGATGACGAGGATATTGCGGGCACCGGTCGAGGCTGGCGGCGGATGAATCCCGAACTCAGATGGTTGAGTTGTCATATCAGTTAGGTAAACCACGGATGAAGCGATTGAAGGTTAGTTCGCTAGGGAAACCAGCGGGATGCACTCGCCTCGGCTGGCTTTCGTTAGTGCCGGTGTTGCGTCGCAGGTGACGATATAATCCACTGGCAAGGCAGCCGTCAAATCCATAGCGGCAATGAGTTTGTGCAAGGTGGCGCGATTCGCTCCGCGTGGTGCTCTGTGCACTGCCGTGGTGTCTGGCAGCCATGCGGGCAGGGCTTGCCCCGGTTCTATCACGGCTTCATAGATCACATCCGGGTGCGTCCATGCCTCAGGCAGGCACCATCCGTGTGGTGCATCCGAGAGCCAGACCAAGGCGCGGTGTGGCTTGCCACAGCCATGCGTCTGGGTTCCTAGCCAATCGCGGATGGCAAAATCCGGCTCGAGATAGACCTTCCAGCGTTCCTGCAGCCAGAACACATCCAAGGCAGCGCGCTGCATCGCTTTTTCTAGCGTCACCATGCAACCGTCGGTGGTATTAGCTGATTCCATTGCGACAAAGCGCGCGCTCCAGCGGCCATCCGTCACTGTTGTTAGGGAAAGTGCCAGCACCGAACTCTTCGAACGCCGCGCCAATAAACTCGGCAACGGACTGGCCCGCGTCAAGCGCCCGAAAAACCGCACAAGCTCGCCGGGAGCTCCCACCCGCTGGTCTGCCAAAATTCCGACAATACCGCCGGTCCGCAGGAATCCGGCGACCAGATGCGGGTTGTCGCGTTTTGAAAACATGCGGGTACCGTCGGCCTGGCGGCGTCTCAGGACGTCCTCATTGAGCAACGGGTTGTTGAGTGGGCGGTAGAAGGCACCGGTTTTTGCCCCAGGTGGAAACAAGTGGACGATGCGGCTGAGCAACTCCCAGTTGCCCATGTGTGAAAGGAGCAAGACCACACCTTTGCCCTCGGCGAGCGCCTGTTCCAAGAGTTCGAGGTTTTCAATTTGAATCACGCTGCCGAGCTTGGCGGGGGCCAGGCGGGCGGTGCGTGCCGCAGAAAATAAATTGCCCCCGGTCCGTTGGAATGTCGCCTGCGCTATGCGCCGCAACTCCGGCAAATCGTGCTCACCACAAAAGGCGATGCGAAGGTTTCGAAGCACCGTTTTGCGGCGTTGCGGCAGGCATTTCCAGACCAGCCATCCTAACGATTCGCCCAAGCGGAACACCAGCGGCCCCGGCAACCAGCCGACGGAATTTTCCAGCGCGGTCTGGCACAACCATTCGAAGCGCCATCGCCAGCGCTTCGGGTGTTTCTCCGCAGGGCCGCTCATGCAGGACTGGAAAAATCCGGCGTTAACTTTGCTCCCACTTGCCGCGAACCTCACAGGTCATTTGGGCATTGAGCGCGTCTGGTGATACGATGCGATAGGCCTTTGGATCCCAAACCACTTCTCCGCCGGACTTGATAGCAAGCAGTGAGAGGTGGCTCAGAGCGTCGGAGCGCACCGCGTCCTCGATCGGCGCGATGGACGGCGTGCGGCCGCGGACCGAATCGACAAAGGACTTGTAGTATTGATTGTGATAGAGCACGCGGTGGGTCCCTTCGCACTCGCGCAATTTGAACCAATCCGGGTTGCTCGCCGCCACACCGCCACGACTCAAGCTGACCCAGCCCTTGGATCCGAAAAACGTTGTGCCGTCACCATCAAAATTCTGACGGTATTTTTTAACGATTGCTTCGGCGTGGTTATGGCTCATGAAATGCATTGGCAGGCCGCCTGCAAATTCAATGTTCACATCCCATGTGGCGCATGTATCAAACAGCGCCTTGGGCGTCGGAAAATCCCCCGTTCCGCGGAATTTGGCTGGCCCTTTTTGGTCGTAGTCCATCCCCCAGATAGCGATGTCGAGTGGATGCGCTCCCCAACCGGCGATGAAACCCAGCGCGTAGTCCGAGCAATACCATGACCCGGCGCTGGTGATCCGGTCATTGCTGCACGGCTTCAGCGGCGCCGGCCCGAGGTAGGTGTCATAATCAAGACCGGCCGGGACCGGAATCTCATCAAGTGAACCGCCACCGCTGCCTGCAGGTGCCCACACCTCGATGCGCTGCAAGTCCCCGATATAGCCGTTGAGGACCAGCTCAATGCCACGCTTGAGCATCTCCTGACTGCGTTGCTGGGTGCCATATTGGAAAATACGCTTGTTCTTCTGACATGCATCTAACATCGCCCGGTTCTGAGCGAGCGTGTGGCCGAGGGGCTTTTCGATATACACATCTTTGCCGGCTCGCACCGCCGCCAAGCCCACCGGCACATGCCAGTGATCGGGAGTGGCGATGACTACCGCATCAATCGTCTTGTCAGCCAACAACTCACGGAAATCATTGTAAAGCTTCGGCTCGTGCTTCTGCGATTGCTTCACGATATCGCCTGAGCGCTCGCGCCTCTCTTTGTATGGATCGGCGATGGCCACGCTCACAGCCCCCTCCACGGAGAGGAAATTGTGCAGCAGCCCGGTGCCTTGGCCGCCGGTGCCAATGTGACCGAGTTGGATCTTGTTGCTGGGTGCTGTTTCGCCTCCGAGCACACGGCTGGGTATGAACTGCGGGGCCACAGCCGCCGCAATCACGCCACCCAACAACCGGCGGCG